>Ga0179593_1373191_pt1 | contig 24239 bp, 26 predicted proteins | sample CZODoug2_1_08_16_FD_185931 | JGI IMG/M metagenome (GOLD analysis project Ga0179593, IMG submission 185931) | Vadose zone soil fungal communities from Angelo Coast Range Reserve, California, USA - CZODoug2_1_08_16fungal (PacBio error correction) | ecosystem: Environmental > Terrestrial > Soil >... | reverse complement strand
TTTGTATTTTTGTTTTTTCGCTCTCACTTTCTTTTTCGCATTCCCGCTCAGATAGCCCCGGGATCGCTTTTCCCGCTTCGGCTTTCGGTTTGACCAGATGACCCCCCTCATCTCTCCGACTCCCTCCCGCAAGACCTTGTGGGATTCCCTTCTTAACTATGTGCCTAGTGTCACCCCCCCCTTTTTCCCCCCTTTGTTCGTTTGTCATCCCTACGGAGCGAGATGAGGCTTCGGCGTCGGAACAGGATTATTGCGACCCTTGGCCGTTTCTTCCTCTTTTCTGTTTCTTTTCCCAATTTTTTTTTTTCCCCCCCACCATACATCCTCTTTAAACGCTCAAATCTTGAGGTGCTCTCGTGAACCCAGGGGTCTCCCCCGGTCCTGATCGAATAATCTCCTAGCCGTTACTGTTTCCGTTCTTGCATCGATTTCCGCGCGCAGCTAATGACTTGACCGCGAAAGTTTTCAAGGACCCTTGGATGTTTCCCCTCCACTGATCTGCTTTTCCTTACTTTTTCCCCCCCTCCTCCGACAAAGCCGCGCCAGCCTCTGCAATGCGGCTTTTTTTCCCCTTTACTTTGGCCAGTAGGATGCGAGGACTTTTTAGAGTGTTTTTTTTTTTTTTTTTTTTTTTTTTTTTTTTTTTTTTTTTTTTTTTCTTTTTTTTTTCACGGCTTCACGCGTGGATGATCGCCTCACCTGGTTCCACCTTTTTTTAAAGCGTTCATATCCCCCTTATTTCCGATTTGTTTCCCTTGGTTTCTCACCCGGCCCCCCTTCTCCTCGTGGGCTAGTTCGACGAGGAGACCCCGACTCTGCCCCCCCACCTCGCTTTTTTCCAGATCATTGACCGAGTGGCTCTTCTGGGACTTCAAGCTTCTTCCCTTTTGGTTTTAGACAAACCACAGTGGGTGATGGCCCACAAGCCGAGTCCGTTCCGTTTCCCGGAAATACCAGGCTTTCCCTTTACCCCCCCCCCCCCCCAACCCCCGCGAATCTCAAGGCCCTATTCTTGTCCTCTGACTGAATCAGGAGAACATCCCAGACGGCCTCTCGATCCTCGTTTTTTCCTGCGAGCCTGAGGCAGGTGATGGAGCTTTCCCCTGACCTTCCTCGATTTTTAAAAGATAGCTCTTATGGACGAAAGCCAGGTACCTTTCCCCCCGACCCAACTGACCCCATCGCCGATTAGGGCAACCGTTTCCGCGCCCTTACCCTCCCGACTTGCTCTCAACCTGGATTTTCTTTTCTCCCCGATTGTGATTACGCTCCATCTTCGTGCATGTTCACAAGCTTGCCCATTTTCGGGGTCATCCGTTTGATCGTCTGGCGTAGAATTCGGAGATCTTTCTGAGGTCTGTCCCCCGTTTCCCGTATTCGGATGTGTATTTTCCATTTGCCGCGTGCTGCTCTGGCTAACCATATGCCACCTGGATCCTTTGGCCACCCGGACCCCTAGACCCATCTCCAACCGGCACCCCCAACTTTGTTTCACAAAAAATCTCCGAGGTTACAGGACGTTCCAGATAATTATTTTTCTTTCTTCGACGTTGATTGAGTTCTCTTTCTCCAAGATTGGTGCGCCCGACACCCACTCTCCAAGTTAAAGTCCCCAACTCTTTGCTTTGCAACCCCCCCGTCCCCCCTTCCTGACGACCATGTTCCCATTTTCCTGACCACGATCACGGCCGTAATTTTGTCCGGACGCACCCCTACTCCCTTTCGGATTTCCACATTTCTTTCATATACGGCTGTTTTATGCGCTGCGTTTGAAACCCGATTGCGATCCTAAATTTGTCTTTCTTGCCATCCTCCCCCACAGGCGCACGAACGAGTTGCTATTTCAAAGCTCCCTCGACCCCCCCTGCGCATTGTTAACACCCCCCGTCTTCGTCCTTTTTAGAGTATGCGAAGAGTACTCCGGATCAGGACTGGAGATCTCGCCTTCTTTCACCAAAAGCCCGCGGCGCTTCACTTCTGTCGGATGTGATTTTATCGCCGGCGAGCAGATATCCTCATCTGCTCACGGGAACTGGCTTTTACGCTCCCCCACCCCCATTCCCTCGTGGGCCCTCCCCTCCCCTACCGCGCCCCTCATCTTAAACCTTATAAGGCTGAAAAGGACCCCCAGAGCAGGCCCTGGATGGCCGCCAAGATTCTGAATATTCTTTTTCACACCCCCGCCCCCTCTTATCTTTCGAAGCGGAGATTAAGAACTTACCATACACGTGGATCACCAACTCCCTCTTTAACCTTCCCCCGGGGTGTTGTTTGAGAGATCTTTTGTTTGAAATAGGTCGGGATCGGGAGTGACGCCTTCGCACTCCTTTCGCGGTGGGTCTTTTCTCCCTCTGATGGAACGCGGGTGAATGTTATCTCCTTGTACTTGGCTGCTTTTTTCCTCCCCTTCGTCTCAGATGGAGTTCAAGCTTTGAATCCCGTATCACGTCTTTCCCCCGGCGAGCCCAGTGCATTAGCCTACCTCTTTCTTTCTTTCTCCTTGGAATGAGAGATTCCCCCTCTCCCTGATCCCAAGAACGAGGTTATGGCTCCCTTTTTGAAGTCTGTTGATCGTCTCCCATTTTGTAACTTCTTGGAGTAATCGCCCTGGACCAAGGCCTCGTTTTTGTGCCCCAGATGCCTGGGGAGGTCCCCCTGATCCATTTATTAGCTCTTTTAGTATTGCAGTTGTAGGTCCTACCCCGAATTTGATGTAGAATTTCGCTTTTTCACCTCCTCTCCTAGCCTTATTTCCAACCGTTCCTTTCCTTTAAGAGAGAGAACCCATAGATAGCTCAAGATTATTCGACAAACCCCCCCTTACCCTCTATGTTTCTTTTGATCTTAGATCTCTGGGAGGACTTAATTTTTTTCCAGTTGAGTTCCAAGCGTTCGACCGCGTTGAGAGTTGATGGGCTCTCTCGTTCACCACGTTGCCATCACTGAGTCAATCAGGATCCCGGTGCCTGTCGGTGCATGTGACCCATTTTTTTTTTTGTTCACGGCGACCTGTTGGTTCTGCCTGCCCCTTGCTTTATGGGAAAGCCGAGCGATAAGACCCAAGTTTCGGCCCCATCCAGACCCATGAAAGACCCAATCCCCAGCATTATATTGTACGAACTGGAGGTGGCCTACACCTGGACGCCGCTGAAAGAACAACAGCTGGTGCAGTACTTCTCCATTAGGTAAGCTTTTTTAAACATTGAAACCATGTACCGCTAAAGGATTTTATTATGTCGGGCGTGTTTTCCACGAGCTGCTCGCCCCGGTTGACGAATGACCCCGCCAAAGGTCAACTGGTTTCTATCGATCTCAAACTCCCCTGGAGTCCCTTTAGCGAGCCTGGTAAACCGGGTGGAGATTTTCTCCACCGCCGTTTGAGGGTGCCGTTTTGTGTCGGCTTGGATACACCTCTTGCGGGCTCGCTCAGAGAATGGTCTGCTTTTCCCAAAATTTCGTTCTCTATCCAGGCAATTGGTTTTTGGATTTATAACACAATTCCCGTGAACGTCCTCATTAGTGAAGGGTTTAATAACAACAGGTATTACGCGAAGAACTGCTGACCCGCCCCACAGGGTCTGAATGGGCATTTTCCAATGGAGATCCTTGGCCTGACTCGGAGAATTCTATGCCCTCCCGATTTTTTTGCGGTTGTCGAAAACCATTAATCCCCGCGCTCCTTTTCATTCCGGTTTTATTTTCTTCTTATACAGGGTTTCCAAAAGGTAATTTTTCTTCGTCCTCCGATGCCCTTTTCATCGCCCTCCCCTCTCCGGGCCAATCCCTTTCCCATTTCCATTGAAGCTGGGCGGGGGTCCTTTCGCGCTTTTTGATTTTTTTTCCCCCCCTACCCAGGGCAGTAGGATCTTTGAACTTTCCTCGGTGGCCCGGGTCTAAAGAAAATCCTTTTCCCCTCTCCGTCTCGCTACCGCTTCACACTTCGCCAGCGACTAAATTTCTTAGTATGTCTGTCCCCTCCCTTTTTTTTTCGCCGAGACCAAATGAGTCAACGGCTCGATCGGTCCCCCCTTCAGTACTTCCTGCATCTCAACTCTTTTTTAGCAAGTTTGTTAAGACCTTTAGGCCCCGCAGGACATGAAGCTCACTTTCCCCCAAGCTCTGGTCGCCGACCCCAGCATATGCGTCTTCAATTCCCCCCCTCTGATTTGGATTTACCCAGGTCAGAAAGGACCGCCGAGGTTCTTCGTCCCAGTGTGTATGAGCCTTTCCCTTATTTGTCCAGTGTAGTCGTGTTCCCCCCATCAGGTATGAGATAGTTTCGCTCTGTGCGCTCCCCTCGCAACTTGGGGGCACCCCCTGCCTCCGGGTTCCCTATCTCAGACGTTCCTTTTTTAAGTTCCAAAAACAAGGTGGTGCAGAAGTGGTACCCCGGCGGGAAAAAATACGGTAAACAAGAGAAGTCTTCTTTTTTGGTTGCGTGTCGCTCCCCCCATCCTCGAGCCTTTTTGCGTCACTGGTGGGAACACATGACTCTTTGAGATCCATCGCCATCCTCTCCATCTTCCCTCTGTTCGCATGCTTCTTTGGCACCAACAAGAAGAGGTACTTGAGAACATCTTATATCTCCACCCAAGCACGTTCTTTTCTTAGAGCCTGTCCCTGTCCGAAGAGACCACTCTTTTTTGTGCGTTGATGCGCGCGCTCCCTAGATGCGACCCGTGTGTTTCTTCTCAGGATCTCTGACGTCGCAGGTGTTCAGTTCAACTCTGCTATTTCTTTATCGTGCGCTCACCACGTTCCTTATAGGTCACCTTTTTCTCTTGGCGATCCCCCTTTTTTGTGGCGCTTGAGGCCGCGCTGATCGACCTTTCTTTCCTCTCCGTTTGTCTGCTTCCATCTGAATCATCATCCCCGAAATAGATAACTTGTCCCTGAAATTCGTCCACCTATCCCCCCCCCCTTGTGCCAAAAGAATATTTGACTTTTCCCCCCCCCCCCCGCCTCCTCTGGGCCTTTCTAGGTGTCGAGATGAGCCTTGCGCCTCTCTCCGTAGGATCGTTTGTAGAACTGCTCCCGTTATTTCTCTGGTTTTTCATCGATTCGTTTCGCTTTATTTTCATAGTCAAGTCCTCGATCTACATACCCAGCCGCTTTCCACGCTGCACCAAGGGTCCTTTCCTCCCGGACTGTGTCCTCTTCTTCCCCCAATTTGTGATCCCTAAAGGTTATCATACGCCTTTTACCTATTGCCGACCATGTATTGCACCTCTGCTCCTAGTGTCCAAGGACGACCCACCCCCCCCCCCCCCCCCCCCCCCACCCCCCCCCTTGGATTTCAAGTCCGACCGCCTGGATTATTCCCCCCTTGAACTCCTGAAGTGCGTGAGGAATTCCTACAAAAACGGTCCTTCTTTCCCCTCCCTCAGCGACAGAGGCTCTCGGCTTTTTTGCCACTTCTTTCTGAGATGAGGTCAGCTCGACCTCATTCCCCCCGCACTCTTTTGTATCGAAACCGCCTTCCCCGGTGCTCCTCCGGTTACGGTCCCCTACCGCCATCTTATCCCCTTTTGCCCCTCCGGCTTTTGTACACGGTTTTCTGCCTCATCCCCCCTGCCCCAATTCGTTATCTGAGGCCTTATTGCCCTTGGCTTCCCCCTTCGTTTTCCCTATCTCCCGAGTTCGCTTTTCGATTTTTGGCTTTGCCTTGGCCTTTTATAAATGTAACACCCCTTGGGGCCCCCTTCAAAGCCGCTAGGGACCTTGTTTTGTCATTTCTACAGTTTGAGTTCTTGCCAGCCCTAGACCCTAATTCTGTGGGAACTCCATGCCTATAGTTTTTTTTGAATCCACCCTTTTCACTCTTTTGCCCGTAGAATAAACCGATAGCTCCCCCTCAGATCGGCGGGGGGATGCCCCTTCTCACCTTCCCCCCCCACGGTCCGCTTTTTTTTTTTTCCAAGCTCTTTTCAGGCTTTCACATCCTTTATTGCTGCTGATTTTTTTCGCAAAACGTTTACCTGTTGCCCCTTCTGAACCCTTCTTCCCCGCGCGAGGGTAACCCGGCATGGAATCTGCAACAGCCTCTTCCTTTGGCTTCCTGGTGATGCCCTCGTTCCGCCATTGCCGGAGACCTCGAATCGCACTCCTGTGACTCTCTGGTCTTTGAGTCTTTTCGTCGTTTTCCTGCTCTGCTTGGGAGTCGTCTTCTCGATTGCTGTCCTACCATCATCTGCCCCCCCCATGGTGGTCCCACCTTCCCCTTGACTTCCACCCCAAACCTGTGTGTCCCATTCTTCCCATAGTTCGACCTTATTTTTTCTTTCTTGCACTTGTCGCCCCGCGCCTCTCCCCCCTCACCCTCGGGCCGTTTGCACCAGAGACCCCCCGTCCTCCCCTGACGCTTTCGATCATCTCCTCGCCTGCAGGTTCCCTTCGTACTTTTCTTACGATATATTGTCGCGCTTGGATCCCCCTCCTTTTTTTTGCAACTATACCCTTTTGAATCGGAAGCAGAGGAGATGCGTTTTCCCCACTTCCTCGTCTAAACTCTCGTGTTCTATAAGTTTTCTCCGAACTTTCTCTACGATTCCAACGATCACCCCCCACGCAGAGGTGTGTTTCCCCCAATCCTCAACCCCTGTCCCGGGCGACTAAACTTCTAGCTTACTTTTCTTTACCCCCTTTCTTCTCGATAACTCCGGGAAGCGTCATAAAAGAACCCTCTCTCGCTTCTCAAGCAGATCTCTTCTCCTTCGAGGAGTCAGTCTCACCCCCCCCCGTTTGCTCACAATACGCAAATGCCAATCCCCCCTTAACCACCCGCCAACGTGATTCCAAGTTTCCTACCTCCCTCAATCAGCCCGACGGCCTTTGGCGATACGGCTGTCCGCCCGCGTTCCGGACACTGATTGACGACTCGGTTCCCCAGAGTGCTGAGCCCACCTTGCCTATATAGAGGTTCCCGGCGATTCCCTACCTTCCGGATTTCAAAATCACGCCGCTTTTTTTCACATAGCCCCGCTGGTCCAGACGTTCCTTCTTCTGAGGGTACCAATTACCTTTTGGAAAGTTGTTCATTTTTTTTCTTCGACACCTCTCCCTTCCCCTTTAGGTCTCGTTCACGCTTTGTTTAGCCAGATGATCCCGGTTCAAGGTGGACCCAGGTTGAAGGAGACGGGGACTTGGAACTGATGTTTCCGTGATTCGGAGATTATGTTGATTTAGCAGTTCTCCTTGAGCTCCCTATAAATTGGCTGTTGTTAGGCCTTAGTGCACCTGGGCCGGAAGCCCCCCCTCATAGTCGATTAGTTTGGAGTAACCTATTTGTTTGATTCTCCTCGCACCTTTGACTTTACTTTCTCGCCTTTATGGTATTGAACTCGTACATGTTTGGTTTAGCTTTCTCGTAGATCCCATTCCCCTTTCCTCCCCTTTTTTTTACGACAACCTTGGCCCTCCACCTCATTGCGTTGCCCCTTATTTTAGCTGGTTAGGGCCTCTCAGTGAGTTCCGTTGCCCCGGCAACGCCTATTCGTTTCTTTTCCCTTTTCGTTCATAGGCGAACCGCGCATTTTATTTAGACTCGCTCCTTTCGGTCACCGCATTGCCCTCGCCGTTTTAGGGCCCCAGTTTCGTTCCATCCTCACCTGTTCCCCCTTGTGAACTCCCTTAGTGCCACTCTTCTGCACCGACAACACCTAGAGCATGATCTTGTTGCGGGCCCCCTACTGTGGTTTTTGCTTGGTATCTGTTGTGCAACACTACCCCGAGTGTCGTTTCCCCCTTTTCGAGATTGCGGCCCCACCTGCCCCTTTCCCATACACAGAGAATTTCATCTAACGTGTCCCCCCCTCGGCCCCTTTTTTTTCCAGGGTCCCCTTGGTTTTCAGGTGGTCCCGCATTATGGATGTGCGTTCGTGAAAGCAGACCTCATTCCCTCCCCCCTTCTTCAACAATCCAGACCCCCCACTTCCCAAGACCACTGACCTCAGCCATACTCCCCTCCTGCGCAGTATTCCTCTGAATCCACAACTTTCTTCCACGCAACCAGGCCCTTCCTGTTTAAGTTGGGGAACGGCTCTAGAGGCACGCTGCATCCCCACTCCCCCAGGGGACCTAATTTTCCTTGACAGGCGGAGGGGCGCCCTCCCCGATGTTCCGGTGCCTCCAAGCAGCGTTTCCTCTGGTTAATTTACTTTTTTCGAGTTTCCGGCCTCAATCGCGGATTCGCGCAGCCCTTGGTATTTTTTTTCACCGGTGTTGTTCGCGGCCTCTCAGCTTCCCTGGCCCCCCACCGGCCAGCTGTGCTTTTTCTCTTCAGTGGTTTCCCAGACGTGAAGGTTCGAGCTCCTGCTGGACGATTCCGTCCTTGACGCGGCCTGACCCTCACTCGATTTTGGGATGACTCAAAACAAAGTTTTACCCTTCCCTTTTCCCGTCGGCTTTTTCCGCCTAAACCCACCTTTCTTCCCGCGAGGTGGCGGCCGAACAAGGATTTCCTGGTAGATATGGAAATTTCAGGTGGGAGCCCCCGTCCACAGGTTCTTTCACCTCTCTCTCCTTTTTTCCCTTCTTTTAGACCTTTTCCCCCGTCAGTTTCAGGGTGCCTTTTTTCTTATGAAATGTGGTGCGTTTCCTTTCAGGGATTCCCTTTTCCCTTCTGACCACGATGCAGTCCCCCCGTTCCCCCAATTAGAAATGATCATAGACCTTTTCATCCCCCCAGGAAAAATCCCCCGACCTCCGCCCAAGAATACTTTGGCGCCTTGGAGAGTTCTCGGGCCCTTCGTCGTGATTTCCTTTTTTTCACCCCTTGGCAGGATACGGGGCTGTTCTTATATCTTTCTAGAAATCAATCCATTCTCCCCGTCTCTTGCCCCGCATCCCCTTTCCCGTGTTTTTTTTCTTAGGTGGTAGGACGACGACGACTTAAATATTTCTCACGATACGTTCCCATCTTCGTCTCTTATTGGAGCCAAACTCGGTAAACCTTCTAGATCCCATACGACGTCCCCCCCCCTTTTAGAGTGTTTTGTTCCGCGTGGACGCCCGGTTGACGGAACTTCCCTCCAATTTTTATACATGCCCCCCCCTTGTTATTACCCCGATAACTGTTTCTTTGTTTTCTTTCTATCCTCCGTCTTCTCCGCCCTCCTAGGGCGACATTATTCCGGACACCCTTAACTCCCCTTCCCCGCCGAGGTGCGGACCGTTTTCTTTTTTACTTTTCATTTTTTTTTACCGCGTTTGACAGGTTCTTCTGCTAGCGTCTTCCTGATTCGCGATCTTTTTCATGCCTTTTCGTGCTTCAACGCGGTCACCAATGGCGCGCGCCAGCAATTTGCCACCACCAACCGTTTGGTTTCGAGGCCGGTACCCCCGTTTTAACACCGCCCCCGTCCCCCAAGACGAAAGCGTGGTCTAAAGTCCCCTGGACTAACCTTTTGTCCCCCTTAGTCGTCTCCTTGCTCCCCCCGCCCTACCGCGCTTCCGTCTAGCGCCTGAAGCCCTCCCCCCCACCCCTTCCTCTGCGCACCCGTTGCCCCTTTTCCCTACCTGGGTTTTTGTTGAGCTTTTGCCTTCCTCTTTTTTTTTTTTCCCCCGGGCTGAGTTTCGAAGACCCCCCTCTTCCCTCTATGCGGGCAGCAGTCTCGTTTCCTTTTTTTGTTGAAACTTTTGCCGTTTCCTTTTTCCCGTCGCCTGTCCACCCCGATCTGCTCGTTGTGACCGATTGGGTTTTTTTTTTCCCCCTCCGGCGCTTATTGTTTGGTGCTTTTATAATTCTTGGCATTTCAGGGACCTCTGCCCGAGGACCAAATCAGAAGATCTCCGCCCCCTTCCATCGCAGCTGATTCGGATCTGACCCTTTCCCCCTTTTCCCAAATATTGACGCGTGCCTCCCCAACCTCGACCTCTGGCGCCTTTCGTGATGTGTTTCCCTGACTTCCGGCCCGACGGCGCGAGGATGAACTTTCTTAGCCAGAGAATTATTTCCGAATCACTTTTTTTTTTTTTTGTGCGCCGCTTTCTGTCATTTCAGTCCCCGGTCGTCCTCGATCTTGTTCAACGCCGCTTCTTTGAAATTTTCCCTTTACGCCCGATCCCTGGTTATTTCAGTCTTCCATACGGAAGATCTTTCTCCGTATTAATCGCTTCCCATGCTTCACCCGATCTCCCTAGCCTTTCCCTCCCAGGATTTTTCCCACCATGGGTTCCTCCCTTCGTGGGTGCTTTCCTCCAAACGGCCTCCGGCCCTCCCCCCCGCTCATGAGTTTTTTGGAGGGGCAAACCTCCTTGGGTCCAGGGCGGGTAGGCCCGAAGAACAATTCGTCCATTTCTTATCCGCTTTTGAACTCTTCTGATGATATTCTCAAAGTTTCTTTCCAATCCTTCAAGTTCCCCTTACTGAAACCCTGCCGTCTATTTCCGAGCCGGGCATGACCTTTCAGTCCCTTTGCAGTACTGGCAAATTCCGCTCGTCGGAATTCTTAGAGGATGACCCCAGTCTTGGACAGTATACCGAGTTTACTCTGGCCCTGTGGCCAGGGTCTCTTTAGTATTTTCCTGTTTCCCAAAAAGTCGCCGGTTGCTTCTTCACCTTCAGGTCCCTAGTTTAGGTCCGCCTTCCTAAAGTGATGATTTTCTGCTTCCGCGACGGCATAGGGGTAAGATCCGACACCCCCTCCCCCGTTTTGCCGTCGCCCTCCACCTCATTGCTTTCTTCGGCCCTTTGATGGATTTTTGAAAGACCTCTTACCCCCACTTCCGTTACAGATTCTCCCCCACTTTTCCCATTTTAAGGTTCTACGACCCCTCTATTTATCGAAAAAACTTGAAATTACGCGGGGGTCACGGTTAGGCTTTCCTTTTTTTCGACCCCTTCTTTCATGTTTTGGACGGCGATACCAGCTGCTGCGGTACCAGTTGGCGCTTTTGGCTTGTAACTCGCGTTGCCGCCGCAAGCTCCTCCCCCGACTTCGTTCGGCGGCCTCAGTGTCCATATGCCCTTGGCATAAAGGTCTATTTCTTTGAGGATCTGTCCCCTGTATTTTGATTTGGGGGCCTCCGGTTTCATCTAGGGTGCTGTCCTACAATATGACCCAATCCTTTTGCAGGTGCCCACCCCTCCTTGACCCCCACCCCCCGGGTCAAATTCACGTTTCTCTGCCCCACATTTCGCGTTCTTCTATGTCGTCCCCTTTTGGTTTCTCGCTTCCCCTCACGCCCAACGTTTCTCTTTGCAACACGTCTTTCTGCCCTCCCTGACCGAGACTTAATTACTCTTTTTGCCTTTTTTTAATCTTTCCCTCCCCTCTTTTTCTTCTGGCGTGATGGAACCCTTTCAAATCCCCAGGTGATATCCCCTTCCTCCTTCTGGCCGATTTGAACCCCTATTTCCCCCCAAACAAATTTCGAGGTTCGCCTTCATATTCCTCCCCAAGCCGACCCTCGATTGACGATCACATCTCCCTAACGATGGAAGCCCTACCTTTTGTTACCCCAAGATTCAATGCCTTTCCTGATCTTCAGCACCGACGAGCCCTACCTGCCTTCCCTCTAATCCCCACTTTCCTTCCCCCTGAAACCCTCCCATCAATTTGAGACTGATTTTTTCGGCCCCCTATCTCGCTTCCCCGCGACCCACTAATCATCTGTCGAAATCCCTCGCCGCCTCACAACCTTGCCGCGCCAGGCGCCTACCCTCCCTCTCCTCCGTTTCCCCTATTGGCTCTGCTGGCCCACCTTCCCATGTTGATGACTTTTGAAGGGCAGGTATTTCTGGAATACCCCCGCTAGTGTCGACCTTTGATTCATTCTTTCCCCACGGAAAGTTTTCCCTTCCCACGCAATCTTCCTCCTTTTTTTCTCTAGCTGGTTTTTTGGAACTTCCCTTTTGTTTTTTAAGTCCCCCCTTCGCCTAACGGCTTTCGCTGTGTTGCCGATCATATATGCCTTTTTCTTTGCGTATATCCAAATTGGCACCAGACTAATTCTATTGAAAGAATTCTCTCCTCGGTTGAAGCCTTCTTTTTTCTGTCAGGTTTTGACAGTTCCCTCCCCATTGGAAGCTGACTATAGTGTTTTTTTTTTGGATGGCATCCGTCTTGAGCCGCCTCTCTCCTTTCTTCGTCCCCGAGCGCGCCCTGCAGCTCGCGCGATTTTTCGCCGCCGCGGTTTGGTGTCCGCCCCTTTTTTCCCTCTCTTCCTTTCCCCCCTGGTAATTCTGGCGTTTACTCCTCTCTTTTGACTAAAGGATTGCGCGGTTTTTACCCTCTTGTGCCCCGATTTTCCGGATGCCTCTTTGACTCGTTTCTTCGTGAATTGCCGAAACCTCTTGCCTTCGACATCTCACCCTTCTCTCGACCTTTTTCGTACGATATTTTTCCACCCTGTTGGGCCTCCCCTTATCGCCGCCCTCTCCCCCCTTAAAGATAGTAGACCGCTTATCGCATGCCCCCCTCTCTCGATCTTTTTGTTGGAATATCTTTATGGTTTCGGGCGTGTTATAGGTTTTTTAAGTGCCCCCTGTTTTTTTTCTTTTTCTGTGAGATCCGAGGTCCTCACACAAGTGAATTTCCCTAATTTTCTCCCCTGGACGGCGCCTTTTGGAGAAAGCAGGAATTCTGTGGAAAAAAGTTTTGCTTTTTTAAGGGAAGGGGGACAGCCTCTTTTTTTGGGGTTGGGAATTTTTCCCTTGAGGGGACATCGACGTGATTGCAAGAATCTCTTCCCCTGCCCATTATTTGAACCCCTACAGCATCGCCAAAAGCTGATCATCCTCCTCTCCCTAAGACCCTGCCCTTTTGACTTCTTAATCGGACTCCCCTCGAGACTGGACGGCAAAGTTTTTGATTCTGCTTCTCTGATGTAAGCTGTTCTAGACACCCTGGAACATACAGTATTTTCTTTCTTTACATTTTTTAGGGGGTTAATTGGGCTCGTGACTCCCCATTACCACACCGGTAAGTTCTTTTATCTTAACCCTGCAGAAGACCCCTGTGTCCACCTGAGGCGTTGCTAGTTTTGTCGGGTTGGGTGTTTGAGGCTTTCCTTCTACCCTTCCTCGGGTTGCGGGTATCTATGCGGTTCCTTCATAAGGTCCACTTTTTTGCGAGCTCCCGCTTACCTCCCTTCCCCCAATGCGTATATAGCTTTTCCTTTAACTCCCTCTTTTTTTTTCTCCTTCCTTCCCCCCCCCCCCCCAGGACGGCCTTCCCCTCACCCGGCGACGGTTTGACCTCAAAACCTTTTTGTTCCCGGGCTCCTAGCCCCCGTATGGCAATCTGGCACGAGGGTGGCTTTTCTTGGTTCCCCGCGGTAATTTTGCCCTATTTAAGAATTTCCCCCTTGCCGTTTGAGCAGACCTTTTCTTTCCTGTTTCGTCGGTCATGAACGGCCTTCTTCATGTAACGCTGCCCTTTTCTATTTAACGATTTGCTTTCCGGCTCGACCTATCATCGCGCATCCTACTTGCCAATCTTCGGTTTTTCAAATTTCCGTTCCATCTTTCCTTTTTTGCCGATTATTTCTTTGGCGTACGTTTGATTGTTATTCACATCCCTCCGTTTTGCCAATCATCCATCTGAGTATTTGTCTGCCTCGGAGGCACCCCGGCCCCCCTCTTAGCTATTGAGCTCTGGGAAAATACGAGCGGATCGTGCCGCCCCTGACCCCATTTACTGAGTATTTCCCCTTCTTGGATATTTCGTCCCCCCCCTCTCCACGGTCACGTCGATCTTCCCCCTCGCTTTCCCCCCAGGTGGGAGGCTGTTCCTTTCGTCGCCCTCAGGTTGACGTCCCATTCCCCAGCTTACCGCGATGCCACCATGAGATTGCTGAGCAAGCATCCTTCCCTCTTTGTTTCCTGTCCCTTCCATTTCCTTTACTTCTTTTCCCCTTACAAGGTCACCGCCGTCTCCTGGCGTCGGGTTGGTTTTTACGTCTTCTTTTCACCAGTGAGTCGTTTCTCCGTTTAATGACAAGGGTTTCTTCTTCTTTTTCCCCGTCTCTCTTTCCCTCTCCTTCCCACGCCTGTATCGACCTGGGCGCATCCGGCGGCTGCCCCCCCCCGACCTCCCCCACCAACACGGTTTTATTCCCTCTCATTTCCCCAAATCATGCACCAAGCCGAAAGCGTTTTTTGGCAGAGCTCCGTCCTCTTTTTCTCAGAAGGAAGGTTTTCCCTAAAACAGTCGTCCCCTCTGCAAAGCCCACGACGACCCTACGCTTGCTCCCTCTCTTGCTCACGGCCCCGGAATCTGCGTTTTCTTTCATATTCCTCTTTCCTCCTCCTCCCCTGTTGGTTTTCTTTTATGCCCTGTCGCCCGCCCTCTTAATTTTGAAGCGGTCTTAGGCGTGAATGCCATTCTTTCTTTGCTTCATTTCGACTTCGATTTCCAGTGGAAACCCTTCCTCTTGCGCGCGCCAACGGCTTTCCTTTTGTGTTCCCTTTGGGAAACTTTGTTTCGACCGGCCCGACCCCACCTTGTTGGTTTTTGGCTCTCCCCCCGTTCGTTCCGGCCTTGATTCGAACAGGGATAGATGTCTTTTCCGGTTTCGTTTTGAAGACAAAGATCTCCTCTTTCTCTCCTCCATCGATTCATCCAAGGGGTCCTTGTTCCTTTTTTTTCCCAAGACTCATGGTCCCTACTCAGAATCTCACAACCCCTGACGCTTCCCTTCCGGCTTATGTGCGAGATTCATTACCCCTCTGCGCGTCTTCGTAGCCCTAGTGGACCGTATTTGAGCAGAACCTTTTTTCATTTATCTGGGCTTCCTTTTTCTTTCGTTTTTGTCCTCTCTGCGCGACATACCCCCTCAGTTCCGCATTCCCCCCTCTTTCCGATGAGCCGGCCCTTCCTTTTGGCGCGCTTACACCCCCTCCTTTCCCTCACTGTTTCCACGCATTCCCAGTTTCTTCCGGTCCTCCCCCCGATCGATTTCACGCTTCACTCCCTTGGGGGAAATCGACATTGATTTCCCTCCCGCAGGCTGATTTCGTCCCCCCCCTCTCCACCGTCTTCCAATCAAACGACCCGGCCCACTCCCCCCGCCCAGAAAAGTTTTGCAAGTTCTGCCGCGTACCCATATGATTTGGCCCAGGATTCGCGGTTGATGGAGCTCCCCTCAATTGGCCTCAGTGACACGGAGCTTCAAGCAGGAACCCTTGTCTCAGTCCCCAAGACCGCCCTTGCCTCCCTTGCATTCCCCTGCTCAGGGATGACGGCCTTCCAGCGGCCATCAGGCGATCTTCCTCCCTATTTCATTCTTTTCGTCCCCCCGGACTCCCCCCCTTCAATGTATCCCGATTGTCTTTGGCGCTTCCTTTCGAGCATTACCGGCGTTAATCATGTTGGTGCTGACCCACACCGTCTCTGTTCCCAGGCCTTCTTTCGGGACCCTTTTCTTTGCACTCCCATTTGAGTCCTCGTAGACCGTCCTTATGGCGCTTTTGCCAGCATCGAGCTCCACCCCTCTACGGTCTTCCGCCGACCCTTCATAGAATAACCTGCTTCTTCTTCCGGTATTGTTTGCCCTTCCGTCCCTTTCCGCCTATTACCCGCTTCTCTCTGCCAGGCTTTCCCTCTTTCTTCCCCGATCGAAAAACCTTACCGCGGTTTTATTTCTTTCCCCGGCACCCTTTGAGCGGGGCCCCCCTGAACGCCCTCCTGAAGTTTTTACCTCTTTTTGATGCTGTTACAGGGTTGTCCCTGGACGCTTTCCCTGCGAGATCCGCTTGCTCATTGACGTTTCCTGTCGGACCCTTTTCTTTTCATCATCCGCCTTCCTTCAGATTTCGGAGAGCTTTTTCTTCATCTGGTGTGTGGTGCTGTTCGCGTGGGTCGATTTGTGGTCCTCTTTGATGTCCTACCATAATGCCCATACCGGTTCCTAATTCCAAACCCCGCCCCTTTTTTTACCCTTTTTTTAACCATTCTCCCAGCCCTGTGGTCCGTAAGAGGTTACACTCCTTAGATCGATTTCTTCCCTATGATGATTGGTTTACTTTGCCGCGCTCGCCCAGCCCCGCTAAAACTTATTTGCCAAACCCCTCCCCATACAAGCATAACTCCGACCTTCCCCCAAGCTGCATTCGATTTCCCTTTGTGTAGACTCCCCCCCTTTTACGATTATATCTGTCTCCTCCCTGTTTAAACAGACGGGCACATCTCCGTCCTGCTACGCACGGATCTTCTCTTTTTTTTACCAACCCCCCTAGTCGCGGTCTCTGCTTTTCGGCCTATCAGAAAACTCTCCCTCCTAAATCTTTTGAGCCGATTTTACCCCTATGTATCCGGATCGGAGCCACTCTCTTTTCCCAACCAAAGAGGAACTCCTTGCGGGAAAGTGGAGCCCCCGCAGAGCTTCCCCTGCCTAGGATCCATTTCCTGAATCTTTCCTTCCAGTTGTCCTAAATCCCCCTTCTCGTGGAAGCCTTTTCCCTATTATCCGAAGACCGACGTCTTATCAACCGAAGCGGTCTTAGGATACCAGTTCCTTTCCCTCGAAGCCTTCACCCCCCTTTGATCTGGCGCTAAACCTTTCCGACTTGTCCTCGCCGACGGAACCGCTTCGTAGGATGTCCCGTTTCCCCCCACAGTTTATGACTCCCTGGTCAGCGTTATTCTATCGGCATCCACCCCTCGCGCTGCAATTATTTTCTCTACTGGAAGAACCCCCCAGACACTTATTCCGGCTTTTTCTCGTTTCCTACTCAGTGGTTGTTTTTTTCTATTCTGTCTAGGTGCCTCTTTTTCCCGTCTAGCCCTTCGCCTATAGTCGTCTTTGTTGCGATGTTTTTTAGGCCCCTCCCTTTGCCGTCCCCCCGGCAGCCCGCCCCTTGGCCAGTCCGGAATCTCTGTGTGCCCTTTTCGATGGCGCGTCGAAGGCCCTGGCGCGAAAGATCACGGTTGCCCCTTTGGCTGGCCGGGGGGCTCCTTCGTGCGGATTGATCAAGTATATCCTGACTGCGTTTTTTTTGCGCGTAGATCTCCACACCCTCCTTTCCCGAGAATTAGTTTTATTTTTTTCACGCTCCCCCCTGGGGGCCTATTGATCTAATATGGTTACATCTGGTAATCGTAAAATTTTACCGGTCATGCCGGTGTTGTTGTGACAAAATTCGGGGGTTTGCTCTCTGCTCTCTCAGTTTAACTCGCCGACGGAGGAGGTCAATTTTTTTCCTAGTCTAAAAAGAGAAGCTCTGTAGTTTTTCCCAAGGGTTCCAACGCTCTCGCGGCGTCCGATTAAGGGAATCTTTTTTTTGTTTTCGGCGCATCAACTCTATCTTCTCTGCCGGGAAAACACCGTTTTCGCTTCCGTAAGGCTCCTCTTCTTCTGGGTTTGTTCATCTTTCCCCGCTCCCGCTTTGGAGCGTTTTTTTTTTCGTTGAGCTTCGCTCCCCCCAACTTGCCCCTAATCCCAGGCTCGCGGTGCGGAATGTTGACCACCTTTGTTTTTGAGGACCCGTTTCCCCACTTTTCTTTTTGTGGGCCCCTTCCCCATTTCGTTGGTTCTGGCCAGCCTCTCGATCCGCCCGCCCCCCTCGCCCCCCCCTATTTCTACACGACCCACATCCTTATTTCCCTGAACTGCCGAAATTTTTCCGGTTTTTGCCCGAATAAACATCTTCGCTTCAAGCTGTTTTCGTCTGCTGAGTTCCAAGAGTATCCCAGCCCTTGGAAGCATTCCCCTGTTTTTATCTCTTTTAAATGACGGTTGTGACGCGCCGTCGCTTTGCTCTGCCCGAAACAGAGGGTCCCCCGCGTTCCCACCCCCTTGGTTTTTCCAGGAATCGAAATCCCCCCGTCTGTAGTCACCTCCTTCCCTTCCATCCGCAAAGGACTTTTGGCTCTGTCCTACCATCCAACGCTTCTCAGGTGATTCAGGGGATTTTTTTCCCTCTTCCTTTTGGTCGCTAAGGCCACAGTACTGGCTTTTTGGTCTTTCTGTGCCTGGCCGCTTCATCTGCAGTGTTCTTATATCGAACGTCCTTCCCAACTCCCCTGTTCGTCTTGGAGTCCCCACCCGGTACCGGCCGGGAGCACCCCCCCGCTGGCGGTTTTTGTTCCGAACACCAGTAAGTTCGGCCCTTGGTCTCTCCCCCCTCCCCTTCGGCGGCTCGGGCATTATTGTGGTTTTTCTTTGGTTTGCGAATGAGCGTCCCCTTTTCAGCTTTTCGTGCGCCGTTTGGAGGCCCTCTGCGGGCCAGTAATCCCTCTTTCATGACGTTTCTTGAAGGCCGGTGTGCTTTTTCCTGTACGGTAGGCTTTTCCCCGTTTTTTTTTCGAGATTATCAAAGCGTGCGGGACGTTCCGAACCCCCACTCACTCCCCTCCCTTCCCCTTGCCAACCCCGTTTGACTTCCTCGCTAGCCGGTTTTCTCTTGGCCGGAGGAGTTATTGTTTTTCCCTCATAACCGCTTTCCATCTTGCTGTACAGGTTCTGGGCCGCCCCATTCCCCGCGGTCTAAGTCATGCTCCCGATTTTTGTGCAACTTTTTCGATTCCCCCGAAGCACTTTCGTCTCCGATCGTGTCAGACAGTGTCTATTCAAGGGACCCCTTTTCCCAACGGCTGATCCGGAACCCCCCGACGGAATTTGCATGTTGGAACGGTTTGTATGTCTTTGATCTTCTTTCCACCGTTCTTCCCTTGACGGTCCCCTCCTTTTTGACACCCCGGTTTATTAGAACCCCTACGCTCCTTCTAGTTCTTCCTCAAAGTCTTTTTTCTTTCTCCCTGAACCCAGGACCGCCCCCTCTTTCTGGCTCCCGGGGTTGGTTTGATGCGCTCTCCGTATTTGTTCAACAGTGAGTCTTCCAGTTCCCTTGTATGCGACCCGTAAGATAGTCTCGCTTTCCTTTTTCTTTCCGACTTCCCTAAAGCTGGGACGATCCCTGGGTCCGTCTTCAGACCTGCTCGCCACCCCCCTTTTAGAAGGCTTTCCAACCTGTCCCATCCTTACCAACGAGAGATCAAGAGTGGTTGCCGTCCCAAGGACCTCTTTTCTCCTTTTTCCCATGGCACACTCGCGATCGCCCCCGTATTTTACCTAGATTTGAGTCGCGTTGCGACACCTAAGGGTCGGGAGACCCTTTCTTCTTTTTGTTAGATGCTTCCCCGTCGCCCCGAGCACTCCTGCGGCGTCCTCCCTTCTCGGATGTAGGTTCTTGAGGCGTCTCTTTTCCACCTCGTCGTCTTCAGTTTGTACACCTTCATGCTCGTACCGTGATCCCTTCCGAGCCACACGATTTAGATATTTTTTTTGTTTTATTGGCCCCCCCTTTTTTTTTCCTTATGCCCCCCCGTTGGTGGAGCTCGCCGTTCTTTTCCGCCCCTCGATGTCTTTGTCTTCTTTAGGAAGACCCCCTCGACTCTTTTTTTTTTACGAAGCCTTGTCCGGGACTTCTTTCCGATCCGTGCCCATCAGACTCTAATTAACCCCCCCGCAAGCCGAGGTAATTTTTCTTTCTTAGCTTTTTTTTCCCCGACGGCGGAGATTACGTATTGATTCGTCTAGACCAGAGACCGTACTTCCTTCCTTTGGGCCTTTTTCCTTTTTGGCTTTGATTTCTGTCCCCGCCCCCCGTTTCGTCCTCTTATATTGCGAGACACCCCGTCTTCCTTTTGCCGTCGAGTCGATCGAGCCGGTGCTTGTCCTCGTCTTAACATCTCCCCAGAACGGACATTCCCCCTTTCAGTCCTCCTCTTCCCGTTCCCCTTTTTTTTTCGTCCAGCTCAGTCTTCACCGAGCGATCTCTCCTTGACTCCCTCAGTGATTCTACAGGATTTCTGGTATTTGCCCCCTCCCCCCAGGCCCTCCTTTTTTTCGTTAATTACAATCAAAAGGCCTCCGTCTCTCCCGCGCCTGCGGCGGCTGAGGCGTTGAGAACGGTTCAAAAGACTTTTCCCCTTTCTTGATGAAGTCCCTTCCTCTGTCCTCCCCTTAAACGGCCGCACGCTTGACCTTTTCAGGCAAAGAGCTCCTCGTTAAAGGCCTTTCCCCGCCTTTTTTTTCACGGTTTGCATGAACTCGCGGGCTGACTTGCGCCCTACTCCCTCCCCCCAAATTCGTTCCAGATAGGGGACTCCCTCGGTGACCCATTGAGAGACCCCTAGTTCATTCTGCCCCCCTCCCGCAGTGGCCCGAGGCCGGTTCGATTTGCCCTTATTACCAAATGTTGGTGTTTACCCAAACGTCGTAAGGAGTCCCTTCACCGCCCGTTTGACCCTTGTTTTGTCAGCCGGAACCCCTTTTACTTTCGCTAAGAACTGAATGGTGGCCTTCGTCCCCCTTTACTGAATCCCCGCGCCAGTTATGGAAGGCCTCCCATCCAGAATAAAAGCCCCGTTTGGTTTAGAGGATGGACATCTTTGACCCCTTTCACCGTTTCGCTGAAGGTATGGCGCCCTTTTCGTTCTCTGCAGAGTAGAGAAAAAACCGCTCCGAGTTGTCATCTTCTTCTTTCCTACCAGAGAGCAATTTTGCCCCCGAAACAAACCCAACTCAACACCAAACACGCAAAACCGCCCAGTTTTTCGGAACATGTTTTCCAACACTAACGCCAAACGGGCCCCCAATCACCAAAGTACAAACTCTTTCCACCCCCAAGAGGGAACAACTTACGACAAAAAACCGTGTTCGTGTGGTCACCAACCCCCCCCCCCAACAAGCCACCCCTTCACAAACATGAAAACTCTAAAACAAATCCCTGAAAAAGTTTAACAAACCCCACACCCCCCCCCGGCATGTCGCTTTTTTCTTCCCCCCCCCTAATTTGAGGTCCCATGTTTAAGAGTACCTAGACAGCGAGCCCATTTTAATTGACTTCGGCTTTAGGTTTCTTAGGTCGGAGTCCTACCTGGCTCTTGTATCTGCCGTCGTTTTTAGACTTTTTTATTTTCCCCTCTGTTTGAGGAAAGGTCGACTGTTTCCTAACATCCTTCCCCCATTTCCCATTTCCCACCCCCGCACGTATTCCCCTTTCCGAAAACGGCGTCCCTTCCCCTTCTCTTATGCACCGTCGATCATTATTTTTATCAGATGTCTTTTGATTGGTTCGCGGCTGCTAGACCTCACCCCCTTCTTTCCCGCTTTGTCCCCACCGAGACGGACCCCTTCTCGCCGACACGATAATCGCGTGAATTTTTCTTCGCTCCTCTGGCGCGATCTATTTCGCGCTGGGATTCCGAAGTTACACTATTCCAGATATTTTTTCGTGCTATGCTCTTTGGCGTTCAACCCCCCGGCTCCTCTCTAAACTCTGCCTCTTTTTTTCCTGCCTCTTCCGCCAAAGGCAATCCGGCTCTTTTTTACAAGCTGAGATACTCCGACACGCCCCCAGAGGACGTTTCCCAACCAGCAGGCAATGGCCTTTCGCCTTTGCCTCTTTCATCAAGATATCTTGAACACATGAAGTCGATTCCTCTTCTTACAACGGGAAGAGGGAAACTCCCCCCTAACCCCCTTTCCCTCGGTAGAAGTCCGCTGCCGGCCTCTACCTGGACTCTCGCCGCGAGGTCAAAGAAGAGACTAGCTTGGTACACCCGGAACACTCGCGCACCTCAAAACTCGATGCGCGAAAGGGATCTTATACCGCGCACTCGGCCCGTGCGGCGATCCGGTTCCCCATCCCCCCCCCCCCCCCCAGGCGCCTGCATTTGACCAGAAGCCATCCTTGATCTCGGCCTACACCCAGCCCTTCACCTTGCAGAATGTGCGATTCCTCCCCCTCAGACATTTGATTTCAACGCCTATCTTTCCTTTTTTCCTCTCTCCGGTGTTTTTGGAGATTTCGGTTCGTTGCCTTGTATCGTTCCTTTCCCCCCCCCCTTCTGAATCAGGAGTCTCGGTTTACCTTATCAGAAGTAGAGACATTTCCCCCCCCCCCCCCCGGCAAAAGTGGAAGGCACTTTTTGGAAGAAGGAGACTTGTTCCCCGTATCGATGTTATCTTAGCCTTAGAATATGGAGACCCGAAACAGTGTCTCTGTTCGATCGTCTTTCCGGACTTATTGAACTTGATATTTTTATATCGGACTAGCTCAAGAAGGATATCGCAAAGAGAATTCTCCTCCAGCCTCCCGCGGTTTTGGTACGCGGGAAAAGCGGTCCCCCCTGACATGCAGAGCAAGCCTCTCCTTCCCCTCACTCCTTAGGGACTAATAGAAAATGTCATAAGGAAGGGCCGCGGTTTTAACCGTGGCTTATCTCTAGCCGTCTAGGACTCTCAATTCGATTCCCTTCTAGCCCCCCTCCGTATTTTAAACGATCCTTCCCGATCGAATCGGTTTCCCCCGCCCTCTCCTCGCCGGCCCGTCTCCCACTTCCTATTGTACTTATTGTCCCGAACTGCGCGACAGACATATCCCTCCAGATTAGAAGGACCCCCCCCCCCCAGCTATTTCTGGGGGTTTTCTTGTCTCAGCGCGAGCTTTTTCCTTCTGGGGTTGGAGGGGTTATCGGTGGTTACCGGTTGGGATGTTTTCTTTTTGGCCTCGGGCTCCCTTTACCGCAATCATCTGAAGAATACGGATTTCCTTTTTTCACCTCGAATGGGAAAAACGGTTTTCCCTTTACGGGTTCATTCGGGGTGTGGCCTCTCCATGGAATGGTTTTGATTTCTGAGTCCAGAAGCTCACCCGTTCAAACAGTTCGGCCCAATCCCCATGAAAACGACCGCCTCCTTTTTTTGTTTTTTTTTTTGGCCCTATATCGAATGCTTCGGCTGCTTATGAGCCGAATCAACTGGTCCTCCACTTTCCTTTTTTCTCAATGAGCCAAGCGGTGGATGACGAGATCCCCTTCTATCCCCCGACACAATGGAACGTCTCCCCTTCTTTTTTTCTATGACCTTTTTGGGCGGTGCGCAGACGGCAGGGTTCTCGGTTCAGAAAGACCCACCTCTTTTTTTTAAACATTAATAAGTTCTTTCTGAATTTTTTAATCACTGGATGTCCTCCCTCAGCGGACTGCTGGGATAGCGGATGGGTTTTAAAGCTAAAATAAAATTCCTCAAGCTCTGCTTTGATATTCCCATTCTAAATGGGTGTGTTTCCTTCTTCCCCTAGCATGGACGCTCAGATCCCCCTTTCTAGTGCAGGCCCAATGACTGTATGCGGTCCCTAAACCCATTCCTTCCCTGGATTTTCGAGAAACCGTTCTCCTTTTTTTTTTTCCCCCTAATGTATAGCCGAGGGTTTTGGCGCCAGGCTCAGCCCCGTTCCTCTCCCCGTTCCTGCATTGATCTGCAGTCGGTTTTGGGTGGACGCCTCCGGGGCTCTATAGGGCGAATTCGTGCCCCCTCGCCGCTGGGGCCGGTCTTTCTCCTTTCCACTTTTTTCCCCAATTGCCCGAGATGGGCAAGCCTCCGTGGTTGCCGGATAGCCGTTACGGAGCTCCCCCTTTTCCTGTTTTGATTAGAAATTCCCTAGTTGACTTCCCCCTTGTCAGAGGCCAATTTCGTGATCACATCCCCTCCCTTTTTCACCTTTTTGGGCCAAATTTTGTGTTTTCCCCGCCTTCCATTGTTCGCTGGGCGTTGCGGTGGGCCGTTTTGGCACCGGGCAGGCCTGGGCTGGAAACCGGATTTTCGGTCTTGAAATCCTTTCGCTGTCAGCCGCAGCTATGGCGCGGTGAAATAAACCCTGGGCTTTTCGCCCGACTACTTCCCTTAATGTCGATTAAAGTTCAGATCTCGTTTCGCGCAATGAGGTTCACCGTTCGATCGGACTACTTTTTTCTCCCCGTGGAAACGCGGATTTTTTCGCGCGCGAGTTTGACTAACTGACAGAACGTCACGTCTCACCAGAGAGTTCCCCCTTCATAACGGTCTCTGGTTTCCATCCGAACGTTCCTTCGGGCTGACCATATCAGGACACTCACAACCGACTGAGGCGGAAAAGGGTTGGTTTGAGCTGATCTTCTCCCTCTCCTTTGAGTCTTCCCGAAGGTCCTCTTGGACCCACGTTTCCTTCTTTCCGGCTGAGTGAGACTTATTTTCTCCGCAGGCCCGCAGGGCGGGGCATTCCCCTTTTTCGATCCGCGAGGCATGTCCTCCAACACCCTCTCGCCAACCCCCAGGTGGTGCCGGAAGGAGAAAACCAGACAAACCCAGTCACCAGACAGATCGATCGTGGTGTTTGCGATCCCACATCGGCTAAGCTCCGTTCCGGTTTTCCACTTTTTTTCTGCCCTTTCTGCCTGACACCCGTCACTCCGCAGAAATCGCGGGACGCGCTCCTCCGGCACCAAGAAGAGGGCGCTGCTTTCCAGGGC
>Ga0179593_1368735_pt1 | contig 24239 bp, 35 predicted proteins | sample CZODoug2_1_08_16_FD_185931 | JGI IMG/M metagenome (GOLD analysis project Ga0179593, IMG submission 185931) | Vadose zone soil fungal communities from Angelo Coast Range Reserve, California, USA - CZODoug2_1_08_16fungal (PacBio error correction) | ecosystem: Environmental > Terrestrial > Soil >... | reverse complement strand
TGTATGCCCTGTTTTTTTTTTTGTCTTTACTCCCACGCTGCCTTGCCTCACGAATTTTTCTGTTTGGGGTCTTTTTGCCGTTTTTCCATCTCATTGCAATCTTCTCTCACTTGCTTTACTCCCCCTTTTTGTTGGAGCACCCCGTGTATGTGCCATTTTTTTTTGTCCCCCCCATCGGCATCCATCCCCTTCCTCCGAGTCGGCCGCTACGATCGTTCGTTCATTTCCTTTTTTTTTCTTTTTTTTACCCAGCACTCACAGCTTTTGTTCTTCTCCCCACGGAATTTCCTCTGGCATTGACCTCTGTATTTTCGGGCCCCCTTTTTTTCGAGTCTCACCTGTCGGGACCCATCTTCCATTTTCATTGGATGGTTTTTTCCCTTTATGTTGCGTGTTTTTCTTTTCCGTGGTGTCTTGCCGGTTGCCTTCCTTTCAAACCACCCAGTCCGAACGTCTTTCGAACCCTCTTTTGGTGCCAGGGACTTTTTGTACTTTTTCTTCCTTGCTTTGCGCCCCCCCCCTGACTCGTCCACCCAGCTCAATCGCGCCATGCTACCCCCCACTCTCTTTGACTAATCACCCCTAATTCGAGCCGTGGTCCAATGCCTGGTTTTCTTCCAATCCCGGGGCCTGTTGACCTTTTCTGCCCTTCATTCGCGTGCCCCTCTTTTCCCGTGACCCCCCCGAGGAATACAGTGAACCCCCTTTTTCGTTCGCAAGTTTTCTTCTCCGCTTCGTGCCGATAGTTGGGCACGGCTCGCGCATTCCCCCCCTCCCCCTGTTTTTACCCTCTTCTTTTTTTTTCTCTCCTCGTTTGTTCGAGTAACCAGTTTCGTACCCTTCCCTGCCGCTTTTTGCCCCCCACTCCTTTTTTTCGCCCCACCCCTTCTTAAAGGCGTAATTGCCGACAACTTCTTGTTTTTCCAACCTGTTTCGGCTGGCCCTGGTCCTTAGGACGTCTTGCTTATGCCATGCTGTTCGACAGAATGGGTCCCGCCACTTCTTTTTTTTTTTTTTTTTTCCCTTCAGTGATTACCTTCAGTTTTACCTTTTGTTGTCCCGCGTTTTCCCAAGATTTTGCAACTTTTTTTGGCGGCACCCCCCGCTTCGGGCAGGATCTTCTTTTTCCCTTCTGGGCCGTAACCCTACCCCATTTTTTCTTTTTTCTTTTTCTTTCTGTTCGGTCACAAGCACCTTTTTGTCCCCTTTTCAACCCGGTTCACTGGCAGGCGTCGCCGGAGAGGCTTTTTTCCAGGTTCTCCCCCCGCCTAAACGCCTTCCTTCTTCCTCCCTGTTTCCAATCCCAACTTTCCTCTCCTTTTCCTCCCCCCCCACGGTTTTTTTCCGTCTTTAAATGCCCCATTCCTTCTACCTTAGACTGGATATGTGTTTTTCCCACGTTGGACTGTCTGGGTCTTTGGCCCAGAAGGTTACCCTTCCGATACTTCTCCCGTGAAGGCGTCGTGCTTATTTCACTTCCTATGTGAACGATCTTTGCCTGACCCCTCGTTTTTTCGGTGCCCTTTTGGAGCAGCACATTTTTTTACGTTTTCTTTTCCGCTTCATTTTCCCCGATGTCCCTTTGATTGCCCTTTCACGGGCCACACTCCCCCCCGATTTCCCATTGTTGGTTTTCAAATCATGTGGTGCCCGGTTCCCAGCCTCAGCATAGTATTGTCCTCCTCTTTTGGCGTTGCCTTCCTTCCCCCAAGTTTTTTTTTCTTTTTCCAGCAGTCCCTTGTCCTTTCTCATCGAGTGTCTTTTTGTCTAATTTTTTTCCCGTCGGACCTTCCACTCGCCTCCCGGTGTTTATTAACTTGTTTAAAGGTTTGCCCTCCGGCTTTTTTCCGCGGCCACAACCTTTTTATTTTGTTTCCCTTCCCCAAACAAAAAAAAAACGCCGCTGGGGGCTCTGGTGTTTCTCCTTTTTTCTTCTCCTCTTGTGAACGCTGTCGTTTGACCCCCCTTGCGCGCCCCTCCCTTTGACTATTTGTTTTTTACCCTTTGCCACTTTGGTAATCTTTGCCCCTCCCCCCCTTATTATGCGAATTGGGAGCTTCTCTTTTTAATAGTTTCCCCCCTCCCTCCCCCCTTGTGTTTCTGCTCAGACATGGTTTTTCGCAAGACCGGCATGCCGGGTATTTTCTTTTTCTTGTCTTTCTCTAACCTGTCAAACCGCTTCTTTCTCCTCTGAATTTTTCACTCTCTTCCTTTTTTTCCGCGCTGGGCCGGAGGAGGCGACACCTCCCCTTTTTTTGATGGCCCCATCCCCCTCCCCTCGGAAAAAGCCCAATTCTACTTCTATCTTCTGTTTTTTTTTTTTTTAACCCATTTCTCTTTTTGCGTGTGGGCAGTGTTGGTCCTCTCTGCGACCCCCCCCGCCCTCGTCTTTCTTTTGTTAAGCGCGATTTTTGCGATTTTTGCTGTGGTTCTTATTCCCCCCCTCAAGCTCCCGTTTTGGGCCGTCCTTTGCCTTTTTTTTTTTTTCCCCCTTTCTCGGTTTCTTCTACCATCCTTCTGGCTTTTTTTCGCTGCGAATTTTTCCTTTTGGTCTTTCGTGTATGGCAAACTTTTTTTTTATTCCCATCCCTCTGTCTTCTTCTGGCGGGAATCGGTCCTTGCCGCACAGCTTTTTTTTTTTTTTTTTGTGGACCGTCAGGCACCATCTTCTTCGGTTTGCCACTGAGGTCCCCTGCCCTTTCTTTTTTCTTTTAATTGTGTGGCACGACTGAGCTTACCCTTTGGCTTGAATCGTCGCGTCGCCGCCCTGCGGGTGGTCCGATGGTGTTGCCTTTCTTCTCTTCCAATTGTCACCGCCTCTGCTTTTTTTTTTTTCCCCACCGCGTCGGCTCCCCCTTTCTGCGAAGCTGTCTTGTGAATTTCTGCAATCCGCTGTCCAATGATTAGGTTTTCCTTTCCCTACCAACGTGCCTTCGGTGCTGCTTCTTTCCTTCTCCGTCCCCCCCTTTTTTTTTTTCTGTGATCGCTTGTTTTTTTTTGTCCCTTTTCGTGTCTCGGCTTTGCGTCTTGCCCCCCTCCCATGGCCAAATGGCAGTGTTTTTTTTTCTCTGAGTCTTTAAGAGATTCCCTTTTCCGTGTTTCTTACTGTTTATTGTTGTAAATGCGCGCTTGTTTCTTTTCTCGTGCCTGCCTCCTGTTGTCACCCGGATTTCGTTTTCTTCCTGCCCCCCTACCGGGTACATCGACGACACCCTTCTGCACCCCCTTTTGATTCTGTCTCCTCATTGAGTCTCGGACGTGATTCAGTTGCCCTTTTTTTTTTTTTTTTTTCACGCCTTCGCTCGGTCTTCCCCCCACATCGTTATCTCCTTTTGTCTTTGGCTTTCTTCTTTGTATGTTCCCTACGATCCCCCCCTCGTTTGCTTTTCTCGATGAGCCTCACACCTACCACTTGGCTCTCCTCCTTGCATGCTTTTTCTAGACAGTTTTTTTTTTCTCCCTTTATTTTCCAACTGTATCCTTTTGTTCCTCCCGATTTCATGGATTTTTCACCCCCGCTTCCCTTCCCTATCTTTGCCATTCCTTTTGAACCCAAAGCCTGCTTATCCACTGTTCGTGAATGAACCGCTAAAGTCTCCTTCCCCATGCTCCCGGGGTTCTCTGCTTTTTTTGCATGAGTCCCTTCCTACTCCCTTCCTCCCCTCCCCGACGTCCATTCCTTTCCTTCCACTCGCTTTTTTCCACACAAGGGCGCGAGCGTACGTTTTCTTCTTTTTGACTTCTTTTAAGTTTGATGTCACGGTTTATTTGACAATTTTTTCCGTTCCTTGACGGTCTGTCACCCGGCCGATAGCCAGCTGCCTGTGAAGTGGGTTTTTCGAACTTACCAGTTCCCAGTGAAGTACTCACCCGGGCTTGCGTAGCCTCTGCCCCGGTTCCCGTGTCGGCGGTTTTCTCCCTTTTGTTTTTTTGTTGGAACTCTTGTTCTCAGTTGTTGGTTTTTGATTAGTTACAGTTGCTTTTTACGTCCCCTTTGTGTCTCGCTGGCTCTTTTTTTTTTGCTTTCTTGGTACTTCGATCCCCTTCCCCCCCTCTCTTTTTCTTGTTTCTTTTTTTGTGTATGGTGAACTTCTTTTCCCTTTTTGCCGAACAAGTTCTTCCATACCGGCAGCCTTTTGAAAGCCTTCCAATGCCTCCTCAGTAAGTGCCTTCGATGCAATTCCTCCACTTTGTTAATGCCGTTCGTTCGTTTCTTCCCTTCTCTCGTTCCGTCCTGTTTGTGACCATGAGGGCCTTTCCTGCGATCCCGAGCGATGCTTGGTCCCACAGGGTTTCTCAGCTCCCCTCCTTTTTTTTTTGAATTGCGTCTTTCCTTGCCCCTTTTTAATACCATTTCCCCATTGCGGCTGTTTTTGCCGCGATGATCTGACTTGCTTTTTCACCTTTGTTCCCTTGGCGGACATTTCTTCGGCATTTGCCTGCCCTTGTGATGTCATCAGATCGATTCCCGTTTGCCCCAACCTTGGGGATGTGTTTCTTTTTTTCTCCTTGTGTGCCGCTTCGTCGTACTCTCCCAGTTCCCTTGCCGAACGTCTTTTTGCTCAGGTGATCTCGCTTTTCAAGTTCGGCCCAGTTGTCCGTAAAAAACCACCCCTGTTCCCCCCTTCCCTTTTTTTTCCTTTTTTCGTGAATTCCACCTGATGGACTGTCTCTTTGTGCGCCATTCGTCGATTTCCCTTTAGGTGGGATTTTCGGGTTTTTCCCCCTCTCTTCTCCAACGAGAAAACCCCATCGTTTTCAGTTTCAGTCACCGAGTGCCATTTTTTCACTTTTTCTTCTGACTCGGCTTTGCGTCCCCAACACACTGAATGGGGTGCCTCTCCTCTCTCTGCCGCCCTTCCACTTCTTCAGGTTCTCCTTTCTTCTCTGTCGCCTTTCTTTCCCCACCTTGGTTATTTCCTCTGAACCCTTGTGAAACCGGAAGTTCCTTTCTGTCTCCTCGCCAATCCCCCCCCACTGCAGTACCTCTCTCTTTTGGTTGGTATATCTGATTCCCCGGGTCCTTTTCGTGTGCACCCCGTCGATGCCTTCCCTCTTTTCTGGCTCTTCTTTTTTCAGACGTCTTTCAGTTTTCCTCCCTCTTGCTTTTTTTAGTAGTGTCTCTTTGCAAGGTGGATTCTCCGGTTCCCCCTCTGTATTGGTTGTTGCTGCGCTCCTACACCTGCTTTTGGGCCCTATTCTTTCTTGCTCTTCTGACCTTTATTTCCCCCTTTGCCATACGCCCTGCCCTTTTTTGCATTCTTGCTTCAACTAATTTGGTTGAGACCCGTCCCTCTTTTTTCGTGGCAGTACTTCTTTTTTTTCTTTTTTTACTCTGTGTCATTCCCCCCTTCCCCGTGTTTCATCGGGCTGTTTCCGTCACCAGGAGGACTATGTTTCGTTGGGCCCATTTTTTCAACTTGGTCCTGTTGTCCCACGCCCCCCACTTTTTTTTTCTCTGCCAGAGAATTGACTTCCTTTCCCTCTCCAACTTTCAGATCGATTGGTGTCTTGTCCCGCTTTCGCAGGTGTAGCCTTTTCAGAAATTTCTTCCCCCCTCACGCCCCCCGCCCTCTCCCCCATTCCGGCCGTAGGCTTGTTTTCCTCCTTCTCTGGTGGGCCCGCTAACCGTGAATCGGTCAATACCTCTTCGGTCTAACCCCCTTTGCGAGCAGCACACTTCGGTTGAAATGTATTCCCCTGATCCTTCCCCCTTTTTTCGCTGTAGGTGGTTTTATGCCTATTCCCCCCTCCGTGCCCTTTACTGTAGCTCTGTCGCAGAAGTCCTCCTGGTCTTTCCCTTCTAGCCAAGTTTTTTCTCCTCTGCGGCCTCCTCGGACCTCTTCTTTTTTTTTTTCTTCCCCACCCTTAATTTTAGGCGTTCCCCTCGGTTCGTTTTCAACCCCCCCCCTTTTACCTTTATTGGGATTCTTGCCGTTCCTTTTTCCTGGGATTAGTAGGCCGGCCCCCATTTTCCTTTTTGCCTTCTTGTTTCGTGAATTTTTTGACGGACCCAAGTGGAGACGCCACCCCCCTTGCTCTTTTCTGCCTTTCTGTATGTTCCTTACGTGGCCCTTTTTGTCCTGTTTATTTGGCAACCAATTTTCTTGCCCCCTTCCTTAATGGTCTGTGTTTGCCGTTCTTCCTCAAGCATTCGATAGCTTGCCCGCTTTTGTGTGATTTTTTCTCCTTCTTCGTTGAAATTTTTCCCTTTTCGTCCTTCCTTCTTCCCCTGTTTCAGTCCGACGTTACTCTCTTGCTTTCGAACCGTCAGCATTGTGTGTGGGTCTCCTCCACACGCATCCCTGGAGTGTGTCCCTCCCCGCTCCCTCATTGGCTATGAAGCCTTTTTCCTTCGAGGGCAGTTGCGTCCTGGCGGTTGCCCCCCTCGGTTCCCTTGGTCTCGATTTTCCTTTGGCTTCAGTGCTTTTTCCTGGGCTTTTTCCCCTTCCGTCAGCTTTTCCCCTTCAACGTTGTCTGTTTTTTTGTTTCCTTACGTTTTTGACATGGGCCCACCTGGTGGAGTGTCCTGCGCTCTTCTTCCTTCCCATACGCTGAACTCTTCTCCGTGCGCCCATTGCCCAACCCCGTCAACTTATTTTTCCCCCCCCCCCCTCTTCGAGTCTGTCCGTAATCCCCTGATCCTGCCTCCCCTTTTGCCCCTGTTATCGCCACCTCCCCTCTTTTGCCATCTCAAGACCCCCCCCCCCATCAGCTTTTTCATAAGAACAAAACCTTTTCCATCTCCCTTTAGAGTGCCCTTTTCTCTATCGGTTTGAGTGTTTTTTCGCTTTTTAGCGCTTGTGTAGATGTTTTTTTTCCCATTTCCCTCCCCCTCGTTTTTTTTTTTTCTCGCTCATTGTTAAACAGGGTCGTAACGCCGGCTGCTTTGACAATTCTTTACCCCCTTTTCGTCTGCGTCCCAAATTTCCATCGTCCAACTTTTTTTTTTTTTCAACCCCTTGTTTCGGATGAACCTTTCGGTTTTTTGGTGGTTGGCGGAGCCGTCGAGTCTTATTCGAAAGTGGACCCCTTTCCCCTTCCCCGGTCCCCATTTCGGCCGTGGCTTCTTTCCTTCCCTTAGGCCGAATAGTTGGCTTGATCGGCTTTGGTGTTCCCCACTCTTGTGCACTTTTTTGCGGGCCCCCCCGGATTCGCGGTATTTCGGCCCTTTTTTTTATTTTTGCATTTCCCTCAACTCCTAACCTTTGGCATGTTAGCTACTCATCTTCCCCCCCGTGGTTGACCTTTCCTGTCTTTTTTTGCCCATTGTCTTTCATGCCCCCCGGACAAAGCATTCTGAGCAGGGGACCCCCCCTGACGATTTTTTTTTTTTTTTTTTTTGGCCAGTTTGGTTTAGTTTTCTTTCCCCCCCCCCCCCCATTGCCCGGAGCCTGTCCCCGTCTCATAAGAAGGCTGCACATTGATTTTCTTGTCATCCCTAGTACCCCCCCCCCCAGCACCAACAGAGAACCCTTATTCCCCCCCCCCCCCCCCCCCCTTCGTTGTGTAGTTTGTTTTTTTGTCACCATTTTTTTTGACGTCTTCCGTCCCGTGTGCCCGACTAGGCTTTCCTGTTGCTGATCCACGCGGTGAAAGGATTCTGGCGATTAAAGGGACCTTCTCCGAGCACTTCACTGCCCGACCACAGCGGTTCTTCCGCTATTCGAGGATGCAATGAGGTTTTTTTTATAATTCCCCTTCACCCCAGATTGCCGTTCCCTTTCCGTTTTTTCCCCATTTTTAAGAGTTCCTCTTACACAAGCACCAGTGATTTTTTCCTAGCAAGCCCTCTTATGAGAAGCAATATCCTCCAGGTGTTTTTTTGCATTTCAGGCTCTTACTTGGGGTAAATCTTGTCCCACCTTTCGTCTTCCCTTTCCGTCCTTCCCTCCCCCCTTTTTTACATGCCAACGCCTCCCCCTTGTTGGTCCGGTTCTTTTTTTTTCCCGTCTTGGGGCCTAGTCACACCTTCTTCTTTTTTCCAAACCCCCAAAGACCTCTTTTCTCTTTTCGGCCCGCGCAGGTTGCGCCCCTGCCTTCAATTTTTTTTTACCTCCATTTTTTTTTTTTTCATTGTTCTGCGCTTTCCTTTGCCCTTTGAGGTAATGTCACGTCTTTTTTCCTCTGCCCCCCCCCCCAGTTCCCCGGTCCCTTGGGAGATGTACATGTTTTTTTGAACCCCCCCCTCATTTGGTTTTTTGGGGGTGGCCTGGCTGTCTGTAATCTCTTGCGCCCGGTTCATCCTCTTTCGGACCGATCCTGACTGTTTCCCCCCACGGGGAGTTGCCCTGAACGTCTTAAACTTTTTGGGATTGTCTCCGGAGGCGTCGTTTTACAACCGCAATGTTGCTGTAGAGCATTATTCTCAACCGTAAAATCGTGGTTTGGTGCCCCTCTATTCGGCCTATCGGGCTTTTTTTCTTCGCCTCGCGAGAAATTTTTCTTCCCGGCCTCGACTCCCCTTTCTCCCCCAAACGCATATCGTCCTCTTTCCGGTCCAGCCGACCTTCGTGTTTGCAGTCACTTGGGGGCTCTTCCGTTTGTTATGTCCCCCCCAATCTTTTATCTGACGAAGAAGTTGCTATCCCGTCCCCCCTTTTTATTGGACCCCTTTCCCAACCTCTCCTGCCTCCCAGCTAATTTTTCTGTTTGGCCGGATATGGTCAACCGCCCTTCTTCTTAAATTTTTTCTTCCTCTTGCTCCCTTTCCCGTTGCCTTCCCCCTGCGGTTCTGTTGGAGCGAAAGGACACCTTTCTTTCCTTTTTACCCCTGAGCCCTTCCCCACCCTTTTTTCCGTTCGGCACTCTTACCACAAAAACAGCTGGCGCATATCTTTGTGTTGCACGCGCCGACACTTCCCTTCCCTATTTTTTTTTTCGCTTCCCTTTTTTTCTGCCTCGTCCTCGGAAGCGCGATAGCCCCAATTCCGCTGGTTGAATTGCGTGAAATTCCTTCCTTCGCCCCCTCTTCCTGGTCTCGTGTCAGCTAATACTGTGTTTTTCAATCAGGTCTTCTCCGATCGTTTCACTGTCTTGCGAATCGCTTCCTTTAGTGGCCTGAGTGATCGCTGGGCGGCAAGGGGCCCAATTGTCCTTTTTTTTGGTTTAGTTTTTCGCGTTTTTTACCTCGAGCTTGTTTCTTCGTTTTGAGGGTCCAATCGTTGGTCTCGTTGCGCAATCTCCTTTCCCCCCCTTCGATTTCCTTTCTAACCCCTCCCGGAAATTCGGTTTTTCCCGAATGGCCCTGCCCATATGGCTTTCCATTTTTTCGCATAGGCCATGGTCAGGTCAGGTATTGGTTTTTTTTTGAGCTCCCTCCTGCCGTATTCTCTCCGTGGATCTTCCCCCGAATTTGAATCCCCGCTTACCATTTTTTTCTGAAGTCGAAACTGTATTTTACTCTGATAACACGTAGTTTTCTTCGTCTTTATGCAACCCCCCCTCCCCTTTTTCCATGCGCGCGCCTTGCTTTCTCCTCACCAAGGGTTTTTCAAGCCCTGCTAATTCTTGGTGGCACCCACTCCTTCATTCTTTCTTCCCCCCCAGTCTTCCCGACTCCCCTGCGCATTCCCTTGAAACCCAACTGCGTTCCCCTTTTCAGTGAAAGTCATCGTCTCCTGACATGTCTTTTCCCTGCGCATGGACCTGGGTGTCCCACCTACACCTTTTTTGACCTTCCCTGCCTTCTCCCCTTTTCTCACCGACCAGGGACTGCACCTCCTCGATGGTGTTGACTTTCATTTAGAGTTTTGCGTTTCTTTGTTAAAGTCGGCTTTTGTCATGTTTCTTCCCGGTTTTCAAACGGTTTTCTGCCTGTATTTTTTCAATGACTTTCGTTCCTTACCCCTGTCCTTTGTGATATTTACCTGCCACGTTTTTCTTTTTTTTACTTTTGTGTCTTTCCGAAATCTCAGAAGAAGTACGTCCTCCCACTAGGCCCCTTTCTGGTCTTTTTATGAAACCGACGGGAAACCTTTGTCGCTTTTTTTCGATTTTTTTCTTTCAAATTTTCCTCTCTCTTTTCCCTTTACGTGTTTGTTTTTTCTTTCTATTCCTCCCCTCTTTGCTCTCCGCCGCGCCCCACGGTGTCTTGTTTCTTTTTCCCAGTTCTCCACGCGGGCAGACTTGGTGATGGTTTTGTGCGTCCTCTTCTTTTCTCTTAATTCCCCTGAGAGTGGCTGATTCGGCTTAAATTTTCAGCTTTTTAACCTCATTTTCAACCTCCCGTTTTTCCGCACATTGTCTCATATCCTTCCCCCACTGTACGCTGACAAGTTCGTTCTGGTATCTACACCTCCTTTCTTTTCCTGAATGCGTATGTTTGTTCGTGAAAGTGGTCATTTTCGTTTTCAAATGTTTGGGGTCCGATCCCACCTCTGCTGCGCGATCCCAGAGCCCGAGTCTTTTCTTGACTTCTTACCCTGTCAGTCCCCCTCAGGATTTTTTCAATTGTCTCTCTTTTGCGGGTTTTCCCCCTTGACTTTTTGCGGGCGTTGGTGCACTTCGATTTTATTTTTTTTGTATTTTTTTTTCGGTACCACCCCACCATTTTCGTCTCGAGGTCCTTCTGTTTCGCTGCTTTCCTTCCTTTTCCGTGTGACTTCCTGAGACAACGACCCCTTACGTGTTGATCGTATGGTTCATCACTCTCAGGCAATGGCAGGGACATCTTTTGGGGCTTTCAAGTCGGTGATTTTTTCCTCAAAGTTTTTCAAAACCTGTCCTTCCCTTTCTTTTTTTGGACTTTTTTTTTTCCCCCTTTGAAATGCTGTTTTATTTCTTTTTTTGCCGCCATCGTATTTCTCGGGTTTTTTTTTGCGAATCCACTTTTTGTCACCTCTCTTAGCATGCAGACCCCCTGCGGCCCCCTTTTTTATTTTCCTTTTTTTTTTGAGTGTGACCCTTCCTTGCCCTTTTACGCTATCCGTCAGTCTTCTTTGATCCTTCGCTTAACACCCACAATGGCCCTTGCCGCCGCGCCGCTGACCGCGCCAGTACAAATCCCCAGCGCTCCCCTGTATAAGTTTTTCGCTTTTTGCCCTGAGGCACTCTTGCTGACCTGGACCCGAGCGCAGGTGGTCTTGTTTTTGTCGGAAGGCGTTGTTTACCTTCAAGTGCCTCGTCCTCTTTTCTCTTGGGTTCCTATATTCCCCGCGTTCCGCCGCGTTTGACAACATTTTTCCGCCCTTCCTCGGCGCCCTTTTTTTTTCTGGCGGTTTTGGCACTTTTGTGGGAGCCGCTTTTCATTGAGTTTTCTCGTTCTCAATGGGTTATAGTGGGTTCCTGCTCGTTTCTCCAAAGCCCTTTTTTTTCTTGCCCCCCCATCCTCGGTCGCCTGGCTTGGCGACCCTTTTCGAGACAGCGTGTGATCCGCCTGTCCCCCCTCGCGGTGGCCCCCCGTTCGAATTTTCTTTCTGTTCCGACCCAGGTTCTTGCACTTTTCTTTTCGTTTTTTTCCTTTGTGCTGGTTCCATCCCTTGCCCAATTCGTGCTGCCGTCACTTTTTTTTCACGGGAACTCTTCCTGTTCCTTTTGTTTGGCTTTTTCATTCCTGGTTGGGGCCTCCGTAACACGGCTCTTTCCCATCTCATGAGTCGCTCCCATTACCTTTGTCCCGTCTATTGGGTTTTTTTTAGTGTTGCACGCCTTTGGAGCCCCTTTCAATTTTTTTTTTTTATCGTTTTCCTCTTCTTAATGCATCTCCCCTTTCGATGTCTTTCCCTTCATTTCCGGTGGGTCCAGGTCTACCATTGATAGAAGACTAAATTTGTCGTAGGGATGAAAACCATTTGTGACCAGCCAGGCTTTGGTCTCACTGCTAAACCCTCCCTCCAATCGCGTTTTATTGTGGACTGTGGTTTTTTTTAAAATTCCCCCCTTTGCCTTGAGCTTTTCGGTCGCAGTACCTCTCTTCACGATACTTTTCCTCCCAGCCCCCTTTTTGTCCTCCTAGCGCTATGGACAGCCCGTTTTTTTGGTCACCAATATGTTTTCTAATGTGAAGGGCTTTATCCCACCTTTTTCTCCATTACACTTTAAATGCCAAATCACAATTCTGGGGCCTACAGCGGCTTGGCGTGATAGTATGCCGACACCTTTTAGGATTCCTCATTTGCTCGAAGGTCCCTGTAAGCTGGAGGACCCACCACTGGATGATCATGCGCGCTCGCTCCTGATACGTCCTGATTGCTGGCGCTGTTTCCCCTCTCGCCCCCGCTGCCCTTTTTCGTGAAATGACCTCCCAATTGCGCACTTTCACTTCCGTCCATGCTGTATCCTTCCAAACATTAAGACCATTGCACTGGATAGCTCACCGCACTCTCCCGTGTTCATGAGTCAAAGGTCACTGGCCCGTGTCTAGCCCTAGTTCCCCCTTGATCAGTCCCGAAAAACGAGCCTCTCTTGGTTCCTCATCACGCACGACATATCCGTCAAGCCCCCCCCCTGAGGCAGAACGACAAACCAGTCCCCCCCCTCCACACGTACTTTTGCGATCTCATATCCCCCCCTTTCTATTACCAGCCCCATTTTCCTTGCAGGCACTGACACATGATGCAGCTGACACCCCATGAGAGAACCATCCGGGCCCCCCTTTTTTCTCCCTGCCCGCCCACACAAGAAGAGTTTCCATAGGCGTTTCTTTTTCAGGAGACTTTTTCCCCAATTTTCCCTGGCATACTTTCCTTGCAGTGGTTTCCCCATGGTACGTTCTGTTCTTTTCTCTCCATGTCCCACATTTGTGTTTATTGCTTGGCATCTCACTGCCCTCTCTGGCACCATTTGTGCTACAATTTCTGTTTCACGTATCATTCTGAGCTGCATGTCTACTCATTGCTCTGAAACTGGTGGGGGCCTGGGACCTTTCCATATACCGGCTTCCCTTCTTCCCCTCCACCACTATGTTCCTTTCCTTAAAACCCGTTGTCCCTGGTTTTTAGTTTCTCCTTTCTACCTCGTTTGCTCTGTGGTTTCAAGGCGCGGTTCGTTCCGAATTCCCCATTCTCTCTTTTTTCCTTTTTCCCCCTCCTTTGTTTTTTTTTGTCTGCTTTTTCCCCCCAGTGCGTACCTCCAGCGCCTGAATTGCGCTCCGCACAAACCACTCTTAAATTTGTCCACTAGCTGGCTTTGCAAAACGGTTTTGTCTGTCCCCCCTCGGTGGTTCTGAGTCTTTTGCGCGAGTTTCCTCTTAGAGAAATGTTCCAGGGCCCCGTTCATTTAGGGCAGGTCCGTGATTACCTGCAGGCTCGACTCGTGTTCTTCGTCCTCTGTTTCCACCCCTGTTTTTTTTCCCCTGCCCGTGCGCCGCTGCTTTGATATCTTTGCCGCCTTCTCCGAAAACCCTCCTCCCCCTTTCTTGGCCCCCTTTTTTCGAGGCATAATCTTCCATTCGTCCATGGGCTGCGGTTTTTCCTTTTTGAAATCCGCAGTTTGCAAACGTTCTCTTTGATGTACCTGCTTTCAGTGGCTATCCCCTGACAGAGTTTCCCTCCCCTTTTTGGCTGTGCCCGCAGACAATTTTTTTCGTTTTTCTCTACCAGGTATCATGATATGTTTTTTGTCTGCCCCCTCCTTTGTATTTCTTTGGTCCTGCGGCCCCAGTCGGCTTCCCTGACGTCCGCGGCCCCCCTGATCGGTCCCGTTAGGCTGATAGTGTTTTTTAAACTTTTCAACTGTTCGCGACAACAGAGTACCCCGACGCCGTTTTCCCAGCCCTCCCCAAAACCTTTTCCGTCCCCCCCCCCCCTCTCCGCAGTATTCCCCACCTTGATTGAAATGATCGTCACCAACTCGGATTTTTCCCGTGCAGGTCCCCCAACCTTCCCCTGATTGTTTGCGGTTAACCCGCACCAGGCCGCATTTTTTTGCAGACCTTCCCCCTGTGCAGCCCCTTCCTCATTATCAGGGTGGTTCCTTTTCTCCCCAATGTCCAAGTTGTAATCCTGAGCCTCCTCGTCTTTCCCCTTTTGATAAGTTGCCGTTTTCTACATCCTTTTTCCCCCACTTGTCCCTTGCCACCGCCCCCGGTCCCTGTTTTTTTTTTTTTTGAATTACTTTAAGTTTTAAGAGGGGGACCCGTCGCCCCCCACCTTCTTTTCATACCCAACCAAAAACAAGCTACAAAAAAGCCTGAGGTTGCTCGGTGCTCTCAGTTTGCTTGCCCATTTTTGAATTGGCGAAACTTTTTACTAACAAAATTCCCAGCCTTCTTTTTTTTTTTTTTTCGTCCCCCCCTTCCTGGATTTTTTCCTGGCACGTGGGTTGATTTTGGAAGTTTTGGGCCTCACTCTTTTTTCATCCCCCTCTTCCAAGTGTTTCTTATGAGTTTTTACCCCCCCGTTTCTTCCTCCCTTGCTTTCTTGTTTTTCCTCCTTTTTTTTTCCGGAAGGTTTTGCCTATTAAGTTATACGTTGTGCCCCCCCTTTGTGCTTATGGAATGCTCTCAATTCTCCCCCGGCTGAGCCGTTGACTTGCACTAAACAACCTCCCTGGGCCTTCTGGAATCCTGCTCCATTGGAAATGTCGTTCTCCCATCTATAAGCTCGTCCCTCTCCCTCTGATTTGCTCCCGAACTCTGGAGTCTCCCGTTCCCCTAACTATGCTTTTTTTTTTTGTTTTTTATCACCAACTTCCATCTTTGTTTACAGCGCCTGGTTCATGCCTCCTTCTGTGTGCAGTCCACTTTCCCTGTGGGGGAAATACTCTCTTCAAGACTTTTGCCGGGACTCCGCAGGTTTGATCCCCCCAACACAAAGCCAAAATTTTTCCTCAGTTCTTCGCCCCGAATATCGGTTTCTGGCTGAGTCTCGGACTGCTGGAATTTTTAACACTCTTTTCGGCTCTCCGGGTTGTTACCCCTCGGCGGCGCCCCAAAAAGGCCGGTCTTTGTGGGTTCTTTAGTCACCCTCGGTCTTGTCCCCCCCCCAGATACCTCTGCCCTGCGCGAGTTTCTTCACCTACCCCGATCCAAGGCTGGCCGTCACTATCGTCTTCCGATCCTGCTGTCTTTTCCTCTTTGAAATTTTCCTTTCCCTTTTTACCGCCCCGCGCCTTGTTATTTTTTTGCAGGTGTGATAGGCCCCACACGGTCGTGAACTCAGCTGGCTGTTTTTTTTGACTTGCCTGGCCACTTTGGCGCCAAGATCCTTTTTGCCGCTTTTAATTAAGACTCGACCTGTGCCCTCCCTGGCCCTTCAATGATCGCCCCCTCGCGGCCTGATTTTCCGTTCGCCGGGCGTCTTCCTTCCTTTCTGGAATTACTGACTTGCTGTGGTGTGGTTGCCTCGGTTTTCGCCGAGTATTTACGAATCAATTGTTTGCCGGTGGTCTCATTTTTTTCTTTGGAAAACTTTTTGCTTGGCTTGTTGTTCATTGCGACTAGGCCGTCGCTGGAGGGCTCCCCCCCGAAACGGCAGTAAAAATTGTTTCCGCCACGCAGGGAATTTCCTCGCATTTGAAGTCTAATTCCATTGCTCTGGCCATTGGGTTTTTGAGCCGACAGTTGCCCCCGGATTGCAGGAGCTTCCCTACTGGAAGCCCCCCCACCAATCTGTCAATGTGCTTTTTTCTTAGTACGGACGGTTTCTTTCCCATACTTATCAAAACACGTCTTTCGTTTTCTCTTTTGATGATGCATTCACTGTACCTCATGAAATCCAGGCTAGGCACTGGCTCTCTGTTTTTCCCTGCGCTTCACAAATGGTTGTCGTAAAGCAAGATAATGTCCCCTTTTCGCTGCGTTTTCCCACGCCGCATTATGTTATTACACCCTTTTCCCCCCAGCGACTCCCCTTCTTTCAAATTGCTGAGTTTCCCCTGTCTTTCTTTGACGTCATAGCCCGACTGTTATCGCTTCGGTAGCATGGCTCATTTTTGCTGTCCCCCCCCCCTTTAATGTCCTTCCCGCATATTCACCTCCAGCACGTTCCTTTACCCCGACGCTGGCTGGTTTTTGTTGACTTGAGTACATTGTGTCTCCTCTCACTTCCGGCGACGTTAGGGTTGACATGATTCCGTTCCCCCGGTGTGGCTGGTGAACGTCTTTGCTCCTGCCTTTTTGTCCTTTCCCCTGAGTCTAGCCCCTACAGTGTGACTTCTTTTTACCAGTTAAGGAAGTACCTCTTCAACCCCATGTCCCCGCGGAGAATATGACCTCTAACTTTTCGGCAACTTGTCGCCCTTCTTTTTCTCCTTTCCTTTTTGTTTTGTTTCCCATTTTTTCCTCCCCCATTTGTTCCGCGCCTCCCCCGTTTCGTTCTTCAGGACCCGCGTCCGCAGTTTTTTTTCGGCTTTTTCGATCCTAACCCTGCTTGTGGATTCCTCTCCGTCATTTTGAGCGAAAGTCATTGCCCTCCGCACCCCTTTGAGTGCCCTCTTCTTCCCCCTTTCTCTGCCGGAACGTAAGTTGCCCCTGATGTTACTCCGACCGTCGGCGTAGACTCTTGTCGGTGGATGAACTTGCCATGCGTGTCCGTCTCTTGTTTCCCCTTGAACAACGCTTCATGTCTATCGATGTCGACTGTTTCTTTTTTTGTCTATGCTTCGTTTTCCCCAGGGTACTCGCCTTTTTAGGTAATGGCGTTTTTGCGTGCAATACCAATGAATTGCGGTTTTTGGTGTGTATCAATTAGCTTGATTCGGTCCCCACCATGTATCTTCGACCTCCCCCTCCTGCCTTGAGGAATTTGCGCTTTTTTCCCTTTTTTTGCTTTTTGTCTTGACAACTCACGGACTTTTTGATCGTAGGTTACCGCGTAATCCTCCCTCCCCTTGCCGACGATTGTTTGGGTTTTCCCTTCTTTATCTCGTGTCTCAAGTTTTCCTGCACAGGTTGTCTCAAACCCACTGGCCTGTCCTTGGACTTTCCCCCTGTCTACGTCGTTCGTTTTTCTTGTTTTTTCCATCGCTTGATTCCTTTTTTTCTCCCCTTCAGTTTTTCCCCCCTGGGGTCACGTGAGCGTCGCTGGCCTGTCCTCGATCCGCACTTCTCCCTTGTGAGCCCCTTGCCCAATTTTCTTCCGTAAGACTTTGCTCTGTCCCGCCCCACCCATTTTTTTGCCCCCGGTCCTTGAGGCAGGGTTCTTTGTCCCACGTCCAAAATCTTCCTGGATCGAGCGTTTCGATCCTGCCATGCACCTGATGCACCAGTTTCTATTCGTCTTACCGGACTATGCTGGCTTCTTTTCTGTTTGGCCGTGGCGGCGCAATTTCACTCAGCCGGATTCGCTTTCTGGGCGATCTTCGTCTTTCCCGATTGAACACCTTGAGCAAGCAATTCCTTTTCTGCCTTCCTCTTCTGGGAAGAACCTCCTTGTCCCTTTTTTTCTAGTAGTGCTCTCGGCCAGGTGCCAGTTGTTTGGTTCCATCGAATGGTGCTGCTCGCACGCGTTGGCGGCTCCTCTTTCCTCCCTCGCTTGTCCATCATGTATTTCCCCGCTTTGTTTCCGTGCGGACGACGATCTTCGGTCCTTTACTTTTTTGGCTTCGGACCCGCGAAGGTAGGTTACAAGTTTCTTCGTTGATTTTTGAGCTTGGTTTTTTCTTTTTACCCCCCCGCCAACTTTCTTGGTCACTTTAGTCCCCGGTTTCCCTGACCGCTTTTTGGCGGGATACGGCAGTCCCTTTCTTGCTGTACCCCACCGGCTCCCCTCTCCTTCCTGGGGCGCCTCAATCCTGGCTTAGCTCTACGATTGTTGTTCCCCGCTTCGTTGTCAGTGGCATTCAGCCACTTCCTTCATCCTCCGCTTTCGCCTTTTCCTCTGCCTTTCTCTTTTTTCCCTTTAGTCCCGGGTGGGACTTTTAGACAAGGTTGTGAATTTTCCTAACCCCTGTTGCCGTTCGTGAGAACCCATTTTAGCCAGTCCCCCCCCTGCAATTAGGGTCGAAAACTTTTTTATTCCCCCGCCTTTTCCTTAAACGCTGCATAGACGTTTTGATGTTTTCATTATCCTTCCGTTGCCATTACCTGATGATTTGGCAAGCAAGCGAAGGATGACGCCTCTTGGTCTTCCCGTCAATCTTTTTTCCCCCAGTCTTTTTTTTCCCCTTTTCCTGGGTGCCCCTGCAACCTTGAGAAAGCGGCTTTTTTGGTGTATCCCCCAGTGTGTTTTTCCCGCGGGCTCTGTTCCAACCCTTACCTTTAACCTTTTCCACCCCCCTTTGGTTACAGGTGCTTTCTTTCATTCAGTTGGGAGTGGTCTTGCCCTTTTTCTCGCCCGCCGCTGCCAGCTGGACGGACTAACTTTTCGCCGCACCCCCCTGGATTGAGCTCTCGCGCTCCTAGTTGCCCCCCCTATCCCTGGTTGGCGGTTAACGGCACCCTTTTTGCCTTTTCTGCACTATGGTCATTCTGGCGTTTTCTTTGCCGTAATCTTCATTGGCAAAGCCAGCTATATCTTACTCCCCTTTTGGTTTCTTTTCGTGCTTGACGAACTGGACTCGTATCGTGTCGCCCCATCGCCCTCGATGCTATGTTTCGGGCCATCCGGCTCGTCCTCAGTTGCTTGGGTTCGTTGGGAGACCCCCCCTCCCAACCGTGATGTGCGCCCCACAGTTATTTGGGTTGATATGGTGAAGCCTTTGCGGGGCCTGGTGCTTGGCCCCCCTCGCCACTGGAGACCATCTTTCCTTGGGTTATTCCACTGGAGTGGCATCCACGCGATGCTTTGCTTATTTCACGGCGGGCAGTTACCGTCTTTCAGTGGCCCAACGTCTGTTGATTACGTGCTCGAACCCCTTCCCTGTGACCTGGTTCTTGATTTTTCCGTTTGCTGTCTCTTGACCTGCTCCCCCCCGATAGTCCCCCCCTTTTTGCTACACCCCCCGTTGACAGAGACATCCTCACCTCTTTTCTTGTCCTGAGGGCGGCCAGGAACTTTTTTCCGTTGCTGGAGTTTCTAGACCTTCCTATCCCTGTTTTGCCCTAAAGTCCCCCCCACCGCGTTTGGTCGCCGAAACCTTTTTGCCCAGGCGGAAGTTTCTTTTTTCGCCCGTTCGATTTTTTTCCACCCTCTCGGCCCCTCCTCCTTCCCTTCCCTATTACACCACCGCCCTCCCTCCCGCCCCCCCCCCTTCCTCATTTCCACCCCCACCTCCCCTATATTGTCGCTCTCCCTCCCCCCCGCCCTTTTATCCCTCCTCCCCTCCCTCTCTCCTTTTTCTCCCCTCTCTCCCCCTCACCTTCTCCCCTGGCTAGTCCCCGTTTCTGTTCTTCTTTTCCTCCCGTCTCCTTTATTTCGGATTACCTTTCCCTTGCTCCGCCTCTATACCCCTCCCACTTTTCCCCCTTTTCCTTCGCTTCCTCTCTTGTTTTTGCTATCCCCCCACCCCCCCTTCTTTTTCCGCCTCTCATCTCCTTCACTCCCTCCTCCCTTCCCTCTTCCCGACCACCCTTCTCACTTCTTCCTTTATGCCTTCCCCTACGCTCCCCACTCCCCATTCTTTCCCCGCACATACCCTCTCCACCTCCCTCTCCTTCCTTCCTTCACCGCCTCCCCTTCCCCCGCCCCCCCTACTTTTCCCCTGTCTCCCTCCCTCTGCCCTTACCTCCTAACCTCCTCCTCACCCATCCCCTCCCCTCTAGCCTCTGCCCTCTCAATTACTACCTTTTCCCCCTCCGCTTTCCCTTGGCCCCCCTTGCTCTTTACTCTTTTCTCCCCATCTAATCCTTCCTACCTACCTCTCCCCCTCTGCCCCCCCCATCCTACCCAACCCCTCTCCCACCCCCCCTTTGCCCCCATCCCTCTCCCCTTCTCTTCCTCCCCCCCACCACCGCTCCTCCCCCTCCTTCTTTCCCCCATTTACCCTATAATCTTATATTTTCCTGGTCCTTTTTTGTCCTCCCACATCCTTGTGCGCTCTTTCTCTCTACCCCACCTCTCTCGCTCGCTCTCTCTCGCCGCCTTCTCCCACTCCTTCCCCCTGCCTCTCTCTATCTCTTTGCCTCCCACTTTCTCTCTCCACCTATACCCCTTTTCTACTCCCCCTTTTCCTAACTTTCGCCCCTCATCACCCCCCGCTTCTTATCTCCCTCCCCTTTGTCCCTCCCTCCTTACCTAATTATTCCTCTCCCCAATCCCAATGCAACTCGCCCCCCCCTTTCTCTTCCCACCTCCCCCTCCCCCCCCTCTGCGCCTCCCTCCGCTTTCCCCTCCAGCCCTCCTCCCCTTTTTCATCTATCCCCCTTCACTCCCTCCCCTAATCCCCTTCCTATTCTTCCCCCTGCCCCCCCCCCCCCCCCCCTTTCCTTAACTCTCCAACTCCTTCTCTTCCCCCCTTTCCCTCCCCTCCCCTCCTCTGTCAACTCCCTCCTCCCCCTTCCTCCATCATCCTCCCAATCCCTTTCCCCACCCTCCCCCTTATTTTCCCCCCCGCCACTTCTCCTTCCCTCCCCCCTCCCAACGCCTTTCTCCTCCCGCCCTTCTCCCCCCTCTTTTCCCCCATCCTCCCCCCCTTTTTTCCCCCTATTTCTTCATAGTTCCCTCTTCTCTTTCTCCCCCCCCTACCTCCCCACCTCCACCCCCTCTTCTCCCTCTCTTCTATCCCCCCTCCCTACCCCTGCCCTCCTCCCCCCTCTGCCCGCCCCCCCCTCCTCTCATCCCCCCCCCCCTCCCCCCCCTTCTCTCCCCTCTCCCCTATCCCCCCTCCCACATTCTTGCTACTCTCCTCCTCTTCCTCCCATGCCTCGTTCCCCCACTTCTAATCCCTCCATCCTCCCTCTACCCTCTCCCCCTCTCCCTCTCTACCCCCGAGCTGGGAGTTTTCTCGGGCGCCTTTAGACTTTACAATATCTACCCTTTTTCCTTCCCCCCCTCCTTTGTTGTTTTTTTTTTTTTTTTTTTTTTGTGGGTAGACCTTTGTCACCCCCCCGGTTCCCTTCTCCTGGCTTTTTTTTTTTTTCCCCCAAAAGCGCTCTCCAAAAAAAACCCCCCACTGTAGTAAGCCCCCCTTTTTCCTGAAACTCTTTGCAAACCCTTTTCGGATTGCCCCTTCCTGGTGTCTTGGTCAATGTAGTCAGCCTGGATATTTCGTTTTTTTTTTCCTAAACCGGGCAGGTGCCCCCCCGTGGCATTAGGCTCAGTGACTTCCCCCATCTCGACCAATCGGTTTCTGTCGCGTTTCAACATTTGTCTTTGCTTATTCCCAATCTTGCCTCCTGATTTCGTCGGTCTCTTGTCTCCTTTCCGTTGGCTGCAGTCCGAAACTCCTCCCTTTTTGCTTGGGTTCTGCCGGGTGTCGTCCTGTTAACCTGTCACAGGCAGGTTTCCACCCAACCTTTGGCGTTCGCCCGTCTTGCCGCGCATAGCCCTCCTTCGTTTGCTGCCGTCTTACCTTTCTTCCCAAATAACCACATGACCGATTTTTGGTCGCTGTTTTTTTCGCGGCTTCACGCCGTTTTCGTCAGGGCTTAATGACTTTTATGTGATCTTTTTGGCGCCAAATGACAGTTTGATTTTGCGTGGGTGCGTGTTGAACTTTACTGCTGGGCCTGTCTAAGACGACCGTAATTTTTCCACCCGCTTCGTCTTGATAACCGAGTGGGGGCAAATGTCACAGTTTTCCCCCAGCACTGCCCTTGCGGCAGCACGCCTTTGAACCCAGCGGTTAGTCCATTCCCCGTCTATTTTCCCTTTTGAGGGCAACCTGACGGCGTTGCCAGTCATGCCATCGTGCCGTGGCCCCCACGGCAGGTTGTTTGTTGTCCACCCGCACTCACTTTTTTTTTCATTCCCGTATCTTTTCGGAGCGCCGTCCCCAACCTCCTTCTCCGGTGTGTTTTGCCCCCGGCCAGGGGTTTCTGACTTTTTCCTCTGCCCGCCCAGCCCTGGGATTCTGGTGATAATTACGTTTCACTCACGGCCCATGGTCCATTGCCCTCCCTTCCGGGTGGGCCCGTTCCAGTAAGTTTTTGGAAACCCGCGGTGGCCTCACTTTTTTGCATCACCCCCCAAACCCAACAAACCCCCAAAAGGCCGCGGTCTCTTTTTTTCCCTTTTTTTGGTGGGGGGTCCGCTCCGTGCCTTTTTCCAGCTGGGCCAGCTGAAGTTTGCACACGTCCAATTTTTCCTCGCTTCTTCTGCTTTTCGTCTTTCCCCCGGTTCAATGTTTTTTTTTATGCCCTGCCCGATGCCCACCCCACCGTATTACCTCTTGTTCCTTCTTGGGGATACCGTTCTGACCTATATGGCTGTGTTTTCCTCAAGTTTTTTTTTTTTTTTTCTCCCCCGGCATCCGTGCTCCGCGGGCCGTCTTGAGTTTTACCTTGCCCACAACGCGTCTGATTCTCACTTCACCTGCGCTCTCCCGCGGCTTCCGGCTTTGCCGTTTTTGTTACGGCTGTTGGTTCCCTAGCCCTTCGTCCCCAGACCTTGTTTACAACTTCCCTTTTCATACCCTGGTCCTTCTTGTTTTTTTTTCCCGATTCCATTGGAAAAGCCGGTTTTTTTTGTCCTTCTTTGCTTTTGTCCCCCGTACCCACCCCTTCTCGTTCTCTTTCTTTTTCTTTGACGGGAAGACGCTCGTTGCATTGGGGGCGGCGTTTTATTGCCCAATCTCCCCCGTCCTAATCCTTTCCGTTAGACCTCTCTTTTTTTTCTGTTTTTCCCCACAATTCCGGCGTGGCCCTCCTCGACCCTTTGGTTTTTGGCCTTTTCTTCCCAACAGGATGGGCTCGTCTGAGCTTCGGCCTGGTGCGCCGCGCCGCCAATGCCCCCCCAACAAACCCCCCCCGTCTTTTGTTTTTTTCGTTTGCAAGCACCCTTCGAAGGCGTTTGGTGCCCCCCACGATGCCCTTGCACCTTGCGGCCCCTGCCACTACGTCGGTCACCCACGTTTTTCTCCCCTAATAGTAGTAGTCCGCATGCCTGTTGAGTCCCGCAATGCTTTCCCCACCCCGGTGTCCACCAGTGGGTTTTTTTGGCCTATTTTTGACTCTTAAGCTCGCCCATTACTGGACGCCCGTATTCCGTTTTCCCCTTGCTTCACATCCCTATGTCACCTTTTCCCTGCCTCGGTACTCTCATGGAATACCTGGTGTCCCTTTTTTTTCATTGCCCTGCCTCCATTCGACATCTCCCCGTTGTCGGAACGTTTCAGGGATTTGTACCGTGGTCTCTTCTCGGTGGCTTTTTTCGGCTTCTCAAGTTTGCCCCCCATGATTTGGTTTTTATCGTGGCGAGATTTCTTACGCTTTTTTTTCTTTTCTTTTTGTCTTTCCCCCCTTTCGGAACATGCGGGCGTGCGTTTCCCTTTTTTCCTGCGTCGTGGGCCCCGTGGATTTTTGGAAGGTGTGTCAAACCGTTTGAACATGCAATCGATTCCACTGGCTGCCCGCGTCCTTCCTTCCGGTATGAGCCCTTTTTTACTTTCCTAACTTCCCTTTTTGAGTCATTCTTTTTTTTTGTGGCCCCTGAAAGACTTGTTTTTCCGCGCGCTCCTTCCTTTTTCCTGGCCTGCCCCCCTTTCCTTCATTTGTTGGAGGAGTACAACCGGTTTTCCCTTTTTTTCTTATTTATCGCCCCAACTAAGGATCACCCACCCCCGTGTTTTTTTTTTGGCGTTTTCTCTTAGATGCGTCCCCCCCGTCCCCCCTTTCTTTTTAACCGGCTTCGGCCTGATTGCTTTTGCGGACCCAAGGTGTGTTTGTGTGTCGATACCGGTTTCCCCCTTCGTTTGTTCCCCCCCTCCCTCAACTTTGGTATTTGGCCTGAAAACGCCGAGCGCCCTACCAAAAAAGTTTTGCTTTTCCCCATGTTTTCCCTTGAAGTCTTTTTCCGACCGTAGTTTTCCGACCCGTCTTTTTGTGTGATCGCAATTGACCTTCATCGAGTTTCCCGAGTAACCCCAAAGTGCCCATGGGTTTTCCCCTTCCCCGAATAGCAAGTTAATCCCCCTCCCAGTACTCCTTTTCCCGTCCACCCTTGGTGGGGTTTGCGATTTTTTTTTTTTTACTTTTCCCCTGCTTGAGATGTTACAGTAATTCCCCGTCCCTTTGGGGGAAGGTGCCACTTCCTCTTCTCTACAATGTTTTTTCTTCCGGTTTTTTTCTTTTTTGGTAAATGACTCCTTGAGGCTAACGGAATTATACAAGATGATCTTGCACCAGTTAGTTTCCTTGTTTGTGTGAAGTTGTTCCTCTGAAGCTTCCCCCCAAACACTTTTTTTCCCCCTTACAACCACGGCGCCCGTTCTTCCATATTTGCCAGAGAAAAAACTGGTCGTTGTCAGTTTTAAACTCCCAA
>Ga0179593_1447598_pt1 | contig 24243 bp, 26 predicted proteins | sample CZODoug2_1_08_16_FD_185931 | JGI IMG/M metagenome (GOLD analysis project Ga0179593, IMG submission 185931) | Vadose zone soil fungal communities from Angelo Coast Range Reserve, California, USA - CZODoug2_1_08_16fungal (PacBio error correction) | ecosystem: Environmental > Terrestrial > Soil >... | reverse complement strand
TTCACTTCCTGGGTTCGACCCGGCGGATTTCTTTCCCCCCCTGTCACTGACCCCAAGTTCTTGGCATACTGCCTAGACTTCCCAATCCCCCAGGCCCTGTCTCTTCCCCGGACCAATTATCGTGGGTCTGTGTTAAGTTCTTCTGGTTTTCCGGACCCGCTCCCGCTTTTCCCCCACAAAATGGTTGGGATTAGTCCCTCCTGTGCCCTAACCAGGTTCTTCCCCCCCTGTGAAAATGGCGCCCCTCGCTGCTCCCCCCACCTGGTTTTGCCACAATCTGCCTCCCCCCAATGTTACCAAACGGGTAATTTTTGGATCTTCCCTTCCTTTGCCTTCCCTTTGCCACGTCGATAACCCCTGTCTTTTCCTTTTGTTTCCCCCCTTTTTGCTCCACCCCCCCCACCTGTCTCAAGCGGACCCCCGTTTTTCCGAGTTACCCTCCTCCCTTGTCTTTTTTTTTGTGATTTTTTTCCCAATTTTGGTCCCACGCATTCCGCAGCCCGCTGCAATCCTTCACCCGTTATTTGCTCTGACCGCTCTTTTCGAATTTTCTTTTTTTTTCTCGGGCCTTTCCTTTTCCGTATTTCTTTCCCCGGTCTCCCACTGCCGAACAATGGGCTTTGTTGATTTTTCTCCGTTCTGCAGGGACCCCCAAAATCCCCCCCAATTCCTGTCTTCCCCCACCCCAGACTGTTTTTTGACTTCCGGCTAAATTGGAGGGATTTTTTTTGGCTTGTTTCCCCCCCGTTAGGTGGGCCGACTGAACTATTTGTCACTGACAATCTCCTATTTTTTGCCCTGACCCCCCCCCACCCTTGGTGTTCCGCATAATTTGTTATGTTTTTTTCTGGTGGCGTTTTGAGCCCCCCCCCAGATTTTGCCTCAGTGTACATGATTTCTGTACCCCCAACAGGGTAGTCACCCACCACGTCTTTGTTGGGCCGCTTCCTTCTTCCTTCCTTTTTCCTCGCAACCCGGCTTTTTCGCCTGAAGACGAGGTTTGACTCTTCTCTTGTTTGATGGTAGGCGGTCTGTTCTGTTTCCTCATCGTTCCCGTGAATTGTCGTTTTTCGAGTGCGCTCTTTTGAAATGCCCCCTCTAAGCTTTTTTTCTAGTTTCTGGCTTTTTCTTTTTTTGCTTGAGCGTTTCTTGTCTGTGGGTCTTGTTTTTTTTCCTTCTCCCATTTCCCAAGGATTTTTGGCAACCTTGCAGTATTCCAAGTCTTTCCTCTTGTTTTGGGTTTCCTCTTATTTCACCCCCCCCCCCTTGAGTCCGAAGGTGCCCCTTTTTTAGTGGACCAACACCATGTCCTCGCCCCCACCGCCCCCCCCCCCCCCCGGCCCCCCCCCCCCCCCCGCTTCGCCTTTTGTCGTTGGGTCCTGTCTTTTCCGTCTGATTTTTTTTCCCTGGTGTTGATTCAACAAACTCCCGGGTTTTCGTGATGTCAATTTGGGCCCGTTGAGTCCCTGACTTACTCTTTGTTGTTCTGAGTTCCCGGGCTCGTGCCCCCAGTTTAGACCTCCAATTTAGAAGAGCCCCACCACCCGCCCCCCTTTTGTTCCAGTCCCCCCCACGCCACCCATTATGCACACTTTCCCCCCCACCTGGCTTGTTTGTTTCCTTTTTTCCCCCGTTTTTCCCAGAACCCCACGCACGTTTGGACTTCCCTTTTTGTCAGGTCCTCCTAAAGTTCGTTTTTTTTTTTTCTCCTGGTACTTTGACAGTCTTGAAATTATTGCGCCTTCCTTGTGCAATTCACTCACCCACAACCCGAACCATCTTTTTGTTCCCACTCACCCTTAAGGGACTTCTTCGTCGGATCTTACCCCTGAACGCTGTAGTCATGAGCCCCCCCAGCCTTGGACCTGTTTTTTTTTTGGCTCTTTGTCTGGCATTTTAGACCCTTGCACCATTTTTTCTTGGTTAGGTTTGCGGACCTACTTTTTTTTTCTTTTATCATTGTTTTACAGAGCACTCCTTGTTTGTGTGTTTACCCCTTTTCTTTCACCTTCTTGTGGAGTCACCTTTTTTTTTTTCCCCCCCGGTTTTCCATCCCAATGGGTCTTCCCCTATTCCCTCCTTTTTGAGGGGTCCCCGTGGGTCCCCCACGCCTTTCCCATGGTTCTCCCTACAAGTGTCCAGTTGCTCCGTTTAATGAGCCGACCCCCCACTTTATCCTTCTGTTTTTTTAGAGAGTTTTCTCCCCTTTTCCGCTGTACCGGATTCTGGGGTTTCTTTTCAGTTAGGACTGCCCCGTTTGCATTTTTTTTTTATGACTTTTTTTCCCAAAGTTTCTTCACCCCTTGGAATCGGTAGACGTCCCCCCCGTTGGTCCCTGTCCCCGCTACCCCCTCCCCTTTTTTTTCAAAGCAAGTAAGGTGGCCTTTGGTGTGAAGTCCGTTCGCTTTTCCCTTTTCTTTGCGGTATTTAGTCCTTTTCCCCAAGGACCGTTGTGTGGGCTTCTTTTTGGGCCTTTTGGACTCCCGTTTTTTTCCCACCACACCCCAACCTTAGGGACTTGGTCCTGTTCGATCCAGCTATGGTCTTATCCTTTTTTAAGCCCGTTTTAGGTTATCTTTTGACCTTTGTTTAGGACAATCTCAGTCCTTGTCCCGAATCACTCCCCCTGCCCATGCACCCCATGAAAATTTTCTGGGGGAAGATTTTTTCATTGTTTTTGGAACTCCTTCCTGGAGACTCTCATGCGGGAGAAAAGACCCACGTGTTTTTTTTTTGAGCGTTTCTTCCGACCCCAATTTAATCCTTTCTTACTGGCAATCGCCCTAATGACGGAATTCCCCGAAGTTCCAACGGTCCGTTGGCCCCCGTTTCAATTGTTCCTTTATCGCATTTTGGTTTAGCGGCCCGCCTCCTTCCCCCCCAGATTATAGCTTTTGTTTTTTGGAACCCTTTTCTTGCGCCTTCGCAGAGTGTCCTTCGGCAGTTACTTTGGCAGACTTTTTTTCCCAACCTGTCCTTTGAGTCCCGGTCTTTGGTTGATGACTTGGAAAGAGTGGTTTTTTGCCAACCAACCCTCTTTTTTTGGAAAATTGGTCAGCTGCTGGCTTTTGAAAACTTCTATTTTGGCGCCCAAACGTGCGTCCCTCCCCCCCCAGGTTAGCTTCTCCTCGAGCTCCCACCTTGTTCTTTTCAACAGACGTTTATCCACCTGGATTCTGACCATTGCGACAGTCAAAACGGTGCGCTTAGTCCATCCTTTCTTTTCGCCTCAGGGGCCCCGGTCCCGAATTTTGAGATAGATCCCTGCTGTATCCTACCTCCTTGGAGTTGTGAGTCTCACCTGGGTATTACGAGTTCTTCTTTCACCACTCCTCCCCTTTCCCCCCATATATACTCCCCCGTTTTTGCTCTACAAACACCGGAGTGGGCGGGCTCGTGTGGTCCCTAATTTTCGAGGCGAGGCACCTTTTCCGTTTTGGTTTTAAACCGTTTTTGGTTTCCCTGGCCTGTTGGTTTTTTTTGAGTTGGAAGTTTTTTTTGGTTTGCACTGCCCTTTTGTTTCTCCTTATGTTACGACTTTCCTTTTTTTCCTCCCTCCGGTTTAGCGGTCTCTCTGTCGAGGTTCGTTTGTGGTCTATTTTTAACCTTTTTGGACCTTCATCGCCCCTTTCGAGGCCTGTCATCCCTTTTTTTCCTGTTTGCTTACAGGGTTTTCGAAGGAGTTTTGGCAGCTGCTTTCCCCGTCAACAACTTGCTTTTTTCTTGGAGATGCGTTTTTCGAAGCTTGGGACCTCTGCGATGCTTTTTCGAGAAAAGTTTTTGGTCTCCCCTTTTCGCGAGTTCCGTTCCGTTCATCCCTTTCCTATTTTTTTTCACCCACCTTAGATTTGATCCGCCCTTGGTCCCTAAATAGGGGCGTTTATCCTCCCCCGTCAACATCCTCAGGTACCCATTGTCCCTTCCCCCCCTTGCCCCGTACATTTAGGGCCTACCCCCCCCACGGCTTCGTCTAACGTGCCAGCAGGGCCCCCCCGTCCTCCGTGACGGGAGGCCATTGTATACGCTTCCTTCTTTCTGAGTTTTCTGGGTCGTGCCCTGCCCACTGGCCCCTCTGAGATATCCCCCCTGTTCTTAACTGGGGGGGGCACCCCGTCCGAGCCTTCCTTTCATTTGTCCCTAAGCCATCCCCCCTTGACCCGTTCATCCCGAACTTGATAATTGTTCCTTCCAGATGACGTATTCCCCCAGGGTAGTTACCCGTGCGGCTTCTTTGTTTTTCACTTTTCTTTACCCAGGTGTGTTTGATGGTTGCACCTTCAAATTTTATCCGTTTCATTTCCGTTGGTATTTTTGGACTTGCCCGTCCCGCTTCCCTTAATATGGTTTGGTCCTTCAAGTAAAAATATGGCATACCTCTTATCAATGTCCACCGGGGCACCAGCCGGATTTTAGAGCCCATGCTCCAATATCATTGTATTCCCCTTATGCGTCTTTTTTCTGCATTCCACCAGGAGCTCTCCGGGAACTGCGCAGAATTCCCCGTTGCTTTTTTTTCCTTTGTTTTCCGTTGCCTTCACCTGCCCTGCTCCCCCCGCATTTTTTCCTCTTTTCAACCAGCCTTTTTTCGTTCCCCCCTGGCGGCCCAGCCCGTGCCTTTTTTTTTTGTGTGCGTCCGTACCTGTCCCTTTGTTTTCTTACGCCTTCGGGTGCCCTCTGCATATTTTGCCGTTCCTTTGGCCCGAGACTTTTGTGGATTTTCTTGTTGTGTTTTTTGAGTTTTTGGTTTTTTTTTTTGGGATCCCATCGTCTGGCATTCCATGTTCGGTGTTTTTTTTAGTCGTACTTTTGTTCTCCGCCCCCCACCCCCCCCTTTTTTTTTCCTCGTGGTTTTATTCCGTCCGAAGTTACATTCTTTGTTCGTCAGGGTTGGGCCACTGGGGAACTTCCCCCATGTCCATTTTTCCCTTGTTTTTTTTCCTGATTGCGGGAACTCGTTTTTTGCGATCCCCATTTTTGCCCCGTTGTTGAATACTTAAGACACAACAGGTGAACCGGGGGCGTGGCACGCCTTTTCGAAAACCCCCGGGTCGGCCTTTCCCTGGTGTGACAATTAGCAATAGACGTTTTGAGGGAACGTCCCCCCCCGTGATCGATGGGCCACCTTTTTCTTTCTTTCCCTTAGACTTTTTCAACTGAAAGCTGCCCCCCCCCTACCTTTTCGGCCTGCACGGGATTTCTACTTTGCTCTTCCCTCTCTATGCCCTTTGCCTGTTTTATGTTTGGTTTTGACTTTTGACCATGTGAGTTCCCCACGCCCAAATGCTTGCCAGTACCATGTAGGACGATGTCCACTATGGACTTTTCTTAGGAGCTTTTTTGACCGGTGAAATTGCGGGTGGACCTTATGGATATTGTGATCTTTGTTGTGCTTAGTTTTGGCTCAGATCTTGAATGATTCGCCCTGCTTGGTGACGCCTGGCAAAGCTCCAGACTGTTTTCCCGACCCCCCCAAATTTTTTCTTTCCAGTTTACCACCCCTCGAGTGGTGAAACCCTTCGGGATACCACGGCACCTTCCCCGGGACAGTTCCACCCCAACCAAGACTCATGCCGTTTCCCTGGTCAAGTTGGACGTTTTCTACCGAAGGCCTGTTTTGCCCCTCCTGTTTTTCTGACCCAAAGCAAGAAACGAACCTTCTTCTCTGGTTTTTTGGGGCCTGACCGCCCTCGGTGAAGGTGTGAGGAGTGTCAGTCCCGGTGTGTTGTTCCGGTTCTTTCTAACCTGATCGTTCCAGTTACGAATTTTGGTCACCCACAGTTTTCTTTTCACGTTGGAACCCCCCCTTTCTGTTGACGGCCACCCCCCCCCCCGTGCGTTTGCACGTTAGTATCGCCAATTGTGCTTTTCCAGCTTTGCACCCCACGGTCCCGGTCCTGCCCTTGCTGCGGGCCCCCCCTCCGAGCGGTCTTGTTCGGTTTCTCTTCCTTGCGCCTCGGCGGCCCAATTTCCCGGGTAGTGAGCTCTGGGGCCCTTTTTTTTACTTATGGGGTTCAACCAAAGACTTTTTTTTTTGGCTTCTTTTGCTGGTTTTGCTGAAACTGGTGTTGCGCAGACGGTATCCTCCCCGGATTTCCTGCAGGGCGGCGCTCTTGGTCCGGCTCTTTTCCTTGTCCCCCGCCCCGGAACAGTCAAGTCTGCCGGTTCAACAAAAAAACGCCCCGGGATATGCTCCCCCTCCAGCCGCTTTCCCGTTTTTCGCCTCCTTTTCGAGCGACTTCTCCTCCATGTTCCCATCCGATTTTTTCCCCACCGACCGGGAAAATTTCCCTTCCCGTCTCTTTTGTACCTTCAGGCGTCCCAGCCCTTGTCTGCCGTTCCCGGAGGATGATTCCCTTCCGTTGGACACCCCTTTACCGGTCTGTCCTTATCGAGGGCACCCCAGCCCCGGTTTAATGTTTTGTGAACGTTTGCCGTTCTTCCAGGGTCCTTGTGTTGGTCAACTACGTTCTAGGTTTACCACTTTTTTTTTTCGTAGTTGCCCGCATTTCTTTCCAGTTCCTTTGCGTTTATGGGGAGCTTCCCCTAACCCCAAACGTCCACCTGGCCCCCTCTTAGCTGCGGGAACACCACCCCCCCGGCCCCACATCCATCCTTTTTGCCCCCTCCCAAGCTCTTTTTCTTCGGATCATCTTTTTTTATTCTTTGCGCTGTCGTGGCGAAACTGCCCGCCTGCCCCAGGTTTACCCCCCCCTTCGGTCCCCCAGATTCCCTTTTTTTTTGTTGCGACCCATCGCCCCGGACACCTAACCCCCTGTTTTACCTCGTCTCGGTTAACTTCAGGCTTTTATCTCTCTCTTTCCCTTTTTCCGGTTTTTTTGAGATGCTGGTGGCCCCTGACTTTGTATTTGACTTTCTTTTCCGTTTTTTATGTCTGTGCGGCAGATTTTCGTGGCCATGTTGGCCCCTGTCTCCCTTAAAAACCTGGTACTGGTGTTTTTTTTTTTTTGCTTTCTGACGCCTTGGCAACTAACCTTTTTTTCTTCCCTGCCGTCTGATGTTATGTTGTTTTTCCCTGGATTTAGCCTTCCCTGATTCGGGGTCCTGTCAAGGCTCATAGGCGGTTGGGATCTCTTTTTTTCCGTGAGACGCCAAGGCCTCCCATGGGGCTGGTGGACCCCACTTCTGTTTCCAGTTACACTATATCGTATGGCCTCCTACCCTGTGGTTCGGGCGGCTTTTGACTAGTCCACACGGGCTTGACCCCGGCACCCCTTATCTCCCGTCCAACACCTTCGCCTTTATTGGCCGTACACCTGCCCCCTTTGCCCGGGGTGACGTAGATGGTCTGTCACCAGTCATTTCTTATCTTTTCTTCTGTCCTGTGCTTTTTTTGCCAGTGCCATTCCTGGTCGACTGCTAAAGGGTATCCCTTTTTTTTTTCCGGTGGGCGGTTGTACGGCTGGTACGTGGTGGGACCCCCCCTTCCCCGGCATTAGGCACTTTTCTTTCTTTTTTTTTCTGCGCTGTTTAGGTTTGCCTCCTCACTTTTTTGATGCAGCTGCTTTTGACCCCTATTTCGGTGACGTTCTCCCGGGGACCTTCCCGACCTGTCTCTGGGTGCTTATGTGTTCCCGGTTCAATTTTTCGGTAGGTCCCGGTTGTTTTTTGATCGTTCCGGCATTCCCCCCCTTTGAATCTGGGTATCCCCTTTTTGGTTTTTTGATCGTTTGTTGGACGTTTTTCCACCCCCCCCTGATTTTCGGCCGGGACCCCTCATTAGACTTTCAACTCATCGGACTTTGTTTGGTTCCCTTTCGTTCCCCCCTTTCGCTTATAAGGCTTTCTGTGTCCGATCCCCAACACCAGTGTGGGTCAAGGTCCCTGGCATTTGTCCCATTTTAATAAGATTTCCGTACCTTTTTTGTGCCCAGTGTGTTACTTTGGAAACTCCTGAGTTTTGTGCATTTTTTAACGGTGGTTTCTCTCAGATTAACCTTAACGGTCAACCCACCTGGGTGCTGCCCTGACTAACCCTTGGCATGACAACCCTTTTCGTTGTTTGGAGTGGCCGCGTTTAGCCGCTAAGGAATTCCAATTTCTAACTAATCCCAGCCATTTATTTCATTTTTTTGTAATCCCCTCCTTTTCAGGAGCTTTCCCCTGGGTTGGGTTTGTTGTTTTCTTCCCCCCAGGTCCGGGCTGGACCAGGCCTCGTTGAGGCCCCCTCTCACCGTTACTGGCCCGTTTTATTGCGTTTTTACTTTTTGCCGAGCCGTCCCCTGGTCGTTTTCTTCCCCACTTGATCGTTCCTAGGTTTTGTTTTTGGGTCATACCCAGTTTGCCCCCCCTGCCCTTTTCTTGTCCGTTTTTTTTTGGCTCCAGGGCTTTTTTCCCGGGTTTGATCGCTACTTGCCGTGTTCGCCCCGATAATACGTTTTGCCCTCTTTCCAGGTCCTGTCCCCCTTTCCCGGATCCGCTCCCCCCCAAGAGATCGCCCCCATTCGTTTTCTTCATTCGTTTTTTTTTTTTTTTTTTTGCTCGCCAGCCGTCGGCAAATCTGTTTCGTGGCAATTTTTTTTGGTTTCCTCATTTTCCCCCGTTTTCACCCACTTTTCAAGTCAGTAGAATTCTCCCCCCCGTTTTTCTGTTCTTGCATGTTGGGACCCTTTTTTCTGTGTCATTTGGTTGTTGTCCCCTTCCTTTCTTTCTACGGAGTTTTAAACCCTCCACGTTTGCCCTCCTTTTTTGACCGGAAGTCTACCTTGGGTTCTCCCCTTCGTGACCACCACCGGTCGATTTTGCCCTTTTCCTTTTCTTGTCCTTTTTTACTTTCCACAGTCCTTTTGTGAATCGCTATTCCCCCGTGCTCATTATTTCGCAAAAAATCAAACGATTCCCCCTACCATAGGTTTCCCCATTGGACCCCCACGTTCCCGGTGGATTTCTTACATGGTCCTTCCTTCTGATTTCTTTCGGTCCCCGAGTAGCCCCAACCTATGTGAATTTGGCTGATCCCCCCCACCTCCGTCTCCACCCTGAACCCCCCATGGCTGCCCATTATCTGCTTCGGATCCTCCCACCCAGTTTCCACGTTATCGGGAAGTGTTTTTTTTTTTTTTTCCCCTCCTTCCCTGCGTCGGTTTTGAATGTTCTTCATCCCCTTTAGTGAATTGTAAAGGGTCCTCCCCCCAACCCCAGCATGGCGCATCCTGGACCCCTTGCGCCACTCAAATTTTAGCGATGACTTTTGGAACTTTTAGGTTTCTTTTTCCCAGTACTCAACCGTCCCTGTCCCCCACCCTCCCCGGCACACCGGGGTCTTCTGTCGGATCCCCTTGGAATTTTTGATCGCTGCCGCGTCCTTCTTCCACCCTTGAAGGTGATTTTTCTTCGCCGGTGCATTCCCACGGTCGATGGGACTTTCACCGGGTCTGACCATCCCCCTGTCGACTTGATGCCACTTTTGCTGCTTCGGGTTCCCTGATGCCCTCTGGAAAGTTTTTTCTTTTGCAGAAGCCCTTTTTTTAAACCCTTCTTCCAGGCCCCCTTTTCCCGGATTCCGTCTTTTCTGATTTAGTTTGGCGTTTCCTTGATCCCCAGTGATTTTTTACTTGAAAATAATTCCCCATTCCACAGGAACTTTATCTTCCCGGGGGGTTTTTCCTCCCTTCCAGTGGGTCTTCCCATTCTTAATCCCGGCGGTGGCTTCCTGACCGCACTTTTTCTTTTTTTCTGACTGGGTCTTTAGGCACCTTCCCCCCCTTGGTATTCGTAGTGTTGTTGCCGTGTCCCCATTTTCTTTCTTTGAATGTTCTTTTTTGGAATGGAATGTGTTTCCATTCGTTTCGCCTCCGTGCCCCCCAGGGCACCGGACACCCATAGAACTGGCATCCCCCCTGAAAGGACATTATCCCCATTTTTTCCCTGCATGTCCCCCTGGATGGCCCCCTTTGTTGAAGTTCTCCCGCCGGTTTCCTGGTCGTCGGTCTACATCCTCCATGACTTCTAATTGGGGGAGTTTTGACGTCCCATTTTTTTTAACCAGAGTTTCTTTTTCGGTTTTTTACTCAAAGGCCCCCCCTGTTCATTTTTTTCCTGTGGGGCTGTTCTTTCCTCTACGATTTTTTTTTTTATCTGTTTTTGTTCTCCTCTTCGCCGTTCCGTCAGGGTATTGGTACTTCACCCCCGTCGCGTCAAAGCAGATTTTAGCCTTTTTCCCGTACTTCTCCGAGGTACCCCAGAATTAGTCATGACATGACCTTTCTGTTTTCAATGTCCGTACACCCTCTCCTTAAGTTTGAACATTCACCCCCATGGCCCTCCCTGAACTCTTCTTTAATGTGCAGTTCCATTGCGATCTTTCTTTCCGTGTCTCGTGACGCTTTTTTATATGGATCCCCCCTCGAGATTGCCTTGTGGCGGGCTCCTTTTTAGGCGGTTTTACCCCAGACTCCACTTCTTCCAAAAATGCACCTACATACCTACCCCCCCCCCCCCCCCTTTCTCCCCCCCAAAGGCCGGTTTTTTTTTGACCACCCACGGCAGAGAAGTTTTTTTCTCCCGACTTTTTCCCCCCAAAACGACTAGTTGGTTGCGGCGAATGCCGCTTTTTAAGGTTTCTAGTGCCCCTCGTTTTTTTTTTGTTTTTTATATTTGACTGGCGTTTACCGCGGGGGGTGGTGTTCGCTGCCCACGCCTTTGTGGCGATCCCCCACTCGTTCGATAGGCACTTTCTCTTGTGCCTTCTTTTTTCTTGGCTTACTGGCCGATTACTATGAGCTCCCCCTCTTTGGGTCCTCCTTGCCCCAGTGTCAATCCCTTGGGGATATCTTTCAGGTTTTTTTTTTTCACCGTGTTAAGGGATTTTTTTTTGGCTTAACAACATGTTTCTGTTTCTCACTTTTTTGTGAGACAACCCCCAGCCGAGTGCCTTTTCCCGATGCCATAAACAGCCCTCCTTTGGTGCCCAATATTTTTTTTCCATCCCTGCCCTCGATTTGGTCGGTTCGGTCTTTTGTCTCAGAAATGACACCACTACTGCCGACGATTCTGTCTCAGTTTAGTTTTCGCTCCCCTTGTCACTGGATAAGCGGGCGTTTGAGGCTTTATGCTAGAAAGCCTCTCCCCTGAGATCATGCCGTGCCGTCTGGCCGTTGTCCTCTTCTTCTGCCGTGAACCCGATTTGTCCCTTGCCATCTTAGCTGCCTTTTCTGGTTCATGGCACCTCTTTCCTTTTTTTCAAAAACATTCTGCCCTTCTGGCCCGGTCCACCCCGTTTCCCCCCCCTTTGCCCTCTTCGTAGAGGAAATAGCCATTCCCCGGGTTTCCCACGCAATTCTTTGCCCCCCCGCCCTTTAAGAGATGAATTAACGTTTGGTCACCCCCACTCTATGGTTTTCCCGTTTTGCCACCTTGTGAAGAGAACCCCACCCGTAGATAGGATTTCTTCCTATTTTTCTTTTGTGGTTTCCCACCAGGGGAAGTGAGGCATTCTTTCATTGTAGACCCCTCCCAGGGGCCCCAGTCCTGTGTCCCCGCACCTTGTAAGCCCCGTACTCCCCCGAAGGTTGGAAACGGTGACATGTTATTTTTACCCAGGGCACCCCATTTTCTACTCCTTTTCCAGGCCTTAGGAGTTCCCCCTGGACCCCCTTATTTTCCCCCGGTCAACTTCCCATTCCCTTTTCCGCCACCAAGGCCTTTGTTGCGGCTGTTGACCCCCCAAACGTGCCATGGCCGGCCGTTCCACAACGGAATGGAATCTAGCGCCATGCCGGCGTCCTTATTGGCGGTTTCCTAATTCCTTTTCAGTTAACTTTGATTCGAACCCCCCCAACCTTTTCTGTACTTGGTTTTTCTTGACACCGGACTTTATCCGTTTTCCCGTTGGCCTCCCCCCCCCCCCAAATTTCCCCTCGTGGTTAAAACCCTTAGGGTTATCCCTGCGGTAGCGTCGTTTTTTCCTTTGGGGCAAAAAAAACCCCAACCACGGATTGCCCCAGCCCGTTCATGTTGTTTTTGACCCATCACCTTTTCTTCGCGATCGGTTTTTTCCAGCAACCTCCCCCACAGTTTTCACTTTATTTTTTCATCCTTCCTGTTCCCGTTTTGTTAGCCCCCGCCCCCCCCGTTTTCTCTTTCCATGGGTGGTTACGTAGCCCCCCCGGTTCGGGGTTATTTTTTTTTGGCCTTTCCTTGCTGAGCCCCCGACTTAAGTTTTGACATACTTTTCCGGGGAGATAAAACAACTTCACTCAGTTGAGCAAACTTTCCCCATGTTTATGCCACTGCCTTTTCTTTTTGGTGGGTTTCTGTGGCAACGGGCCCCCCACTTCGTTTTTAAATTCCCGCACCAATTCTTGTGTCTTCCCCCCCTGCCTTTGTTGCCACCCTGGGCTTTGGTGTCCGGTCTCTTTTGAATTTGGCGCAAACCATGCGGTCTAGAAAGGTTTTTTTTTTTTCTCAGTGTCCCACAAACCAACTCTTTTTTTTTTCCTTTTCTCCATTTTTCCCCGAATTTTTTCCTTTACCATCTTCTACGAACACATTTAGTTTTTGTTTCTGAAGGAAGTGACCCAATTTGGGAGTAACTGTCTTCCCCCCCCCCCCCCAATCTCCACCGGTACCGAAGCATTTAGTTAGAATTGTTGGTTCGGGGCCCCACATAACCCCTTTTTTGCCCGTTTCTCCTCTGTTACCTTCCGCGTGATCCCCTGGGGAACCCAAATCCCCCCCTTGACCGGATGCAACTACTGTGTCCACTTTCCTGAGGCGTGAGCCTTCCACCACCCTGAAGCGTCCCCCCCCAACACTCGCCCTCTCGGCCTTCCCAAAACCTCTCCCGGCCCCAACAACGAGGATTTTTCGTTTGCATTTACCGCTCTACGTCCTCACCCTTCCTGTATTCTGATTGCCTTTCCCCAAACCCCTCTTTGTGGGCCTGCCTTCCAGGAGTAGAAGTTTCGTGTTGTTTGAGTTTTTTTTACCCCTGTTGGGCCTCCAGTTTTTCCCGGGTCCTCCCCCTTTTTTTTTTTTCTGGACCATCCCTTTTTGTTTCCTTTTCTTATGGTCAGATATATGAGCCCCCCGATGTGGTCCCGGGTCCAATCCCCCATTTTTTTTCCTTCTTGCGCCCACCATGGTACTGTCTGATGCCCACCCTTCTTTTTTTTTTGTTTTTCCCTTGGTCCCGTATTTTCTTCGTCGCTTAGCGGCGTTAGCCCTACTTGCACGGACCCCCCCCAACGCTTTGTTTGGTTTTTTTCCACTTGTCACCTGGCCTTTACCAGGGTGTTGGGTCCTTCCCTCCATTTTTTTGTGGAGATTTTGTTTCCCCCACGTTTGTCCCCAATTTTTTTTTCTTCCACATCTTTTCAGGGCCCCGTGAGAACTTTCCCTTTTTGCAAAATCAGTTTTTTTTTTTTTCCTTAGACCCTCAAAGCCGGGTTAAGATCGGTTTCCCCCTTCCTTTGATTTCTTTTGATTTCTGCACTTTAGAGGTGGCTGTTTCCCCCTTTTTCATTGCTTCCCCATCCCAACCATCTTCTCCCTCTCGTTCCCCCGTTTTAAGGCTTTGAGCCTTCGTTTGTTTGAGATTTGTGTTTTTCCCCCCCCCCAACCATTTTTGATGCGCGGTGCCCCCGGAAAAGAGGTTTCTCTCTGGCACCTGCCAAGCAAAAAGGTTCTAGTCTATAAAGACTAAAAGGTCTTTTTTTCTCGCAGTTCCCTGGTTCTCGATGTTGTGTTCGCTCCTCTGCTCCCCCTTTTTTTCTTTCTGGGGGTATTCCTTCTACCTCCCCCCACGTTGCCGTTTTTTGGGTCCAGGCGTCTCTTTTTCTCCATTTGTTTTTTTTTCACCCTTTTCACACCTTCTTTTTTCAGACGGTCTTAGTTTTTGTCCCACTGTTCCCCCTTGTGCTGAATTCGTGTGTCAGTCTTTTCCCACTTTTTTCTTTTTTGCACCTTTTTTTCCTCATTGGTTGCCACCCCCCCAATGGTTTGAAAATTTCTGTTCCGACCTCGACCTTGATTATCTTTTACTTTCTCCTCCCCTTTTGTTTTTTTTTTTTTTCGTCTTCGTTGATTCCCCCTTTTCCCCTTCTTCCAGAGTCCCTTCGTCTTTTGTTTTAGTCCACAGTTACACTAGACCACATTTTTCTTGGAATTTATGCTGCCCTGTGACCCCCCCGATCACCCATCCCCAATTTCCCTTTGCATTTGATACCCCCTCCAGGTTCTAAATCATGTGCAACCCCCATTTAGAAGCGTACGCTTCCCCCCCCCAACAGTTCGTTTTTGGATTAGCCTAACTTTCCCCCCTCCTCCGGCGCGACAGTTTTAGCCTCGTTTTGAGCAACACAGCGCTCACCCCCCCCTCTTTCCCCTCCCCTTCCGTTCGTCCTTTTTGATATGTCCGTCGCATATTTTACTCCCAACTCCCCCCCCTTTTGCTTGTTTTTCCCCCCACCGGCTTGCCCGCTATTTTTCCCTGTTTTTCCCCTTTCCCCGTTTTTTGGTCACCCCCTTCCCCCTCGCAACACAGCGTCCTTTAGATTATTATCGTGGGTTCTTGTGGTTTTCCTTTTTTAGTGCTTAACTGGCCCGCCCCTCCTCGAGTCACCTCTGCCTTCATTCAAAACCTTAGGGTATCCTCTTTCTGCGTCTTTTGTTGGGATTTGTACTATGGGCAGTTTGTCCCCTTTATACACCCTTCCCTTTTTTCAAACAGGAGTGTGGGTCTCGCGATTGCCCCTGTTTTTTGCAAAAAATTCTCCCCCCCCTCCTTTTGACCCCTGGACTTTCCCCCCCCCCCAGACCCCTGTCCTGCTATTTTGACTCGTTCAAAACCCACCCCTCTTTTTTATTTTTTTCCGTTTCCGGTAGTTTTTGGTCCTCTGCTCAAGTTTACTCCTGACGCAGTGTCACATTTTTAAATTCTTGTTCCTCCTCACCACAAAATTGGTTGTGCTCACCTGATCATTGCTGTTTCCTTTGTTTTTTGTCCTTCTCTTTCGTGCCCCCAAGAGCTCAGTACTCCATATGACCTCCTTGGCCCTCACCCTTCTTTGTGTCACGCGCACAGGGGGCTCGCCTCTTGTTTTGCGCAGACTTCCGCGAAAGTTCGATAGTGTTCTTCTGGATGTTCGGGTCCGATCTTGATTAGATTCGAATTACCCCCTTAATTGCCGGGCCGTGTTCGTGCCGTCGAAAACTGGCCCCCCCCCACTTGACCCCTCCAACGCTGTTTTTGTTTCCTTTTGCTGGCCTTTTGTGTCCTTTCTTTGAGCCACTCGGTGTTTGGGGACTTTTTTCTGCTTGTGTGGGAGGGATGCACCCTTTTTTGTTTTTGCGTTTTATTGTCCCTTTTCCCACTTTTTTCGGGCCTACTTTCCCCGGTATCACGAGTATTCTTTTTTTTTTTTGTTGTTCCCCCGTCGTTTTTCCCGACTGGTTCTTACGAGAAGCCAGTGTCCTGTTGTCACCCACTTCCCTTTAGTGGTTTACGACCAAACCCCAATTTCCCCTAGCCCCCCTTCCTTTCGTACGGTGTGCTAGTTGGGAACCCCTACGGTTCCCGGCTTTCCCCCCCCCCTCTTTGTCTTCCGGCCCGAGAAAAACCATGGTGTTTTTGTATCTCCCCCTTTTGCCACGTCTTTGGGGCAGGCGGAGGTCTTGATCCCCTCCTCTGGCTTTTATTAATTTTTTCGTCGGTGTCGTCTCCCCCCCCTTTTTTATTCCACCCACGTTTTTGTTATGACCCCAAAGACCTTTGGTAAAAGATTCTCCCCCCTTTCTTTCCTCCCACCGACGGGTTTGCAACGTTTGGTCCCCTGGATTTTCTCCCTGACGTTTTTTGCCCTTTCCCCTGGAAAACCCCGGAAGCTTGGAAGATGCATTTTCTAATGGGGGAAGTTTTCTCTCCAGGATGTTGGTATTTTTTTCTTTCTTCGGACTTCCTTGCCCCCCGCATTGCCATAAAGACCCAAAAGTCCCCCCTGTGGTTTTTTCCCCCCCCCCCCTCTTTAATGTCTTTTTATCTCTGATGCCCTTACCCCTTTTTCCCTGTGGACGTACTTTACCCTTTTTTCGTGGATGAACCTTGGTTTTCCAGTGAAGCTTAGATCAAGGCACTTTTTTATGTTTTTTTCCTGTTACGAACTAACGGGTGGACGTCGAGGCCACGCATTTTCAAGCCATTTTTTTTACAAGCGGTTGGCGAACTTTCCCGGTTTTCCACGCTTGCAACTATGGGGTTCTCCCCCCCCCTTCTATTCGCTTTGGCTTTTGGGTACAAACTCCTTTTCCCTTGTTTTTTTTTTTTTTTTTTTTCCAATACTTTGATGGTTCAATGAGAACCGCAACATCCGGAGGTCCTTTGAGGATTCTTCCCTTTTTCGGGCGTTGAGCTTTAACGTCTGTTTTTTTCCTCCGGTCCCCATGTTTTTTTAGGGTTTTTCATGTGCTTGCGGAGGCGGGTCCTTGTCAAAGGGCATGAAATTAGTTTCTTTCAAGGAACCTTTGACCCTTTTTTTGTTTCCCCCTTATTCCGTGCTCAAAGACTTCCGTGGTTGGGCTTCGGCTGCCAAGTATTCTTTTTCCGGCTTTCTTCCCCCCAAAGTTCCCTTTTTTTCCACGCAGTCGGCTTGCCCAAAAACCCTCCCCCCCCTCAAATGCACGTTTTGGTTAAAAAATTTTCCCATAGTGTTCTTTTGCCCTTCTTCTTCCTCATGGTTCTTACCCTTGTCCCAATTTTCCCGTGTGGGGCTTGTCTAGCTTTGGTGGAAAGTTGTGAGGCATTTTACCTCTGTTTCCTCCGATGGTTGTTTTCCCTCAGAATGGCCACCGTGATTTCTATTTTCCCTTTTTCTTGGGCTGCTTCATTGTTTTTCCGGTTTTGGAATCTTTTTTTCTGGCGCTGATCTGAAGGAGATGAAAGTTCTAGCCCCGACGTCTCCCACCAGAGCTGACTCCCGCTTTAACTTTCACGGTTTTGACTTTACAAACTCAGTTCACGGAACTCTTGATCCCAACGACGAGGTCCTTTTTTTCCCTTTTTCCATTTTTCTTCTTTCCGAGCTTGATTTTATCCAGTCTGCTCCCCCCTTTTTTCTCAGCCGGTTCTTACACTCGTTTTAGAAGGGTTTGTACTTCCTTTTATTTTGCGACTCTTTTTTTCCAGGGAATTTTGCACTCCCGAGTTCGATGTATTTCGGTTTCCCTTGTGTTCTCTCAACCAAAGGCGTTTCATTTTCTGGAATAGGTATTTGAGTCTCTCTTTTTTTTCCAACAGATTTTTCCCGCAACTTTTTTGTTCCGGGTCGATTTACACGTTTTTGATTCCAAAGCTTACCGTCAGTATCCCCCCTTATACCAACTGCCACGTCCCCAAACCCCCCCGAGTTTTTTGCTTCCGATCCCCTGGTGATTCCTCTTTTCCCCAAGGTGGACCCCCTCTATGGGTTTCTCTATCGATAAGGGTGGGCTTGGAGGGCTCCTCCCCCCTGCCCACTGGATTTTTTTTTTTTTTTTTTCCGGCCGGTCCCGCCCCACTTGCGCTGACTCCACAACATGACGACCTTGGCCAAGATCCCAATTCCGCGTTACATTTTAGAAAACCCCCCGTCTGGGTGTTGTTTAAAACGTGCCTTCCCCCGGGGCGCCCCTTCCGCGACTTTGGTTTGATTCCCAACTTGATTTTTTTTAAGACCCCTGGGGGTTTTTTCCTTCCCCTTGTGCGTGGCATTTTTTGTTTTTGTTTCTTTGCCGTTTTTTTGGTTCGTTTCTTGGTTACCTCTTCAGTGCTTGTGCTCCTCCTGTAATCAGTTCCCTTTTGGCTCTCGGAGCGCATTTCGTGTCTTTTTTTTTTTTTTATCGTGGACGAAACGGACCCCCCCCCTAAAATGTTCCTTTTGCGCTGAATGAATCCTCTGCCCCTTGCTACAGGGTTTTGATTTTTCCGACTGCCCCGGTGCAGGTTCTTCCAGACCTTGCTTTCCCGAACGGTTGCGATGCATTTCATTTTTTCTTTTTTTTTTCGATTGTGTGAATGGTAGTCGTCCCCTTCGACACGTCGATTGTTTTGTACTCACCCCCTCCTTGTTTCGACCACCTGCGCTCCTTTCTTTAACCCTGAGACTTTTATAGACTTTCCACTTTTTATCTCCCCCTCTGTTGCAGTGAACCCTTTTCCGGGATTTCTTTCCCCCCCAGTCCACAAGACTTGTTTCCCCCCCCTTGTATTACTCCAGGCCGTTAACTTTGACTTCGGTTGTTCTGTGGGGACTCCCTTTCTTTTATCTTAAAGGAAGTTAACTGGCAGCCCAGGACGGTCCCTTTGGGTAAACTTGGATTCCTGGCTTTTCAAGTGCTTCCTTTTTCTTTATTCCACTCGTTTGAGAATTGTATTTGCCCTGCTGCTCGCGATTTAGGATAGTGTTTACAAATAGTGAATTCTTCTTTTCACTGGGGACTTCACCCTCCGAACTCCCATACCTTAGGACACTTCTTCTCCCCCCGACCCTTCATGGACGCCAGTTAGCTTTTTCCAGGTCGCCGTACCCCTCCCCTTCATTCTTCGACCCGCGGACCGATATCCACCCTGACGTTCGTCTCACGTGATGTTTCATTTTGGCCCGGGGTGTTACGTGAGGCTCCTGTACTGCCGCCCCCCCACCCCTCCAAACACATCATCTGGCAGTATGGTTCTTTTCTTGTTCCTTTGAAGGAAAGTTTTGCAATGTATGGATTTACTTAATATTGCATCCTTCCCCCAACCGTTCCCTCTCCCGGACGTGCTTCTGTTCGGTACATGTTCCAAGCGCGCTTTGACGAGTCCCCGCTGCCTTTCCCTTTTCTCCCCAACCCCTGTGGCCCATTACCCATTTTTCCCATGTGATTTGCTTTTTCAAACGTTATTTTCCCCCTGGGCTCTCCTCCGGTAAGGACCCCTGCGGTTTTTTGTGCGGTTTGGTGTTCTTGGGAGTAAACCGAGTACCTTGGCGTCTCTTCAACGATCTTCTGCCCAGAATCCGATATTATGAAAGTTTTGGGCCGTTCCCCCCGTGTCCTTCGTACAATCATCCCCTGCCATTTGATGTTTTGTTGGTTTTTTAGGCGATTACGTTCCAGGTATAAGGATGCCAATGTATTAACTCTCTCTTTGGAACCCCTCTCATCTATCTTTCCCTTTCCTTCTTTTGGAAATATAGTTTTACCGTTAGGTTGTCGTCACTCGTTCCCCTGGGCTGGGGACATCGTACTATGCACTAAATGTTCGGTTTGAGGGAAGCCTTATTTCTTTTTACCCCAACTGCCAGGCGTGTGCCCACAGGCCTTTTTCTCTGTCCGAAGACCATTCGGGTTCGTTCCTTGACCACCTCTTTTGCTCCAAGGAGGCAATTGTGAACCCTGGTCCCTGGCCTGCTTTTTTCTAATCTTGTTTTACCTCCTGCCAGTGGAAATACGAGGGGCTACCCCCCGCCGGCCCGACCGCCAAGATTTGTAAGAACCACAACTCGGTTCCCGTGTCCCTTTTGTTGCCTTCGTCCTCCCACTTAGACCGATTGCATGGGACGGTCCCTTGCTCGGATTTGCGCACCGTTGTAGGTCGCTTTTTCCATTTTTTCAACCCGTGAATATGTTTCACCCACTTTTTCACAGGGATTTTGTTGACCGCAGATGTTTTCGGTTTTGACCTTTCTATTATTTCCTTCCTGTGTGACTTTTTTCCGGGAGGGGACTCGCAGCTTTTTTGGCCCCCCCTACCCTTGGATGCCTTGAGGTTCCGGGTCAGTTTTTTTCTGTGCTTCTACAGTGCCTTTTTTTTTTCAAAAATCGCTTTTATGCTTTGGGTTTCGCGCTTTGACCTGCTGGCTTCTGGGCTGCTTGATCCGGTGTGGCGCAGGCAGCTGCTTTTGGCTCCTGCGGGTTTGTACGAGCACGTCAAAGTTCAAGTGGACCCCCCGACCTTTTAACGTTCCAGCTCACCCTCTCCGTTGGTCGTTTACCGGGTTGGCTACAATTTTTCCGGGCCGGGCCCCCGCACCAGAACACCCACCCAACAACAAACCAACAAAAAAAAACACCCAAAACATCCTTTGCCTCCACTCTTCCTGTTAAGCTGAGGTTCAGTGTTTTGTTCCGCGCGCTGTATTTTGCCTGGTGGCCCCCCCCCCCCCTTCCACAACCGACCACCTCCAGTTTAGATCCGGTGTTAACGCTGTTCCATGGACAGGCCAGGGTTATTTGAGTTTTTTCAGACGTTTTGTTACTTAATTTAGTGATTCGGTGTTTGCCTCGGTTGCCAGTGCCCAGGTGGGAATAAACTTTCTTCCCCAGGCCGCACGTTTGACCGTAATCCTTTTTCGGCCCCCCCCCTTACGCGTCCACTGCCTGAGTTCCCGTCCTTTGCAAATTCCAGGATTCCCTACCTGCTCTTATTTTCAATGCATGATGGCTTCCTGTGTTCCTTTAGACGTTGTTTCTGTTGCTGTAACGTGGGGGGCATGGCGTTACCAACCCCCTTCCCCTGGTATTGTTGATAGTCTGCTTGGGGACTGCGTCCTCCTTTTGGGCACCACTCCGCTTTTCCCTTATGACCAGCCCGGCGGCGCCCTTTAGGCACGTTGACGTGCGCCAGATCCAAACCGGGATACCGGACCAAAGGAGTTCGGCGCCGCGCTCACGGTTATTTTTTTTCCCGGTTTCCCGTTCTGAAACAGTAAAAGTTCCTGTTTTTCCCACCCCTCCGGAGAATCACTTTTGGCCTCCCCTCCCCTGGACCCCCCTGCTTCCCCTTGTTGTCTCCCCTTGGCCGATCGCCCGTACTCCACTTTTTCCCCATGATGTTTCCACTTGCCCCTCCCTCACTTTCCCGTTGAGATGGAGTGGTCGACTTTTTCGTCCCGTGCTTGTTTCCAGCACGTTCTGCCCCCTGTGTGTGGGATGATGATGTCCCTTGACCACCCCCACCATTTCTGCACGCCCCCCTTTTTCCCTAGGGGCCCCCCCGGGCGGCTCCCATTATGTGGTGTTGCAGTTCAATAAGTTGTTTTTTTTTTCCGTTTACAAGAACCGTTTGTACCCTCCGGGTCGTTTTGTCACCCCCCCCATGGTCTTTATTTTGTCCCCTCCATGACGTGCCCCCTGCAACCGGATTCCCCGGCCCCCGTTTAGGTCCTGCGCCACGACCAAGTAACCCCACTGATTACTCGGTTTTTCTGAACCCCCCCTGATAAGCCATTTTCACCCTTCCTGGTCAACACAATAGCCCCCGCTGCGGCTTTTCTCCCCTTTTTTTTGATCGCCCGGCCGCGTGGGCGTTTCTGGTCCACTCCCCCGCCCTTGCCCCCATGTTCACCCGTTCGGTCCATCTACCCCTGCCAGCAGGGTCATGAAAACCTTGCCGCCGACCTCCCTTGCTCCCGTTTTTTGTCAAATAAGGTCCTTTTTTCCTTGTCATTTTCACTCATATATTTCTTCTTTTCCTGTTTTTGACGATTTGGGCTTTGAAGGTAACGTAGGTTCCGGAGCAGGAGGGCGTCGGCATTGCTTTCCGGCCACCGGGGCTGTTCTCTGCCTCCCGGGCACCTTTTGAGTGGGGATTTCCCCCCTGCCCACGCCGTTTTTTCAGACCAAATTTTTCTCCATTTCCGCGCTTTCTTTTATGGGGCATGTTCCTGTGAGGTTTCATGTTCTTGTGGTTTTCCCGTCCTGACCGATATTTCCCGGGATTTTTTTTGTGTGGGGGGGGGGGGGGGGTTTCTTTTTGCTACGCCCCTCCCCATTTGTTCGTTTCCCTTTTGGTTCTTTTTTCAATTTGGCCCGACCCCCCATGTGTTTGGTACTTCTTTGTCAACTGGCGTATCCACAGGGCACTTTTTGCCTTGGTTCCCTTTCCCCCCCCCAACCGGACCTTTTGAATATCCTTTTCCCCTTTTGCCGGCTGTTTGGCCGCAGATTTCTTGGTACCACGGTTTTTTTGCACTCAACCAGCATTTTCTACCAGTTTGTTCTTCGACCTTGGTCCTCCGATTTCTTGACATGCTCCCCCACCCAGGCTTTTAACCCTTCGGCGGGAGTTTGCACTCGGTTTTACGGTGTGATTCCGATGGCAGGGGAATTCTGCCTTTTTCTTTCTTGGCCGGCTGTTCTTTAGCCAGAATCACCGTCTTTCTTCTCCTTTTGGTGGTCCGTGTTGGTCACGTTAATTCGAAGGTATCACGTTTTTTTTCCTGGGGTGTCTTTTCTTCCTTTTCACTGACGGTATCCCCGGTTTTTGAAATAGGGAGCCTTCCTTTTCCACTAACTTTTTTGCCCGGGATGACGGTTATTTTTCCCTTTTTTTCCAGAAGTCCCCACCTGCTCTTCCCTAAATTCGTGTCAGGCGGCCCTCCTTTTCATGCGGTTGAACCTCCCACGACCTTTTGGCAATTGGAGTGGGGTTTTCCTCAACCACTGGCTGGTCGGGATCCTTGGCAAGTTGGTTTTCCCCCCAAGGACTTTGTCGCGAAGGCGGTGGCTTCAAGATTTGTCGTTTCCCCCACACCGGTGCTGGGTCCCCCGGCTGACTTAGACCCCCTGTTGATTTTGAAACCTGGTTCACTGGCTTTCCTGGACCCTCAGTCAAACAGCAAGATTTCATTTTGACTTTTTCCCCTTTGCTTTTCCTAATCTTTTCTTTTTGGGCATGTTGCATGCCCCGCCAATGGTGGTGGTTTGTTTTTGGCCTTTGAGTTCCAACCAGCGACTGGCCGGCCAGGACGTCCGAGCTCCTCCAGCCGTTTTCGTATTCCTCTGGTTTTTCGCCCTCGGATTTTTTCTTGTCCCTTCTTTTCCAAGATCTAGGTCTAGTTCCCCTCCTGTCCGTTTTTTCTGACCAGTCGTCCCGTCTTTTTGGCCGGGTTTGTACAGCCTGCCCTTTCTCCCAATCCTTCACGCCGGCGCTGCGCCAACCCTTTTTTGCCACCGCACTCCCCAGTCTCCCTCGGTTTTAGTCTTTCTCAATAGTTAGGCCACCCCCCTTCTGATTTCTGCATTTTTTCCCCCCCCATCGGGGTGGTTTGGGGGGTTCAACCCCCTTCCTTTTCCTGTCAAGAATCTGGCAACACAAAGCCTCATTCCCCCAATGTCATCCCCATCAGGTGCCCAGAGAGCCCGTCCTCTTTTCTTTTCTGCCTTCTGTCAAGGGGCCATTCAGTGCCTTCGGTCTGTTTCGACCCCCTTCCCAACTTTCCCCCCCTCCCATCACTCTCACGTTGTCATTGCGTAACAGTTCAAGTCACACTGGTGACCGTTCCGTTCCCCCTTTCTTTTTTTCCACGGTGTGTCCCTTCCCCTTATTCCCCTTGCGGTACTTTAGTCGCCAAAATCCACCCGAGTATTTCTCTGACCGGTTTTTGGAGTGATTTCTCCCCTGAATGTGTACCACGATGTCTTTGACGCGACACTTCCCCCTCGAACCTTTTTGGGTGCCTATTAATACTTTCTTCCCTGAAACCCCACTTGGCTGCCCCATCAGCTTTGTCACTGCGACCCACCCCTTCTTACACCGTTCTCCTTTGCCGATTCCCGGCCCAGCTTAGAGTAGTCCCCCTCCTTTCCCTCCCCATCCCCTAGGACGGTAACATGGATCGGCCCCCAACCCCACTCCTGGCGTCTGGTCCCTGTGGTGACCGTGCGTGTTGGCCCCCCCCCCCTTCCTTTATTCGATTCCTGGGTGCAGGTCTCGGTGCAGACTCTCCCCGTGACCTTCCAAACCCCTCCCACCAACGGGCTTTTTTTCTTTCCCCTGAGATCCCCTTATCTTCCCGCACCTCCAAGGTAAAGGGGTAGCGATTTGTCCTGAAGAGGGTTTGGCTGGACTTTAGGGAACTTTCTTCAGTTTTCAGGTTTCGCCCAGTTTTGGGTTTTTTTTTTTGGTTCCTCCCCCCTTATTCTAGTCTGGTTCTTTTGATTTGGCCCCCCGCTTCCATCGAATCCCTTCATTCCCCCCCCTTTTCCTTCGTCAAGAAGATGAGTCCCTCTGATGGTCCGGGTCCTGCCCTGCTACAGTTGATCCTCTGTACATCCGTCCCCCCTTGACCGCCCTCCCGTTGAAGGCTTTTTCTTTCTCCGAGTCTTCTCCCCCGGAGGTCTTTTGCTACCTGGGAAAGCCTTGTCGTTCCTTTTGGCGTTGTTCTTCACGACATTTCACACCTCCTTCGGTCTTCGGGTGCCCGTCCACATTTAATGACGGGAGGTTTTTTGTGGGTTTGCGTGTTTCCCCCCCGGCGCCCCTCTTGC
>Ga0179593_1522459_pt1 | contig 24244 bp, 29 predicted proteins | sample CZODoug2_1_08_16_FD_185931 | JGI IMG/M metagenome (GOLD analysis project Ga0179593, IMG submission 185931) | Vadose zone soil fungal communities from Angelo Coast Range Reserve, California, USA - CZODoug2_1_08_16fungal (PacBio error correction) | ecosystem: Environmental > Terrestrial > Soil >... | reverse complement strand
CATATCGCCACGCTTAGTCCCCCCGGTTTCTTTCGTTACCACTTCATTATTGACCGCAGGCACTTATTCCCCGGAAAAACACTCCGCTCCCGTTAAAGTAGTCGCACTTTCGGAGGTCCGCACTCTTTGAAAACTCCTGGACTAGCGCGTCCTAGACCTTCTACTACGTTTTCCCTTTTTGCCCCGGCAGTGCCCCGGAATTATTTTGCTTCCGTTCTCACGATAGTGCGTTGACTTCATTCTCTGGGGTGCTTTCCTCTGGAGACGGTTTAAAACTTCTTTATTCTTCGGAGGTTAAATCCGATACTTAATCGTCTTCTTCCCTTTTTCCTTGAGGACATGTCCCGATAAGGTTGTGTCCTTCCCTCCCCTCTACCCGCCGACTTGCAGCTCTCCCCGGCTTTCGTTTGGTGTTTTGCGCCTGAAAGCGGTATTCCTCGTGATGCTCCCCCCTTCCCGTCTTTTTTTTTTTTTTTTTTTCTTAACCCGGCCCCTTTCCCCCTCCTGACGTGTTTTTTTTCCAATGTCCCTACTCCAAAAAACGGGTCTGATTTCTTTCACCTTTTCCCGGTCGAGCTCGTTCTGACCCCGTCCCCCCCTCTTCGTGCTTTCCATTGCGGCCCATCCACCCCGCTAGTTTAAGCCTCTTCCTTTCATAAGTCTATGCGGCGTCCTCGACCGTTTGAGAGGAATTTTGATGGTTCTACACCGACATCAGTAAACCCCCCTCTTCTGGGTTTTTTCTTTTCTTTTTTGCCCCTAGGTTTTTTTAGCCAGCCAGCGTTTCTAAGAAAGTTTGACCCGAGAATAGGTTTTTTCCGCCTGCGTCGCCTTATCTCCTCCCCATGTCAGTCAAACCCACCTCTTTATTTTCGCAAGTAGAGATTCCGCGCTTTCGATCGGGAAATCGTAGGCTTTCCTGAAATCCCTTACCTTGACTGTTTGCGCCGACCCACCTTCTCGTAAGGAGAGTTCTTGTCTTTTGCAGTAAAAAGGACCCATTTTCCCACCTCCCAGCCCCCATTCGACATCCTGAGTCCTTTTTGAATGTCTTCCATCGGGCTCCCCGCCAAATCCTTCCCCCATCTTTCCAATCTCCCTTATTGTTCCTTCCGGCTGCACTCCGCCAAGGTGTTCTCCAAATGGCCTCCTCTCTACCCGCCGCCCCGCCATTTCGCTCGGATGCGAGTTTCATAATGTCACTGTCCCCAGCACTTGTAGCGTGCACTCTCTTCCAGGGGTTTCAGGTGGTTTCACAAGTCCGTTCACTTTCCCCCCTCTCAGGTCTTTTTTTCAAGTCTATCCGAACACGCTCCACTTCAATTTCAGTCACCCCCCTTCAGGTTGGTTGGCCTGTCGGAGGCCGCTTCCAGACACGTTTTTTGCGCGTCCCCCCCCCTCTTCCCTGCACATGAAATTAATTTTTTCTTTTTGGTGTCCTGACCGCCTTCCTCGAAGTATTCCTCGTTTGATGGGTCTTCCTCGCAGCGTTACTTCCTCCTCTTTGTTTACTCTTGTACTTCGACCAACCTCCAGCCTCGATGTTGTTTCGAGCCTTTTTTTGACTCCCGTGCATCCTGATCTCCTCCCCATCTTCCACTGCGAGCGCCCCCCACGAGGGGAGTCTCCTCTTCCCCATCTCCCATTCTTCTTTTATTTTCGCTATAATCGTATTCTCCACGGTCTCGAGAAGACCTCCAGGAGTTTTCGGTTTTTCATTCTATACCAGTTGACTCTCTCATGATGAGGACCTTGATGTCCCCTTTTTTTTTTTCCCATTCTTCTCTACTTGTTTTTTACAAAAAATCCTTCTCCATTGCCCAAATGCTCAATTCTTTTCTCGACACCTGGCTTTAAGTTCAGTACTTTAAGATGGTGCCGCCCATCTCCTGTAAAATTTGCCCCCCCTTCTGGTTCCCCCAACTTTTTTCTCGTCTGTAGCGACCGATCTTGCTCGTTCCCGTTTTACAACTGTGATCGCTCTCCGGATCTCCCCATCTTTGACCCTTGAGCGTTTTGAAAGGATAATGTTTTCCTCCCCCCCCGCTATTTTTCATGCTCCGAGGGTTCTCCTTTCAAGAGAGGAGTTCTGTCTATATAGTGGATTCCGTCTTCTTTTCGCACGCCGAAGTAGATGCTCCCCTTAACATCTTGCCTCCACCCTTTCACCTCATAGAACCCCTCACGGGCGTGCTCCTGCGTCGTCGAAGAAAATGATCGACGCTCTGTTTTGTGCCCGCAGGGCAATTACTACCCACCAGTTCCTTCCGTGCCTTTCTGTGAACCCCTTCCCCCACTTGGGCCTACTCTGCTCACAATCAGCTGTGTTCCCGCGGATCCTTTTTGCTGGCTTCCTGCGAAAGTTTGCTAGTCACCTCCCGACAATTGGTGTCCAGTCCGTAATTCGGGTCAAGAGTTTCTTCGCCCGGTTTGAGTGGCAGTGGAACAGGAATATACTGTGTCCTCTCTCTGTCTTCTCTTTTCCGTTGACTTTTTATTTTTCATTCGACTTCTCTACTTTTTTTTCCCTCATTCACTTGCTTTTGTCTCGCGCCCCGGTCCAAGAGGCCCGCCATCGCCCCTTTCTCCCCCTTGCCCTTTCTTGCGTTATTGGTTTGTCGCTCCAGATGGCTATTGTCTCCCCCGCACTTTTCCAAGTCCCTTCTCTCCTTTCTCCTCTCTTTCTCCTTGCGAGTCTCGATACGCGAGAAGTTCTCTTTTTCTTTTCCCCCCCCCTTCAAGTGCCTTTTCCCAGTCCTGGATCTCGTTCGATTACGAGCAAATAAACACCAAACCTTTGCCACTGGTTTCGCAAACGTTCCCCCCCATCGGTGACCATGTAAGCCTCTTTCTTTTTTTTGATGATGTGTCAGAATTTTTAGCAATCCCCCTCTTGCCACTTAGGATTCTCGCCCCGCAAGTTTCTTGCCGCCCGATTATTTACTTTGTTCATTACCGTGTTCCCACTCCAACCCCCGTGTTTCGACCTGCCCTCTTTTTTTTTAACAAAGTGGCCCCCCAGTTCCCCCCCTTTGTTCTCGTTGCAACACTCCTTCCTTTTTCGTTTGTTTTGCCTGGACCGCTTTTCTGCTTCTTCCCACTCCCGGCGGACATGTTTTCTGCTCCTACCTGCTGCGTGTTCAAAGGAGCGACTTTTTGTTCAGGCAAATCCTTGCCGTTTTGGTCGTCCCCAGCACCCATTTGCGTGACCCCCCACGTGTTTTTGACGGGTGTCTTGGGTTCCCCGCCTCTCTCTTTTCCACTCGTCACCACTCGGTCTGTCTGATATGTTCTGATCCTCACGGTCCTCGGACCCATCCCCGCCCCCGTGTTGGCGAGACCCTTTCCAATCAGGTGCTTTCCATGGCTTTCCCCGGCTCATCATGCGCTTTTTTTCCGCCCCCCGTCCGAGACGGTCCTTTCCGTGCTTCCCTCCCATGATCCCTTCTACCGTTTTGGAGGAATACCCTTCTTTACCTGAATGTTCATTTTTGCTGCAAGGTGGAGAGTTCTCTCCCCTTTTCCCATCATGGGGGGCAATTAATGGTCCGTCGCGGCCTTTCTTTTCTATTTATTTTTTTTGTTTTGTACTTTCGCCAATTGACTCTTTTTGTTTTCACCCTGAACTTTTTTTCCCCTTATTTCCCCACGATCTTTTAGGAACCAACGCGTTTTGGAATTTCCGGCTTGAAGGATGTCCCCCCTTTTGCTTTTCACGTGAGCGTTTCTTTTACTTTGATCCTTTGTGGTCCCCTCCCTTTCTCCCAGACTTTCAATTCGTTCCCAACACCCGGTTTCATCTTTTTCAGATTCCTGTGAGAGCGGCAACTTCTTTTCCTCCTCCCCGCTCCTGGGGCTGTCAGATCCCTTTCCTTTCCTTCCTAGCCCATGTGAGCTTGACCCCCCTGTAGATTTTTTTCATTATCTAGTCTCGCTGCCGCGTTTTTTTTTGTGTTTCCCTGGAGTCTCCCGCCTAGACTTTTTTGGAGCATTCGATCGACTTCCATTCTCGTTTCTTTTGCTGAGTCCTTTTTCCCCCGCATGGCAGTCTCTTTAGTTCGGTGTGCACCTCTAACCTCTGTCGCTGTTGTAGTTGCCGGTTTGGCTGTTTGGCTCCCTTCCGCCTCCCCGTTTGACTGACCCGAGGTCCCCCCTACCTGCTTCTTTTTCGTACTGTATTTCATTCAACGAAACGCGATACGTTACTTGTTTCCTCGTCAGTTGGTGCGTAGTCCCTTGATTTCCCTTTTGTTCCTGTTTTGCAACTCGTCTGGTCACTTCCTTTTAAGACCCGGGTGATTCTCCCTAGATAGAGGGGCCGTTTCTCTCACCCTTTCTTTCCTTGGCCAGTTTGCTGTTTACTTGATGCCAGAAACATTTCCTATTACGCCCCCCAGACGTCTCTGGCTCCCACTGAAAGGTTGCGGTTTCGATAGAGATCGGCTCTCTAAGTCTTCGTGTCGGCAGGCCTTTTTTCGATAGAGCCTGCCCCGTTTGGAAAAGTTCCCGTCGGGAGGAGTTTTTCTTCGCCCTGGAGGGCGCGGAAGGCAACGAAGGTTGCGGTCTTTTTTGGTCGGGGGTGATCTGCTTTGTCTTTCCCCCCGCGATATTCTGCGTTGGTTGAACCCTCCCCCGAGTCTCCTCCTTTGTTCGATTCTTTACGGTTTTTTCCGAAAACAAGCCTAAACCCTGCCCCATTTACCTTGCAGATTTATTGCTTGTTCAACAGAAGTAAAGTCCGTGGTTCTTTTGTGCAGGGACACTTTGCCCCCGATCTGCACTCCATGAAGGATCTTTTCTCTTTGCGCCCGAATCCGCTCGGTGGAGTTGGTCACCTGGGTTATCGTCGTTTCTAGTGCACGACTATGGCCCCCTTTGACGCCGCTTCCTCCCAGAGGCTGCCCCGGCTTCCGTCGTTCACACGGCTGTTCGATGTCGGTAGATCCTCCTTTTTTTCCCCCCGGAGCCCTAGCAAATCCTCCCCTTTTTTTCGATACCGCCAGACTCCAGTCCATTTCTTTGTTTTGGCATCCTTCTGCGGGTCTTCCGCATCCTCCTGATAGTACGACGCCTTCTTTTCGACCCCCTTCAAGCGGTTGTTTTTGTGACGCCCGTTTTGACGGTGACTCTTTTATTCCCTAAACCCCCCTCCGATCTCCAGGGATTTCCTCGTTCACACGAGGCCCCCCGTGTTGGTTTTTCGTTTTCGGACTGTTCAAGCTAGAACCCTACCCACGTCCCGAATCTTTTGGCCCTGGCGTTGTCTTTTTGTTTGTTAACCTAGGGACCTTTCCGATTGTCACGGCACCTCGGACCCAACCCCCCGGCGCCCTTTTCCTCCATCGGCGAAGGTGCGCTCCCCTTGGGAGTTTTTGGCCCTTACGCCCCAACCCCCAACCCTCCCTTCCGTCGCCCGGCACCTGGAACTGGTCTATCTTCTTCTTCTTATGACCGTCCCTCCCCGCGATCCCGTGCGTTCCTTACACGCCTTTGCTCTTCCACCTCTCGTACCCCTGGCATTCCCCTTGAAGGCTGGCCCGCTCTGTGGTCACTGCCCCTGGCCCCCCCCACGTTTTGTCCGTTGGATTAGGCGAGTCCCTTCCGCAGCTCCGGTTGGTTGCTGTGAGTTCCTGACTTTGGAACGAGGCGATTTTTTTTCCATGTATCTCGCTGCTGTTTCCCCTCCCTCCACTTTTTAAGTGCCAGACGCCCATTTTCCTGTGAATCTTTTTTATCTGAATAATATCCTTTCCCTCTGTGTTGGTGTACTACACCGCTTCATCTTTTTTTGCGTTTATGAAGGATTTCGTCCGTTCCTCGGATCCCGGAACCATCCATACTTCCTCCCCTCCTTTTCCGTCGTTTTGAATTCCCCCCTATTTGTCCCGGCAGACCGGAATTCTTTTTTTTGAAGTTTTTTTTTGGTCCGTGAAAGTTCTTCCAGTTGCCACGTATGCTTTTTTCATCCTAGTTTGGCGTTCCCTCTTCTTTGCGGGCCATACCAGTTCCTGCGTTTTGACTCTTAGGTGTACTTAGGCCGGTCGGTGGCGGTTTTTTGGTCAATTCCTTTTAGGTTGCTTTTTTATATTTGGGCGCCCGCTCTTTTCACCGCGTTCCCCAATTCCCTCTTTCCCTCCCCTTTCCTGGTCTTGCTTGACTCCCCTTTTTTTTGGTGTGTACTCGTTGCCCTGTTTTTTTGCAAGGACTTTTTTTTCTGATGTCCAGCCTTGTCAACGACGGGTCCCCCCTGGATGTGCGTTGTCCTTGCTTGTCACCCGTTGCTTTTTCCCTTCCAGGGACGCCCCCCCCCACTCGTTTTGCTCGTTGATGACTGGTCTTTTCTTCCCGAGCTCCGGCCTTCTTTGTTGGCGTGCCCCCCTGTCGCCCCCCAATCCTTTCGTTTGTTTCGCAAAGCCTTTTCCCTTCGTTTACGGGATTCGTCTTCTCTGTCGCAGAGGCAACCTCTAGGGAACCGGCCCTTTCCCATCGCCCCCGGTTCTTGGAGTTCCGGCACTGGTCGGGATTTTGCTCGGGCCTTTCGGTGTCGTTCTCCCCTGGCCGGGCGTCAGTTGATCTGCAGAACGCAGCCTTCGGCTTTTTTTTCCTTCCTTCCTTTTATAGTAGCTCCCGGACGAGACACCGTGTCGGTCGAAAAGCTTCTTTTTTTGCAAGCGTGACAGCACATTCATTCTTCTTCCTATTTTTAGGCATTCTGTGGGTTGAAGTCTCCTCGTCCGCTTTTTGAATCTGCCCGTCTTTCCGATGCTTTTTCTTGGATAACCCCGGCGTCCTAAAAGTTCGCCCCCATCCCACTGCATTCCCCCGAGCGACGTCCTTTTTTTTGTTTTGCTAATTCGTGCAGCTCGGTCCCCCGAAAAATATTCCCTTTCCCCCCTTTCGTGGATTCCCCCTTTTTTCCCTTGTAGCAGTCCTGCTGTTCCCGTACCTTCCGAGCCCTTTCCCTGGAGTTGTTTTCCAACCACCATTTCCCCCTGCACCAGATATAAACTTTTCCTGTGCCGACCGCGGGTCTCTCTTCAGGCGCCCTAAATGATTCCCCTCATCAAATTTTTTCGTTTTGCGTCTAGTCTTGGACCCGGTTCCCCCGTCCTAGCCCGTTCCCGTCCGCTCGGGGCCCTGACGATGTTTTCAACTGGGAAAGAGATCCTTTCCTTTCCTGGTCGTCCACCCAACAATGCATTTTTGGTTGCGGTTTTTTTTGCACTCCCAGGGGGCGTCCTCTGCTCGGGCCGCTTCCACCTGTCATTCACTTTCTTCCGGTTGTCCCTTGCATGAAAACTTTTTTCGTCTCTTCCTCGTCTTGTTCAGCTTCGCGGACTTATCTGCGCGCTGTTCCGGAATCTTTCAGCGGAATTTTTTTTTCGAGGTTTCGTCTGTCTTCGGCGCACAACCTCCCCCAGCTAGTCCTTGACTGGTCTTTTTCCCCCCGTCGCGATCCTGAAGAGTCCCGTTTTTTGAGATAGTCCTGTTTTGCTTCTTCCTGATAAGCTTTCATGCGGGCCCCCCTCTTTTGCATCTTTCCTTCATATCCGTTTTTTTCTTCCCATCCTTCGGCAGAATTCTTGATTAGCGACGCCCCCGAAATTGTCTGATTGTCGGCAGGGCCGCATGTGTGTTCCGCTCTAGCTGAGCTCTTGAACGATGAAACGTGGTTGGCGCCGGTGGCTTCGATTGACCTTTCGGCAAAATCTCCCCTGGTCACGCCTCTGTTTGCACTTTTTTCCAACTTTTTTTCCGATCGGCACCCTTCTTTTTCCCTTTTCCGGGGCTGGTCTTCACTTCGTGACCCATGGCAGTTTGGGCCAACTGTTCCGCTCCCTCTTCTGCCACAGGTTTCTTGAGTGGAACCTCAAGTTCAAGTCCCTGAGCGCCCTTCCCCCAGATTCTTTTTTTAGGTAACGTCCTCCCTCTCCCATGTTGAAATCCTTTTCTGGCCCGGTACAGAGAGGCTTTGGTACGAGGTTCTGGTTTTTTTTGCTTTCCCGCGTGCGACTTTTGTGAAGTTCCCTATGGGATCCTAAATGAGTTCATTTTCCCTCGCCCTCAACTTGCTGATTTCCTTTTTTTCTCCCGTTCGATAAAACCTTTGACTCACCGCCTACTTTGGCCGAGTGTTTTTTTTGAAACTATTTCACCTGCCGGCCCCATGTCCTTCCTTCTTGTCTCTGCCTTCTTCCCTTCTTCCCCCACGGCCTTTTCCCGCTCCCCGCATCAGGATTCGCCTCTGTTTAAGCCGTTTTCAGGTCTGTTGCCTCCGTTGTCCTTTTCGTGAAATTGGTTTTGTCCTTTTTTGTCCCCACCGGATCCCATTTTTATCCGGTCTTTTTTTAAGGGAGTCGTTTATTCGAAAGGTTGGCAGTTTTGGCACCCCCCTGGTGACCACTTAAATATCCCCCTGGTTGATTTAGTTCTTAGTTCCTAATCCTTACAAGTGCCCATTTTCTTCTTGGCGGATTCGTCCTCACCCCGCTTCATCGACTTCCAGTTAGGGCCCTTGCCCCCTGCTTGCTCACCAGTTGTTTTTTTTCCCCCTCGGCTCGGGGGACCTCCCCAGGCCTATGGCGGAACTTTCCCGTTTTTCCAAACTTTTCCTCATTTCTTTCTCGTTCTCTCTTTTTTTTTTTTCCTCTCGTTGGGTTGAGCTGGATACCTCTGAGAAGGTCTGTTTTTTTTTTTGCGATTCTTCTTGACACCCCTTTCCTTTGCCGTTTCCCTTAGCTTTGGGAGCGGCTTCCTTTCGACTTGTTAGGGTCCGCAAAACATGGCGAGTTTTTTCAGGCCGAGGTCACCATAGGAATTACCCCCCGAACTTCTGATGGATGAAAATTCTTTCGTCCCTGAAGCCGTCCAGCTTAACATTATTGCACCTTTTTGCTTTAGATGAAGTAATTCCCTCGTATCTCACAGATATTTTCATCTATTTTTTGACACTCCACCCCTTCGGTGGTCCCCACTCTACACAGGCCGGTTGATAACCTTTTCAGTCGACAATAGCGGCTTTCTCGGTTTGCCCTTTTGTATTCTTTCGCTCTCTTTGTTGGGAACCCGCTTTCGAGGCTGTTTGTTAAGCGTAGAGTTGGTGGCACCTGTCACTGGTTTGGTGGTCTCATTGTTCCCCCTTTTCAAAACTTACGGAAGTTGTTTAATCGTGCGTCGTTGCCCGCCTTTTACGGCTCCACAGACGGCTCATCATTTTTGACCGGCGCATCAGGATTCCTCCCCGTGCGGTTCACGTGTCCACTCCAGTTTTCCCTACCGTGGTGGATTCTATTTTTCCGGTTTCTCTATGCGCCTCTGTTCCCGACGGTCTCCTCCCGTCCCTTCTCTCTAACTCTCCCCCCGACTTCCCCTGCTTCCAATTTGCGAACTCCTCGTTCCCCCTGTTTTTTTTTCCTGTTTTCGGACGTTTCCCCACTCCCTCATTTCTACAATAATGTGATCACCGGCCCGCCTGTTTGGTCTCTTCTGTTTTTTCTTTCCCAGTTTTTTGTTCCGTAGCTTAGTTCATTCCCCCTTTCCTTCCAATGTACCAATTCCTGAGGATTTCTTAACCATCTTCCGTCCTTTGGTGTCCGCGTTGTTTTTTTTGGACTTTCTTTGCCTTTCGTAACACCCCATTGGAAACTTGCTTTTTTCCCGTGTAACCATTGGTTCCCCGGGGGTTTCCCCCAGGTCTCGTTTTTTACCTGCCCAACACGTTTTTTCCCCCTTTTTTAGTCTTCATCTCTCATGGCGTTGAGCTTTTTTGGCGACCTGTGCCTCCGTGACCACCCCCAGTTCCTTTGGAGGCCGTCCTCCGGCCCCCCCCCGTGTCAATTCCCTTCACCGTGACTGAGGCTGCTCAGGTTTTTTCAAAAAACCAACCCCCCTGGGAAACTTCTCCTATCTGCGTTTCCAGCTTTTTTGGCTCATTAGGTTTTCGTTTGATCTGTCTCCTGACTTTTTGAAGGCACCAGGGATTATTCCTCTTCACCTTGCTTTCGTCTCGATCGGCTTGTCCACATTGTCATCTGGCGTTTCGGGTGGGCCCCGAACCTCGGTCCTCACGCGTCGCTGAAAGTCGGGGTTCTCGGTGGGATTCCATCCACGGTTGAGACCTGACTTTCGGCTTTGGTTCCTTCCAGAGCCCCACGGAATATTTACCGTTTTTTTTTAATTTTGCCATTTTCTCCGTACAGCGTCACTCCCGGGAGGCTCTTTGGCCCGTGTCTCGTTTGCTGCCCTCGCACCCCCCCCCCCACCAAAACCTTCCCCTTTTTTTTACTACCCCAGGAAAAGCCGTTTTTTCCTCGCGTGGTCCTGGTTTTAGCGCTTCCCGACGGGTCCGCTGGGTCCACTTTTTTGGCTGACGAATTGTTCCCCCCCCCCCAGGGCCCCCTATCCCCTTGCAGACTTGTGCCCCACCCTGAAGGTTTCTTTTCTATTCATGGATGGAGATCGCCACTTTTCCCTCTCCTTGTTATGTGCAGGTCCTTGATTCTAATAAAAAATGGGTTGTCGCTTTTTTCCTTGGAGGGCGCGTCTTCTCATTTTTCCCTGCGAGCACTCAATCATACTCGTCTCACACCTTTCATGGTTCATTCCCCGCGGTTTCCAGTTGATTTTTGGTTTTCGTTTACCGCTGTTCCTGATTTCAGTCTAGCGTGCAAAAGACCTCGATTTCGATAGAATATTCGTTGTCTTTTTTTTCTCAGACTCGGGTTCTTGTCCCACTGAGGGCCTCAGGGTGATGTGATTACACCACCTCAGGTTTTGGATCCTATTGTCTGCAGGCCCCTCTTTTGGGCTCTCTCCGTTCCCCTCCCCCTTTTTCTTTCTCGCTTTCAAATCTTTTTTTTTCCCCTCCAACTGGTCTCGTGACAATGAGGTTTTTCTAAGAGGGCGACTTTCGCGAACCCCGACTTGGAGATGGATTTCCTGCCCCTTTTCCTTTTCCCTTTTTTCCGGGGATGGGATTCCTCCCGGCCCGTCCCTCCATCACCACATCCCCCCGGACCCCCTTTGAGACAAGCGGACCTTGTTTGTTGTACGAGTGGGTTCGGCTTCAACTTCCTTCTTTTTTTTTTGTTGCCTTTTTCGCTCTCCCTTTGCGGTCGCCCTATCCTTGAACTCTGGGTGCTGGCGACTCACACGTGGCAAACGCCCCTCGCCTTTTGGTTTTCCAAGAGATTTTCTCCCGGGATTTTCCCAGGCCGATCATCACGAAGCTTTTTTACCGAGTGTGGTTTTTCGTCTGGCACCCTGCGGGCAGCTTTCCCTCCCGGACAGAATCCTTTTGGTTTTTTTTTTGTTTTTCTTTTTTTTTTCCTGCGGGTCTGGGGAACAACTCGGAGTTGAATTCCGTTTTCCGTGGTGGGCAAAAAAAATCTTTAACCTTGCCCTTATAAATCTTCCCTCTTGCTGCGCCTTTTTCGCGTTTTTTTTTTTATGGACGGTTTGGTGCAAGGACAACACCCCAGTCGCAATCCGCCTAGAACAAACGGGAAGCTCTTCTGCCCCTTTCCTAAAGGCAAAGATCCCCTTTTCCCCCGTTCCCTCATACCTTAACACTCAGGGGCCCTTTGAGTAGTGATCCGCAAGAACTATGTATCCCCTCCACCCCATCGGAATCCCCCCTCCTCGATCGTGACTTCCTCATGTCCCGCATATCAGGACTCTTCTCCGCCCCCCCCCCTGCTCTTTTTTTCCTTGCTTGGAAGTTGGACCCCCCGAACTTTGCTGAGGGCCGCGGCCTATTTTTATGAATGATTAACCGGCTCCCTTCCGCCCCGCTTCGATCCACTTCACCTTACCCCGGCCCGACCCTCCCTCGAATCTTTGATCGTTTGGGCCTCTCTTTTTTTTTTCCTCCTCCTCCGTGTGGTTGTTGCTTTTTTTTTTTATCTTCGAACATTTCTTTTTTTTCACGTACTCCAGAAGTCCCCTTGCCAGCGGACGTAATCCATCTCCTCCTTTCCTTTTCCCGTCCTGAGCCCTTGCGAGGTCCCCCCTCCCTTGAAGATCCTTCTGGCACGGGGCCTTCCGTTCTTTTGCCCAACTATTCGGCTTGTCCATGCCTTTTTTATTAGTTTGTTTTGGCGGGCTATTTTCACATACTCCTTGAGTGCCGCGGAGGTACCGGAACGTGACACTGACTAGCGGTTTTGGTTTTTTTTTTCCCCCCCCCGGTCCTTTTTGGCTCAGGACTTCATTTTTGTCCCCCGCGGCTTTTTTTTCGCTTTGGTGTCCCCCCACGCCGGCCATAGTCACCCTCCTAATCAGAAAGCTCTCATCTGTTGCCGAGCTTTTGCCCCCTGTTTGTGCTGGCTCATTTCTTTTTTCATCTCCCCCTTCGTTATGTAGACCAGGCCCCGGGGAGGAGTTTCCCTTTCCACCTGCTGGGTTTTTCCCTTTTTCTGAAATTGCCCGTCTTTTACCCGTCCTTCCCAAACACCCCCCTCGGGGTTTTTCAGCTGTTGACAATTCCGTTCCGAGCTAGGGTGTTAACTCGCGCGTTGTTTCTCCCAACAGTCTCCAAGTCCCCACCCCCTGGGGCTTGAGTAATCAACCTTAACCTTGATTCGTTACGTTATAAGTGTATGCTTGCAGACAGCGACGCATTGCCGGGATTGACATCGCCCTGACCACCGTCGGTATGGTGTCTTTTGTCAGGGGATGTTCTCCCCTTGCGTCCGTATGGCCCCCGGTCTCCCCCGATTGCAGAAGCATTTTTTTTCGGCGTTTCCTTTGGCAGCTGCGTTTTTTGCTCCCCCTTTTGGGATATCCGTGTCTGCAACAAGTTTCTTTCTAAGCATTGCTTATCATCCTGGAGTTTCCGAGTTGCGATCGTCCTTCTGGCTGAGCCCTTCGGTATCCCTTGGTGTTGAGAAAGAAATCTCTTTGACTTTGGGCCCCGGGTTTTTTTGTTTTTTTCTCCCCCCCCCCCTGGTTCCTCCCGTTCCCGTTTTTCCCCCCCAGACATGGCTCGCCTTTTGACCTTCGTATTTTCCTTTTTTTTGCTGTCACGATATTTAGGCGCCGCTGCTCTTTTCAGGCGGTCTCCCCCCATTTTTCCTGTGTCGAAGATAAATGTGGCATGTTTTTTTTCCCCCCCTCCCCTGCGATATGTCTTTCGCACAGGATGGAAACCATCTGCCGAAGGAACATGTTGCCGCCTTCCATGGGAGAGGGGCGGCGCCCTGCCGCCAGCGGCTCTTGTCTCTTCGCCCCTCCCCCAAAGTCGTAGCAATTAGGGCGTCGATTTTTTATTTAGGGAAACCTTTTTTCTTTTTTTTTGTTGTGGCAAAGGCGCAGTTTTCGGGCCCCCGTGAAGATGCCACATGCCCGAGAGCCTTTACATTTTTCCTTCCCAAAACATCGGTGTCTTCCGCCTCAGGCATGGAGGTCACGGCTTCCCCTTGTACGGCCGATGTACCCTTGTGCACATGTACATTCTTTTGGTCGTGGGGTTCTTGAACATTTCCGTCCGCTCTTTTTCCACCGTCCTTATTTTTTGTTGGTTGGGAGGGGCGGCCCCCCGGTCCCTCCTCCCTACAAGCTGCCATTGTTTGAGTTAACCCGTGATTCGGGCGCCCTTTCCGGAACTTCATGTTTCTTTCCCCCGAGCTGATGATTACCGAGAACGTTTTTTCAAGCGGCGATTTGAGTGCATCCTTCTATTGGTCCCTCTATCCCCCTGGCGGGAGAGACACGCTTGGCGGCGGCGTTCAGACCGCAGATCATCACCTCATTTTCGTTTGCTTCATTACTGGTAGAGGGACCCTCGTCCCACTTTTCAGCGCTCTCGCTGTTTGAGGTCCTTTTTTCCCTTGCCTATGATCTTTTCGGTTTCACTCTTCAACCCCCCGTGTTTTGAGCAGTCGAGTCCATGCCTTTGCACCCCCCCGATATCCTGGTTAACCCCCTCCCTGTCCTGCCTTTTTGGCCGCCCAAAGGGGCCTCGGCAGTCTTCTGCTGACGGTTTTTTTGGTGGAAGAAAAACTCCCCTCCTTTCCTTTTCAGTGACCCCCTTCTGTCCTTTTTTCGGCGGAAGATTATGAATACCAGGGGCGAGGTCCCGTCAGCAATAGACCGGTAGCGACAGTTCCTCCCCTTCGGTTTGTCACCCCCCCCCAACAGAGGTGCACATTTTCCTGTCTGTTGATCATTTGTTGAAACCCCGGTTTTTTTTTTGTGCGGATGCCCATGTAAAGGGGGGTTTCTGTAGGCTATGGAGAACGTTCCCTTCTCTTTTGGGGACGGCGCAGTCATATGAGCCCCCCTGATTCATAGGTCTTACCTTTCTCCCCCCCTGAGTTAATGGATCTCGACTCCGGGCGTGGCTTTTGTTTGTTTTCGTTCTCAGAGACCTCCGTGGCCGAGTGTCCCCCTATTAAGACACAGTTCCGCTCGGTCACCGGGCCCTTCGGGCTCTGCAATGCTGACCGTGACCCCCCCACGGCCGCCCCCTTTATCTCTCATTTAGCGGTTCCTTTTTTACTGGCCCAGAGGTCGAATCTGCTTGTCGCGAAACTTGCGTTAGGGGCGCAACGTGAGAACATGTTGATCCGGTCGGTGAAACTCTTTCTGGAGCCCGGTTGTAGGAAAGGTCCCCTTTTTTCTATACCTCCCAGTAAGTGGTCTTTTCGCGAGGCCCCCGAAGTCCCCACTTTTAGGGCGTCGGCGCACCTTCCCCTTTCATAATACACAGCGTCTTTTTATTTCCGGACTTTTTTCCCTCCTCAAAGAAAACTTTGCCACTCGCGTTCATCGGCCTGCTCCCCTGACTATCTGGCGCACGTTTTTCACTCTCCTTTTCTCTCTTTCCTTCTCGCTTTCTATATCTTTTTTAATTCCCCATCGTTGTTGTTTTGTTCGGATAAATTTCCCTCTTTGACCATCCCAGTTTTCCAGCATAGGCTGTTTTAGCGGTCCTTTCCCTGCGTAACCTTTGGTCACAAGTTTCGTCCAAAACCCTTTGTCCTGGGCAGGGGCCTTTTTTGTATGTAGTGTCAACATACTCGATTTTTTTAAAACGCTGTTTTGTCTGACCTACTTTTTCTCGCCGCATGCACGGAATTTTCCCTTCTGTTATTTCGTAATTCCCGATGATCTTCCCCTTTTCTATTTTTCTCGTTTCTCACCCCCCCGCTCAACCCGGTTCCGCCCTGCACTAATGACGTCTTCCCCCCATGTTTTTTCGTTGGCCCCACCCTAGCGGGGACTTTAGGAGAATCTTATCTTTTTCGTCTTTCTCAACCCTACGTAGGGATGCCCCGCCCCGTCCCCCTTAGCTTTATTTTCTTGGAGGTTGTTGGGCAATTTTTTTTTTTTGAATCCCTAGGCGAGTACTTTTTTTTTTTCGTTTTTTGGTGGGTTTTTTTTTTCCCCCCGGTCCTGCATTGTGAGCCTGACCCCACGTTTTTTCTTTCTCTGCGCTGATTGTTGTGTACCCCCAGACGCTTTATTTAATTCTTTTTCCCCCCCCCACCCGGCCCTTTTTGATTGCGAGATTTTTTGTGGTTGTGTTTTCGCCCCCCGTCCGGCATCGATTCACGGCCCCCCCGTGCTGTCAGATGACCCAGTCTTTCCCAGTTTGAGAAGATTTTCCTGGCTCATCTACTTCCCCTTTGTAACTGCCCGACGGGGTCCATACTGTATACTCTCCTCTTCATCAGTTTTTCCCTGTTGTGTGCTCATCCTCCTCATGGGCCCAACAGGGAGCGTTCCAATCTGCGTCCCCTCCTTGGCATTTTGGTACCGATGCTCCACTCTATAATTGTGCTGGGTCCAAGAACATGATGCATCGTGGCAGCCCGCCTGGAGGGATTTGTCCTTCCCCCTTTTCTTTGGGATTTTTTCTTTGGGATTTCCTGCCCCCCCCCACTACCCTTCATTCTTTGCAGACGGTTTTAGGAAATTTGGCGGTCATGGCCAGGTCGCTTGCCTTGGCCCTGGAAGTCCTTTGTTTTGCCACAGCTGATCTGCCTCCTATCCGCAAACACTTTTTTCTCTTTTCGAAGCTTCATTGCTGAGCCGGCACCCACCTGCTTCTGCCGAATCCCTTCGTTTTTGCTTCTTTTTTTTTTTCGTGCACCTTGTATCGTCCTCGAACCCCGAGGATTTGAGTTGAAAAAAAAACTATTCATGATTGGTTTTTTTTTTTGCCCGGTTTTCGGGGCGCTCACGTTTGAAGTTCTTAAAAAAGCCTCTGGGCGCAAAACCGGCGATCCCCTTTCTTACGCTTTCCCCGGTAAAAAGCCCCTTCAGTTTCGCTGGCGGGCTTGTGGTGCCCTCTTTTACCCGGGCCTCTTTTCCCCCAACAAGCCTGATCCGGGTCGGCGCGTAATTCCCCAGAAATCCAAACGTCCCCTTGGACGAACTGGTCAAGACAGTTTGCCTTTCCTTTGCCCCCCCCCCCCCAAATTCCCTACCGGTCACTTGTTTTCCCGCGGGTCCAGGTTTTGTCACCCGGGCTGCTTCCCCCCGAGTTTCTGGCCCCCCACCTACAACCTGTGCCTATGTTTGTTTCCTTCCTTGAAGTCCTTGGTTCAATTTTTTTTCTTTAGCAATCGTCCCTGGTCCCGACCCCCCGGCGGGGCAGTGTTACGATTTCCCCCCCCCTTTTGCCCTAGTTTGACCGAATGTACTCCCTTCTCTGGTCTTTAACCTGGAGGCCTCTCCCTTAATAGCGCACATGCTGACCCTTTAGGAATTTGGACGTCTGACCATGGTTCTGCCAGTCTGCGCGGGAAGTTCTCGGATTATACCCTTGTCTACATTTCTTTCGAACACTTTCCCCGTGGGCCACCCCGCCCCTGGGCCCTGATAAGAGAGTGTGGAGGTTTTTTTCCCCGTTGCTTAGTGTCCTGCGGCAAACTGTTTCCTAGAAAGTCTAATTCTGCCTTATGATCTGTGGATGAGCGGCTGGGATTGACTCTAACCCACTCCGCCACCAAAATCCGCTTGGTCCCGGGCGATGGCTGCGTCTCACCGCTCCCTGGATTTTAAGGCCCCTCCTCCTCGGCATCGCCGCACCTGCTCTCTCGTGTTCGACGAATAACAGCCTGAGTTGCCGTCCTGGGTTTTTGTAGTTGAGCGCCGAAGACTCCCCGACGCTTTTCATTTCCTTCTTTCTTGGCGGGGAACGGACCCCTGGCCTTCCGGTCCTGGAGATCTTTCCTGCGTGCCCCCGTTCGTCCAAATCCCGGACCAGTTCCCGGTCCCGCCCACCTCCACGCATTCCTGACTTTGTTTGCGATTCACCCCCCCTCTCCCCCCCCTTACAATTGATATGGTACTATCCCTCATGTCCGTAGAAGGCCCTGTCTTGCTTATCCTGTCAGGGGGTTTGATTGGTTTCAATGCGCCAAGACGAGCCTTTCACGGTGCCCGGACCCCCCACCGGGCTCCTGGATTTCCCCCTTCGCTTCATCTCTCCCCCACGAAGAACCCCCGGTTTTGGTGTTGTTTTCCCGTTCTCCTGGCCGCGGTTGCCATCTTTCGGGACCCCAGCATCGTTCCCCCCGAGTTGATCGCTTTGATGGGAACATCCCTCTTTTTTTTTCCCTTCGTCTTTTCGGAATTTCCCCAACGGAGGACCACCCCGGCCCCCCTACCCGGCCCGAGTATTCATGGAATGGTCGGTTGTCGATGCAGGCCCTTTGGCTCAACAGTTCACCCCCTCTGGTCCAATAGTATATGGATGCTCCGATGCCGGTCTAGTTCGTTCCCCGTGCCGTTCTTCCCACCCTAAGTTCACGTCCAAGCTTTCTCTTATGAAGACAGCCCCACCTCTTTCTCACCTCACCAAAAAAGTTTCCCTGCCGCTCGTGTTATGCCTGTGAACCCCCCACCCACGTTTCTTGAGATCGAGCGCGCCCCCAGCTGAGTTGTTTGACCTGAGTTTGTCCAATCTTCGTATCTGTGGTTACAAGGGGGTCCCCCTTTGTTGCTGCCGCTCGCCACCGATTCCCTTTGCCCCGTCCAGCTGCGAATCCTTTATTCTTTTCCCTCCTTTTCCGTTTGTTTTTTTTTTTTTTTGTTTTTTTTTTTTTTTTTTTTTTTTTTTTTTTTTTTTTTTTTTTTTTTTTTTTTTTTTCTTTTTTTTTTTGGAGAGAGATCTGTTCCCTACCAACCTCCCGTAGTCCGCTTGAGTGGCACGTAATTGTCCGATGTTCCCTCTCGCGCAGGGAGTGATCCCCCGGAAAATACATTCCCCTCTGGCTCCTGGCGTCTGTCCCCCCTTGCCCACGCCTTCCAGGAGATTTGGCGAGGTGACCCCTTGGGTGGCTCGGGTCCTGGGTCTATCCCTCGGTAAGTGTGTTTTCTTTCCTTCGTCCTTTGCGCGATGGCTTCCCCTCTTCCTGTGTCCCCTCTCCCTTTTGCCTTTGCGGGGAGGTCTTTGGAAAACGGAACTTTTTTCTTTCTTGCGTTTGCGACGTTCATTCGCCTTCGATCACTAGAGGAACTTTCGGCGATGATTTCCCTCTGTTGGGCTGGTCAGAAGACTAGTTTTGTTTGACCCGCGGAACATGCCTTCTCTTGGTTCGGTTTGAGCTTGTGCCAGTTTTGTAATACGTTGCAGTTTTCAAGGGCCCCCAGACTGTTGGAATCTATTTACCCTTCCTTTGAGCACCTGCCATTTTTTCCCCGCTTCCTGCGTGCCGTGTATGCCTGCCGCCCCGTCCCCAAGAACAACCACTTTGATTTGCTCGTGATGTCGCTTTTCCCTTCAGTGCTTGGTGATCCCCCTTTTCCCCGTTCCCTCGCGTGCCGTTTTCCGCTTTCCTCCCCTTCACAGTTCTGACTAGCTTTCCCCTTCTTTTCCTGTCCTTCTTCTTTTCAGGATTCTTGCGGCAGATTTGACTTACGCGAGAGGGGTTTGATCCTTCCTCCTCTCAAACAGGCTGTCCTGGGGCGTCTCTGACCCCTTTCTGGGAGGTAGTTTCTCCCCCGTTAAGGCACTCACAGTTCGTTCTCTTTAGGATGTTGGACGTTCCTTCCCATCTCATTGGCCATTTCCTGTTCAGCGTCGCTTTCCCTCCCCTCCCGGTGAGACCCTTCGGACACGCAAGTCTCGTGAATTGATTTCGTCTATTCTGTGATGCCTTCTTTGGGCCTTCCCCCAGCCCGGCCCGGTTTTGAGCCTTGAATAGAAAGTGTGCGTGTGCGGTTTCTTTTTTTGGAGCCCACAGTATACAAGGGCGTCTCCCCATCCCTTTTCCGAACTTTTCCTCTTTCTTTTGGCGTCTCCCCCAGATCTTGCAGTCCCCCTGCCGACCATTCCGTTGGGTCCTCACCTGAACTGAAGAAATGAGTTTCTTCCCTACTGCGATGACTTGGCCCCTGTTTCCCAACGAACTTTCTCCAAAAATGTCCTCCGATACAGTCCTTACATTTGTTGCGTCCTATGATTGATCACATTCTCCTCCAACCTCCCGCGGTCGATTTTCTTGATAATAGTTGGCCCTTTGGGAACAGTTTCTAGTCTTCTCCGGTAGTGGTCCACGGACGATTCTCCCACCTGGTCCCAATGGCCCTGTTTTTTTTTTTTTCGTCCCACACACATGAAGGTTGTTTTTTTTGCGTTGAGCGACCGTGCGAAAGCTTGGCCCCTTGCGGTCCGGGAAGGTTTGACCGTGTCCCATGAAATGACCCACTTGTCCTTCCGTTTTGGTTGAATAAACATTTCCGGATCCTTTCTCTACGTCGTAGTCGTGTGTCCTTTTGTCCGGTATCGACCCCTTCCTTTCCTTCCCTCGGAGCGGGAGGGACATCATTTTCTTGCCCCGACCAAGCCTCCTCGTTTCCCTGTCAACCGCTTTCTTTCTGAACCCTGAGACCTGTTGATTTTTTTTCAGTTTCCCCATACTCTAATTTCGTTCTCAGGATCTGCAGGGATGAGCGACCACGAACGTTCGCTTTCGAGTTTTAACTCTTTTCATGATCCTTTTTTCTTTTACGTGGTCCCGCACACGCGACGGCCGCCAAGGAGTTTTTTCCCGGGCAGATTGCCGCTCCCGGTTCATGAGCTCCGGAACGTCTTAAAAAAAAACCCTTGTTTTTTTGCAGGGCCGATGTATTTTTTGGCACCACCTAACTCCCCCCCTTTTTCCCTTCCGTTTCTTCCTCGCCCCCCAAAGGGCCGCTTTTTCGTGCACGTCTTGGCCGGACTGTCGTGTGGTGCCCCCCGAAAATTCACATTTGAACCTGGTGACAGTTTAACTCTTGCCAATGTCTTCTTTTTGCTTCCCTTTCCCTCTTGCATCAAATTCCGAGTTGAACCTCCCGAATTCTCACCTGCGCTTATGCCGTCCCCTCCTATTCTACTGCGAGGGATCTGTGACATGTCCATTTTGTTTTAATTCTCGGGTTTCTTTGCCTTTCTTCTTCTGTTTCGAATTTTGCTTCGGTTCTTAGGTTCGGTTTTGCAAGTACGATGAATCCTGAATCGGTCTTTACCTTTTCGATTTCATGGCTCTGACCCCAGCACGGGGTGCTCTGCCGCCGTCCCTCTTCCAGGGCACGGGACCCATCGCCGGCTTTTTTTGCGACCCTCCGCCTGCTTTTGACACCATAGGTCACGCCTGTGCGTTCCCTTCCACGCCCCCAACTTTCCTTCCTTCTCTTAGCTTTAACAGCACTTTCCCCTCTCTCCTCCTCTCGCCGCCATTTTGGTTTATGCGAATCTGTCGCGAACCGGCACCGCATGGTTGATGCACTGAAATGTTGCCGGTTCTTTGTTTCAAGGGCCACGTGTCTTCCGGGTGGAGTTGCCCCCCGTAGAACCCTTCCCAATATCCTGTTTGATTCTTCGTCTTTCGGAGACACCCCTGCTTTCCCCCACCATTCCCTGGCGAGATTTCCACAAGCGTCGTTCCTCTAGTCTTTCAAACCGATGTTTCCCCCTCCTCGCATTTTTTTCCGTTTGCATTTTCGCTGTCGAGCTCCAATGGCATGCACCCACCGGCCCTATTTTTTCCCCCGTCACGTTCGTTTTCCCTCTCCCCCTTCCCGTGTGTTTCTATTAAGGGCTCTCGGATTTTTCCTTTTCAAACATCAAGTGTTTTTTTGGTTCAGACCCTATTTTTGTAGCGCGTTCTTTCTCCACTTCACTGTCCCACGGTCGGCAACAAATGGCGAGGTTCATTTCCCTTTCCTAATTTTTCGACCCCCGCTTTTGATTTTTTTGACAGACCTCGAAAGGAAATCTTCCCCCTCGGTCGAATGGCCGGTTTTTTTGATCGAAGGAACCCCCTTCGATTGCCCGATTAATGTTAGGTTCCCCCCCCTCCCCCCCCCCACACACTTTACCTCTTTCACCTGGCCTTCTCTCCCATGTTTTCTTGTTGCGCACCCCTTCCGGCTTTACGCGGACGTTTTCTGCCAACGATCCTTTCACACGACGCGCTCTTGGGCTTTTCTTCCTTTTTTTAAGCGTTTCCTAAGGGAGTCCGTTTAGTGGGGTTTAGGTCAGCATTGTTCGGGAGGGACACAACTTCTTTCCCGGGTTTGAAGTCGCTTTTTCTGTCCTCATCCCCCCGTCCTTCACTATAGTGGTACTTGGCTTCTAGCCTTGTTGCTTTTGATCTCACGGGCGGGCTCGGCCAATTTTCCCCTACTTGTCTGCCCATGAACCCTTCGGTCGTTCCTATTTAAGGTGCTCTACTTTCTCTGAGGACTTCGCCCGAGACGACTCATTAACTTCCTTCCCCCTATCCGACCCCCCGATGATTCAATGGACTCTTCGCACATGTTTTATCTTGGGCGGACACCCATGTCGATTTTTTCCCCTCAGGATCGGTCCCTCATGGCGTGCGCAAGGTGAACTTGGGCCGGGCTCATGTCTAATTGCTTCTTTCCCTAATCCCTCGTGCCGCCGTTTTTTTTGACGACGCTACCGAGGAAACGGCTCTTACCCCCCCCCCCACCTTTACATTTTCGATTGGATTTTCTTTCCCAAAAGGGAGTCATTTTCCGTCGTCCAAGGTGTTTTGTGACTCTCTGTCCCCATTTGCCCAATGGTTCCCCCCCCGTCTCGGTTCCCTTTTTGTCAGTCTCCTTTGGGGTGCCAGCAATCTCCAGACTTCCCCCCCCAACACTTTTTTTTTCATCGTTTTACGATCTCCTCCCGGTTTGAACTCTCTGCCCTCACACTTCTCCTTGGCGTTACGTTCCGCCGTCATCCCAATTTTCTCGTCCTGACCTGAAGATTAGATTGCCCAAACCCCAACCTCCTACCCCAACCCCCTTATCATTATAGTTTCTTGTTCTCTCCCCCGGTTCTTTCTTGGGACGCTCACCGCTGGACATGTATAATAGGCTTCTGGGAGCATCACCTTATCTCTTTTTTTTCCCCCCCCCCCTCGGTATACCGCTTTTTGGCGAGTTCCCCCAATTCAAGGGCAAAGGTAGTTTTTTTGTCTTTTGTTTCCTTTTCCTGCTTCTTACCTTTCGTTCACTTAAAAGTCGCTGGACTAGGACGGGAGATCCCTTTCCCTGCCCTCCCCAAACCAGAGTGCCTACTTCCCCAAGAATGGAATTTCTTCCTCCTTTCAATTACAAGAGGTCCCAAAAGGTCCATTTCCTTATATTTTTTTAGTGAAGTTCCCATCGTGACTAGCTTGCGCCTGCTACTGTTCCTGGTCTGCCCGCTAGGAACCAAAAAAAAAACCAAACCCCCCCCTGTCCTTTTTTTGGCGGCCACGGAATCCGTGTACCTTCTTCTCTTATCCCCCGTCCGTCCTCACTGAAAATGAGGCCTTCGCCCCGACACCTTTTTCCCCCCCGACCCCCCCCAAAGGGTTTCTATACTCTTTCTAAGCGATGGAGTCCCCCGAGTGCCTGTATTTCATGAATGGAGATTTCGTGCAATTCCTTCTCGCCTGTAGTTTCCTGTGGGAATGTCGATCGTCTTGAGCTTTGGTTATCCGAAAATTTCTTTGGCGTCGTTCAGTCTCGGGTCTCCCCCCCTTCATTTTCTATTCTTCAATTTTTTTGATGTGATCCAGCGAGAGATGTGTTCGTTGACCCCCCCTCGCTTCGTAGTTGAGCTCGTCGCCAACCAACCTTGTTTTGAGTCTTCAGGAACCGGTCCCCTTGGTTTAGCGCTTCTTTTGAGAACGCCGTTTTTTTCTTCGAAAACCACCTCCGCAAGGAAGATTGTTTTTGCACTCGTGAGCTTTCTTTTCCACTTCTCCGCGAGGGTTTTTTTCCTCCCGCCGAGGCGATCCGCCGCGTTTTCTCTGCTTTACTAAATCTTTCTTTTTCACCTGTTTGTTTCCTCGGCAGAGAGACGTTTTCGACCGAATGAATAAGGAGGCGCTGCTTTTTCTTTCCTTCTGGATAGGGAGGGCCTTCGCCCTTGTCCTTATTTGCCCTTTGCGCCGCGCACATTTCCCCTTTCACGTAGAGGACCGCAAGTGGTCCTCCGGTTTAGTTGGGTTTCTTTTCCTTTCCTTTCCCTAAGCTGTTAACCCCTCCTGAAAATTTTCCGCCGGGGAAAGGCCGTCTAAGGCCCAGTCATTGTGCTTCTTTAACCCCCCTTCACAACTGCGACCCTTTTCCGTGGTTACCGAGTGCTTCGACCTGGATCCCCTTGGTTACATCCCGAGCCACTGTTTTTGGGGTTTGATTGCCGATCCTTTCGACCATCGGACATCCTCCTTCTTTCCCTTGGGCTTTTCGCCGGGCTGGGGGACATTTTTCCCATCTTTTGTCAAGTGCAATTGCCCAAACGTTGGACCCTATTCGCGAATATTGCTCTCTTCGAGCTGTTTTTCTTGATTGCATTTTCCCTGTCTTTTATATTGCCCCGTCGTGTGCGTCCCTCCCAACACTCGCCAATTCCTCTCGCATGGAAAAGAGTCCTTCGTGCTTCTGATAAGGCTTTTTTTTCTTCAGCAAAGATACGTGTTTTTTAAGTTCCCTACCTCGCGTCACGACTCCTTCCTATTCTTCTTCCCCCTTGCCCATCACTCTTTTTTTCAACGCCCCCCCCCGGCACCGGAATTTTTTTTTTGCCGCTCGTTTTTCCCCCTGCCGCACACGGTGTGTGAACATAGGGATTCGTTTTCTTATTTTTCTTCGTCCCCCCCCAAAGTCTTCAGGGGCCTGGGGCGCTTCGGCCGTTTTCCGGTCCCGAGGCGATGATGTATGGGGGGTATTCCCCCTCTTCTTCTTCATTCCAATCTTTTCCCCCCCCCCCTCTCCAACTCCCGCTCGCAAATCTTTTTAATCGAAG
>Ga0179593_1675499_pt1 | contig 24248 bp, 15 predicted proteins | sample CZODoug2_1_08_16_FD_185931 | JGI IMG/M metagenome (GOLD analysis project Ga0179593, IMG submission 185931) | Vadose zone soil fungal communities from Angelo Coast Range Reserve, California, USA - CZODoug2_1_08_16fungal (PacBio error correction) | ecosystem: Environmental > Terrestrial > Soil >... | reverse complement strand
GACGTGCTCCGCTCCCCCCCCTACTTCTGCGACACGCTTTGTCATGACTCTCCTATTCCTCTTCCCTACATCTCGTGCCCGCTGGTTCCATTCGACGACTGCTGGTCCCTGCCTCGAGTACGTCCTTCTGAGCGTGATAGTACGGGTAGCCACACTTGTCGGAGCCGCTGCCTTTAGGGAGGTCTCGCATGCCCCCCACCCCACAACACCCCCCCCACCCCCCCCCCCCCGCCACCCCCCACCACCCCCCGGAGCTGCCGTTGGTACTTCTTTTTTTTTCTTACGAATGTCTTTGTTCCCGGCTCGCTCCCGCCCCCCCCTTCAGGTTTTAATCTCACCAGACTAGACTGGCCATGACTTCTCCAGGCCGCACGCTCAGGACTCCGTAGACCTCTTTAAATGATGGCGGGTTCACCTCCTACAAATCCAAACATTTTTCAATGCCCTCCGTCTACAGGGTTTTTTCCCCATTCGACCTTCTTGCTTATACTTTTTTACCCTGTAATTCCATTTTTTTCGGACCTACTTGTGGCTTCTCACAAGTATAGACGTTTCCTCCCTCCTTTTCGATAGCATACCGATCAGGCGATTTTTCAGTTTCGCTAAGATAATGCTGAATTTTTTGTTGCCCCGCTCCTTGCACGATCCATGCCTTTGTACTCGCTTTTACTATTCCCCTTCCCCAGCTGGTGCCAGTAGTAAGCGCCCTCTTCTCTCGTATCATTCCTCTTGATACGTTCCCTTATGGCCTGCTCCAAATGACTCGCGGACATTTTGCCATCTTCTTTCTGACCGGGGTTTTCGTCAACTCGTGGCCGATTTTTCACGTTCACCTTACCGATACAAACTTTTCCCCCCTTCTTTGTTTGGCAGCGGGATCTCTCTCTTTCTTTTGCTTGAGAGATCCTTGCCTCCTTCTTCGATCACTTGTTTCTCTTTTTTCCCCCTTTGAGTCTTTCAGGAATCGTAGATTCTTACTTACCCAAGGTGGCCCTGCACCACTTGCCAGTACCCTCTCCTCGTCTCGAGACTTGGCAGGCATCACTTCGTATTTCTACGTTAGCTCTCCTGCGTAGACAGAACCAGAATTTGTCACCCCCCTCCTTCTATACTTTCTAGCGAGCTTCTTTCTTTTTACTCATGATTTTTTCGTGTCCCGCCTTTTCTCCCATTTCCCCAAGCCAATATTCTCCGATTCTAGCGCTCCCCCCTCCCCTCGAATTCCCTATCCGTTTGGTTTCTTTCCTTTTCTTTGAGAGTTCATCCTTTCCAGCGACTGAACTCACTTGCCATCGTGTCCCGTGTTCCCCCCTTTCCACCCCTTGCAATCGGTTGACTCTTCCCCCCCTATTAGACGGTCCCCCAGTCCTCAATGCCTTTCTACCAAGTTTTTCATTTGAGGGTCACAAGTTCTCTTACGTCCTTCCTCAGCGTCGTCGTTTGAATGTTTTTTCTTACGCAGAGGTCTGCTCCCCTGATCTCTCTTCTTGAGCGTTCCCAGACTTTCCCCCTTGAATGATCGCTGATAGCACATCCACCGAATTCTTCATAAAACCAACCTCCCCCTCAGCGCTACCCCCCCTTCGCGGTCTTAGGTCTTCCCCCTTTCGGCACGCTTCTTCTCCGACATTTTTTTTTGCGCTGACTCGCTTTATCCCTCTCCTGAAGACGGGTACGTGGAGTTCTTTCCTCTCGAGCAGATGATTTCCCGTTTTTTTTCCTACCAACAGCCGCCCTTAATTCTCTTGAGAATCACTTCGACGTATTTCCTTATCTCTATAACCTCCGACGTAACCCTTTAATTGCGCAGCACTTTCTGGTCTCCCTTGTGTTCATGTGATAGCTTCCCCTGATGTTCAACCACCTATTTAGGTCCACCTTTTGAACGGGCACATTTTTTCCCCTCTTCTTTCCAGATACTATCCTTCTCCCGAGGCTTTTCCCAGTTGCTCCGGACTCCCCCCCCTGCGTCGACAAATTACCTATTAGGCTTCGCCTTTTTTTAGTCTGAGAGTTCTTTCTGAGTTAAGTTCCCTGGCCCTCAGATCCCCCCTTTTCAGAGCTCTTTCCAAGTCTTCGATTCCGCTACGCTATGCTTTGAGGTGCCCCTCCTCTCCGGCATATCTTCCCTTTCATGGTCTGAGCTCCCCCCCCCCCCTCCGCTCTCCCTCTGATCAATTTTCGACACCCTTGCTCTTTCGACCTTTTTGGCTGAATTTTGCGATAGTCGTTCTCTTTTTCGGGTGGCTCACACTCCCCTGATTTTTTTCTTCGCCTCGGTAGATTCTTCCCCCATTTTCGTTCTCAGTTCCGCTGGCGAGCCAGACCCCACGAGTTCTCTTCCGAGTATTCAGAGACTCCGCCTTTTCCTCCGACCTCGTTGTTTCCCTCTTTCCTTATTCCCCGGTACTTCTGTTTTCGCAGACCAGCCCAAGTATCCCCCTAACTGCCTTCCAATCTTTCTCTTTTCCGAGGATTGCCGCCCTCCATTCCCGGGAGTTTCGGTCCTAGACCTCCTCGTTTTTGAGTCTCTTTTCTCTTTTCCTTACGCTGAACTCCTCAATCATCTTCGGATATTTTTGGCTAGTCTTTCCTTCGGCGAGGATTATCTCTCTTTTTGAAGTTCTTTTCTTGCATGACATCACTTTGTTACCAACGGCTTCGTTTTCTCAGAGACACCTCGTGACCTTTCCTGCCGGTGAGGATAGTTTCTCATTGCCCCTTTCTCGGTCGCCCGGACCTTTAGTCGTCCAGAAGCTCGCTTGAGTAGTTCTTTCTCCTTCCCTCCTCCAATTTGTGGCAGTTCGATCGATTTGTTTAAGGCCTTAGAGACAGCTTTGCTTTTCGGAAGGCGCGAATTTCTTTTCCGACTTTCCTCTGAGCGACGTTCCAAAGTCGCGGGCCCCCCCTTCTCTCCCCCTCCGAGCATAAGTCATGGTTTTTCCTGACACCGCTAGGGCTCTCGGGTCCATCCTCTCCGCCTTCTTGTTCTCCGCAGTTGAGCTAGTGAGCTATCGTCCTTTCGAGGCTAACGGGTTCTCGACCCTAATGCGCTGATGCGCCCCCCCCGCTTCCTTTTCCCTGCAATCGGATTATAGAACCTCCCGACATGGACCCCAAGCAACGCCTCTCTTTCCTTTGTCTCTGTTAAGCATCTTTTTTGTCTGCCAACCAGTTTCCCCGCCATTGATTCCCTTCGCCATATCCTGGAGGTGACTCTTGTTTTTTTTTCTTCCGGTTGGAGTTGCGCCCACCTTCCTTTTCTTCCCTTATTCTCGTAGAGGACGTGCTTCTTTTTCAAGCGATAGTCTGTCCAATTTTAGGCCTTCTCTCTCCCGCCAAAGGAGAGACCATGCGTCAATCCTTTCCTCCTCGTACCACTGCAGCTTTTCCGGATATAGATTTTTTACTCTTCCTAGCATTAACTTTTTCTACTCCTTTCCATGCGAGACCCTCCCGACTTCCCCATGTAAAGTTCCCTTTTGATTTTCTTGCCCACTTACCATAATAAGGACTTGAGAGCCCAGGTCGGCCGCCACCTCTACTCCCCCTTTATCTCTCTAGTGCGACACTGCTCTCTTTCCTCTTTCTTCCACCACAAGGCTCTCCCTGGACCCCATTGTAAGTTTTTTCTAGATTCTTCGTCATTCCTCTCTCAAGACGGATACGCGCTCGGTGTACCCTGCTCAATCTTTGGAGTTACGACGTCCCCTAAGATCTGAGTCCCTGGCGATTCGCTCCCTCTTTTTAACAATGTTAAAATCTTCATTTTTTTGCATCCTCATCCCTCCGAGCCGCTTCCCCTCATTTGGTGTTCGCACCCCCCTATATCTCCGTTTCAATCCGAGCGCAAGATCAGAATGTCTGTCTTTTTGACCCCCTGGCGAGGCAGCGTTTCCCGTGTTCCGGAATCTTTTCGCTTCTGAACAAGACCACTTGTTTTTGTACTGCCCGTCTTATAGCGTTTCCCCTTTCTCCCCTAGCGGCACGGTTACGTCGCTTATCATGTCTTCCCCCTTCTATCGTCTATGCGTACTCCCCTTAGAACTCGTCCGCACTCGCCAGCAGAAGACCAGCTTTCTTCTATTTCCAGCTTACTGCAGGCTGACCTTCTCCTTTTGAATTCCTCCCCTTGTCAACGCCTTCCGATGTTTTTTACTCAGTTGAGCGAATTGTGCCGTTCGATTCTTTTCGGCAGCTTCCCTTGCTCAAGCCCTTTTTCGCTTAATGATCTGAACTATCTCCGCGAATGTGCTACGGCGACGCCCATTCTCCCCATATCACTTTACGCTGGATCCTGCACACAGAATCGAGGTAAGAAGCAGCTTCTCTTCAATCGGTGCTCCCTCGCAGCTGAATTCCTGCCTTCCGTTCTTTATCCTGGTTCTCTCCCCATCTGATTAGCCTAGAGCACATCTTTTCGCTCTGACCATTTTCATGCATACCCCCACCGAAGATCCCGCCCCTTTTCATGCGAACCTCTCTGAGCCCCACAATCCTTCATACGAGCTCCCCGTTTCCCCTCCCCCTCTGCACTTCGGCACAGATTTCTCTTTTTCCGGTGTTCCCCCCCCTTTTACAATGAGCCCCTCCCCGAACTCGACTTTCTTCTTCCTCGCCTGATAAGAGGCCCCCTCCATTGGTTTTTCTTGCAATCTCGAAGGTTTTCTGCGAGCCCTCTGCTACCGGAGCTCCTCGATCGTTTCAAACTCTTCTTCGACCTCTTTCGATATAGTTTTTGCTTTGCTGACGGAGTTTTTGCAGGTCCCCGCATTCTCTCCAGCGACCAAGACCTTTCATAGGGTCTGCTGCGAACGTAAGAGTTCCGTGAGGAATTATTTCTTCCCCAGTATGCCTCACGGCTAACCCCCTTTCCTTCTTCTAGCCTTACAGTCCCCCTCGTCTCTTCAGCTATAGCAGTCCTAGACTTTGTTCTTTTAAAGTCTTCGGCAGTGGGCATCGAGGCTCTCGTTCACTCCCGCGGACTTTCCTTTCTCTGAGTTTCCCCCCCCCCGCATAACGCCAGCTCGAGAAACGCGACTTGGCCAGACAGTCCAACTTTTTTTCGTACGCGTTTGATTTCCGTCACCAGCATTGCCCGTATACCCGCAGTTTTATGCCCCTCCCAACGGGGGTAGGCTCTCCCCTCGAATTTAGCTAGGTTAGCTGCAATGTTGCCCTTGCAAAGACTATGTGCTGGGCCTTTTCTCAGTTCCGATTATGGATTATTTTCGGGGTCCCTTTTTTTTTTGCGACTCCCTCTTGTTGTCAACTTCTTCTTGGGGAACTCGCTCTTCCCTCTTCAACCGACACGTTCTTTTAGACCTACTTTAGCACGAGGGGGGGGTCCCTCCTGCGGATATCGAGGACCTGGACTGTCGAGGTGATCTCTGTGTGTTTTTTCTTTTCCCTCACTGAGCTCATTTGGCCCGATACCGGAAGTCTCTAAACGATCCTCGGAGCGGATCATTTGCTCGTTCAGTCGAGACGAGAGATGCCTTCCTGTTTTCTCGGCAGATGTACTTGTCCGGGGAGACTTTCGTCTGGGTTGATTCCGTGTAGTTATTTTCCTTCTTCCCTTAAACCGGTTCATACCCGTCCCTTCCTGTCCCCTGATCGCCCGCCCGGATTTCGCTATTCGAATTCTCTGTCGCAGATGGCCTTTCTTGTACCGTTGGACGTCCGGAAAGACTGGTCATCACTTTCTCCTCAGTTCGGAGAACGGTTTTTCACCGTGGTGATGACTTGGCCCCCCTCTCGCTGCATTGTCACTTGGTGGTCCTATGTTTCGATTCTCCCAGGACAGGGTTTTTGCTTTTTTTGACCATATGGTGCTGCCCAACCCCTCCTGAGGAGATTTCGCATCCCTTTAGATTTCCAGTTATTCTTCAGCTTGTTTCGTTTCCCACCGGCTTTCATTCAGTCGTCGACACGCTCTTTACTCCCTATGTTTTCTTTTCCCAGCTGGGCCGATGGCGTCTGTCCGCTCGCGACGTATGATCGTTCTATCCATTTCGCCATTTACTCTCCTTCTTTCGGCAGGGCTTCCCCCCCCGAAGATATTTCTTTTCCGAGTCGGCCCCCTCGTTTAACTTCCCACTAGCTCCGGCTCGATTACTTCGCCCCACCTTCCATGAAAGACTCGAGCTCTTCTTCCGGCCGCGTCTCTTCCTCTCTCTCCCCAGGTTTTTGATAGAGATCCGCTTTATTAAACACACCCTTCCTCTTCCATCTTCCTTTCTTTGAGTCGTGGAGAAGGTACCTATCCTCTCCTCGTTGACTACCGTATTCCCCAGGTTCGAGATCCCTTTGCAATTTCCTGTCCGCCTGACTGCGTTGTCTCCTGTCCCTTCCAGCAGCGGATCAAGTCTACTCTCTCTCCTCCTGGTTCGCTAGACGGTTTCCTTACCTCTTTCCTTTTCCGTCCCACGCTAACTTCCTTGATTTTTGATTCTGCCCCTTGCAAAACGAATTCCGCTTCTCTCCTCGCGACCTTCCGCACCTCCTCCCGCGGGATTTTCTTCGCCCTTGTTTATTCCTCCCCTCTTTCTTTCCAACGACGAGACCCGTCTTGCATCGCCAAAGGTTCCCCTTGCACCTTTTGCCAATTTCTTTTCGTTTTTCTCAGAAAGGTTCGCAGCCCCTTTTCTCTAAGAGGGCATTTCCTTTGTCTTCTCTTTTGTGCCAACCCTCGATCCCTTTCCATCTTCCTGTCGTCCGAATAAATGACGCGTCCCCGTGAATGAGCCAGGTTCTCCCTCGGAGATTATTTTTTGGTGGATCGGACCCCACCCTTCCTCCTTGCCGGTTTCTTCTCTTTTTCAAGCTTATCATAACGACATTCCTTCCGCATCCTTCGAAGCCCCTCCACTTTCTTTCGATCCGAGCACCCGCTGATTTTCAGCGCTTTTCGATTATTTCTCTCCTTCCCTATTGCTCGCCGCGGACGCTTACTCTTTATCTTAGAAAAATCTCTCATTCGTCGCTTCCCCTCCTGCCCCATAAGGGTTGAGCATCCCTCGAATTATTACTCGAGATCCGCCATTTCGGCCCCGGTTTTTCTCCTATTAGCTTCGATTCGGACGACCCCCGGTTCAGCGTTAGATGCCCCCTAAGTTTTTGTTCAATCGACTATTTTTCACTTGCCACGCTGCTACGGAACGATCTCTCTCCTGTTCGACCGCTGCCGGTTGACCCCTCTCAATTCCCTTTCCCGCTCTCGACAAATTCGCTTCTTTTCCGCCCACCTTTAGGGATCGCCCCCGTGTTTTCGCTGGTTTTTTTTTCTGGCACCGCCCAATCGGCATGACATGATCTTCTCTTCCCAAGTCGCGTTCGCTCCTCCTTCCCCTATTCTTTTTTTTGCTGTGAAGCCGCCCACAGCCCTCCAGAATTCGCGCCACTGTCCCGAAGATAGATCCTCAGCCTAAAAGACTCTTCTCCCTCGCTGAAGAGTTTTATCGCGCGCTCATCTTTTCTTTCCTGCCCTTTTTCCCTTCGGAGCGTTTTCACTTGGGCTCCCTTCGGATTCCGGCTCATTCTCCCCCTCCGCCTTAACGAGGACTTCTTCTGCTGGCGAGGTTCTTTCTTTCCACCGTTTTCTTTTCAGCTCGGCTGTCTTGAGAGTTTCCCTTTGCCCCGCGTATGGCTTCTCTTTTGTTATAGCACCTCCTTTCCCCCCCCCCCCCTCTGCAATGTAAAGTAGTCTTGACCCCTCCCGTCTGATTCTTTTCCCTTATTCCAGCATAGGCGAGGAGGCGAGCCTCAATCGTTTGTTTGGTCTTTTCCCGTCTGTTGGTAGAAGCCTTTGAGGATAGGTGCCTCTTGTCTCCTCCTTTGTCCTCGCGATCCGTCTTATGCGGATTTTGGTGGCAGGCCGGCATTTGATATAGGAGTTCCCTTAGCTCATGAACATCCCCGTTTTATCGTTTGGGGCTTCTGATTGAGACTAAGAATTTCTCCTTTCTCCTTTGCCAGCATAGTTCTTTCATTGATGGGTCGACGTGCACTGCTTACGACTCCTCTGTAAGATAGTCTTTATCATTCCCCCAAAGGCGTAGTTGGCCTAGTGACTCTTTTTTTCTTAGTAGTGACTACTCTCGTTTTTTTTCCCCCTTTTTGCAGACCTTCATTTTGGAATGTAGCCGGCCTTGGAATTGCGGTTCAAGACTTATCGCCAATTGCCCGTTCCCTTCGGTAATCTGCGTTCCCCCCCCTGTTCCCCTTCGGGCTTCCCTTAATTCCTCATGTTTTCAGGATCCTCAGCCGACACGGCAGCCGGGCGGTTTTTTATGGAGGATTACAGGTCGGATAACCTTCCTCCTCTGATTGATGCGCAAGCTTTTTTTTCCTCACCCGTTGCCTCAATCGATAGAAACCCTAGAACGACATTCATTCTCTTCACGCCCTGGTCGCCTGCGATTCTCTTCTTCCTTTGTCCCAAGGACAGGGTGAACGCCAGCGCTTTTTTTGGTGTCGCATCATCAGGCGGATTTTTCCCCGATGCCTTCTTTGTAGAGGCCTTTGCTACCCTGCCCCCCATTGTCCTCGGCGTTAGCAGGATGGATCCTCTACGCGAGTGGCTTTCTTACGCCCGATAGAGACCATCTGAGACTTTCTCGTGTCCAATATGACGCGCGTACTCTTGCATTTCCGCGCGTACCGCGGCTGTTCTCACTTCTTTCTTAGAACAGCATGACCTGTCCTGAACATATCCCCACCGCCACAATGTCCAGTTTCTCCCCCTTGATTTTTAATCCTTCTAACTACTCATTATATGCAGTGTCGGCAAAGTTTTTCTCCTCCTCCGTTTGGTGTGAGAATTTTTTTTTTTTTTGACCTCTACTGGCAGGATTCCGTGTTCTTTTTTCTCTTTTCCATGGCGAGCAAGGGACATTGACGGATATTTCGTTCTGGAATTTCTGTCGATCGAAGCGAGTTTTTTTTTAACCCGCTTCCGTTCAGGATGTAGCCTTTCCCTTCTTCAGTCATGTAGTCTTTCCTCGGCGAGATCGAGTTTTTTCCCCCATGGGAAAAGGAGGACACTCCTAGGATATTTTTCTAAGGATATAATGCCGAAGCGGCGTACAATTCAGTGGCATGTTCTAAGAATACCGCTGCCTATGAGGTAAAGAGAATGCTTCCACCCCCCTCCCCTCTTCTTTTTTTTTTTATTTTTTTTTTTTTTTTTTTTTTTTTTTTTTTTTTTTTTTTTTTTTTTTTTTGTTTTTTTTTTTTTTTTTTTTGTTTTTCTTTTTTTTTTTTTTTTTTTTTTTTTTTCTTTTTTTGGTTTGCGACACCCCTTGGAGAGCATTGTCGTACCTTTTCCCTGGTCCGGCGAGCTCTGAACGAGACCATGAAACGTGTCGAATTGACATGTTTTTTTCCCTTGTCTCCGATGCGGCTGGTTTTTCTTTTTTGCGACTTGCGCATCATAGATTCTTTTTCTCAGGTTCTTTACTAGCTTACTGTGCCTCGGACTCAGCCGCCCCGTCTTTCCCCCTATCTGCGGATGACCTCAGTCCCTTCCCTCCCCCCCTTGTGCGCCGGGACTTCCCAGTCTTTCTTCTCTCCCTGACTTCGCGGCCCTTTGGATTTCCGGCTTTCTCGACCTTCCATGCCCGCGTTCTCCTTTCCTTTTGACAGACGCGAGAGGTCCCTTCCTTTCCTTTCAACAACATCGTTTCGTCCCCACCCTTCTTTTCAGGACACGACGAGTTGAATTTTTTTTTTTCTATGACGCCACTAATGATGATTCTGGGCATCAGACCCTTCCTGCATTTTTCCGTGCTCTCCACATTGAGGTCATCTGATCCCTCTCGCAGCTCGACTTCATGAGCTCCGTACAACTTAACTTTTCTCATGATCGAAGGTCACCTATCTTTTCAATGACCGCATACTGGGATCCTCTTCCGCGACACACATTCTTTAACTCCTCCCTATACCGTGTCCTTATAGTCTTTTCGTGACCCCCAGACGATTGAGACCGGGCTTTTCAGACTTTCTGCTTCGGCGGGGTGTTTCGCCTCTCTTGCAAAGGCACGACCCTTTTTTTTTGCGCAGAACCGAGCTCACTGCCTCCTCGATCGAACTGATTTCTTATTTTTCCTCTTCTTTCGGCTGAATGTCTTTGGACGCCGCCGAGGCCGGAATTTGCGGTGAATTCCCTCTCTTTTCTCATCGCTGACAAGAACTGCACCTTTGCGGGATCTCCTGCGTGAGAAGTATCTCGGGATGTCACACCTTTTTTATGAATCCTCCCATCTCTCCCCTGCACGATTGATCGCCGCGCCTTTCCTTCCCCCAACTCGGGGAGGCGTTTGGACCCCTTGCCGAGGCGTCTGTCCATGCTCTCGCCTGTACAAAGTGCTTCTGAGTCCTTTCTTTTTTATCCCCCTTTCATACCGCAGACGCCTTTCCTGCGAATTGGAATCCCGCATTTCCAAACTTTTCTGTAGCGCTTTTGGCTTCGTCACCCGATTCCCGAGCACCTGCTGCGTTTAGGTTGACTTGTCGAGGAGGGGGAGGTGTCCCTTTTTAACCAGCTCTGCGCCTGCTTAATTTCGCTCGAGATGCGCATTGGGTTTCTTTTTTTTTGGTGGAAGGGCGCGTTGGTTTTTTTTTTTTTTTTTTTTTTGATTGTTGCTGGATTCGTCTGATTTTTTACGAACAGGACTTTGCTCCGATGCCAGATTGCAAACCTTTTTCTACTCTCGTCCCCTAAATGCTCTTGTGTTAAGGATCGGCGGCGCTAGATACCGTAAATTTCGATTTTCTGCCCTAACCCCTTGGCGTGTGGCTCTTTTCCTGAGCTCTGGCATTATTGCTGAACCGGGCTTTACACGCTCGCGTTGAGTCTATGGTCGGTCTCACACCTTCGTGAGCCGAATTTATGTTATCGCGGGTTATGGCCTCGGGGAGAGATTGAGGGATTCTATTCTTTATGGAGAAATTATCCTTTTCCTGCCCGGCCGTCCGTTTCGCAACGACGCCGGAACGACTTTCTTCTTCCTCCGTTCAGCCCTGAAGTCGCACTCATTGCTGTCTTTTGTGTTCGCGGTCACCTCGAAGTGCACCGACAAAATTTCCCCCATGCATCTTGCGCCAATGGTGGAGGCCTTTGTTGTTTATCGACCGCTGAATCCCCCTTTGCGCACACTGTGTTGACCGAACTTTCTTCGTAGCGGTGGAACCCCCTGATCTGTTTTTCACTCACGTCGGCCCGATCCGACGTTCTTGAGGGGCGATTTCGCGGCTTCAGTTCCCTTTTGGAACGGGGCTTGCGTTTTTTTCCGATCCATTTATCATTAGCGCTGTATCGACCTCTGCTGCAGATTTGCCCTTTCGACATATGATAGCGATCCTACTTTATCGCCGTTGCCCTTTTCTCGAAACGGTCTCAGCTGTAAATTTGGCCACTTTTTCCGGCTGGTGTCCGTAAATCCGTTCGTCCCTCCACTCCCTTGTACATCAGTGCTTTCCCCCCTCCTTTTTCTGAGAGGCTTTTTTCGAGGGATATATTTCTCCCTCCTTGTTGTGACCGATCCTTTACTCAAACAGATATCCGTCTAATTCTTGTCATTTGGATCAGTTTTTCGAGTTTCGAAGGAATCTTTCCACTCTATTTTGTACGACCGTATCCCCTTTCGAGAGATATTGCCCCATTCCCCCCCCCTGCCGTTCCATGTTTCCTTTGACCCGGATCGGACAGCCTTCCATAACATTCTCACTATCCGCGACCGGGTTCGCCTTCTTTCCCTTTGACACAATGTTCGTGGCCCCTCCAGCATCTAATCCTATTTTTTTCTCCTAGGATGTGCCGATCCCGCCGGGCCCCTTTTTCCGAACCTTCCTGCATATTCGGAATTCACTGTTTTCCTTCTTTTCGCGAAGTCTTGGGATCCTCCCCCCGATCGTGAGACTCTCCTTTTTTCTGGTGCGCCCCGTTTTAGGCCCACGCTTTTTGAATAGTATCACTCACTTCTCCACCCTTCCAAGCGGGCATTGACAATTTGAGCCGTTACTTTGCCCCCCCCCTTCCCCAGAGTTCACAGCGCTCGGCCGGTTGAGAAGTTAGGCTGGCCGCAGCATTTTGATGCTGGGAGAAGCGTCGTTGGAGCGTGTTTCCCCGGTAATTCGGTTCCCGATCGCGAAGCGACTAGGGACCTCTTTTCCCAGGGACCCCTCCCAGAATTCTACCCCCACATCTCTCTCTTATGAACCGAGGAGATTACTTAATTATCTTCCCTCGCCATGGTGAGACTACTACCGCACTTACTAAGACTTCGACTGGGACGTCCTCTTCTTTTCCTTCCGAGAACTCTTCAATGGATGTGTAATATAAAATGCCGCACATCAATTCCTTTGGAAGTAATCACTTTAGGCACCTCTTTCCGTAGATCTAGGACGCCTCTTCTGTTAAGGAACAAATTCTGAGCAGATATAGTTTCGAAGATGGCGTTAGACGTGTTTTTCCAGCTTTCATGGATATTTTTCTTACCCCTAACAAATCCTGCGGATCCTAATGAGCACTGAAAAATGGCACCTGCTTGTCCCGTCGCCATTTGTACTTATTAGTCCAGTTCTGTTCATCCCTTTCCACGCAGTCTCGAAATCTATTCGATATGAACCCCATTGCCTTTCGGAGCACTGTGTCACGTGGGTTTGTTCTCCCCAAAAGCGGACGAAAACCTTCATTCGTTTCGACTTCTTTCCCTTTGAGTTTCGATACTCTCTCGGGTATGCTTTTTCGATCCGAATCACATAATCTGCCCTTGTAAGCTTATGAGATAGATTCGCCCCTCTGACTCTCAACGAAGACGGTCCTTTTTTGGAGCCCCTTTTTTTCTATATCCAGTGCTCTGCAGAGAGAGATACACTTTTTGTCTTAACTGTTGCTCCATTTCCGTGAATAATATCTTTTTTTGGCGATCGCCCTTAATGGTCTTTAGATTCGTTCCTTCTCGGGCCCTTCACCGCCTCGAGAATAGGAGTCGGTTTCCTTTTAGCACTCGTTCGCAGAAGCGGCTGTTTGCTCTTTATGTTCGCCGGTTTCGCATCCTTCCCCCTTCGCTGAATTGTCAAGGACCTGTACTTTTCCCCCGACACTGCTTGGGTTCTCTCGGGAGGCTCCGTTTGTCCAATAGTTTCTGTGTCTTCTCCTTTTTTGTGTTTAAGGCCCGTGATGATCGCGTTTATTTTTTGCGCGGAAAACGACGCTCACCTTCGCTGATTTTCTTTTTGGTCTTAGCGGCTTCTTTGCGATCCTTATCTTTGGAAGGTTAGCTCTTGGTGGGTCAGAAGTGCGTTGCGTGTTTGTCTCCTGAATACAGAATATTTCTGATCCCCTTTATCCCCCCCTTTGAAAGGACATATCTTTATCCCTCCCCAGTGTATTGTTTAATAACGAGTTCTCTTTTCTCCTCCTTCGCGGTCTCTCTCGTTAGTTTTGCCCTTCAATTGGAAGTTTTTAAGTTTTCTCAGATTGTTATAGACGTCATGCTTTATTGTTAATGTTGCATATGATTTCAAGGAGTTAGGAAGGCGGCTTTTCGAGACTTTCGAGCCTTCCCGAGATTCCCTCGTCGATACCAGCTGTGCTTTCCAGGAGTTTTCTTCCTCCGCTAAGATATGGGTGTCTTTCTCTCACGAATCGGTTTCGATGCGGTTTTTTTGGGGGGTAATCATTCTCTCACGGGGATCCCCGTAGACTCCTCTGATTCGCCGTCCTTTTCCTCCTCCGTAACCCCGTAGCCCTTATCACCTAGTACAACCCCTCTTCCCCCTGACATGGCGTCTGGACACCCTTCCTGGCGTTAATTTGTCGCTTTCCCCCCCCTTTGCTGGGCACGACCTTCCCTCCGCCAATTTTTTTCGCCACCAGGCGGCTCGTCGATTGGCGCAGGCCAGGACGGAGATGCCGACACCCGGCCAATGTTTCTCTCTTCTATTATTCAAGGACTTCTTTCGAGCTAGCGTTTCCCTTTTACGACAGCTTTTTTTAGCCACCCCGGGAACAATCGTTTTTACGTCGCTCCTCCTCTGGGCGCTCGGACTCTATCCTCTGGTTGTTTTACGCCGTATGTCTTCGTCTCTTTCCCTTTTTTGATGCGGCGCCCCAAGTCCCTTCTTTCCTGATGTCGTCGGACGACCACGGAATATTCCATTTTTCTCAAGACTGCATCTCTCTCTTTTCGTGGTTTTTTTCTCGATGCCTGGTCGTGTGATCTCCGGCTCAGTTTCCTTCTTTTCATGACATTGAGGCAGGTTTGCGTCTTCCTCTCGACTGATGGATCCGACGGATTAACGCTTCGGATTTTCTAGATGCCCGGCGCGCCAGAGACGCTCCTCGTCCGTCTTCGTTTTTCGTCTTACCTTGCGTCTGGGAAAAGGGAAGATGCATAGTTGGTTTCCGCATCATTAAAGGTACTCTGACGAAGCTTTCTCCCGAATGCCGGTTTGCGCAACTCCTATCTTTTTCCTCTTTGCACGCTCAGCTATGCTTGGGTGACACCCCCAGCTTTGTCGCATTTTTTTTCTTCCCCTGTGGCCACAGCAAGGCGAGCTTCGAAATTTTTTCTTCAATGAAATTCGGGCGTGCTGTCGCCCTCTTTCCCTCTTTTTCTATAGGGTAAACAGGATTTCTTCTATGCGATGGTCGCATCGCCGATCGGACTTCCTTTTTCTCCCCATCCAGTTACCTCTACTGTCTTTCTGGAATCAGGCGAACGAATCGTGCTTCTCTTTCCACCAGATCTCCGGCGTCTTGCCGTTTCCTTTTCGCGGCAGCGTGCTGCTGATGCTCGAACAGTTTGCGTTTGTTTTCCTTTTTAAACGCTCTAGCTGTTTTCTGCCAGTCCTTCCCGATCGCCTTTCAGCTTCCCAGTCTCGTACTGCCTGAGTTTACCCCTTGCACTGCCACGTCCTCATTTGAACTTCCCCCCTCCCTCTTGACCAGAAGAGGTCTTGTTTGTCTATTGGTCCGAGCAGCGTTCTTGTACCTCCGGTTCCTTTTGAGCCCCTGTTTCTCCTCTGGTCGCCTAAGGAGTATCCCCCTCATTGACACAGTTGTGAGGGTCATGCGTTTACCACAGACGATATCATCCTATCTCCTCTGACGTACCAGATCGATACAGAGTCCCTTGCTTTGCGGCTCCCCACAGGGCGGCTCCAATATACTTTTCGTCTACGTCGGTATGAAGAACCTCTTTTATTATTTTTAGAGCATCTCTTACAGGCACGACGGTGCTCGACTTTTTCTCCTGAAGAGTCCTTTGTTCTTGCTGAGCCTTTCCCCCGAGCTACCTTATAGTTCCCTGATCACAGAAGGTTCTGAGTCATCTCGTGGGACCTGAAGATTCTGCCGTTTTCAGGGTTTGAAGCGCCCTCTGGCTTAAAGCGATCTGTCAGTAATCCTTTGAGGATCGAAGTTTCCTATATGCTGCCGGGATGTTTTCGACCAGATATTCTACTATTCCCTATCTCATCGCTGCCCGCACTTTCGATAGCAGCCTAGCTCCCCTTCTTGGGATGTTCCAATCTTCGGATCTGCCGTCGCATCGTTCTGCCTTAGGGGGGGACCCCCCTTTTTTTGGGGCACAGATATGCGTACAGCGGTTTTTTTGACAGCTACCCGCCAGTCGAGCGTTAACGCCCCCCTCCAGATTCAAACGAGCATGTTGTCCCTTTTTCTTGCTTTTCAACCCTGCGACTTTTTTCTGCCCAGGAAGTGGGGCGATTTTCCTTTGAATTGTCGCGGACGCGGGCTCCTTTTGCAACGGGGCAATTAGTTCCGTCTCGTGCCTCTTGCCTTTTCTTTCCCTTTTTGCATGGTGCCGGCTCAGCGCACTTCCCCCTTTTCCCCCCCTCTTGGTTGGGAAACATCGCTCTTGACCTTACAGGTCTCCCTTTTGCCCTCCTCTTCGCAATCTTTTTTTGAATACCTTCCTCCCCCTCTGATACAAATCGTCGAAGGTTTTCACACGAGGGGGGTTTGAATAGCTCGTTTCTCTCCTTTATTTTCCGGCGCGTACGTGTCGACGGCGACTCTTCCGCGGCTCTTCGCCCACATGAGACTTTTTTCATGAAGGAATTCAGCGGGTCTCGTATGATTTTCCTTTGGGAGCCAGGTGCTGCTCAGTTCGTGATGGTTTCTCCTTTCGATTCCTGAAACCGGCATGCACGGTTTCCTCAACGACTACGTCGCTATGCTTTTGTGGGGGACATCGGCGTTTCCTCTCCGCTTCAGGGTCCTTTCGCTGACTCGTTTTTCCCTTTTGGTCGGTTGGCACGTTTTCTTTTTTTAAAACATGGTCTCCTGCGAAGGGTGGCGACGGCTCCCGTGTTGCTTCTCCGTTTTTTTTTTATGCAATGTGGGGCGATTCACCCTGGTGCATGCCCAGGAGTCCGCGTCTCTGCCCCCTCATCTGGTTCTCCACTCCGTGGGACCGCTCTGCATCCACTCGGTTTGGTCGCTGCGCTCGATGCTGAAGGTGGGGTCCTGGATTCGCACGTCATGCGTCTGCGACTCTCTCGTCGCCTTCTTTTTAAGATTTTTGTTTCTCTGACCCGCTGATCTCTCTCTCCCCTCCTGTTCGCGTGCCGCCGCGGCCTACGCCTGACATTTCAGTTTGCAGACAAGATTTATCTCAACGCACACAGACCCCCCCTCGTCCTGGCTTGAACATCTTCACGTTCCCAGTCTCCAAGATTTCTCCCCAGGGCTGTTTCGGCGCGGGAGCTCCTAAATTAGTGTTGTTGTGCTGCTCCCTCTTCCGAAACCACCCCCATTTTTCTATCCTTTTTTCACGTGAGCGGTGCGAAGGATCCTTTATCCGAGGAGTTGAAGACTATTTTCGGGTCTTAGCTCGGAACTCCTCACCCTCGAGCCATTGAGTTTCTTTGCAGGTTTTCTCAAGTATTATCTCCGCGATTCAGCTTCTCTTCCGGTCCGACACGACTCTGACGTCTTTTCCAGAGAGAATCGCGTAATTTTGCCCATACCGCCCTTCCCTTTACCCTCCTTTTTATTCTAGAGCCTCGCGACAACCCCCTGGGACGATGCGGCCGCCTTCCTTTTTAGGACCACAGAGTCGGCCCCTCTCGCACTCCTTCTTTTTTCATCCGAAAACCTTTTTTTTTTCGCCACCCACATTGCACTAGCTTTCTTTCCCGCTAAGAACCACTCGGTCTTTTCCATCGCCGCCTTTCATTGACCACATTTTTTCTCTTCCCCTTTCTTGCCACCCGCGACAAGAATAAACGCTATTTCCGGAACAGTTTTTTTTCAGAGGTCGCAATGTTTATGTCTTTTGCGACGTAGTCGTTTCTTCTCCTGCCGGTCCTTCCTCGCCAGGACTGGTTCTCCCCTTTACTGACAACGAAGCGCTCCCCCGTTCCAGTCTTACTTTTCTTCGGCATGCCCTTTTTCTTTTACATGGTGGGAGTCTCTCCGTAAGATCGCTAGTGTGGTAAGTCCGGCCCTCTCGACCCCCCTCTTCTTCTAGTTCTTTCTTCACATCCGCCATCGGTTTTTCCACCTAACGATTCTGGATCTTATCCTGCTTCTTTTTTGTTTTCAACGCGTTGCGCAGCAATTCTTTTTGGAGAGATTGGGCCTGCGATGTTCCCCACCACCTTCCGGTGTGTTAACCCGCTGGCTTCCCGCTTACGCCAGATCTCGAGCTTGACCTCCCTTCTTGCCGCGGCCTCCCAGTTGTGAAGTTTTCTCTGTTTTACAAATACCGATAGCGAAGCTTCGGTCCCAGCCTGCTTGGTTCGTCAATTTTTTTTTTTTTTTCCTCCCTGATTACTGAAACTTCGTCCGCTGGCCCAAGCGCGTTAATAGTCTTTTGGTGCGCTCGAGTCCGCCCACCTTAGTTTTCTCCCCAATGTCCCCGTTTTAACTCTTTTTTTCCTCCCCCTCTCTTCCCCCCCCTGATTTAAACCTGAGCTCCTAGCTCGCGATCGTGCTTTCCTGGCGCTCTTACGTTGTGGATCCCTTCCCTCTTTTTTTCTCTCAACCTTCCCGGCATCAATCTCGTCGCCCCTGCCCCCCCTCGCGCGCAAGATTCATTTTCCGCTGGAGCCCGGATTCGGGATTTTTCCCCTCCCCTGTCTCTTCTGAACCTCGTTCGAAGGACCGAGTCTTCGGCTGCGCTCTGAGTTTTAGCCGGTCGAGCAACCCCCCCTTCTATTCTTTTTTTCATCTCTTCGAGTTTTTTTTCCCCCCCTCCCGCTCGCCAGCTGAGCATACGGAGAATGCTGCAGCCACTACAATTCTTGTCGTTCCTGTTTTTCTTTTGCCTACGATTGGGATGGGACCCCGTTTCCGGGTGTCCTGAAGAGAGATACTCGAGTACTGCTTCCCTTTGTCGGATCCTGCTGCTTCCCCTTATCCTTTTTCTCGGGTGCGACTTTTCATTCACTCACCCGGGCATGTTTGTCGCATTTTTCTCAGACCTTTTGTGCGGCACTTTTTTGGTCATAGTCTTCATGCCCGCTGCGTTTTTCCCCTGACGAGTGCGTTCAGTAAGCTCGATGTCGTTGCAGGCGCGCCTTTGCCTGTTCCCCGCGGAACCTATGTGTTTCGCGTAGGTATTTTTTCAGAGACTGGCAGATCAGGAAGGAGACTGATTTTTAAGGATCTGCGCCGTTTCAAAGATAAGCCTTCCCCCAGTTCCCTAAATCTGATCCTTACTTCTTTGTGTTGAGTTCGACACGCGTCTTTCACAAGGACCCTGGTCGATTGGTTTCGGATAGTTCTTGTGTAGTGCTTGATGATGCGGGCTCCCCCCTTTTCGGTAGTCTTTATGATATTCATAGACGAGTGCTTTTCCCCAGGAGACAGCGCGAAGTCAACTTGCTACCCGATAGAACTTGAAACTCCGGAGTCTCTCATTTTTTATTTCTTTTCTCTCGGCAGAATGATCAAGCTTTGGGCCCCCTTTCGGGTTGAAAGACATGTCTTCACTTTTTTTTTGCAATTCATTCTTCAGCTTTTTTCTCTCCGGACGGCTTTCTTTCGGTTTCCACTTTTCCCCTTTCTTGTCTTCCGGGAAGTTGAAGTATCAGCTCTCAGCGAGTGGCTTTCTTACCATTTGCTCTGTCTCGGGCTTTGACCCAGGACTCCCCTTTAGCCGCGTACCCCTCGGAGACTTTCCCCCCTCTCTTTTGTACTTTCGAAGAGCGCGTATAACGTCGTATCGTGACAAATGCTCAATCGCGGCCGCAACCAATGTCCAGTTCTCCTGTGCACTCCCAGGAATAAGGAGTCTTTCTCGGGAACCCCTCTTTATTTCCCCTTTTTCCGTTGGTTTTGTGAGAGTCTTTTTTTTTTTCTTTTTTCCTACTTTTGCCTTATTCAAGTGTCAAGCTGGGCATTTCTTAAACTGGCATCTGGCAGGTGCTTCCTCGCTTCGATTGCCTCTGTCTATCCTACTTCCCCTCCCCTTTCACCACTTCTCGAGGTCCGGCGCGGAGAGGCTCATACCATTGAATAGCGGGACGTCATGATTTTTTCGAGCTGCGGAACAATGTAATTCTCGCTGCCTCCTTCGGCGCCATTCTCTAAACCCCTCCTAGGACAAGACTTTGCCCCCCTTTTTCGCACTCCAGCCCTGGCCGGCCATCGAGCGCACTCTTTTTTCGACAACCTTGGCGAGCATTTCCCCCTCGCACGTCTTTAACAAGAGGGACAATTCCGTTTTCGGTATCCCGGTTTTCTATCGGGATCCGATTTTTGGAACGGGTGACTTGCTCTCAGTCCAGCGATCCGTGAGGCCAGATCTCGTTCTCACATGTCTACCTCCCCTCGTTCCCCCCCCCCCTCCGGAAAGCTCGTGCAGAACTTACTCATTCCGGATTTAATGACCGAGAGCTCCATGGACCCCGCGCTGCTGATGCTCGACATTGGTCTTTTACCTATTTCCTTTTAACGGGCGATCGCCTTCCAGTCAGGTCCTCATTGCCTTCAATCCTGAACCCAGCTAGATTCCTATTCTCCACAACCCCGCTCTTCCCTTCCCCCCCCCTCCGCTTCGCCCTGCAAACGACGAGGCCCCTCGTCTCTGCGCACTCGGCATGCGCTTCCCCCATTTGTGGTCAATGAGTACTGGCACGCTTTCGCCCCTTTTCTGTACCTTCTTCCGGAGACCGCCTTTTCTACCCCCGGGCAAACCGTTCACCGACGCCTCCCTTTCCGGCCTTCCCCTGCCGATCTCTCCCCCTACCGGTACTACGAGGTCTTCAGCCTTCCCCCTTGGCACCGATCCTTCCTATAGTTGGCCAATCCAAGGGCGCAGACTATTTGTTCTGCATATTCTCTCCTGTCACTGCCTTGTTCTTTTATTGCTTGCCCAATGGCAGCGATTCTTTCGAGATTAGCCGAAGAGATCTTCCGATTGTGGCGTTCGTCACTAGTTCTTATTCGACGAAGCAGAGGATGCATAGGTCAGTGTACCCATCCTGGTTGGCCTTGAGCTCCCCCCTCGGATTCTCCTATCGACCGGCGACGCGATGCCGTGAGCAACCGATGAAGAGCCCTTGATGCATGGCCAGCCTCCTAGGAGCTTCGCGTCCCTGGGCGGTGCTTCGATCTTCCTGATGTCGATCGATGTATCACGGGATAGGCGGGAAGTGCTTTTTTGCGTAACAGCATCCCGCCAGCCGAGCTCGCTTACTGGCCCTCCCCTCCGTCGCATGATTCCTTTTAGATTTTGGCTGCAAGTTCCCCCCCCTTGACGAGACCTTCCTCCTCAGACAGGAAGGTGGTTTTTCTTTTTTAGTTACTTTTTTCGACCTTCTCTCCTTCAACGGTCCTCTCTCTCATCAGTATAGAGTATTCCCTTAGGGTTGATCTCAGCCTTTTCCCCTCGTTTCCCTGGACCCCCTCCCCCGATGCCCTGACCCTCACGTTTCTCCCGCTACCGAAGATATGCGCACTTGGGGCTTTCCCCCCAGGAGGATCTCCTCTGACTTCTTCGAGGTGCCCGATGGTCAGGGGGGACTCGATCCTCTGAGCTCGGGATCTCCGCCGGGCGTTAAACAGTAGGGCTTTGTTTTGTTTTTTTTTTATTGATTATCGCGACCCCCCCATGTAGGATGATTTGAATCCCCCCTTTTCTTGCTGATACCTGCTTGGGGAGAGTTCTGGGGATGCTCGCCTGTTCCTTCGGAGACATTACCGATTCAACCTTTTAGCGGTTTCCCTCTCAACACTAGCCTTTACCTTTTTCAGGCCGAACTCCTTCCATCCTGAGCGGGTTTGAAAGCCCGGGAACCTAGAACTTGCAACCTGGTCATGCAACTTATTTTCCTCCTGCGACCGGCGAACCTCGTTTTTTTATCTAGGACAAGATTTCTGTTGAGGCCTAACCTGGCGATGCCCCCCCGGCTTTGTGCTGACTATCTGGTTCCTCCCCCCCCTCCCGGCCCGATCGAACGATCTCTTTGTCCCTTCATGGCTTGATCTGCTGAAGGAGTGTGGGCAGGGGTCCTTTCCTTTTTTTCCCTACCCATGCGTATGTTTTCCCCCGCGATTTTTTCGGTCGAGCACCTCTGGTCAAGGCACTTTCTCCAGGATCGCGGTCTAAATCGACGTCCTTTTTTCCGCGGCTAGGCAAATAGGCCATTGGCAAGTGCTATTTTGACCGGTTGCACGTCGTCACCTTTTTCTCATCGCCATAGCACCGTGTCCCCATAATTGAAGACAGAGGTTTTACTCTGCTTCCATCCACTGCCTTTCTCTCCGCTTGCATCACCCCTTTCCCCTTTTCTTTGGAAAACTGAGCTCTGATTTATAGAGACATGATGTTTTTCCGAAGGTTCCCCGGTTTTGGAGCTCTCCACTTGCCCCAAGTCGCTCTTGCCGCTGCCTCTGTTCCCCCCAGCCTTCTCTCAAGCGATCCGCTTCGCTGAGACAGGTCAACGCCTCCAGCTGTTCTCTCAATAGAAGTTCTCGCAGGCGCATATAGCGGTTTCCTGACCCATGGATCGTGTTCGTCGTGCAAACCCTCCATTAGCAGATAGAACCGCCTAGCTAGCCGATCGGGTCTTTTTCTGAAGGCCTTCTTCTTAGAGCGCCCCTGCTGTCAGAGCGCGACAGTCTTGGTGAGAATTTTCCCCTTCCCCCCAGGATCAACACATTGAAATCGGTTTTTTTTTTTTCACTCGCAGTGTGAAACAACCGGTCTCTGTTCCACAACTTTTGTTCAAGATTGCCCCAAGGTTGGGATGACCCGTTGGAAACCCGGACCCGCCCTCCATGGCTTCTCAGTTATAAGGATAGCTTCGCCTAGGCCTGCTTTCCCCCCCCCCCCCCGAGGCAGCGTGTCGTTGATTGAAACAGTGTTTTCTCTACTCAGGCAGTTTCCCATCACTTCCCTGAAGGCTCCGTCTCTTTCAGCTTCCGAGAAAAGAGGGCTTTTCGGACCGCCTCCAGGTAGTTCGAGTATCTCTGCCAGTGCGTACGTAAGGGGTCGTCTCCGTAGCATACAATGACTCAGTATTGTAGACCCCTTGTGAGAATAAAATCATGTCCCTATTCCTCGAGTCTAGCTTTTTCCCCACCACCAATGAGCAGTATTCGGGTCGAGAGGTTTCTGACTTCAGTGTGGTTTCCTTTCCGTGCATTTTCCACCATAAAAGTAAGGTTCTCTTTACTCTGACAAAGAGCCCTCCTTCCCATGTCCCCGCTGCTCCTTCCCTTCTTGCTCTCGCGCTGCGGCCTCGCCGCTAACGGGTCTAGACCAGTCCTCGCTCAGCCCTATGCCCTGCCTGCGCCCCTGGTCTCGGCTCTTCTGGGGGGGTTTGAAATCGGTCCTGAACAATTCCTTCGGTCGATTGCCAGTAGCGTCGATACGTCAGTTTTGTATTTTTGGTCGAGAATTACCGACCAAGAGCTTCCCGAATATGCACGGCGAGGATCATAGATTTTTTTTAAAGCCGCCCTTAACCTAAGATTTAGCCCCCCACACCAGCTCGTGATAGAATCGTCTAGGTTTGGTGAGGAGGTTTCTCTGGTTGGCTCCATCTTCTATTTTTCACTCTTCGCCACCCAGGCCTCCGAGAATTAAGATTTTATGTTCTAGCTTGGCTTCAGGGGCCACTCCTCTTTGTAAGAATCGCCGTCTCCCTAGATAGAAATCCGTCCCCCCCTCGCTTGGGCTATTTCGTGGGTTCTGCTTCTAGCAGCCTCCCAAGTGCCCTTGGCACTTTTCTATGACCACCCAGGCTGTGTATTAGACGGAGTTTGTAAGAAGAAACCCCCTTTCGGTCTCTTGGCCAGGGAAGTATCTCGATTTGGATCGGTTGCCGCCGTTGGCGGCCGTACTCGAGCTCGTGATTTGTCTAGATCGGCTTTTGGAATGATTTGATATCGTTTTCCGGTAGCATGCAGCGGGTTTGCATAAGGGGCGCATTCGGGTGCCCTGGCGAGAACCCTATGTTTTAGACTTCAGTCGGTTTCCGGCATTTCTCATTGCCGCTGTCTCTGTCGCAATTTCCGGAGTCGCTTCGACAGTATTTCCGCTCTCCAGCGGCCGTGGCGTTGTCGAGACGCGTTTTTCGCCTGTACTCGCGAGTTTTCCTCGACTTGCAGAAGTCGGTCTTTTAGCAGGAATTCCTGACGCCTTTTCCCCTGGTCCCCCAGGGCCGATACACTGTCATTCAATCTTTTTTTTATTAGTTCGCATGTAATGATCGGTTCCAGCCCTGCACGTTCTCAGCCTAAGAGCTTTTTCGTTTCTTGTTGGGCGACAATTGGATATGGTACGCGGCTTATTCATCTCCGTCTTCCTATGATGAGCCAGTAGTTTGCGCCCGTTTCCGCCCTCTTGACTGAAACAGTTTAGTAACGAAAATTCCACGCCAGAGTTCCTTGCTTCTTCTCGTCCTTCCCTGGGCAGAGGTGCACGCTTCTGCCAAGGGGGGGTGTTCTCATTCGCTCGATCCTTCCTTATAGGAGAGTCTTATTTACCTGTCCTCTCGGTCGTAGATTCGTTCATGCCTGGTCGCCTGCTAGGCTAGCTTTTTTAACCTGGTTTACGCCGTGCTGAGTGAATAGGGATCGTTGAAGTACGCATTTCGTCGTAATTCATCGGTTCTCTCCCGGTTTTTGAAGGGTTACGCCGCCGCCCGAGTCCGTCGGATTCTCCCCCTCGGCAAACCTCTGAGAAATCTGCAGCAACCTGGCCGTTCCATTTCCAGTTTGTCTGCATCCCCCGAATACCGGCAGGTTCCTTTACGAAGGC
>Ga0179593_1479430_pt1 | contig 24253 bp, 22 predicted proteins | sample CZODoug2_1_08_16_FD_185931 | JGI IMG/M metagenome (GOLD analysis project Ga0179593, IMG submission 185931) | Vadose zone soil fungal communities from Angelo Coast Range Reserve, California, USA - CZODoug2_1_08_16fungal (PacBio error correction) | ecosystem: Environmental > Terrestrial > Soil >... | reverse complement strand
TGATTCCAATCCTTCTTTCGCTTTCTTCGAGCAGGCCTCTTTCCGTCCCCTTCATGTTCTGGAAGCGAGGTTCTCTTCCCTTGTAGCAAAGTTTCGCGTGTTTTTTAAGAGGGTCATGAATGATCTTTATCAGTATCTTGGCTCCCCTTTCTCCGTTTGTTGGCATGCTCCGTCAGTGTACCAACTTTCCCTTTTGCTCTTTTTCGTTTTTCACATTGAAAATCGAAATCCATGTCTCTTCGGTAGCACGGTTCAAGACCCCCCTCACGAATTGCTTCGTTAACGTGTTTTTTTAGGCATGGTCCACTTCGGCCCCCGCCCCACCTGCTTTTTTCTTGCCCCCTTTTGCGCCATCGGGCGCTCAGTCTGTAATTTGACTTTCGTCGAAGCAGTTGGCAGTCCTTTCCTTACGCCCATACCGCCTGATCAGGCCTCGCCAGTGACCTTCACGGAGACAGGTTTTTTCACCCACTGTCGCGTCCGCCCCCTCATTTTCGATTCGTTTCCATTGACGTCGGTGCCATTTGGCCCGTATATTTTTTCCGTGACCTGCCTTGAGCCCTCATTCCGTTTTAGAGACCCCCTTGCTGATGCCGAAGCCGGAATTGATACTTGTCCTCCCGAAAACCCGTCCGCCAGCCACCCTTTTTCGTTCACACTTTTTGGTTTGTTCCTGTCGATTCCACGTACTAAGGACGACCCTACGATTGCTGTTTGGGTTTTTTTTTTGGGGGTTTGGTTAGGATGCGATTTTTTCGAAGTATGTTTAGCTTTTACGTTGGTTCAAGCAGGTTTTCGAGCCGTTCTATCGGCGAGCCTATTACGCTTCGTTTTCTGCTGTTACGGAAGGTAATTGCCCCCCGGAAGTAGTATTCTTACCCCGCCCCGCTGAAAACCCAGAAGACCTGTATTACCTAGTCTGATTAGCTTTTTTTTTGATTTCCGAAACCTTTAACCCCCTAATTCCATTTTGAGTCTCCGCCGTGCTTTTCGCCGTTTATGTTCGTAGACGTCTTGCGTAGCCTTTTGACCCTTCCTAAACCGCTAACCCTAGTTGGGCCCAAAATCCCGACCTTTAGCACTCTGAATGCCTTCGTGTCTATTCCTTGCGGTACGAAACTTCGCTGACCTTCAGCGCCCTAGGACCTGTTTGATCTATCTCCCCTTTTCATGTACATAGCTTATTTTTAGCTCACTGCACGTCTGCTCTTTTTCTCTTTCTAATTCGCTCACATCTGGAGAATCCCCGAGAATCGCTTTGGATGCCTTGACTTGCTTTTTTTGCTCATTGCACTGCCTTAAATGCGTTAGACAAAAATTTATCTGTGACGCCTTTCTACTGGAAGCCTCCCGCTTCTTTTTAAAAGACGAGTGCCCCCCTTTAGGCTTCTTTACTTTTAAACAAATATGCCAGCACTAACAGCTGTTCCCCCTTTGTACTTGGTGGGAATGAAAAGACCGTACAATTTCTGTTTTCTCGAGATCCTCTATAGGCACTGCTCTTTTCCATGCGTCATACCCCGAAGACTGCGCCACCGCAAGGCTGCTCTCGCGCCGTTTTTCGTGCGCGTTTCCTGCAGTTTTGCTTTTGCCTCCGTACTGAAAAGGGATAGTGCGACGCCAGTCTTTGGCGCCGCCCCCCTTCCCCCCGCTCTCTAGTGTTACCGGCGCGCTCAGCCACTTTTGCTTTTATCCCGCCTCTCCCCGCTCCGATCTTTTTTTTTTCCTCATCGGCCTTTTTTAAACTCAGTATCTTTCCACAAGCGCCGGGCCGGAAAAAGCGCCGTTTTACTCATCCATCCCTATGGCGACATCGGCCCAGCATGAGCCATTCCGCTGGACTGGAATAAAGTTCATAGCCCCTGCTTCTTTTGACCAAAATGTTGAGACTTGCCTCCATGCACTTGATTCTTAATGCGCAGCTTGCTGGATCGTCTCCCTAGTCTCCTTTCTGTGCCAGAGGATGTACTCGACTTATTTTTTTTGACGAGAAGAAAGTTTCTCCCCTCTCAGAGAACTTCGTATTACCGCGAATTCCTTTGATGTATGTTTAAGGTGGCATCGTTGTCTTTTGTCCGATTCTCTGGTTCCGGCCCGATCGCCTCAGCGGCTTGTTTGGTTTTGCTTCTGATTACGGTGTACATAACTTTCGGAACCGAGGCACAACCATCTGGGAGAACAGAGTTCTGATAGGTTCGCGAATTTTTTTAAGGCTCGACCCGTTCCTCGCCTGTGCGTCTCTGCCCTCCCCCTCCATCGATTTTCATCAATTTTTCTTGCCTTTTCCCCTTCCTTTACAAATGGTAGTTTTTTTCGAAAGCGACCCCTTTCGAAGATGCCCGGTCGCGCTTTGCCGCCGACCTGCCATCATTCCGGCGCCACCTTTACCATCTCGAAGTGCTTGTTTACTTTTTGCCCTGCCGCAGCTTCCCCCTTTACAGAAGAGCCTTGTGATCGCCTTTTTGTTTTGATGATTACCCCCCCTTCAGCCTCCTTCCCCTCATTATTTCTTTTTTTTTTTTGTCTCGCCCTCTTTGCATTCCTTCCGACGGGCCTTTTGCTTTCTTCGAACACCGCATCTCCTCTCTTGCATAAGTTGTTGTTTTTTGCGATCCTTGCAAGAATCCCATTTGAAAAGGCTTCTGACTGTCATTAATTCCTTTTCCTTCTGCCGCGCCATTTTTCGCTACTTTCTCCGCCGACCTTCGTTTTTCCACCTTTTCGCGCCTGAAGTTTTTCGCTCCTTTCCTTCCGCGTTCCCCCAGGTCCCCTAAGAGAATTTTGTTGTGTACTTTTTGTGGCGTGGTGCGGGGGGTGTGGGCGGGCGGACTTCCCAGGGTGTGGCTGTTTGTTTTCCCCACCAGCCATTGACTTTGCGAGGGCGCCACCGTCCCCTAAGGTCGACCCCCAACCTGCCTACTGACTTTCTGATCGCTAAACTCTGCGAATGCGGTGAAAGACTATTCATCCGACCCCGATCGACGTCACTTTTATGCTCTGCCCGGCGACACTTTTCAGTGAGTTCCTCTTGCCTTAGACAGACTCCTCTCTCAACATCGCTGTTTTGGATTTTGTTACGAGAGACACCTCCCTCTCAAGTCCTTCCAGGCTGCGCCGCTTGGCTCATCTGCTCCTATCCCTCTCTCCCGCCAGCACCATCTTATGCCGATCACCGGTCCCTCTTAGAAGCCCTCGCGACCGGCAGCGTTATGCTTTTCCCTTCTCTACTCCGAGTTTCCTCAGCATGTGCCTCGTTTATCCTCGGAAGAAATTCTCCTGAGAGCTCGACACACTGCCTCCCTCCTTCGGGCTGCGACCCACTCCTCCCCCTTTTAGTATGACCATTAAGACGCTCCCCCTCCCACTGAGAGAGCCCCTTTTCCGGGCCTTTAGGTCGGTTCCTCTTGATCTGCTCCCCGCTTTTTACCTCTTGCCCTTTTTGGTCAGAGGAACGAATTTTTTTTACCTTCAGTTGCTCGAGTCTACTCTTGAACCTATCGCGTCTGATTCGGAATGGTTTTTCTCTCAGGATTTTTTGCACAGCGTTGAAAACACGCATGAATTTCCGAGCGGCTTTTTTTTGGGGGGGCCCTCCCCTTGTACTTGCGGCACGTGACCTTCCTTGCGGAGCATTCTCGGACCGGAGATGATTAAGGCTCTCGGATCTTTTGGTGTATTCGCCTAAGCATCCTTTTAAAAGGCGCTCGCATTCTGCTGCCATCGAGTTTATCGCTTGCTGAACTGTACCCTTTTTTTCATCCATCACTGCCGAAGAAGAATCTCCTGAATGGTTATACTCCCGGTCTGGCAGATGTCCGCTCCTAGGCACTCTCCTTTTTAAGTAGTCCAGCCATGCATGGATTGACAGAGGAATTGTTTCACGCCTTCTCGAAAGCAACCCCCCCCCCCCCCCCCTTTTTGCCCCCCCCCCCCCCCACGATGATGAGCCTCCCGAAGCCGCCTCATGCTCTTCCTTTCCGCTGCGGGACTCTCTCCTACTCTTCTCTTTTTTCTCTTTCGATCTTATCACTTCCTTTTTCCTACCTCCCGACTGAGTTAATTCAGAGGGACCGACGAAGCTTTATCTAAGCGCAAGCTTCCTTCCCCCTCCGCTCTTTTCCCCTATGATTAGCCATTCTTATCTGGCCCATATATTGCCGTTTCCCTTCTTTTTTCGCAGGCGCCGAGTTGGTGTGCAGGTATCGCAGCTGGTGCCATCCCTTCCCCCCCCGCGCCCCGACCTTTTTTTTTCCCCCTTCACATTCGCCCGGCTGGTTAGACCATTCTTTTTTGCCCTCGGAAACCTCATGCTGTTTATTTTTCGCCTGTTTTTTCCTTTCTCAGAAGATCCTCTTGGTGGGATGATGTTGTTTCGGCCCCCTCTTTTCTAGATACTAGTCTGCCCTTTTTTCCGCGCGTTACACTGGATGGCAACGGCTCCTTCCAGAACATCTCGAAACGGGCCCCGCCTCGCGCGCCCCCTCCTCGCGTCGTCGCTTCGCCGGTGTCGGCAAAAGATTTCGTGTGTCGAGTTTAAGACCTTTCCCTTTGCTCGCGCGCTACCCTCGTTTCAAGAGCTTTTTCTATTTTTCGACCTACCCTGAGTTTCTCAAATTGACCCTTTCCCCTTGAATAACTTATGCACACCTTCCGACGCCTTTGTGAGCTTTCTCCTCTCCTTTCCGGTTAAGGTACCCTTCCCGCGCCGCCCGCTCGTATAGCTACGCTGCGTTGACTTCGCCGAGTGGATCATTTTTCGCCCAGTCATCGCGCCGGCCGAGCGGACAATTTGCGTTACAGAACCATGTATTGGGATGGCCTCCCTCTTTTGTCCCCCAGACGTTTTACGCGCGCCATTTTCGATCTCCCTGCGTTTCGATTCACTGACCGAATTGTTGTGCGGTCGCCCGGTCCCCTGGCCCTTTTTAGCCTGTTGGCCAGGTGCTGGAGTCCTTGCGTCTCTCCACGCGCGCGCCCCTTCCTCCATTTTTTTTCCCCCCGAATTCCCCTTTAAAGATGGAGTGTTTCACTATTGCCTCGTCCAGCAGGAATACGGCCTCTTTTTCCGACTTTTTTTTTTTTAAAATAGAATCTTCTACTTTTTTACTTCTTTTCTTTTTTGTTGCGATTCCTTTTTCCTCTTTGAGAATGATTTACGAGCGGGTACTCCGGTACTGAGCCCGGACCGGACTGATCTTTTATTGCTTCAGTGGTAATTGTTTTGCGGTATTACCTCCCTTTCTCCCTTCCGCTTTTTTTCGCCTTCCCTTTTCCTGGACTCCGCCGAGAGAAAATTTTCATAAGTTGCGCTTTATCACGCGAGTGTAGCGACGCTTTCTGCACTCGGTTTAGTCCGCAGAGCGTCTAGGGTCTCATGCGGCTATTCCCAAAACTCTTTTGATTCTTGCACTTTTTCTTTTTTCGGCCAGCCATCGAGGACATCTAATCCCAGGCTATCTTGTAGTTATTTTCGTAGATGTATAACTTTTGGTGTCCACTCCTCCCTCGATCCCCTATTTTCCTCTATCAGGCGATCGACGACAGAATGAACCCTTCTCCCGCGCAGGACAAATACGCGAGTAGAGAATTCTGCATCGGCACCGACAAGAACCCGAATTGAAGACACCTCTTTCGAACGCGGTGTCTGTCAGCACTTCCGCCCCCCCATCTTTTATGCAGTCTTTTTTTCGGAGAAGTCCTACTCGCGTTACACGAACAGCCCCATCCTTTTTGTGCCTTTTCTTTTTTTTTCACCGTACGCGCTCCCCGAGACGATGAGGGTTTCCCGCGAGTGGCCGATAGTGTGCGATCGGGAAGACGCATGAGCCAGTTTCGGTTTCGATTTTTTGCGACTGCAAGTCTCCCGCCGTTGATCGCTTGAATTGAAGCCTTGCTCGTGTCAGCGCCACCGCGTCTTTCTTGCTCTTCTGCGACCTGCAGAAAGCATGCAGTCGTTCCCAGATGATTCCGTCTTCCCCCTGTACCTCATGCCAGTTTGATGATAGCCGGTCGTTCGCTTTGGCCGTCCCTACCTCTTATTACGATCTGTCTTCTTAGACAAAATCCTCCCCTAGTTCCTGGCACCAACTCCTCCGATTTTTTCCCTCCCCTTTTCGATAGTTCGGACGTCGTCGTTTCCTAAGACAGCGTTTGCTCGGTTTCCTGATCGCATGACCTTTGGCCTCTTCTACCTTTTTGAGAGGACCCAACGCCGCCACGTGTCGCTTTTCCCTGCACTTAAGTTGCTTTGCTCTTAATATCGGCCCCCCCAATCGAGGTAAGTGGACTCTTGCTCCGGCTGGTTGGTCGTCTAGTCTTTTACGGCCGAGCAGCCTGGGCCTCCGCCTTCTGCATTTTTCCGACGCAAGAGGACTGTGGCTGTTGAAAAAAAGGTTCGCCTATTTTGCTGCCTATATGTCATTTTCATTCCATCCTTGCAACGCATCCATTCCGCCTAGCAGACGGTCGCCCCCAGCAACGCTTACCTCGATTGCCCCCTCCTGACGACCGGTCTTGGCTTTGATCCCTTTGATTTGCAGACTCGACTATGCGTTGATCGCGACCGAGCGGTGGGAAACGTGTGAGCCTGGCTGGAACAGAAGCGCCTTCCCCCTCTCCCGCTTAATCCATACCAGATTTCCCGCTGAAGTTTTGACTCACGAGCTTTTCGCTCACCTTTTCAACTTCTTTACCTCGTTTTTAGCTTTTGCTCCTCTCACCCTCTCCGCCTCTGATGTGTTGATTCGGCATCTCAAGGAATTTTTTTCAACCCGCCAAGCGGCCCTTCCGTCATGCTTCAAATGCGAGCCGCGTCTCGTCCCAAGCGCTTTGACCCTTTCTGGCTTTTTCTCCTTTTATGTGTAGCGCTAGAGCCCTGTTTGGTCTACGCCAATGTGTCTTTCCCCCCACGCGACGTCGAAGTTCTTCGTCAGCGCCATAATGGGCGATGGCTTGGCTCTTCTGCCGAGGATAGTGCACATACATTTTTCCCAGTCGACCTTTGAGCTCTAGCTAGTGCACGTTCTGACCCCCACGCCGCCCAGGCTCTCCGACTTGATTATTCTGCAGTTAGCAATTCCAATTCTTTCCGCGAATGCGGCCATATATCCCCCGAGCGCGAGCCTTGGTCACTATTTCCTTGATATCGGTTTTTTTCCTCTCCCCACCGTGCTCGATCACACACGGCGTCCCCTCCCTTGTGACCATCCGGGATTAGCTGGAGCGAGCTTTGAAAGTTATGAATTGCCCCCTCTCTTCTGCGCCTTTCCGCGCAATTCGCGCATCATTTTTTTCTTGGTCTTCCTCCCACTTGATAGCCCTTCGCCTTGATTTTTAGGATAGAATCAGCCCCCATTCTGGTTGAGCAGGCGACACCCCATCTCTTTTTTCTAGTAACCACGCACCTTAGCACTTCTGAAGCAACGTCGCGCCCCGCCGTTTTTTTTCCCCTTTTCAAGCGACAGCCCCTTTTGACTCGATGCGTGCTCTATGCTTTCAAGTACTGGGAAGCTCTGCTCCTGCCTGTGAGGGGCTGGATGAGGCCCACCCTTCTTCCCCTTTTCCCCCTCCCTTCGGTTTTTTCTCGACTTGTGTTCCTAATGCATCCTAGACGTTCCCCTTCTCCCACTTGCCGGCGAGGATGATTTTCCGCCAGAATTTGGGTTTTGCTTTAGCAAGAAAGAGAGGAGGAAACTCTACACTAGTCAAACACCCCAGGTCAGGCAACATTTTTTTATCCTCTGCCGTTCTGTTGCCCAAGAATTTCGCTAATCTTTTTGTACTAGGCTCCGCTCTAGAAGAGGTTAGCTTGCTCTGTTTTCATTTTCTTCGCTGAATTTGTGTTGATCCTAAGAGGAGGATGCCTTTCCAATTCCCTTTATGCTTTTTTCCCCCACCCTTCGCTTTACACTGTGTTCCTCTCCGCCTTCTTCGCACGCCCGGCGTCCCCTGTCTATTACCTCTCGCCCGTCTCCCTATATAAATATCTGAGAGGGTTTCTCTATCTTTCCGAAGTTGTTCATCTTGTCCCCCGCGGTTTCAAGGCGGTGCAAAGGCAGCGCCCCTCTTTCTCTAGCGATTTTTCGACCCGTCCCATCCTATCCCCTTTAAGTTCTCAGCATTGCCGCGGTTTTAATACCCTTGCAATTCTTCTAGCCGTTGTCGGACTCTTTTCTGTCTGATTTCCCTGGCCTAACTCCTCTCCCCCGAGGCTCCGCTCGACCACTTTTTTTAAGGACGTTTTTTATATAATGATCTCCAGGGGTTATAATGCATGCGTTTATTCCTACCTTATCCATGCCCTTTTCTTACTTGCTTTTTTCGCGCTCTCCCCTTTTATCTCGTATCCCCCGCCGTGCCGCTTGCCGCATGCCGGTCGTGTTTGCGTGTGACGCGTCCCAGATACCCTTTCCGGGGGGGGGAGAGTTTTTGGTTGTTTTGTTTTGGGTTTTTTTGTTTTTTTTTTTTTTTTTTTGGGGTCCATGAAGCCTCAGGAGACTGGGGCCCTCCTCCCTCCCCTCATGCACTTATTCGTGATGCACCTTCCCCAGAGTAGCTACGGCTCCTTGAGTCCCCCACGACAATGACATGGCGCTTTTTCTCTTCTTCCTGCTGGCTCCCGACTGCTTCCCGTTGTCACTCCCTTTCCAATTTAGGCGCAGCATTCTTTTGTGGATGAAGGAGCTTATCTTTGCCGCCTCTATTAATCAGGGGGTGTTTGCGGTTTTTTTGTGGTTGCCTGAACATAGAGTTGTCCAGGACTCGCTTTATTTCCTCCTTATCTGTTTTTTCGACTCCTTGATCGGTGAACTGCGTTCCTTGTCCCGAAACGATTAAACGTTGGTGCCCCTTATCCGTTTGACGCAAGCGCCACCAGCTTTCCCTTTTTTGATGCAAGCTTCCGGCGTCGCGCTTCCCTCCCTTTGTCCTGATGCCGTACGTTCCAGTTGATTAGCGCGAGTCTGTTTCGGCCTTCCCTCGCCACTTTTCCTCCCCCCGATTTTTCCCGCCCGTGCGCTTTGCTTGCTCTCGCACCCCCCATGCCGCTTCTGGCGGCTCCCCCCCTTTTACAGCGTCGTACTCTACTCACTTAACTCAAGGTCCCCGGCCCAGGGCCTTGTTGACGCATCGGCGCTTTGTTAAGGGATTTTCGTTTTTGTGGTTTTTGTTTTTTTGGGGTTTTATCCCCCCTATTTTCTCAGAGTTTGAACCTTCGCCGTCGCTTCTAATTTTTTTTGGTTTGCGACTACTCCTTCTATTGTTCCCTTTAGCCATACCCCCCACAGACTCTTTCTAGCCTTTTTTTAGGTATTTTGAGAGATTCGATTTTTTGAGTCTTCACCTGTAGAACTTTGCCCCCATCTCCCCCCGGGTGGAAGATTCACTATTTTTTTTTTTCCTCCTACCCCCCCGGCGACCACTGGCTGTTAATGGATCTTTCCACCTCCTTAAAACGCGCCCAGCCTTTTCAAGGAAAGTAATCCTTCGTCGTCGCGTCCTGTTCAGACCCAAGACCCCGTGCTGACGGGCTTTGTTTGATTTGGCAGTACATGGTTGTCCGTGATATTACGCTTCGACGAGATGAACCTCGACAAGGTGGCCTGGCCTCTTACGTTTACTAGAGATGTTTTAACGACTGTCCGAGTTTAACCGCTGTTAATTTTGACCTGAACCGCATGGAGTCCTTCTCCTTGAGAGGTTACTCGAGAACTGCTCTCGCGATCGTTCAGAGCGGCGGGCCGCTTTCCGCCTTTCACGGTCTCGCATCTTCAATTTTCCCTTGAAAACGGCCGACCCCCATTGGTTCCTTTCCAGTCCCATCTTTTTCATATTGCGGAAATGACTTTCGAAAATTTTGTCGGGGACCTTCCCTCTCTACCGCCCTTTGATTTGGCCTATTCGCCTTTCCCCGTTCCTTCCAGTGCCTCTCTTTTTCGGTCGAGATTCACTTTTATGCCCCCTCCCAAGAGTCCGCAGCCCGTACGCTGAATACCTCCCCCTCCCAATGTACGAGCCCATCCGCGGCCGTATTTTAATTGATTGTTTGTTTGTGTTTTGTTTTTTTTGTATAATAACGCCGCGCTTTTTTCCCTCGACCGGCGCATATGATTCCTCTTCTACGATTTTATATCCAGTTTGGTAATTTTTTCCTCTGGACTGGCAAAAGAGCAGCTGCCGGTCGCTTCGAACTCGGCCCTAAGCCGGCCCGAATCTCTTGTCCGCGCATCCCGAGTTATTGCTATCTCCCCTTTTTCTAAGGTAGGCCTAAGAATTTTCCACATTGCCCCTGACTCGCTCCCGATTTTGCCCCATTTGCCCCGCTTCGACTCGTGCTTTTTTCAGGTTTCAGCCGCGTTATAGCCAGCCACGTTTTTGAGACGTTGTAGGAGCCAATGATAGAGATGGCGCCAATGAGTGACCCTTTTTTTTCTTTTGGTCCCGACTTGCATGGGATAGTCCTATATTTCCGCTTTCGATCCTTGTTACGATGTGTATGTCCCCGTCCCGCCCTGTTTTTCCTCGCCGCCCACTGAGCAGTTGGTTCCAGAATGTTTTAATAAAAGTATTAGGCGCACCCCGGTCTGCGTTCTTGCAATGCTCTTCGGCCTTGTCACGTTTCCCTTTGCCGACCCGCAGAACAGCTCGTGAGTGCCCAGGACACGCCTTGAAACTATCCGGGCAGTCTTTCTTGCTTGTGAATTCCGGTCTGGAACCCGACCCAAGAAGCCCCAGCCCTTTTAGTTCTGGTTTTTTGCCACTTTTCAGCCCAAGTCAGTATCTTTTCCAGCACGCTTCCCCTCGATTTTTTTTTGAGTTTCTCATCATTTTTCTTCCGTCTGTCTGAATGATTTTTTAGTTGCTCAGACCTAGATTTGCTTCTTGGGTTTCGTTGTGGTTTCTCCCCATCTCCCCTTCATTGGATCTTCTCGCCCTGACGTCCAAGCAGTTCTAAAGCTTTTTTCTAGTTTTTCCGAGTCGATCTAGGGGCGCCCCAAGGCAGAATCGCAGTTTTTTGTAGCCTCCTATGTACTTTGAGGATGTCCTAGTAGACGTTTGTCTCCGTTACAATCATTACCCATCTTAGAAGGCTTGTTCAGGCCACATCCTGAAGGCCCTGCTGAACTGGATAGTGTCTTTTTTGTAGCTTCTTTTTAATGTTTCATGGGGTGCGATCTTCTTTTTGGAGACAACGCCCCGTTGTCGTGAACTTTTCGTTTTGGCTCGAATCAGCCGCCATTTGCTTCTTTCTCCAGTGCGTCGTTTCTGCCCTTTCCATCTTGACTGGCCGGACAATCGTTGCCCTTCTTTTTTCCCAGCATGGGTCGCATTCGGCCTAAAGAGGCCAGGTGCCCATCGTTTTCAAGGGTATCAGGTGATTACCCAGCCCCCCCGATCCGTCGGTCCTGCCGTATTTCTTGTTTCTCGTATTTTCCCGCGAATCCACTCTATTCCGAGAGAGTTTCTTTAGACTAGGACTGTTGTTTCTCTCTTTTAGGGAAGCTCGGCCCCCTCGCGCTCCTCGCATTTGTCAGTTTGAGAAAGAGAAGCCATAAGTCTTAGACGCGACCAGCAGGGTTTCGTAAGCCAGCCGCCCGTCTCCCTTTTCAGACCGCTAGAGATCTTGAGCTGCCTTGTCCCCGGCCGGTGCCGAATGCCTTACGCTTTGTCATTAGTCAAAGATTAAGAATCGTTCGGATGATCTTCATTTTAGATAGAGGGACACCTATACTGGTAACCGCCATTCTTCCTCGCATGCTTCGCTTCCCCGCCCTTCCAAGGCGGTTGATGACCCACCCCCCCGCGCGAATGGCCATCCCTCTTGACTGCAGGTCGGATACCCGTCTGTTCGACAAGCCTGTAGTTCCGTCCAAGGCTTTCTTTGCTAAGTAACCTGGTTACAGGCTTCTTGAGGAGTTCTTCTCTTCGTTTTTCTTTTTTTTTGGATTCATCGCCAGTGCCAGGCTTCCTTGTCGAGACGGCTTTTAGAATGCCAACCCCCGAAGGAAGATTCCGCATTTCCTGCATTTCGCACAGGCCGGTTTCCCCTTTGCCCTTTGTCGTGTTGTTTGAGGATTTGACCCCCTTCGGTACGGTCTTGAGAGCTTCTCCTCCGGGGTTATCGGCCCTTGTCTCGAACACTCCTTCTCAACCTTTGGACAGTCAGCGCTTGAACTTTTTCGGCCCCGAGCTTGCCACTTATCATCGGCCTAAGTCCTGTGAGCACCCTCTCAGTAGATTTTTAATTTTTCCCTTTTTCTTTTCGTCGTTAAGGGTGCGGTCTTCCTCCCCCAAAACTTTCGCGTCCGGTTTTTTCGATCCCGATGGCCGCCTCCATATTACGGCGACAAAGTAAATCGAACTTGGGCACGGCTGGAAGCGCCCCCCCTTTTTTATCCAGAGCTGGACGAGTCGTTGCGTTTTTTGCGCCGATTGTTTTTTGGCCGGCATTTCATATGTTTCTCCTTACGTTAATCGGCCTTGTCGAATTTCAGAGGTTGTTCTCACCCCTATCTCTTATGTTAATCTTTTTGTTGGTTTTTTTCGAGAGATTTCAGGGGGTATGCACAACCTGCGTCGGCGCGATTTCGAGGAATACTTCTCCCTGGTGCCTGAACAGCGAGGCGAGCACCTCCCTCTACCTTCGGACTCCAAGGCCCGCGACTGAAGTTGGTTTCGCGCTGCGGACGTTGCGGCCGCAGACAAATTTTTTACCTGTCTCTTGCATGATGGGCTTCCTTTCTCCGCGTTACCGTCTCCCGTGTTGATCACCTCCCCCCCAGGAAGCGCAAGGCTACAGTTCAAAACCTGCCCCGACGTCGCTTCCTTCCGGCGCATGTTGCTTTTTTTCTCCTGCTCTGCGCATTTCCTCTATGATTTCTTTCGGCTGGGGTGCGCGTTACCTGAGGAGTTTTTCGAGGACCCGCGACTTTGACGCCTTCCCGCTCGGGCGGCGCTTATTTTCTCCAGTCACCCTCGACCTTGCCGTATCACGGTGGCCGCATCTTAGAGCTAGCGCTTAGTAATTTCATAGAGGTACTGAAAGTCCTGGATTTCGCCTCGTGCAATCTTTTTTTTCCTGTTCTTCCACTTCCCGCTCTAATTCTCGCTTTTTCGGTCTCCAAGGTTTTTCCCCCATTCGTAGCCTGGCAAGGGGCTCTATTTTTTCCCCAGCTCTATTAACAGCCATTACCATATGCTGGAGTGGTTGTAGAGTCCTTGATGGGATGTTCTTTTGCTTTAGGGCCTTTTAGGTGACGACGAAGTTTCTCCCCGGTGCGGACCAGAGTAAGATTTCCTTTCCCTCATTCGGCGTAGGAGATTTTTCGCACGAGGATTTGCCCGCTTTTTTTTATGGCCTTTCCGGAAGCTGGCGCTCCCCCATCCTTTCTGTACGCTACGACTCTCCCTTTGGTTGCGAAGAAGCGCTTTGCTCGTGACCAGCACACCACGTCGCGCGTTTGTCTTTGGGCCTGACCGCCGCATGATACATCCCTGCTCTCGATAACCCGCGCGCTTTTTGTCTGTCTTTTCGGTTATGACCTCCCCTTCCTCTTCTCTCGTCCCATGTTGCTGTTTCTGGTTTATACTATAATTTGGCTCTTTTTGTTAATAGATCCTTTTCCGCGTTTCTCTTTTACTGCGACGCCTTGCTGTCCCCAGACGATGGTGGCACTCTTCCTTCTTTCCGTCCTTTCCTCGAAAGCGTCCGCCCCGGGCCGAATTCAATCCTCCTCGAGAAGGATTGAGTCCCTCTCCTTCCGCGACAATTGTCGTCTTTTCTGCCAGCGCGCGATCGCCTGCCGAGCGTGGTTTCGAGCAGTAGTCGTCTTTTCCTCCTGACCAAGGACCTGGCAGCCGGGCTACTTTTTCTCTGTGGGCCTCCGAAGCTATGTTCGGCGCCGGGTAGACTTTTTCCTTAAGGTATCTCTTTCATCTGAGAAGACTTGACCTATTTATAATAAATTTTCCTTTTGACCCCCGTCGATCGAACTGAGCAGCAAGCAGCGCTTGCTGCCTTTTGCTTTTCCCGGGTTCGAATTCCTGTTTCCGATTGACCGAGCACGGTCCTCCCAGCGCATTCTCGGGGTTGCCCCTTTCTTTTTCTCGCCGCCGTCCGGCGCCCCCCTTTCCCCAAGACCTCCTCGAACGGCCATCTCGCTTCCTCATTCGGTCTTTGCGTACGGGGCCCTCCCCACTACCTTTGGTTTGGTAGTTTACAGCCTTTCTTTGTAGAGAGGCCGCGATCCCTCTTGCTGGCCTGGAAGGCCACCTCCGAGATGTTACTCACCGACCTTTTCCCTTTGCCGAATTCTTTTTCTCAGATTTGTTTTACTCTTTCTACTGCCTCCGGGAAATAGCTCTTTTTTTTTTGATAGGAGATAGGCCGAGGATTATCCAGTTCCCCTCTTTCGAAATCACTTACTACTTTAAAGTTTTCCTCCCCCTTATCTTCCCCTTCCCATCGGGTCGTTCCCTCAAACAGCTTTTTCATTTTTTTCGGTCCTACGTGAGCATCCTTCTTTCTCCCCTCGTGCTTCTTTTCTCTCGCGGCATTCCTGACCGCCTCTTTCTCGGCCCGAGACAAGTTTGTCTCTATAGAATGTAGAGGTAATTTTCTTTACGCTCTTCCAAGATCACGCGGCGACTGTCTGTCGGGTTTTTATACGACTCTGAGGTACCAATTCGGCACCGGCTCTTCCTGAACGGCTCTTCCCTCTCTCCTTCCGGAGAGTAATCTTCCTGGGCCCAGGTTCTTAATAGGAATTTTTTTCCTAGACGAGAGAGGGCTTTCCATGGTTTTTCCTTCGTTCTGCCCATCCATTTCCTGCGCTAGTCGGGAACCCGGCCTATGAGTTAATCATATCCCTTGATATATCCCTCCGGCGAAGCTCCGGGTTGCCCCCCTTCTCTGTGTGTAACTCTTCTTTCCGTATCCTCCATTAGGGAAGACTTTCTATTTTCTTTGGAAGATTTCGTTCCCTGCCCTCCCCCTTTGATCTCCAATTGCCTCGTCCCTCCTTCGGTCAGCTTCCCCCTCTTTTATAGAGAACCCTCCATTTGTCCGACGAGGTTTCTTGCGACACTGGGGGTCCTGCCAGGCTGCCATTTGACACCCGGTGTTATGGACTGCCCCCCTCTTGGAAGGCAGAAGCGCGTTGGTGCTCTTTAGACTCCCTGGTATTGCTCCAAGAGCCCGATCCCTCTAGTCTCCCCGGCTCTGCCGGTACCATTACCCGTCCTCCGTATATTGAGAACCCCGGTGAGTCTCCCCCTCGTTTGCGATGTGCCATTGAGTCCTTTTGTTCTCCTCTATGGGTTTTCCTTACGAGCCCCATCTTCTTTCATTCCCCTTCGCGCGCTCCTCCCGGAAGGTCGTCGAACGAACAGCCCGCCATTTGATTTTTTCTTCGCCGCGCCCCTCCCCGCCCGACGTCTTTCCCCGCGCGTTCCCGTCTCTCTATTTTTGAGAATTGTATTTACCTTTGGTCTTCTTTATGAAGGTCTTTTACTTTTCCCTCCGATGACTCCCCATGAGCCGGTTCAGGGCCTTTTCCATCCTCCCCCTCCGAGGATTCTTCTAATTTTCCAAGCAGGCAGATGGATTTTCCGGGTCAGATCTTAGAGGGGCTAAGGCACTCCTTCCCGTTTGATGTATAAGCCCTCCTCGGCGTATGTTCTCATGCGTACTTCTCGTAGATGAACACCTTAAACCGGCGAGCCCCCATAATAGTCGGCCCAACCTTCACCTTTTTTTCCTTCTCTTTTAGGCTGTCGCGGTTCCCTCTCCTCCTTTTCTAGCACGCCGCGCTCGGCCTTGCCTATCTCGCGCTGATTCCGCACGTCTTCGGACTGATAGGTCTGACCGCACTAGAGCGCTTCATCCCCCGTGGAAAGTCCTCGGTCCAGGAGCCCTGATTTGAATAAGTAGGAAGGTCCTTCAGCGTTCCCCCCCCAAGCTGCGTCAGGAGGTCTCCCACCCCTTTACTCCTGTCAGTGTTCCCCCCGGTAGCCTCTTGGACCCTCAAGTTTCCACCTTCCCTGGTCGGAGCCCCAACTCCAACTCTCATTGTCGCGCTGCTCATGCCTCCCCTCGTTCCCTAGCTTCCCGCAGCGATTTTTTTATCTATCCCGCCATTTTTTAGAGAATTTGGAGGCCTCAGATAGCCTGTGAGCTGGGGTCTTTCCTTTAGACAAGAAAGTCCTACGCCGCCTCGGTTTTTCTTTGGTAGAAGCCGTCCCTCCTTTTTCTGGCCAGACCCCGCCTTGATATTAGCAGAATGTGCGTGGACCTTTCTCCGGAAAGTTTTTTTGTTAGGAGCGCGCCCCCATTTCTCTCTTTTTTCCCGATTGGTGGATTTGATGTTTCATTCCCGCAGCGAGAGCCATTATTTTTCCAATGCTCGTACGCTTCAGTTGCCCCTAGCCCTCCCGCGTTCTCATCACTGCTTTTCGCCTCCACCCTAGCCTGCCCTTGGATTTCACTTTTTAACAGGCTGTAAGATGCGAAATTTCGTTTCTTGACTCACAGAGTGAAGCCGTCGCGTTTGCTCTTTTTCACCCTTTTTGTCTGATCGACCCCCCCTGTGCCATGCGGTTCTGTCATTCTCTCCAGTAAGGAACAGGACGACTTCCCTAAGGCCTCGCGGTGCTTGAGAACTTCCGTTCCTTCCGGTGTTGGGGACAGATCGTAGTTTGCGCCGATCGAACGCAGGAGCGCATTGTTCAGTAGGACTTGATCCCTTTGTTCACACCACCTCCCACACCCCCTCCCTGCAAAGCTCGCGGCGCTCATTTTTTTTGGTTCCTGCGAGATTGGGAAAGGTTTCTATACCTCTTCCCCCCTAATGGGTAGTATCGGTTTCTTTCTCGTTTCCCTAGTAGCGCATCATTTGCGTGCAATTGCGTCTTTTTGTCCCGCTCCCCTTCCGCCCTCCGAGATTGTCGCGGCGACGCAGTCGATTCCCGCCTCATCCTTTTGCGCCAGTCCCCCCTTCTTTCTCAAAGAAGCTTGCCTGGGCGCGGCTCGATCCCAACTTCGAGATTTCATTCTTCGTATGAGTGCTTTGCCTCGTCCTTCAGCACCTGGCCCTCTTTTTTTTGGTTTTTCTTTTGCTCGATCTGCGCCTTGTCGCTTGGTTGCTGCCTTAGAAACTCCAATCTCTACTCCAGTGTTTTTGTGTTGAGAGAGATGCCCTGTGTTCGATCATCCGTGCCCTTCCCCCGGCCGACTGAAGGCGTGAGCAGTCCCTCCTCTCCCAGGTGCGGCCCCCCGGCATCGCTTCTGCAACATCATCTCCACCCCCTTTTCCCACAAGGGGCGCTCTTCATTTGGAGTTTTGGGCGTGCCCCGTTCTATGTCCTTTTTTTTTTTTCATGGAGCTCCTTGTCGGGCGGAACTTTCTCTTTTTTCTCCCCGATGACTCTCGCTGGCGATGTTTTGATCTCCCGCACCCCAGTCATAGGCGACCATTTACTTTAGAAGAAGACCCATTGATGGCGCACTTCAACCTCCTGAGGATATGCGCATCCCCTCTACCCCCCCCCAGATTCTGAAGAGACTGCTTGTCTCCCTTGCTAGGAGGTTCCCTCTTACCAGAACTGAGTTTCGACTAGAAGATTCGGTCGATGCGGAGCTCCTCCTACCAACCTATCCCCTTGGTCCTATCCAGGTGGAAGAGGACGCCTGTAGTCCCTTCCTTCCTTTTCTAGCCGGTCGACCGCATTTCCCCTTTTCCTAGGATTCCTTCGGAATCCATGATGTAGAAGATTCCTCCTATTAGAGCGGTGCTCCCCGTTGTTACGGACCCCCTCTTTTGCCTTACACCTGCCCATCCCATTTTTCCTCCCAGATGGAACCTGCGGGCGATTTTCTTCTTCCTGTCCTTTCGACCTCTTTGCGGCAAGGATGGTTTGGTCTCTTTCGTGCCCGACGAACTTTTCCTGTCCCTATTTTCCGATTTAAGAATCATCTCCAGTCGGCGCGGTATGTGTTTTTTCTCCCCTCAAGTTGCGCACCTGCAGTTGATGTTGAGACGGTTCAGACGAGATCCGCCCAGGCGCTTTTTTTCTCCGCCTCCTGCTGGCCCACCTCCCCCCTCCTCCGCTGCTGCTTTTTGTGTACGGTTTTTTTTTTTTTTTTTTTTTTTTTTTCTTCTCTTTTAGCATCCGGCGCGGAGCAGCCTGCGGTGGTCTTCTCTTCTCCGCCCTCCTTCCCACCTGTGAATCGAGACCTTTTCGCTATCGGAGCGCGTGGCTGCGAACGTCGATCGTTGACCCGGCTTTTCCTTTTTCCAACTATTTAACTTTCGTTTTTCCCTTTTACTGCTCTTTTCTTTCGAATTGCCTCCCTCCTGGCTCTCAACCGGCCCCCTGCTATCTTGCCGCCTTCGAGCATTTCTTTCCTTAGCCTTTTCTTCTTATCTTTCTCTCCGAGCACGAGCTGTTCGCCCCCCTACCCACGTTCCTCTTTTTTTTCTTCCCGTTGCTAGATCGCACCCTCCTGAGCGCTGGGTATGTCTGTCCTTCCAGAGAATCCATAAGTCCGGGCGCCGGGTCCTAATGCTATTTTCCTCCGGTCAGCCGTGCGGTTCGGTGCAGATTTCGCTCGAAGATGGGACACCCCGCCCCCTTTCCGGCACATTTTTTTTTCCCCCCCCTTTTAGTCCCTTTGGTTTTCTATAGCGGTATTTCACAAACCCGCAAAGAAGCGTCTGCTTTTCTTTCTCTCGGGAAATTCGTTTTGGATGACTCGCCGCGCCGGCCTTCCTCTCTCTTCGGGACCCGTTTCGGAGTTTCCCCGCGCGCCTTTTGTTCCCCCAGGCTCCCATAGCCAAGGTCACTCCGCGGACCCCTCATCTTCTTTTCGTCGCCTCGTGTTTCCCTACCTGCCGGGTTGGTTAGTTTTTCTAGCAGTCCCCTTCATTTTTGGTCAGACGGACATTCGACAAGACGCGGGGTTGTGCGTCCATCCTTCGTTCTTCCCCCTCCTTCCCAGGTGCCGACCTTGTCACCTTTTGTGCTCCCTCCGTTTCTTTTTTTCCTAGGACCTTGTCAGGACCTTCTGCCGCGATTCGGCGACGGCCTCTCTTTGCTGCCGACATCCGTCGACTCCCCTTCAATGACCTTCGCCGCGCCTTCGGCCGTGCCCCCTCTTGTCGTTTCCCTCCCCTTTTTTTCTGCCGCCTTGCGGTCCCCTTCTCGTTCGAAGGAAATTCGTAATAGTGATGATATTTCCCGCTTCTCTCCCCGCCGGGTGTTCTCGCCCGCGTCCCCAAGTTTCCCTCTCGAGCGCGTTGGCAATGTTTCAGAATGCGGACATTCCCGAGCAGGATACATTATTTCCTATCCCCTCAGCCGCTTACCCTATTCCCGTTATCTTGCCGGGCTCGTCTGAGATCACCTTGAAGGAGTCTCTTCCTGGCCCCTCCCTTCTTGGCATTCGAGCGCCCTTTAGACCATCTATATCTTTCATCGTTAGAGATATTTTCCCCTTCCCCCCGCTCTCTTCCGCTTCTCTTCTACTCATGATTTTTTGACGAGCCGGCGTCTCCTGGTTTACCGCTCTCGTTTTTGTACACGGAGATGCGTATTCATCCCTCTTTCTCCCTTAGAACGATTTTCCTGCCCCTCCCCCTTGCCTCTCCATCGCTAGCTACTTGGCCCCTTCCTCTAAGGCGGTCATTTTCTTTTATCAGCCCCTTAGGTCTGAGCCGCGTCAGAGCTGCTCCCTCCAACCCTCTTGTTCTTAAACGACCCTATGGTTCCTAATTCCTCCCCCCCGGGATTCCTTTGACGTAGTAGCTCGGGATTGGAATTCATCTCCTTGCGCTTCCCATTAGATCATTTTTTTCCGGACAGGTGGTCCGTCGTCTTCTTAGACCCCTCTTTTTCTGCCGTCGCAAGACCCGTTGTTTTTCATTGCACTCTCCCCGGTGTAAGAACAGATCTTATTTGCGAATTCCCCAGCCCACTTTTGAGCGACAAGTGACCGAGGCTCCCTGCCATTTCCGTTCGACACGACACCCTCCCCCATCCGGTTTCTCTGGTAACGTACCTGTTTTTTCCCTTTGCCGGTCCGCGTATTCCGTCTGGGTTTGTCTCAGTTTCGCCAGTGGTCTCCTCGTGCGCTTTTTCTTTTTCCCGCCTATATCGCTTTTTTTGCCCCCCTTCTCGGTTCTTGCATGCCACCGACTTTTTAATCAAGCACAGGCAGAAGCGAATTCTGCTGGCGTACTAGCCTCCTCTATGTCCCCAGGAGAATTTTTCCAGTTCTATTGTCTAATTGCTCGATGTTCGCGTTTCTGATGTTTTCCTTTCGTTAGGATAGGATTTCCTTTCCCTCATTAACACGGCGCAGGCTTGAGGACCCATCCCAGAAGTCTCCCCCCTTTCTGAAAGGCCAATTTGTTCGGTTCGAGTGCCCTCCCTTGCGCCGCGCCCGCCTCCTTCCTGTTTATTTTTTTCGACGCTGTTTTTCGTAACTTTTTTGTTCGCGTTATTGTTCTTGTTCGAAGATCAGCCGCTCGCCGCCTATCCTTCAGTGCGTCGCGCAGGAGCTGGCGCAGCCGTCTGAGGAGACTTCTTCCCCCCCTCGTGAGCTTCCCAGGTCGTCTTCCGGCGCAGGTCACGAGGCCCGGTGCCTTAAGTCCGACTCGTTTCCCCCGGTCAGGTTCTTGTACATCCCCCCCATCCAGCAATATACGGATTGTTTTTCAGTTTTGACGGTCCAATTTATACCGAGTCTCTCCTCGTCTCGTTTTTCCTTGGATGTCGGTTCATGCGGGTCTTCGCAGCTCTTCCACCCTTATGCGGTTCTTTTCTGGGGTTTTTTCAGTTTTCGACTATCCGGCCAGAGTTCTCTGCTCGCCTCATTCTGATCTTTTTCTCCCTCTCCTCCCTTTTGTAATCTTTTTGAGTGCTATTCGATAATTTTAGGGGTCCAGTTCCCCGCTTTCCCTTTCTGGCAGACATCCCTCTCGATGTTTTTTATTCTTCATCTCCTCTTTTTCAATCGTCGGGTCCAACTGCTGTCCTTTTCCTTCCGGGCAAATTGCTCTCCGATTCACTTCCTGCGTGACCACCCTCGCCCGCTTCATCCTCTTTTATAATTTTTCTGGAATACCCTGCGGGGTGAGCAGCAATGCGGTAGAGAATACATGGTTCTTTCTTGCTAAGCCCGCTTATTTGAGTCTCCTGTGTTCGCTCTTCTCCTGGTTTCCTTCGTCTTTTTGACTAGTTGATCCTCGAACCGTGTCCCTTGTTTTCTACGGTAGTTTTTTCCAGAAGTTAAGCGATTAAGCTTAGGCGAGTAAGGCTTTTCCCTTGCGTGTCGTGAAAGTATCGGTTTTTTTTCTGAATATCTCGTCCGGCCCGATTTCTCCCGATAGGATTTCGGGTACGTCGGCCTTCCAGCGTTAAGAGACACCCTGCCTCTTCCACAAGTGCTGCAGATCTGCTGAAATCGTTTCAGAGACGCCTCTGGGCAGGGTAGAATCCCTGCCCCTTTCTTTTCGGAGACGGCCGCTCGAAGTTCTCTGTCAGGTTTTCTGCGATATTTCTGTGGCGGCCTGTTGTTTTCCGGTCTCTTCAGCTCCCCCTCGACAGAGCTCCCCGGTCTCGGCTGACGTCGGTCTTTGCAGAAGATCTCCAACATTCCAATGTTGCTGCCGTTTTTAGAGTCCGTCCCCAGCTCTCACCCATTCCGCGCTTGTTCCCTCCAGTCGTGATGGATGATGTTGGCGCTCCTCCTGCGGCCAGCAGCGGTGACCTGCTTTCTGCCCTCTTGTCGGATTTTATTTTTTTGGATGCCTTCGAACACTACAATTATATAAGACCTCCGTTTTTGTTTTTCTCTGAGATTCGTTTTTCTGACCTTTGTTAACTCGACAGGCCGCGCAGGTTCAGTCGAAATCCGGCGTCTTCTGCTTCGGCAGGCTAGTTGCTCGTATGAATCCTTACGCTCAATTTTTTTTTTTTGATTTTTAGTTTAAGGGTGCCAACCCATGCAGCCTTCGCTGAAGATTTTTTTCTTTTGCGCGGCTTTTCGGCGTGCATCGTCCTGCGTCGCCGCTACCGCTGCTTTGAGGTCTTTGTCGTTTAACCCCTTGATGGCGCAAGGCAAGGAAGGACTCAGTCATTGTCTCGTCCCCCCCCCTTTGCGGTTTTTCTCGGATGCCTATTGCGATCCTTGGCGTGCATCGCCGCCAACTTTATACGTCTGGTTTGTGCCGGATGGTGTTTTTTGTGTCTTTTTTTTTTGGGTACCCTCGTAAAGGGACGCCGGTTCACCCCGGCGCGCCCTTCTTCGCTTTTTTTTTTTGATCCCAGTCTTCGTCCGCCACACCATACCTGGCCGATCCTGCCGGACAAGCCTGCTCGGTTTTTTTTAGCTATTCGGACTGCTTTTCGGGTAGCCTTGGAATTTTCTCTTCCTCCTCGTCCCGAACTATTCCAGGATTACGAGAACACGTCTCGACTTCGTCGCGGTGCGAGAAAGATTTCTTCCCTGACAGCATGGTTTCCTACCCTCAAGGGTTCAAAATCATCCCGAGGGATGTTTTTGGTCGAGTTTGTCCCGCTCGTCCTTGCTTCTAACTCCTTCGCGCTTTGCCCGGCACTTCCGGGCGGGCCTGTGTCCTTTGTGACGACGACCCCCCTTTATGAGAGAGCCATCAGATCGAAAGTAGTTGCGGATTTTTTGCGCCTCCCCTTCCTGTGCCCCCTCCGTGATCCACGAATGCCGCGAATTCTCCTGTCCGCGGCCTTCCGACCGCTGCGGAGGCTTCTAAGACATCGGTGCGTTTTCCCAGTTTCTGGCCTTCCGCTGTTGCTTTCCCATCCCCTTCCCCCCCCAGGGCGCGCCGATCGGCCTGCGGTGGCCTAGTCTTTCTTTATGCCTTTTTCTACATCCAGGCGATCGACCGTTTGAATCGAGGGCGCGTGCTGATGACCCGTAAGAAGGAGACCCTGCTCTTTGCTTTTTTTTGGGCTTTGTCCCCGGTTTACGCTTGGTTCTCGCCTGTGAACAGCCGCCTTTTTTCGTCTCCGAATGCTTACCCTGTTAGCAGAAGATCGGCGTCCGTTTTCCCTTGGTGAAGACCGAGTCCGCCTATCCGGGCTACCTCCCTTTTTCTTCCCACTCGCGCGATTGGAGCGTTGTCCTTCAGACCCGAGCACGATCCCATTCCTTCCCGTCATTTTTTTTCTTCAAGCGCGAGATTTACCATGATTTTAGCCTCTGGCTCGCGCAAGTCTTGCGTCCTCTTTCCGCCGCCCCCTACGGCCGCGGCAGCGGGACTATGCTGAGTGGTGCTCCGAATCACTATGTTTTTGTCGGGGGTTTTTTCCGCTTTCTCTCCGTAGCAATCTTCCGATTTCCTCCATCCGCCACCCGGCTGACTCGTGCTTATACATCCATTCGTGCTGGTTGGGTTTCCCCCTTTTCCGATCCTGACCCTAGGAGCAGAAGCTCGCTTTGGCTTTTCTTTTCGGCGAGATATCCTTAGATTTTTTCTGACCTTTCCCCCTGTGCTCTTTCCCTGGGTGATTTAAGAGACAGTCTACCCTCCTGCGACCACTGTCTTTCCCCCCTTAAAGACCCCCCATTCGACGTCCTGTCGAGGACAATCTTGTCGTCGTTCGTTCTTCGGTTAACTACAAGCGCCGGGTTTTGGCCTATTGGTCTAGTCCCGAACATGCCGGGCTTGCGCCCGGCAAGGCTGTCACGGAAGATGGGTTTGCTGCTAGTAAAACGCAAGACGTTCACGGTTGCTGAAGAGTTTTTCAACTGTCTGGGCGACGGTCCCGAGGTGTTCTTTTTCTCTGAGACGATTTCCTGTCCGCGATCGCCTTGATTCGAGACTTCGATGGGTCGGCGCAGACCCCCGCGTTCTACTGATCGTTTTCCTTATAGGCCCCAGGTTTTCATCTCCCTCCCCCAACGTCGTTTTGTCATGGCCCTGCCTTTTTTTTTGCTTTGTTGTTGGTTGCGTATGCCGCGGCGCAGATTATTCGACCATGCGGGTCTATCTCCCAGCCCTGCCGCCTGGCCGCCGGTTTTCAGACCCAGTTGCTCTAGGGAGGTCGAGGGCCACTTTTCTTCCGACTGCGTCCCAGTTCCCCCTTTTTTGCCGGCTACATGGAGGAATACCGATCCTCCGCATGTAACCGCTTTTTGTCACCCGGATTTCGCGGCTCGTCCGATAATGAAGAAACTCGGCCTCGGCCTGGGCCTCGCATCCCTCTGACGATTGCC
>Ga0179593_1314535_pt1 | contig 24256 bp, 26 predicted proteins | sample CZODoug2_1_08_16_FD_185931 | JGI IMG/M metagenome (GOLD analysis project Ga0179593, IMG submission 185931) | Vadose zone soil fungal communities from Angelo Coast Range Reserve, California, USA - CZODoug2_1_08_16fungal (PacBio error correction) | ecosystem: Environmental > Terrestrial > Soil >... | reverse complement strand
GCTCTTATGGGTTCTACAAGCGCTTGACTGCTGATATCACGTCTCCATCTCCGCCTTGAATGTTCACTCCCAAGCCCACCACAAGTATGTGCATATTCTCCGCTCCTTTCTCGTAGGGGACCAGACCAAGACGACTAGGCTACAAGCAAGTTTTGGCCCGCCATTCGGCCTCACTTTCGGTTCCCGTCCGATATTCGCGGTTGCTTCTACTATAGTTCGTCTTCCCCCCCCCCTTTTCAGACACCCGGCCTTTTTGCATCGTTGACGAACGGCATCCTTACTCTTTCAGCAATTGCTGCCCATTCAGTTGACAGTTCTTCCCTGCCCCCGATAACTGCGGTCGTGCCACCCGCGGACCGCATCTTTTGACTTTTCCAATTCAAATTTTCCCCCTCTTCCCTGGTTCGCCCTCTTAACGTACTTTTCAGCCCCTCTTTCACAGTCCCCCTTTTTCGCATAACCCTGGTTTGTCATGTAAATTCGATCCGTGCCCTGCCGTGCCAGTATTACTCTCTTGCGGTCTTCTTTTCCCCCCCCGGTCTTTCCCCAAACTGCTCCGGCCGCGGTCTCCTGGCCCTTACAAACCGGAGCCGATGGCGAATCGTCCGCCGGATCCATCCCGCTTCCCTATACCTTCGTCGGTAGGTCGGTGTCACGTTTACTTATGTTCCCTTCTGCCCCTTGACTTTGGGCGGCGACTGCGTTAAAGTCAGCCTTTCGGGTCGCACGGAACCCCCCGGGTTTTTTCCATGAGGCAGCCGAGCCGAATTTCCCCTGAGATGTCGTCTCGCTACTTTCCCCCGGTTCCGGCGTTACCTTTTAGACCAAGGTTATCGCATCGAACTGCTCAAGGGATCTCTATTGTGATGCATTCTTCTACTTCGCGACCTCTTTTTGCCCGATTTTAATTAAGGCCGACGTCCACAGCCCGCCTGTCTGACTGACTCCCCCCTGAACAGGACTTGTCAGACTCCCCCCTTTCGAGTATTTTCAGTTTTCTACGTGCCCCCCTTAACTTTCAAACTATTTTCTTACCACTTCTGGTTTTCGCGCACGAAACCAGTCGGCGCTACGGGTCGGTCAGCTCCAGGCGCGATCTCCTGACTTGCTTTGATTTCTTGTACCCTCGTCCGGTCAAGTCCGCCGCTTCATGGTGCGAATTTCGTTTAGAAATCCCTCTTTGCCGCCAATCCCCCTTGAATCTCCAACCCGCTCCGGATATTTGTTATTCTCCAAGCCCCCTGTTTGTAGTGTTGCCCGCACCACGTTAATTCTCCCCAGCGCATGCGCCATCCCTTTTCTCACCTTCAAAGTTCGTTTAGGTTTTGGCATTCGTTGATTCAGATTCTTTTATCTCCCCACTCGCGACGATAAGGTTCCTGTCAGTTCGACCTCCCTTCTTTTGCGATATTCAGGGTATTTTCAACTCTTCCCCCCTTGTCCGGAATCTCAATCATGTCAGGCATTTCTGTAAGGCCTGTCCGTTTTAGCCGCAGAAATAATCCCCAGTGACCCCCCGACAGACCCCCCAAGGCTGAGCACCGGACATTCATCTTCCCCTCAGTGGTTTGGAATTTGAATTGAATGCGTTAAGTTTTTATACTTAACTTTTTACTTTCTCTCCTTTTAGTCCCCAACTCCGGCCGTTAACCTTTTTTTGGCTGGCGGGCCATCCTCCTTTCCCAGTTAATTCGACGCGACAGACATTGTCTCTCCCTGATCGCCCGCCGATCTCTATCTTGTTTCCACTGGGGTGGCTCGGGACACGGTAAGACTCGCGGACGCCGGCTTGCGCCCATTCCCTCGACGATGGTCCGGTCTGGACTTCCTACTTCGCCTTTCTTGTCCTATCCCCCGGCGTCCAGAGCCTTGAGCCCTTTTGCTTCAGGCTCGCGTATTCCGCCCGCTCAAGAGTTTCTTTCTGTTGGTTCCTTCCTCTGCAAAGCGACCGAGCTCGGACACCTTCCCCCGGGAGTGTGAGTAGCCCTCGTCCAGAGGCCCTTACCCGGCCCCCTCGCTCTCGACGTTCTGGCATTTTTCGTTTCATCATTCAGGCCGGATCTTTGACGGTCGGATTTCCTCCTGATCATTTAGGGAACACCGTCGCGCTCTGCGTGACTGGACGCCGTTCTTCCTCCTGCTTATTTGTTTGTTCCGCCTCACTTCAAAGTGGGTCCCCTCCTCTTAGCTGGGACTCTTTCGACCAGTGTACGATGGCCTTTTTTCGCTCAAGCCCCGTGCTTTCTGACCAGAACTTCGTATGGGTGCTACCCTTCTTATTCCCCTAACTCTCGCCTTAGTCTGACGGGTGACAATCAATCGATCCCGTTGCTCGATAGTGACCCTCATGTCTCAGCGCCAGCTTTCTTGCCGTTACACCGCGCTATGTCCTCCCCCAGTTTTTTTTTTGCCCGCCCAGGACATGGTCTGTTTACGGAAAACCGGGCCCCCTTTTTTTTTATTCTTTGACTCGTAGTTGACCTCCCCCGCTTACATTATCCTTTTTGCTTTTCATTCCCCTTGATTGTGAGCCTGATGCATTGGCGGTCTTTCTGCGCACCCGGCCTTTTGTCTGGACCGCTACCTTTGACGTTGCGGGGTGGTCCAGATCCTCTAAGATGTCCCGTTTATCCACAATTTTCCCCGTGTGATTCCTTTTTTGTCAACACATTTCGCCTTAATTTTTCCCGGATTCCCTGGAAGAGTCCTTGTCGGAATCTTTCTTTATCCGGTAGATGTTGGACACTGCCCCCTCTCCCGACTCGAACCCAGCCTGGTTGTGACATTTCCGTTCTCTGCCCCCCAGCTGTTAGACGTAGCCCAACTTAATGCCCCATTCTAATTGTCTGAGTTTTTCACTCGACGACGCTCGGGCGTTTTTGCCGTTTTCGGCTAGGCCGAACAGGCCCCTCATTTCACCGTCTCTACTTTCGACGGCGAAGAAACCCCCTTATCTCGTCTGCAGTGATCTTTATTTCCCCTTCTTTTCTATGAATCAGTACGCATGTATGCTTCTTTTTTTTTGATATTGAGGCTCCTCCCTTTTTTCCCTTCAACAATCCCCCCTACTTTGTGTTGCGAGAGTATTTTTGCCTTTTTACCACAATGTTTTCGCCGGATGATCACATATACAAAGATGCATCATTATTCTTTATTATCTACCCCCCCAGTCCGTCTGATCCTCCCCTTCCGACCCAGGCGAGATTCCCAGTTTTTGAGCGTTCCTGCTTGCCCTCACCCCTTTCGGGAGTCGGTGCTCTCAGTTTCGCGATCTTTTCCCCCCTACTTCTCTGCCGGATATATGGCCCCCCACATTCCCACGGAGCTTATGGTCTGAATGTATATTCTCGTCATGGATGTTTTTTCCTAACGGTCGCACTTTTTTCCTGGCTTGGTTTTGGGTTTTGTTCTGAAGGTCAACTTTAACGTCTCCCTTTCGTAGCCTGCCAGCGGGTGAACGGGACTGACCGCATTCCCCCGCTCCATATTTTCACCCATGGATGATAACGAATTGTTTTTCCGCCGACCCCTTAGGGATCTTCCCCCTCAGGACTTGGCGAATTGAGCCGTGTGGTCAAACTACCCATTATCTTATCATGCACTCCGCCAAGCATGTTTTGATCTTCCCTTAGCTGCATGAACTGATGATCCGTTGGCACCTTCTTGTCGACTCTAGTTGCTGAATACCACACACTTGGCGGGTCCGTCCCACCCTTGATTTAATGGCGGGAGTTCGCCGCGAAGCGGCTGCCTCTTTCTCTTCACGGTACAGTCGGGAGATTTCTCCCCATATGCAGCCTGCTTAGGTCCTCTCCCTTTCTTCCCGGCTGGGTGGCCGATCACCAGTTTTCCTTCATTTCTTCTACTTTGCTAGAAGTATTTTTTCAAGCCCTCTCGCTTTTTCTTTTTTTGATTGAAATCCCCCTTCCCATTCTTTCCTTGATCACAGCACCTCTCTTCCCCCATTTCCCTTCGTCGAATCCATCAGGAAGTATCTGATTTTAGTCACCTTTGAGCGGCCCCCGATTTGGATTCTTGGTTTTAATAAGAGGTACCCATCCTCCGGCGGCCATTATTTTTATTATATGGCACCTTAATGGGCGGCCCTTTTTTTGATTCTTTCCCTTCAGGGCTCTGTGAATAGGAATAGCCATCTCGGGTTCCTTAGCTCCTGTCTCTGGCAGTCGTACACACCTCTTGCCAAGCTCCTATCGCGCGGAAGCGTCTTCAGGGTTTTTCTTTCATTTTGAAGCCTGCGCGCGGGTGATGGAAGACGTTTTGTGTCTGCGGAAACGTTTTTTGCGCCATCTTAGAGCCCTTCCCATTCGTCGGGGGATGCCCTGGTTGGCTGCCTCCTTGTAGAGCAACTGTTCTTACCTTTCCCGACGCCCCAATTCACGCGATCGGCTCGCCGTTTTTTTGCATTTGCTCGCCCTTGTTTGGTCGCGGAAGTTGGCAAATGGCTTGTCTTTTCTGTGCCCGCCAGCCCCGATACAAAAACCCCCCATGAGCCCGGCCTGATTTTAGTTCCTCCAATTCTGAATTATTACATCCCAATTTGTTTAAGCTTTACCTAAATTGCCCAACGTCTTCTCTCTTCCCTGTCCTTCTCTACTAGAGTTTTTTCAGTCTGGTCGTTTGATGATTTGCGTTTCTGAAACTGCCGCAGTTAACTACATTCTGAATGGTCTTCTCTAACGGCCTGTTTTTTTCCCCCCCCCAAATTAATCTCAAACTGCGGTTACTTCCCCCGTAACTGTCGTCGAGAGTTTTGTTTTGGCGATCCATACTCCTCTGCTTTTCTTCAACTGCAACGCTCCCCTCCCATGAACTTACTGTTGCTCCACGCTTTTGTTGCGGATCGCTGGTTTCTCTAAGGCGAAGCCAGGAAACTGTTTTTTGATCGCTTCGTGCTACTACCGGATGGTTCTTTTATTTTTTGAGGCACGCAGCTTTGTCGAGTCGTCGTTCAACCCCCTTTCAAGAGCTGTTGCCGGGACTTCCACATTCGCTCCCATCGGATTCGCTTTTTCGCTTCCCTACCTCATTCTCGAGCATGAAACTTTGGGAGTTCCTGTGAAAACACAGCGGTTGTACAGCCTGTGGTTAATTGAGTCTGCACTGTCTAACCACTATGTTCCCCCTTCCCGGGGGGAGTCTGACCCCCAACCGCGTTTATGACTCATTTAGTGATATCCTTTTCCTTTCTTGGTAACTAGAGTCACACTTTTGTAAACAGCAGGCGACGATTCCCTTTTACCTAGCTGCTCCTGATTTTTATATGGATTGTATTCGAGGGAGTTGCTCACCGTCACGCCGTACGAAGTTTTTCCGTATGCTCGTCCGACGCTAATTCAGTTCGTGTCTCTTCCCCCGACTTGAGATCTTTCCGTTGCCTGTTTCCGAGCGCCACCCCCCAATCTTCACAGCTGCGGTTTTTCCCTCATCGCTCACATATGGTCCAGATGAACCAAAAAGGCCCCCCGATTTTCTTTTAAATAGCCGCCCGAATAGGGAGTGCTTTATTCTAGATGAGACACTGGAGCCGATATATGCTTCTCAGATTGACATTGAGGTTTCGGCCTTCTGCTACCGGGCCGGCGAAGGGTCTTTTGCCGAAGGGACAACGCAGAAAAACGAAAGCCGAGGGAGCAGAAGAAGAGAAACAACAATCACAAAAACGCACCACCCCCCCCCTCTCACTCTTTTTTTTGCCTATCTTCCCTTTACCACCCCCTGCTTCGGCGACTCCTTTTTTCGTGTCCTTACGTGGCGCCGGTTAAGGCCTGAGGGGCAGGTTCGTTGGGACAAGAGAAATGAACCCCCTCGGTGTGCCGGTCGCTTCCTGTCTTGACTTTCTTGAGTTTTTATTGGCGAATGCTTCCGTTATCTGGAAGATCCACATTCCTGCGTCACTATGTGCGCAAGGTTTTTTTTTTTTCATGATGACTTTCTTCCTGTTTTCGTCAGCTGACTTTTCCCAACGGCCTGCTGTTGTGGCCCTGATCTGACTCTGATTCCTCTCCTCGTGTACACCGGCGAGTTGAGGGCAATTCCTTGAGGTCAGAACCCGTGCTGTTCGCCCCTCCTTGCGGTCTTGTCGGTGCGAATACTTCGTTTTTTTTTGGATCGTACCTCCCTTTGTGCTGGGCGAGGGCCATTCGTTCTCTTTCTCCTTGACTTTCTCCGGACCCGTCAGTTGCGTGATAGTTTTTGCCCTACACCCTATACTCAATTTTTTTTTTTTCTCTCTTGATATATGGGCCGATCACGCGTTTCCCTTGGTCCTAGAGCCTTCAGCTTCCGCATTGATCTTTTTGCATTTGTTCACCTGTCCCCACCTCTTCTTCGAGAAGCCGAGAGACGTAGGCGCCTACACCCCTACGCATTATTTTTCGACCTTCCGGGTTTTTCGCGACCCCCCCCCCTTCCCTTATTTTGGCCAGTGATGAGGGGTCGTAGGGGAGGATGCTGATTCCGCTCTTGTCGGGGAAGAAACTCCAGCTTCGTTGGCATCGCTTACTCCCCCTCAATCTGTCCCCTCCCCTTTTGCGCACTCGTTCGACTGCGGCTCGGGATTCCCTGCCTTCTTGTTCTTCACGCGTAACCCGCCAGCTGCCGACCGGCCCGCCCCGCCCCTACTGTAATGTCATCAGTACCCGTTGCTGTAGACTGGCACTTTTTCTTTTTTTGTTCCCGACCCCTTCGTCGGCACTGTTGGTGCCTTGAAGATATTCTGTCCTGTCTTGTTGCCGATGCCCTTATCCCTAGTTTGTTCGGTGTAGTTGTTTCCAGGCTTAAAACCCCAGGTGCCGGAAATTTTAGCTGGACTCCACTCACTTTCAGAAATGAGCAGAGCGATCCAGGAAACGAAGGGACCATGCTGCCATCCTTTTCCCCCAGATCCCCCCCTTTGGCTGTTCAATAACCTGTGGCCTGGTACTGTCGAGATATTGACATTTTTTGACGATTTTTGCGTTTAAGCCCGCCGGTCGCGTGTGGCCAGTACAACCCTCACATTGCCTGGTCGTCAAGGTCCGTTCCTTACTCACCGCCCGCCGAACCATTTCCCTGGCGAGCGTTTTGTTTTACGACCCCTCCCCCTCGTCTACCGTGCTCCCTCCTTCAGACAACATCCCTCCCTACGATCAGGATTATATCTCTTGGAACGTTGAGCCTTTCCTGGTTTTTCCTCCCTTTTGACCGAGGTAAATCCCCTTCCCAGGGCGACTCCATAGCAGGTATTCCTGCCCTCCCCCTCCCCCGTTCGAACCTGTTCGATTTTCTTGACGTGGTTCGATGCATCGAAATTCCCCCTGGCTTGGCAATCCCCACCAAAAACCCCGGAGGTTTTCGCTCCCGCCCCAGTAACCTTACTCTTAGTGTTTTTACCTCAGCCGCCCCCAAGCGCCTGTTCCTCTCATTGTCTACGATCTGAGTACCATGCCGTTCAATTGCGTGTGTTTTAATCGGATGCCACAGTTTCGGTTCTAAAAGCCATTGCGTACCCAGCGCCGTCTCCTTTGATTTTCTTTCTCCTACCCCTGGCTCAGAAATTGCCTTATCCACACAGCGCATTTAGAAGGGGGTCCCGTCCCTCGGCAGTTCCTTTTTTCTTTTCGCTGGGTCGGTATTAGACTTATCCTACCAACCCCTTCTTCCCTCCCCCCCCGATCTTTTCGGTCAGTTCGCTCGGGTGAGTTCCTTTTTCTTGAAAACCTGTGGTCGTTCAGCACTTCGGCAATTTTGGCACGGCGTCCCGTTTTTTAGCTAGAAATCATCAACGTGACCGACCCCATGCGAATTTCACCCTTGACATTTTCATCCCTCGTTTTTTCTGGAGTGGAAAGGGTCATTCCTCCTCTTTTTATACTTACCTTTATTGAAATCTGTCCCAATAGTCGGTCCCCCTGCTGTGGAGAGTGCATCCCCCCCTCCCCCCATGCAGTTATAGACTGACACGACCGTGAGATCAGTCCTCCCCGCTGCTATTTAGAGGTAAAATGGTTGCTTAGTTGTGAAGGCCCCGAAAACGGGAGATAGCAGGAGTCTCCCCATCTCGACGATGTTCCGGGATGACCTTTTTGGAAATATTCTTCGATTTTTGCATTACTTACCCCCGGCGTTACGCATCCATAGATCCTTGCTGCTTCACTAACAACTGGCTAGAGGTCGCCGGCGGCCTCTTTCTCTCGCGCTTTTGTGATGTGGTCCTCCCATGTCCCCGGCTATCACCTGGCCGAGAGCTTTTTAGGAAGGGGTCACCGTCATTCATTTTTCAACCGCTGACTCTTCCCAGTTCTTTGACTAGCAGGGGAAGGCTTTTGTTTCGGCTGAGTCCGTGTACTATGATCCCCTGAGGACGCCCCCACCCCTGAATCGCGTGACGCCTTTAGCGCCGGATGTGTTTCCCTCCAGTGAAACGTTGGGGTCAACCTTTTATATGCATCTGTCCTTCTCTTTGGCCGTTTCGGAGTTCATCACACCGGCGATCTTTTTTTCCAGAGAGAAGCGTCCTGATTGAAGGTCCAAGCCCGCCATTTATTTAACCCCCTCTATAGGCACTGCCGTCGCCTTTTCAACGTCTCCCTTGCTCTCTCCCCTCTGCCTAAGGGATCACCCGCTGCTCCTTCCTTTCTTGCCTCGATAGTCCTTCCTTTATCGCGCCCCTGCCCGGCCGCTTCGCATGTTTTCGGGAAAAAGGCCCTGTGTTGTATCGCTGTCGTCCATCCCTTTCCACCCGGCCTCACCTTTCACAGTCACTTCGTCTTCGTTCATATCTCCCGTCTGCTTGGGTGAGTTCTGATCGATGCCTTTGTTTTTTCCCCACCCACCCCTTTCCAATTCGTCTTTGGCGATACATGATGTATTCAGATCCACACTTCCGTGCTCCTGGCCTTTAAAATTGCCTGCCCCGGTTTCCCTTGCACTGGATAAGTCTGTCGGTGTTTCGAGTCGCTGGTTGACCCGGAATATTTCCAGACGCTCTCCATCCCGTATTTCTTTTTTCTCCCTCCTCTCTTAGGTCGTCGACCATCCGTTCATTGCCTTCCGGTCGCTTGTCGAGTTGGTCCAATCCTATTCACTCTCCCGCATCGTGCGCTGCCCCCTCTTTAGCGCTTCCTAGCCCCTTCCTCCCTACGAATTGCCGCGCAGTCGAATGCCCACGCCCGCCAAATGATTCTCTCCGTTCTCTTCGGTCCTCACCGGTGCTTGAATCGACCCCGATGCAATCTTGTTTTTGTCTTTCTTTGCCGGCCGGCCCCGAATTTTGAACTTAAACCATCTTATCTTTTCCTTCTCCCGGTGTTGTGCTTTAGCTCTTTTGTCCTTCAATTTTGCGGCAAGAATACCCAAACTGCAGCAAGTCCTGCTCTTCTTAATTCTGAGACCAAGGTTTCGGCCGGCCTTTTCACGGCGTTTCTCTAAGGTTGTGGTGGACTTACATTGAACGACGTTTCGCTTTCGTAGGTTGTTCCTTTGCGAGCGGTTCAAGTCCCACTTGCCGCGCTTCGATTGGTCTTTCCCAATACGCCACACTCGAAGGAGTTACTTTCACCCGCTTTTCGGACGCTCGACCTTGCTTTTTTCCCGGCCATGCACGGTTTTCGAGTTCTGTGTCGTTGTCACGGTCACTCTGACGGCGCCCCGGATTTCACCGACGCCCTTTGATCCGTCTTGCCTGAAAGTTCTTCTCAAAATTGCCGCGGTTCGATGGGATCGCCCGCACAGGTGGTATGACCCATTACAAGGACGTCCGCTCCTTTCTTTCGTTTTTGGTAAGACCCCTTAATCTGCTTAGAACCTCCGCCAATTTTTCTGGTTTTTTTCCCTCCCGATGCTGAATTCCCTTTTTTTCTCCGTTGTTCTGGGTCGCTCACGAGGTGATAAGAAACACACCCTTGCCCGGGTTCCGAAAAAATTTCTTATCATTGACGTCTTCGTCGGGGACTTTCTCTCTCCTCCGTGCATTAAGGGCGTAGCGTGGCGTTATGGCGCGGCGCGCTCCCACGGTGGGATCCTAACATTTTATTTAAAGTTTGAAGTCTCCGGGGCCTGATCGTCGTTTCATCTTGCCACTGTCCTTTTTCCCCGTCCCTTTTTCTGAACGCCATCGTTGTTTTGACCTCCACGTGACATCCGTTCGAGATTCCATCCCTTAGATCTGCCCCAAGGTCCGATTTCTTCGTAATTCCCCTGGCATGCAGACTTGTTCATTGAGCGCATTTTTCTTCCCCCCCTCTTTGGTGATCAGCGGTCAACCCGAACTCTCCGTCTTGCCGTTTTTCGTTGTTTTCCAACGGACTTGGCCGAGTAGGATGCGTCGCTGCCGGCAGTTTTTTGGAACTTTATTTTCTACCAATCTCTGTCGTTTACGTTTTTTTCAAAATTTAAGTGTCCTCTTTCCTGCACTTTCCGTCCAACCAACCCGCTTAACACTCTACGATGCCTTTTGCGGCCTCAGCGAGTTTTTTGGCAGCCCCTCCTTCTCTCCTGTCGCTGTTGCGTTTTTGCGGCAACTGACCTCTCGTCATTTCTTTCCTTTCTGAGCCGTGACCAGTAGTGCCATGTTGTTGTTTCCATCTGTTTTCTCCGACCGGTTCGGCCGTTTTCCCCCGGGGTGGACTCCCACCATTTAACGCTTTTGATCTCGCCGTGGCCTCCCTTTCTTTTTTTTCGTGGCGGCTACTTGTCACTTTCCGGGCGTTGGCCCTTTAGTGCCCCGATCAACACACATGGACCGGCCGTCTTTTTCCTCTCCGCTCAATTCCTTCACCCCTTAGACATTACTCTCATTCGGCCTTTCCGAAAATGCGGATCTCTTGTCCCTGTCAGAGTGTGCCCCTTATCGCCTTGGTCCGTCCAACCGGTGTCTATTTCCGAGGTTGCGAACCCTGTTCCCTTCTGCTGAATTGCTCTCCTGTTACCGGTTGCAAAACGATATTTCCATCCCGCGGTCCCCCCTCCACTGGTGACGGATCTTTTAAGGGTGTTTGGCCCTTTTCGGACCCCTTCCCTCCCCCCGCACCCTACCCGGCACTGGTTTCCTTGTTGCAACCGCTTGCTCCTTCGCTTGTGTAATTACGGCGTGCCCCGGTCCACCCCTTGTTGGCTCTTCCGCCCGGAAACCGAACTGGAGCTTGTTTCGGCATGGGTCTTGCGTTAAACGACCCTTCAGGTTCGTCTTCGTCACCCCCCATGAGCGAGTTTTCCCCCCTTGTGACCACCTCGCCAATTGCGGGAGATCTCATTCTGGTCGCTTTGGACCGACAGCCGTCTCGCCTATGAATGTGGTCGTGGCGAACACCTCCCCGGTTCAGCAGGTGGTGACTTTTGGGTTTCGAACCCCTTGCCTTTACTCTTGGTACTGTTTTCTCTTCACCAAGCCGGTGGGTGAGATCGGGACAGTCCCTGCTCGACGTCGAATGGGATTACCCCCTCTGGCACACGGTCGAACCCTTGACGAGATTTCATTTCCTCATCTCCTGATCGTCGCGTATGGTTTGTCGGGAGGTGCTCCCTGTCAAGCAGGAGGATTTCTTTCGGCTTCCCGACGCAGATCTTCCTTTACTTTAGGGATAGTTCTGAATTTCGATATTCGTTTCGGCTCACTCGTTGATGGAACCCCGACGCCTCCTAAATGAATATCATTCCCCCCCCCAGGCCGATGGCCCAATCCGCGAGCTCTAGGGAGTATTTCCCTCTGACCACGGCGCGATCTCTCTCAGTTTTAGTGAGGGTTTCGGCCTTCGCTACCGCTCGTTGATTTTTCCGCCTGGTTGCGAGGAATGAGCTTCGATTTAACGGCAGTCGAACTTGTGCCTACCTCATTCCACACCGTTTCGGCGAAGAGTGGTGCTGTGAAGCCACTTTGCGATTTTCGATCGTAAGTGGTAATTTTATGTCCGATACAATTTACGAGGTTAAGGCGGTCCAGTACGGAAGCTGCTGTCCGTCGTGCCGACGTCCCCCCGTTATATGGAAGACGCACTTGCATCGCAACTATGGAGCAATGTGGAATCTTGCGGTCCCCCGATTTTTTATTGTAAGCGCGCAACTCTGCTTATGGCCCGAGAATGTATGATCATCTCCTCCTTGGATTCCCAATATCGCATTTTAGTTCTTGGGCCGCCCTTTGTGGTCCCCCCCCGGATTTATTGGCTGGTCCCAGGTGGAATCCTCTTTTTCGCGGCATGGTTCATAGAGGTGTTTGCTGACGTCCGGCACCGAAGTCCATGAGGCGTCTTTCTCTGTCTGCAGGACCCCGTAAGCGTTTCGTTCTGAATACATATAACCTTCTTTGACTCTCCCCCCCCCCCCTTTGTTTGTTTTAGATCTGATATTTCCTTTTGCGCTGATCACGCTTGACGTGGTCTGCATTTATAAGGAGCCATTCAGCATTGACGCCCGGTTTTCTTCAGCACCACAATATGCTTGTGAATTCCTAAGTCGAGAATCGGGTCGCACCGACCCACTCCCTCATGCCGCATTTTGGGTTTCGCATGCCGTTCCTCACGTTGGTCCACCCTTGGGATATTTGTTGCCGTAGGAGATGACATCGTCGGGCGTGTCAAGAAAGCCCCTCTTGCATTTTTTCCTCTTTTCCGCATGCCGTAGTCTTTTTCCCAGCATCCCATATCTATCGTGCTCCCGAACTCTACCTTCCATAAGATGTTTTACCTGAAGCTGACGGTGCCGCTCCTCGGCAAATAGCCCTTGGAATCTTCACGTCTTCGAACTCTTCTCCTTAACCTCACGCACCGGCGTCGTTCACCTGTTTCAAATGATCATGCGAATTTCCCCCTTGTTCCCGATGCCGTCCTCAGGATTTGACATGTCTTTCCGGTTCTGGTTTTTTCCATTCCTTAAACACCGTTTTGAAGGCCCGGTCTCGCTGCCCGTAACCGCAAGGCGCCTCTATGGATGCTCCCTTTCAGTTTTCCCTCGTTCTCCCTCAACTCTTCTGCGGTTAGGCCGCTGTTCAATGCAGCCCAACTTTAGTCGGTTTCGATATCTTGACCCCTTTGAGGAGCCCCTTTCCTTCGTTTTCCAGCAGCGGGTTTGCGCGGACCTTCCCCCGGAAACGCAAGGCTGAGCCCCTCTACCTTTAAACGGAGCGGGCTCTCCCTTACGTCCCCCCTCCCATTCTTGTGAGGGAAGTTTTTGCACCTCCCTCGCGTCAGAATACGAAGCTAGGAGCTCTCGGAACCTTTCAGTCGCCTATTCCCTTTTTTTAACGAGGTCCCCTCCCGCAAGTCCTTACGTTTTCATCGCAGGCGTTATTGACGGATACCGACCGGCTTTTCCCCATCGCCACAAGTCTTTTTCGGCTCTTTTCGACGTGACCTTCGACATCACAAACATTGATTGACGAACCCGTTTCTGGTTTCGACGCACTCACAGTTAATTTGATCCTCCTGACGAGAGACCCTTTCTCCCGCCTTGTTTTCTCCCTTTTTGGTAAATATTACTTTCCCGAAGCCTGTTTGTTGACGGCAGACGGACTTGTTTGCAAGCCATGAATCCCTCCCCCCATCTGCGGATTCTTCCTGAGAGTCTAAGCACCCTTGCGTTTTGCGTTTTTCTTTGACTCTCCCCTGTCCCCCCCCCCCTTCTCAGCGGTTTTCTTTTACGGCCTCTGCCTGTTCTTGGCTGGTTTCCTTTTATCACTCGCGACTATTAAAAAATTTCGTCCCTGCACTTTCGGTCATCGACCGCGGCGTTGTCTCTCTTCCGGGTTTGAAAAACCTTGGAACGGCCTCTCTCAATTCAGGCATTGCTTTACTTCCGGTTGTTTCCTCGTCTCACTCTCACGTCGGGAATGTTTGCCTACCTGACATTCCCTCGCTCACTCGTTCTTTCGGTCCAGAGATAATCAGAAGTATTTCTCAAAGTAATTTCTCTCCAATAGTCCAAACGGCGTTAATGGTTTTTTTTCTCTTGTTCTTGCGGTCAAGACTTGGCAAGCTCTCCATTAGACCTTTTTCTCGCATTCGGTCCTTAGGATCGATCTTCAGGTAACATTTTTTTCGTAGGGAACGTACCTCACTTTCGCGACTAGAATTCTTTCCCCCCGTCATCGACTTGTATGATATTTCCCCTTTTATTCTTGATTAGTTTTTGCAAGAAAGGAGTAACCGCTCTCCTTCAGGCATTCGTCTCCAAAGGGTCTCTCTTCATCCTCCTCGTTCCCAGTAAGGAGGGTTGACGCAGTCTCCAATCGGGAACGTCTCCTAACCAGGCCGATGATTTGTAGGAAGAAAGATCCCCTTTCACAGTCCATCGACGCATGGCGCCCATTTTTTCTTAGCCCGCTTGCGCCCCCCCCCGCCCCCACCCCCAGCCCGGCCAACCCGGAAGGCCCGACCCCCCCCCCAGACCCCCCCACCCGACTTTTCCCCCCCACCGCATCTTCAGCGCCGCCCCCACACACCACCACATTCCCTACCAGCACGCACGTTCGCCCCCGCACCCCCCCCCCCCCCCCCCTCCCCCCCCCCCCTTCCCCCCCCCCCCCCCCCCCCCCCACCCACCCCAGCTGCTTAATATTTTCGCCGGGAAAGTTTGTGTCAAACCGATAGTGTTTTTTTGATCGCACGTCGATGACTTTTTTCCCGCGCTAGTCTGGAGGTTCCGACGACCCGTCTTTTTTCCAGAGACCGCATGGTCAACCGCGGACCCGTCTCCTTCGCCTGTTTTTGGAAAGAACCCCATCGCCCTTTTTCTCTCTCCCCCTCCTGCGCACGGACCAGCTGCCTTGCCGTTGAGATTCATCACGTTTTAGCTGCCCCCATCCCGGAATATCGTATTGTTTCTTTTTAACCGGGCCTGGTGCTCACCAGTCTTCCCTCCCTCATTTTTTCCCCCCCATGCATCCTATTTAGTTTCCCGGCTTGTTTTTCTGCGAGATTGGTATTTTGCCCAGCCGCAGTCAATTCTTCGTCCGTCGGTTTTCATCTCCCCCGTTTTTTTCCCTTTAGATACCAACAATTCTTTCGCTCTTTTTTGCTTAAAAGATGAGATTCCGGTCGTTCGTCAGCCGGACAACCCATTCTCTTTCTTGTCCCTTTAATCCGTTTTTCTCCTCTCGGTTCCCCTTTCCATAGCCCTTCATGCTTGACCAGCCCCCGGTTTTATTAGAGACCATACTTCCTCCTTCCCCGCGTCAGCGTTGCTCTTCTGTCTAGAGTCCTTCCTCTTCTCAGTCTCTGAATGAGTGAAGCGACTTCCGCAGCGGTGCGCACCTCCCCCTCGATACGTGTCAGCCTTCCTCCTCCCCAACCTTCCTTGATTACGAAGTCAGGCCTGGTTTTCCCCTTCTTTCTCCCCATTTGAAATCATGATTCATATGGGTTCTGATATTGTAGGGACCCTCCGCCCATTTTGACCTTCCAATCCTTCGCTGTCCTGTTGTGTTAGCGAGCTCTTCCTTCCCCCAAAATTTTTTTACCTTTTTTTTTTTTTTTTTTTTTTTTTTTTTCTTCTTTTTTTTTTTTTTTTTTTTTTTCCGCGCCGGAAAATCTCAAGTCCAAGATTGCATATGTTTTCTTTCTTCCTCTCCCCAATTTTTTTTCTTTGATCCGGTATCTCGTTTGGATGCGCCGCTGATCTTTATCGAGGGCGATGTTCCTCCTCGTGAGCTCGCTTCGTTACGTCACACTGTGAGGCTCTTTCCCTCCTTTCTTTTCCCCCCTAGTCCTTCTCGTAGGGAATTGTTTTTTTCTTGTCTCGCCCCTCGGATGATGTATCGAACTTGCAACAAGGGCTGTTCCTCTCTTTTTCTCGTCGTCACGCACTCTTGGTCTTTTCTCTCCCTCCCCCCTGCGTCTGGATCGGTTTGACGCAATTTCTGCAGATTTTTCGCAAAATGTTTCGTAGAAAGCCTTTTTTGATAGTTTTCTCGGTTTCTATACCGAGACGTCTCTCCTTTTCTTGTTTTTCCCCCCGGAACCGGCCAGTTTCCCGTACCAATCCGCCCACCCTCCGGTTTTTAGGATGAAAGCTGCCTTTTATTCCATTTTTTCTTTCCGTTGCAGTATAGACTGTCCACCCAACGTGCCTTTTTTCCCTACCCACCCATTTCATGCAGGATGGTCCTGGAGATTTTAGAGAGGCACTTCAAGGATTTTTTCTTGCTCCTTATTTTTTTTCTTCCTTGCCCCCGGGTATCCCTCTAGTCCTCTGAGAATTTTTCAAGATCTTCCCTTTGCATGGGGCTCTTTATTCAGACGTTCTTTCCTCCCCTCCCCTCTCGTTCTTTTTTTTTTGCAAGGCATCGAACGTCTTCTTTTCATATCTCATCTTTGACTCCCACTTCAGTAGGCGAAATTCGCCGATGCAGACGGAGTAACGCCCCTCCTTTTTCCGTTTGGGCGAATTTGTAGCGGCAATCAGACCCTGCTTCCCTCTTTCCGCCGCCGCCTGCTTTTTTCCCCCGTGAATTTTCGCGCGTCTTGCGTCTCTTTTTTATTGGTTTTGGGCCTTGACGCGCTTAATCCTTCGGGCCTGTTGGCTCCTCTTTCCTTTGATGGTCAGTGTCCGAACAACTCTCTTCACCTCATCTCGTTTTTTGCGCCGGATCTTTTTTGCTGTTGAAGCGCCCGTTTTTTTTTTTATCGGGACGCGTTGGTCCTGAGGCCTTTAATGCGAAATTCCTGCCCCTAGCAGTGAAATCCGAGGACCTTTCTCCGCCCTTTCGCTCCCCGTTGGTAACGTTCTTCCCCACCCCCAAGGTGACTCGTCTCGAGAAGCTGGCTTTCTTTGGCTCGCCTGTCCTTTTTTCCGCCTGCTAATTATGGCGTACTTTTTGCCTCTCCACGTACACAAATTGTCGGGAAGGCTTTTTCCCTATTCGTGAAATCCCGTCCCATACTTCGCTCGTCCCCCTTTCAATACCTCCCCCTTGGATCTCTTGAACTTTCAGTTTCCATTAAGAGCCGCTATGTCCTTTCTTCATTTCCCTCCCGGCGAACTGAGACGCTTTTTTCCTTGGCGAATTTTTTTTTTTCTTTCCCCGGCTGGTTCAATACCCTGTTCTATTTTTCAAAGACGAGTTTCTTTTCCTTACCTCCCGGATTTTCGTCTTCCGAAGGGGTTGGTTATCTCGCTCTCTTCCCCTTCCGCTTCTACAAGTGTAACTGGGCCTCCTTTCTCTCGGAACCGCTTCCTCTCTTTTTGAGATACTGCGTAACTGAAATTTTTTTTTCTTCTTCGGCAACTCCTCCTTCTTTGTCGCGGCAGGCTGTCGGCCCACTAAAGAGTTTCTCCTTTTTCTACCCCGTGACTTTTTTTTTGAAGACTTTCTTCCCCTGCGGATCTGCCGATTTTTTTGATGCTGACTCCGCTAATGGTGCTCCCCTCCCCCCTCTTTTTCTCCTTTTTTTTTTTTGATGTATTCGAACCCCTCTCCCCGAAACTAAAGGGTTTTTTGGCCCAAGGAATTTTTTTTTTTTTATGCCGTAAAACCCGGTCTCTCTGATTATCTTTTTTCCTCGTTCCCCCCCCCTTTCTCAACCGAGCGACGATCCATCGCGATTCCTTCTCCTTTATGGTTATGCTGCTTTTTGGGAGTTTCATAACCTGTATTTCCGACGGTTAGTTTTATCTTTTCTGACGCATACTTACGTGGGATCCCCTGGAGGCCTTTTTCTCTTTCTCTTTAGGCGCCCCCTTTCCTTGCTGGCAAAAAAACTCTCTCCCTAAATTTCAGATCTCCCACCCCATCCGATTGTCCTTTCACTCGCCTCTCATATGGTCTGATGGAGACTCCCTCTGCGCCCACCGCTTCTCTCCTTTTTTTTCGCATTGCCCTTTCTCTTCTGGCTCTCCCTGGGTGCCGGCGCCTTTTGTTAAGCCTGGCCCACGCAAAAGAAGGTGGTTTTTTTTTCAGAAGTATTTTTTTGTTTGTCGGGGAAGATTCTTTCCCTTCATGACTCATTATTTCCTCCCAACCGGTTCAGGCTGACGAGTGTGTTTTTTCCCGCCTTTTCTTTCGATCCGAGGAGAAGTAGTTTTCCGATCCCTGAAAACCGAGGTGCCGGCTGGTCCCCTCTTGAAAGATTTCCTTAAGACGTTTCCGTCTCCGTTATCTTCCCGAAGCGCCTGTCGAAATCTTTGTTTTTTTTTCCCACCTGCCTTGAACCCTCGGCGCTCGTTGTCATCGGACCACCCTGGAATGATGTAGTTAGTTCCTCTCCTCTCCTGATAATCTAATCCCTTCCAAATCCTCCCGACTGGGTTTCCCTCCTCTGGCTTTTGGCAGAATTGGTTTTTTGTCGTTTCTCTCCTCTTCTAGCTGCCTGCTAGTCCAAATCCTTTTCACGTTCCGGCCCCTCCTGCCATGTTTTTCGGAGGATCAGACACCCCTTCTCACTCCGTTCATCTTTCTTTAACCTTTACCATCTCATCTCCTCGGTTGTTTTTCTCTCGATAACTGAGCTCTCACGATCTTCTTTTTCCTTCCAGAACCTGCCATCTTCTGATTCGGCTTTCCGTCAGAAACTTTATCCCATATGCACCCCGTTTTCTCGTAGTCTGAAACGCCCCGAAGACATTCTTTTTCCGCAGGGTGCGAACGCCCCCCTCCGGCACCTGGCGGGATCTTCTCATGAGATGACCTATTTCCCTTCCTTGTGCCCCCCCGAACGACCAGCCGGCATTGAATCAATTGACTCCCTCCCCGCAAGTAAGAGCCCATCCTTGTCGCACCCCTTTCGATTTTTTCTCTCCGGAAACGATAACGGCATCTTTTCTCTTGCCCTGCAAGATTCGCCGGTGACAGCTTTCCCTTCATGTAATAGTAAAACTCCATCTCCTGTAGTCCTCCGGAGCCCCTTCTTTTTCTCCCCCTCCTTCGAAGGTTTGTAATGAAGTATTTAATTTCGTGCTGCCCGTTTGCCCTGTCATTTCTTTTCTCGCTTGCAGGTTCTTGAGGGTAAGTCTCCCCCCCTTTTTTCGGAAAGGTTCGCTTCCCTAAAACAGCAAGGTCTCATTCGAATGAGAGATCTTTCGTTGTACATCTCCTTCCTCATCGCCCGTAGTGCCTGTATTCAGGAAGAAATCTTTTTCCCCTTTATTGTTTTCGAGGTGATAGTTCAATTTGGTTTCGCGATGGCGTTTTTTTTTACCGCCGCGTTTTACTTTTCTTTCTCAGAACTAACGAAGATTCCCGTCCGCCCCCTAGCAAGAACGTTTCATTCGGCGTAGGCGAGCTATCCTAATAAGTGAAGTTTTTTTTCTTCACTCCATTTAAAACAGCGCTTCGGATTTTCTTTAACTGCCTCGTCGCGGTTCCTTTTCTTTTTTTTCCCCTCTTTAAATTTCAGTCCCTTGACTGCTCTTTTCTTGACGGCACTCGAAATCCCCCCTTCCCTTTCGGAGCGTATAGTTCTCTTTTTTTGATCCTCTCAAATTTCCTGCTTCTCTTTTTTTTTTTCTGCCCTCCCATTTAAGCGGACCCCGATCCGGCTGCTTTTTCCAGCGACAGCCTGCTCTGTTGTCGACCTCTCTTTTCAATTACTTTTACCTTTTTTGAGCCTCTGAATGGTTTTTGAAGTAACGGAGCCCTTTTTTCGCACTCCCTGCCCGCGACCCCTTTCAGGATAGTGAAGGACCTCTAACCTGTTTTTTTTTCCTCTTTTATACGCGCACTTTTTGGTCTCCCAGGGAACAGTTCCGTTCTCGGTGCCTGGATTATTTTCCTAATCCTTTCTATACACTTCGCATCCCCTTCTCCTTTTTTTTTCGTCAGCGGCGTTGATATTGGCTTTCCCTCCCCCTTGCGGTTTCCTAGCTCAATTCAGGCCCCCTCTTTAACGGCGGCCTTCCAGCCGCCGCGCCTCCTTTCACCGTGACGCGGTTTTTACGGCTTCTTTTATTCCCCCTTTCCCTTTTGGTCGAAAGGCCTGAAGTATTTCCCCCTCCCCCCCGTAGTCTGTTCGCCGCAGTCCCACATCCGGCTGTTTTATTGGGATGGGCGGGCCCTTCCCCCCTCCCGTTGCAAGTTCTAGTACCCTTCTACGGCGCTCCTCCTGCCACGTTCTCTCTCCCGGGTTAAATGTTTTTCCGGAACGGTACTCCCCTTGGTTTCTACGCCGGCGGCGCAAGTTCTTCTATTCGGCTCTTGCCCGGCTATTCCTCTTCCTCCACCCTTCGTTCCTTAGCCGTCGCTCGTAGCTCGAAAACGGTCTTCGGCTTCAGCCTCGGCATTTTCGAGAGTGTTTTTTGACCGTCTTTTTCCTCCTTCGAGTATGAACAGGCCCTTAGGTTTTTCCTGTCACCCTGAATTTTCGCTTTTCATCTGACGGCCGCTCATTTCCATGCAGGCATCAGGCGCGATGATGCGATCTTCGGTTTTTTTTTCCTGTTTTGATTTTAAATTCGCCTTCTTTTTTTCTGCCTTTCCGGATGATTTTCGCCTAAGGCCCCTTTGGGGCAAACTATTGGGGAATCGAGTAAGTCTCTTCCTTGTTGGCAGCCCGTTTTTCTGAGATTTCTCAGAACCTTTTCGATTACTGCCCACATGGATGAATTTCCCCTACCTTTTACCCCTCGCCGTCGCCCGGGTCTTAAACACTCCGTGGCCTCGCGCTGCCATACGGGATTCCCCCCTCGCAGCGCATTCCCCTTTTCTAGGTTTCACTCCCTCTCGCGAGACCCTGCCGTTGTGTTATGAAACTTTCCTTTGTTGTATTCGCCGCGATTGACCCATAAGCCTTTCATTTTGGTAGTTCAGTTTTCTTAGTTCAGATGCACCTTTGAGGATTGGCTTCTTTTCCTAGACCTGAGTTTGGTTAACCGACCAAGCGGAAGTATTATTTTTCCGATTGCGATGTCGGAGATACCCCTTTCCTTTCCCGGAAATTTTGATCGGCCTGCTTTCTCTCTTTCCCTGTACCGGCGGTAGGATTTTCTGTGCTCTTTTCCCTCGGTGCCTTTACAGACCCTTTTCGATTTCCCCAGTCCCCCTTTTCCCTCCCTTTTCGTTAGGCCCTTCACGTCTCGAGGTTTTCGATCCTTCGACTTGTCGAGTTGTTCCCCACAGATCGAAGTCGGAGCGGTGACTCGTGCAACGTTTTTTGCTCCCGTCTGCGTCGCCTCGTTCCCCTTCGTGTTTCCCTGCAGGGAGCAAGCACAATGTCTTCCTTCCCTTGATTTTTCCGCTCACTGCTTTTTTTATCGACCAGTTAATTTTTTTTTTTTTTTTCCCCCCTTCTTTTTGAATCTTTTCTTTTTCTTGCCGTCCCTCGCGACCATTTGACATCTCTCTTTTACTCCTAATCCGTTTTTTTTTTTCTTAGATTTAATTTTTCCCCAAATGGGGGTCGCGCCTCATGATCCCCTCATCCAATGTCATGTCTTCTTCTTCCTCAGTCCCAAGTTTTCTCTGCCGGCTCTCAACTGTTGACGAGATTTTTGTTTAGTCTGTGCTCCCCGACGCTCCTTTTTTGCTAGTGCGAAGATGGTGTTCTGCCCTGTTACTTTCCCTCTGCCGCTGCCTCCCCAACCTGAACAAGGCGCCGGGGCTTCACTGTCGGACGTAGATCACGTTCTTATGGTCTAGAATCAATTCTTTGTGGTCTCGTTTTTCGGTTCTTTTTCCACTCCCGACGGCACTTGATTCAGCCGCCGTCGTCCCGGTGTTTAGGGAGCCTAAAGCCCTTGCCTAGCAGATTGACCCCCCCCTGTCCTCTTTTAGGTGTGATCGACTTCACCTTTAGGGATTGACCCCTTCCCAGTGCTGTACTCCTTTTTTCTCCCTTTTTTTTGTAATTACACCCTTCTCGGTCTCGCAGAAAATGCATCGGGATCTTTGACTATTCTCCTGTGACTTAGGCTTATCCGTTGCCAGCTTTTTCGAATCCTAGGGCGCCCAAACCCAACGGGCCGGTTTCCCCCTTCAACCCCCTTCGATGGAATTTTTGGGCTTCCCGGCACTGCCCCTTTGTGGCACTTTCACCGTGGCTGTTTTTCCTTATGGTTGTCTTTCAGCACCGGTTGATCGATTTCTTCCTTTTTTTCTGAGTCCTTGGCTTGTCCTTTAATGGCGGATGGTTTAGGAACCCCTCTTTTTTTTTACTCCATCTCTTTGAGGCCTCCTTCATCGCCGTCGCGATTCCACTCTAGGAGCTTTCCTTTTCTTTTTCAAGGTAGTCTTCAGGGTTCCCCCTCGCTGGCGAAGTTGCCTATGGTTATACGCGGTCACGCTTTGTCCCATCTCTTTCTTTTCCAAAGGGATTTCGATGGTTGTTCCCTTTTTCCTTTCTGATGCCTACTCCGCCCTTATTTTGGTCCTTTTTGCCGTCCTAAAAGAGAGGGAACTGCGAGGCGGGCGGGGCAGCGGGTAAAGGGGGGAGGGTCCATAGCTGACCCCCCCCCCCTAAAACACTCGCCCCCCCCCAACCTCTCCATTATTCACCCCCCCCCCCCCCCCTCCCCCCCCCCTCCCACCCCCCCCCTCCCCCCCCCCCCCCCCCCCCCCCCCTCCCCCTCCCCCCCCCCCCCCCCCCCCCCCCCACCCCCCCCCCCCCGTCCTCCGTAGCTGGACCGGCGGAAAGAAAGACTCTAATATTTCTTTTTTGAGCTGTCCATTCCTTTTGGGTTTGCCCGCTTGCGTCTTCCAAGGGTCTTAGAAGCCACCCCTTTTTCCTTGTCAGTGTGTCGCCTCCTCTGCGCGATCCTTTTCGGCTCCTTCCCTTCCTTTCGTTGATGGCCACTCCCCCTTCCTCACCCCACAGTTACCGGACTTCTGGTATTTTTGCTCGAAATCCAAAGACGCCCCCCCCTTTTCTTTCCTCCGTAAAACGAGAGCGATTCTTTTGACAATTTCAGAGCTCGTCGGCCCAGTGATGATCCTCTCTGCCCCCCCTTCGCCGTCTTATGGCCTTCTTTTGTCTCTCAAAGTTTCCTCAAATCCCTTTCCCCCATCAACGCCGCGGTCTCTGACATTCCAGGATCGTACGCGCCTTGGTTTGTGAGATTATCATCTCCTGTTTGATCCGGTCACTTCCAGAAAGCGCCCTCCCCCTCCCTGTGACTCTTGTCCGCTGTTTCCCTGCGCTGGTGTTGAGAATTCCCTGCGTAAAGAACGGCAACCTTTTCTATACCCCTCATGCAATCTCTGCGATGGTCGCTGCCGGTGGTTACCGAGGCGGGTCTCTTCTCTCCTCACCAACATGCTTCTGCGTGATTATCCGACATATCGTCGACAATTCTGAGTTCGACGTTCGTGCCCCCGACAGGCCTTTCGCCTTGACCCTTGTTGCTGTTAGAGAAATTCCGTTTCTACTCCTGTTTGTTGCCCCCTTTCTAACCACGATTCCGCACTCTCCCGTGGGCCTTTGAACAGGACTTTTTTCGATGCTTCATCTCCCCTTTCGGAGATTTTTAGCTTTTTTTCTCCTCTTTTTCCACCATTTGCGCCTCCCAGTCTCATGCATTTCCCCGCGACCTACCTTATTCGTCGAGGATGGTATGAGAGGTTAGTTTCACCGTCACGCCTTATTACGTTAGTTTTAGGCCGCCTTTCTCTCCTTTATTTAGGTCGATCTTTCCTTTTTTCTTTTCGGCGACACTTTTTCCTGCTGGAACCACTTTCCGAAATGTTTTTTTGTTTTCAGGTTCGACACCAGCCACTTGCTTCCTTTTTTTTTTGTGCCGCACGGGCTGCTTTCCTCCTATGACACGGCGGACGATAAGTCCCCAGATTTTTTGCCCGGTTTTCGGCCTTCGCCTTTGCCTTAGAATGTTTCGCATTGACCAGCCCCGACCGTTTTTTTTCCCCACTACTGCTTTTTTTATGCGAACCTTTCCTTTCTCCTATCAAACAATTATTTTTTCCCTTCGTGGGGGAACGTCATTGTTTTGGTTACGGATACGAGGTTTCCCTTTTGTTCCGATGACCTGACTTTTTTTCGTCGGGACCGTCTTTTTCTTATCTTTTTTTTTCCTGCTGCCTGTCATTACGTATCTGGCCCTACGCAGTCTTAGTAACTTTGCGCTGAATATGACGGGCGAGTTTTTCCTGAGGCCAAGGCCGGCTTGTAGGTTCCCTTCCGAGATTCTGATCATCTCCTCCGGCTAAATATCGCAGCGGCCTTTTTCTTCCTATTGCTGGCGCACCCCTTCAGGGCCGAATGTGTTTTCGGTTTCCCTACGAGGCGCGCGGCTTGTAGTTAATATTTTGCTTGACGTCCGTACCGAAGTCAATGAGATGCGACGTATCCCAGACCATTTTCCTGCGTTTTCGGGCCCCCCC
>Ga0179593_1244493_pt1 | contig 24256 bp, 23 predicted proteins | sample CZODoug2_1_08_16_FD_185931 | JGI IMG/M metagenome (GOLD analysis project Ga0179593, IMG submission 185931) | Vadose zone soil fungal communities from Angelo Coast Range Reserve, California, USA - CZODoug2_1_08_16fungal (PacBio error correction) | ecosystem: Environmental > Terrestrial > Soil >... | reverse complement strand
GGTTGCCCTATCACGAACGTGTTCCCCGTTAGGGCCCCCTCCGACTTCCGAGAAAGGGATGGCTTTCCGACCTTTTCTTTTCTTTCCCTCCGCCCACCGCTTTTCTAATTTTCCTGCTCTCCTGCGCCTTAGATTAAGGATCGGGTCACCTTTTTGCCCCTATCGTGGTCTGCTTCCTTTCCCCTACAGTGGGTGCAAACCCCTCGTTCCCCCTCCAAGCTACCTGGGGTGTAGACAGGATGGCGACCTTTCTTTACTTTTTACCCTCGACGGTGGACGTTCGACTCTCTTTCTCCCCCCATACAATCTCAGACTCGATGTCCACGCGTTCTTCCCCTCCTTGATACCCGGACTCACTCTGAATCTCCCGGTGCGCTACTTTGGGCCGGTCAGGCCCATGTATCCGTTTCCCTTCGCCTACACTTATTTTCTCATCCTGGCGATCGTTAACCCGATTTTTTTTTCCCCTCTATATTGGGGCAGGCGGTTTTTGGTTTAGATTTTTTGTGAACGCGTTTCGTCCCCCAAAGGCTGTTTTTCAGACCCCCTCTCAGTTCCTTCCTCCGTTTTCCTTGAGAGTTTTTTTCCATTATCGCACGTTCATGTTTTTTTCTTGACGCGTCCTTCCGTCCTGTTTTTCTCCGCGCGATCGTTGCTGAGTTTGACATGGCCGCTCCTCTTATCTTCCTGATAGATGGTGAACGAAGCGCCGCTTCCTATACTTCTTTCCGCCCTCCGGTTCTTTCAACTGCCTTCATAGACGGACAAGAGATTTCAGCCCTCCGTTATTTGGACTCTCTTCTCCTCCGGTAGGAGACCAGCAACTTTTTTTGGCCAGGATTTTTTTTCCGACTCTTCTCGACTTATGACCGTTCTCCCACGAAACGGGGATGCGAACTATGCGGAGATGTCCTACCTTCCTCTTCGTTAAGGAGGTTTAATTCTCGCTACCCGTTCCACCTCATGGCCTTGAGGCCCCCCGGTCGGAGTTTCCCCGGCTCACGAGTTTGCAAATTGACGCCCTTCCATTCCTACTGACGAATCCCTTGTCGCATGTAAAATCCCGGCTCCGGGGCCTCCCCTGAGTAGGATTGTCTCCCCATGTATATTTGGTCTTCTAACCTGACTAGAAGGTCTCAGTATTCCACTCGCATATTTCCACTTTGGCCCCGGGGTTTTTTTTTCCTTTTTTGTTCGTTTTCCAAGAGCTGAATCTCTCTGTGTGAAGAGGACCAAGCTGCTTCTCTCTCCCCGACCGTCTCTTACCGAACTCCCCACCAAACCCACTTTTCTCTGGCATTTTTTATAGGCTTCTTTTGACTACGAGTCCCCCTCCCCCGGTCTGAATCGAGGTCGCTTATGTGGCCCGCCCATTGCAAAGACGGTCCAGCCTACACGGTCCTTTTCATCCCGCAAGCTTTCGAAGGCTTCGAACTCAAGAGACGTCGGAACAGCGAGCACTCTTTTAAAGTTTCCTTCGCCAAGGCGGGCATTTCCGGCTTTTCTCCGTAGGGTGTGTAGACTTCAATCCTACCCCCCTCCCTTTTTCCTAAGAGAAGAACTCACGACTGCCTCCTTCTTCCGAGAGATACCACGTCTTTCGACATTTTAGGTAGTACGTACGCGAGAAGACTCTGTCTTTTCTTTTTTCGTCCGATCGTATGGGTTTTCTTCGATTCGGATGAAACTTTCTTCGTCCTTAGAGCTCCTTCCCTTCTTTGGCGTGGCCTGCGAAGGAATTATTCCATCTTGTTCCAGACCCGAAAACATTCCCTGAATCTTCCCCCTCAGGCGTTTCCCCCCCCCAGGCCATGAACCCATATGCGAGCCCCACTGGCTTCCCTTCAGGTTTAAGAGAGTGCTTGTACCTCCTTCGAGTTGTGAGCTTCCCATTTTCTAGCCTGGGACTGAACGTCTCGAAGGACTGTTAAGTCTTATTGTCTGTTTTTTGAGGCTTTCACAGTCTTCTCGATCTCGGCTCCTGTCATTACTTGCGCGAAGGCCATCCCGATCGTAGTCACGAAGATGGTCCGGCCGGTTTAGGAATTTAGCCCCCTTTCGTTCTCCTTAACAATGGCTCCCCTTGGCTGTGCAGGGTAGAGCAACTCCTTTTTTTCTTTTGAACAGCGTCGATCCGGCTCCCTTTTGATGAGTCCCCCCCTTTTTTTTGTCCCTCCGAGTGAAGATGTGCGCAGTTTGAAACTCCGTCCTTGTGGGTCTCGGCGCGGATGGCGTCGTAGATTTCTTTTTGGGTTTTATGTCCTTTTCCCCCTTTGTTGGTCGACCCATACTTTTTTCCGGATGTACTCCCTGTGGCCCTCCTCGCTTCCTTGCCCCGTTTTTCCCTCACTAAGAATAGGTAGTTATCCACCCGGAAAAGTGGAGGATCCAGGGTCTTTCATTTTTCACTGCGAAAGGCGCTTCCGAAAATGCGAGCGGCTCCGTTTATCATGGTCTGGCAAGCTTTGATATCCCCATCCTTTTATTGGCTTGAAACTTTGGAGCGGCGCCACGCGACTAGGAGACCCTCGCCCCTTTCTCAGGTTCTCTCTTCGTCTTCTTTTTGATGATATGCCGTGGTGTCGTGTTCTATCGTGGATCCAGGTAGTGAACTTCCTTTCCCCCCCCGCTCTCCTTCAGACACTTTCACGACTCCCACGTAGGCGGTTTGACCCCTTTTTCCTCTGTTGATCCTTCCTCACGCTTCCGCGTTACTCTCTTTTCTCCCGCCATTGACCACTGATTATTATCGTGAGAATTAGAACGCTTTTTTTTTTTTTAGGTTGCGCGACTGGCTTTTTCTAGCGGATTCTTCCCGGAAACCAAGAGCAACGTTTTTCGTCCAAAATCTACTACTTCTTCCCCCCAAGTGAGAATCTTCTCCTCAATAGTCACCTCTGTCCCAGTCTGTCGTTAGAGAGAGAATAAGAGGGTTTTTGAGTACTTCTTTGTTCCGCGGTGGGTATCCCCCTTCCTTAGCGGTCTTAACCGTCAACTTTGACCAATGACACAGGTCGCCTTCCTTACTTCAAATAAAATTTTTCCTGTTAGTTCGTTGAATTTTCGACGCCAAGACCCCCTCCCTCCGAGTGGTCACCGATAGACCTTTTGCGTTTTCCCCACTACCTCCATCTTTAACTAGTGGAAGTGCGACGTGCATTTTTCTGCATGAGTAACTAGTTCTCGCCAGGCTCTGGGAAACGAAGTATCCTCAAATGACTCTTTTCTGTACGTGAGTCCCTTATGCTCGGGGGATGAACGACCCCCATTTTTTACATTGGTGGTTTTTTTGAGTACAAATCCATCCCTCCCCCCTGTTGCATCGTTTGGTGATTTCCGAAGGAGTCTTGAGTCCCCTTCCCCTTTACACCGAACCCTTGATTTCTCCGTGGCAACAGCGATATTAGGATCTTCGTTTTTGTTTTTGTCCCCTACGTTACTCCTCCTCGCAGACTTCGCGTCCGAGTCCCCTTCCTCTCCGGTGAATGGCAGACGACTATCAAAGAGGGTATCCCGTTTGACCCCACCTTACGGTTCGTTTTCGTTCTTCCGAAACCGCCCCTTTTCGGCTTTGGTTTAGATGTTAGCAAGTGCACTACTCTGTCGCCTGACGCAGATACGGCGTCTTTTGCTCCCCCCGCCGTCATCCCCATCTAGCGCCTGATCTCATGAGGGGGTCCGTCTTCCCTTTTCCTCCGAGCTCGAGCAGAATTTCTTCAAGCCTTTTCGGGAGAGATAGCCTTTGCTCCAGTGCCAGGCGACTAGACCTGCTGCTGTCGTGTGACGGTGACTGGGTTCCACCCCCGCTCAACACCCTTCTCGTTGACGTTCACAGAGGAACTCCTAAGACGGATTTTCGGTGTTTTTATTCCACAGTCAGTTTGCACGACGTCCTCCTTTCTCTGAAGCCGGCGGCGAAAACGCGGACGCGCCGCGATCTCTCTCTTCCCCCAATTCTCCTTTTGTTTTCTTCGACTATTTAGAGCCCCCCGAGAGTTTACTCCCAGAAGTAATTGGCGCACTTGTGCACACATTTTTATACCTTGTCCCTTTTTCCTTCTGTTCCTTTTTCTTTCGGCCCCCCGCTCGGTGCGCGGTGATTCCCAGCACTTCAGTTGAAAAACATGAAAGTATTTGCGGAGCCTAGAGAATTTTCAAGCCCGTCTGGACTTTTTTTTTTACGCCGGATCTTCCCCTTCTTGATAGATGGTTTTTCTGAGGTACGGACGACTTTCGCGAAGGCTGTTTGACTTTCTTCTCCCCCCCATGCAGAAGTTTTTCGCTGAGACCTGGCACTTGGCGAGTTTTCCTTTCGTCCGTGTACCCCTCCCCTTTCGAAATCAGTGTTGTCGCCCTAAGTTTTACTCCTCACCCCCTATACCCGATGTATTTGTGTTAACGATTTGAACAGGATTTCTGAATAATCGTGCTTTACCTTAGGTCCCTCTCCCTGTCGCGGCTTTCTTCGGCGAGGGTCGTCGTGAATTCGTTACCCCCCTTCCCTCTTACTCCTGTTTACACTGCTACTTTCTGCTTGTGGATTCCGTTTTCCTCCTACTGCGGCTCCCCACCAGGCTGTGACGGGCTGTTCCTTTTTTTGGTCCGCGCTTTTTCACCCCAGTAAAGGGCATTTTTTTCAATCCCTCCCCATGTAGCATATTTCGGCCAGCGTTTCCTTCTCTCTTCCACGTTCCTTTGTCTTTCGGCGTGTCCCTTCGAAGGAGAGCATTCCCCGTGATGACCCTTTGCCTCTCTTAATCTCGCGGAAAACCGATCCCCTGGCGGTCTGACCCCAGCTGCCTCTCTGTTTCAACAGAGCTTTTGAGTCGGTGACTCCGTTTCTGAGTGCGCCTTCTACGACTTCTTTTGTGTTTCTGATTGGTAAGGACGTCAAGGCCTTTTGGGTCCTTTGACCTTGAGAGGTAACCTCCTCTCATGGAAGGGGGCTTGCCCCACCGGCATTCACGCGTCGTATAAAACACTTCTTTCCTTCTTTCGCTCAGATCCACGTAAGTCATGTATCTTTTCACTATGGGGCTCCTTTTCGTGTTTTGAACCTTCTTCGTATCATTTTGACCTCCCCCCTTGACTCTTTTTTCCTTTGCCGTTCGATTCATACCACGACCTTCGACTCCCCTCCCTTCTTTAACGTCATTTAGCTGTAAGCTCTATCCATCGTTTTCTACTGTTAGACACTCCCCGAGACCCCTTCTTTTGTTTGGTTCTCCCTTCCTTTCATCGTCCGGGTCCTCTCGAACGGCAATGCTCTTTCTCGGCTATATAGATCTCTTTGATATGGACGTCCATACCTCTTGCCGATGTTGATCGACCCCACGTTCCATGACCCCTTTCCTTCTACTATTGAGGAATTTCCGTGCGCTGTTTCTATTTCTGCTTTGAGCGCCCTTTTCTGACTTGGAAGTCAAGATTCAGTTTCTTAGATTCATTCTACAACCGCCAGACCCATCCCGGATCCGCGCCTTTCTTTCCTGTCCCTGGCGCGGTATCACATTCCCTAGGACCGTCTCCCCCCCCCCCTGTGTTGAGGACTTTTCTCACCGTTCAGAGTAGGAATTTCTCCCGGCTTCCTTAGCTCGCGGGCCCCAAGTGTTTTCCCTTTAAGATCTGGGTCGGGACACAAGCTCCGGCCACTTCCCGCCGAGGGACCCCCCCGCCCTATACGGTGCCCGCACATCGACTCGGACGAACACAGCAGGGCTGCTGGACACCCTCTCCCGATTTTTTCACCAGGTTCCCCGCGCCTTTATCAGCCAGCCTTTTTCCGCCCTTCACAGGCGTCTAGCCCTGAGAAATCGACGACCTACCGGACCCGTTTTTTTTTTTTTTTCTCAGTAGTCGCCCTGACCCTTCTGCACGCCGCACAATGCCCCTCTCCCCTCCTCTCCCCGTGTCACCTCCGGTACCCTGGGATGTTTGCGCGTTTTTCTTTTTTCTTTTATCCGAGCTCTCGCAGCTTTCAGTCGACCCCACTCCCAGCCGCTTTGGGCAGGCCTTTCTCCGTTCCTCCCCTTCTCTCAACTTTTACCTCTACTTCCCCGTCTTTTCTCACTCACCTCCTTCTACGCAAAACGATTTTTCTCCTCTTAGATTGTGACATGGTGCACCTCTGTTTGTGACGCCGATTCCGTCCTTTGGCTTCCGCCTGCGCCAACTCGGAAGAATTTACTTGCATTGCAGCCACTCCTTCCACCTTCTTGCAGGGTTTACTGACGAGAAGACACCAACTCGTTCATAGAAGCCCCCAACCCCTGCTCCTCTCCCCAACCTTTTTTCGTTACTTTCGTCGTCCGGTATCTCCCTGGGGCTCGTCCGTGTCTCTCTCGAAGTTTCCTTCTCTATTTGGGCCTAGAGGGTCTGTAAGCATTGATTTTATGTGGTTTCCCAGTCTCAATGAAATCCGGATATTTCTTCTTAAGGCCTTGCGCTTCCCTCCTTGTCTCCCCTCTCCCTGATGTTTGCTGGTACTATCTGTCGTGTCTTTAGATGGTACCCCAGTTTTTCCCCCTTTTTGGCGGAATTTTTTCTTTTTGCCCCCCGTCGTGTTTGACTGTCTTTTCCAGGTAGTCGGCCAGCCCTCCTCCCTATATCGTTCGGATCCCTACCTTAGATGCTCTTATTTCCTCGAGGAAATGTTTCCGTCGAAAACGTTTTTGTGTTTTCTCGCGAGCTCTTATCAGTGAGCTTGTTCTTTCCTCTTCCTTTCTGTCCCCTCCTCGCTTTGATCGCTCGTTTGCCCTTTTCCTTTTTAAAACCCCTTTCCAACCGTCCGGTTAAGTGCCCTCGCCTCTTGGAATTCCTGAAAACCGAGAGTGTCTGTTCTGGGAAGACCATGATCCCTGGTATGCCAATCTCTGCATTGTAGGCCCCCACGGCTCGCCGGCTATTTATTCCTGGGTTTTTTGGGGGTTTTTGTAAACACCTCTCCTTTTTTTTCGGGCGTTTCTTCTCCTTTTTTTCAATTTCGTTTCGTGCAGAGACGCCCTTTTCATACTGCCAGAGGTGAGTGGCCGATCCTTTACGCCTGATAGATTTTACTCCTTTTTTCTTTCTGACCGCTTTCCCTGTTTTTTTACGTAGCCGTTCATGTAATCTCCAAACGAATTTATTTTTTCCTTTTCCTCCATGTCACATGCCGTCGCCTTTGTCGACCCCTTGACTTTACTTTCTCCGACACCCACGCTGTCAATAATTTTTCGGTGACTCATTCAAGGTTGAGCCCCCGTTTTCCTGATTTTTGCCTCCTTTCTATCTTCCTCTTTCCTTCCCCTCTAGCGCGAGTACCTTTTTCTCCCATTTCCGAAGAACCTCTACTCCGATCTCTCTTGACCAGGCGGACGCTCTCGTTGCTCTACAAAACATCCCTGACTCATGCCCCGTCTTTCTCGGTGTCAAAAAGTTCCCACGCTTTCTTAATTTCTCCGTTCTTTTGCCTGAAAGCCCCTTCTTTTCCTTCACGAGACACATAGCCAACCCTCCTCGCCCTAGAGCCTACTCGCAACCCCCGATTGTTTTGCTTCTGCAGCTTGAGAGCCTTCTTTCCTCCCCTCTGACGAGGTACTCTATCGCTTTCGCCTCTCTTTTTTGGAAAACGACCGTGCCACCCCTTCGATGATTCGGCTTTCCTTTGTACCCCGTCTCCTCCAGGGTAGTCCTTTTCTCATAGATGCCGAGAGATGAATTCTCCTCTTTTGTTACTACGACTCCCGACTCGCACCCTTCTCTTCCTGAGTGTTTTTTTGCCCCCTCTATCCAAGACGGATCCTCTACGTGATTTCTTGATGCCTCTCTGTGTCACCACTTATGGAGTACCTCAAGCCTCGACACAGCGTCCGTGAAATCCAAGACCCGAAGGCCGATCGCGCACTGGAGCCCGCGGGTTCTCTTTTGGCCGCAGTCAGGTCGTCGCACCTTTTCAATTTCTATGCGTTCTGAGGAGGTTTCTTCTTTTCCTTGCGCTCTTATTGTGCCTACCTCCTTCTTTTTTTACCTCTATCCTTTTCCATTCTTTTGAGAGAGCTTAGAATGCAATATAGCTCGGACGCTTTTCGGCACACCAGCGATCACCGCATCGCCAATGATGTTTTCCGTGACTTACTTGTCGGCACTCACTTGTCGTCCTTCTTTTCCCTGATTCGTTCCTTTTTTCACACGGCGCCGTTTTTTCGTTAGCAATCTTTTTCCCTCCTTTCCCACAAGTCAATCCCGTTTTGCCCGTCCTCCCTGTTGAGAACAGTTTTTCCTCGGAAACGTTTCCCACACCGCTCCGGTTGCGTTCTCCTCTTCCGTTCCCTCTCCACCTCAATCTCTACCAGCACCACCATATGCCCCCCCCCTAGTGCCTCACCCTGATCCCCCGTCTACCAAAGCTGCTAAGCGTCCTTTTGGCCTACTTAAAATTTTTTTTCCTCCATTCTCGACACCGCGTTACCTCCTTTTTCGTCCACGCCCGGAAGATCTGCTTAGATCGATGGGATTTTAACTATTATCTCTTGAGGGCATTTCTTGGTTTTTCCGCGGGATGAGCCCTCCCTTCTGACCCCCTCCCTTGGCCAACCACCAAGGAATTTCCTCCCCTCTTTTCGGCACTACGTTTTTTCCCCCCGACAAAGCTTGAATATTCTAGTGTTTTGCCCAGGTTCAGAGTTGTTTTTTTTTGCCGCCAGAGATTCTTTGAATGGGCTTCGACTGTTTCGCGCGACGGATTCTTCTCTCTTCCCTCGCAGAGCCGCTTTCGACTTCATCCTTTTCACCCAAGAGGTTGCTCAACTTTATTGTACCTCTTTCTTTTTTACTCCAGCTGCCGTTCCCGGCTTCGCTTACGTGTCGAGAAGCCTTCCGATCTTGCTTTTTCCGCCCAAAGAAGCTCTGTTTCCTTTCCTCACATGATTTCTCCGTCCCACGGGGATGGCGACTTACTCTTCGGCTACATTCTGTATGATAAGGCCTGTACTCTCTTCTTCCTTTCTGACCTTTCTTCGACCATGAGGAGCCCTGCTCACCCTTCTTTTCCTTACGTACGTTTTAGTTCCCTCTCCTCCTCTCGGGACTTAAGGAACCACCTTTGAGTTAGCCCTTTTCATCAGGAGATCCTTTTCTCCTTCTTTTTTTGAACGCTTTTTGTTCCTCCCTCCGGAAAATCGCCTATTTCCTTAGAATGACAGTGTCTGTCCCGCTCGCCCCACCCTCCCCCCGTCCATAGCTTTTGTTTCTGGGCGCCTCTTAATACTGTTTGGAAGCCCCCCCACTCCCTTCCCCCGACCGATAATCCCTCCTTGATACAAGCCCTACCGCACTCCCAAACATACACGCTCTTCTCCTCTATTCCCAGAACGGGAGGCCAAGACCCCCGACTCCTCCGTTTTTCTCCTTCCTACGAGGACTTTTCTCTGGAAGACCATCCCCCCATATGCCGAAACACGACCACCGGTCCCACCCTCCCAGCTAAGACCCCCCCCCCCCCCCCCCACACCCCCCCCCCCCCCCCCCCCCGTCACCCCTAGACCCACACCCCCACCCGGCGCCATTCAGAACCCGGTCCCTCTCATCCACGAGACCCAAAGATAGTACCGCATCCGTCCAATAGTCGGATAAAGGAGTTTCTTCTCCTGGGGGGCTACTTGACTCTCAACTTCTTTTTACTTCATTTTTCCCTCTCCCCATTTTTCCCCTGAATTCTCTTACCTCATCTTTTCGTTGGAGTTTTTCGCTCACTTTCCCTTAGCGCATTGTAGGGACCGACGTCGCTCTCCTCCCTTGTTTTTGATTTCAGTAGCTTGGTTGGATTCTATGACAGCTCCTTCTTTTTTTCCCGCCTGCCAGCCGTGCCACCTCCCAGTCGGGCATTCAATTTCCTCTTCCACCAAGCTTTATAGTCGTCTGCAGCAAACCTGCCCCAGGTTCTTTCTCCACCCCCGCCCCCGGCTCTTCGAAACTGTTCAAGCACGCACTCGATCCCATGACTGAGTTTCCCCCCTTGCACTCTTTGACTCACTGTCCGAAGCTTCTTCTCACGCGGCCTTTTCTTTTGGCCGGTTGAGTAGCCTTGATTGCGTACTCCAGGATTTCCGCAGGCTTTGTCGGTCCTTTTAGGTTCAGACTTATAGATTCTTCTTCTTCCTGCAAGCTCCCAGCAATCCCTCTACTTAGGAAAGACCTCTTTTCGGCCTTTCTGTGTCGTTTGGGGCGCTACCTTGACATGTTTCCCCTTTCTTGTCGATGTCGACCCCCCCCTTTTCTCCCGTGAAACCGCCACCCCCCCCGTGATCTTTTTTTGTCACACTCTTCCTCCTTCGCGCTTTGATGCGCCATCCTCCAACCATTGGTGCCTCGTCCGCAACTGTTCTCCCTCTTATTGATCCCCAGCAGCGAAATTGCTCTCTGTGCATGTATCGGCACGCTATTGCCTTCCGGAACACGCAGTTAGGGCGCTTTCACTTTTTTTTTTTTTCTTGTAATTCGTCCTTCGGTTAGACACAAGATCTGCAGATTGTCTCCCTGTTGGCCCTCGAGATCTCCCTCCACTGGTCCGACCAATCCGCTAGGTAGTTACCAGTATTTTGCTTCGCCCGTGCTCTTTTTCTATTTTTCTCCCCTCCGACCCCCGGTAGCAGGACTACTTCCGTCATTTTTCGAATGTTCGGTTAAGCGGATACTTTGCATTCGTCATTGTTTGTACCCCCCCCAATCTAACTGCTGCTCAATAATCCCTTCCCCCTCTCAAATAGGTGAGCGACGACCTCCCCCTTCTCCTCCATGATAGCGTTCTCCCAGTCTTTCTGAGCGCCTTTTGTTTTTTTCTACTCCCATCATAGGAACCTCCCCCGGTCTTGCCTTAAAGGACACTCTAAGAGGCGCACATTACGGCACTCTTTCCTCCTGGACTGACTCTTCTTCCGTCCTATTGAGAGAGCTTTCTTTCATGCACCACTCCCCTTTCTATCTATGTTTGAGCAGCACCTTCTCCCTATGGTCCGCTGAGTCACTTTTCGACTTGGTGGCCTCAGTTATTTCCCTTTTTAGCTTAGTCTGAGGAGGACCCTGGAACCCCGTTTTCGGTTTTCCGGAACTTCCTACGTTTTCCCCTTTTCTCTGGTCCTTTTTTGAAAAGGGACCAGCGTCCTTTCCTCTTTCGATATCCTAGAAAGAGTTGTCTGACGCGCGTTAGGAGCCGTTTTGTCTCTCGTCTTCCGCTTGCCCCCGTCCCTTTTCTGCCCCAAGGGCAGTTCGTCGGAAATCATTCCCTCTTTTTTCGGTGCAAGTGCCAGCAGCCCCCCCCTCCTGCGTCCACCTTTTACCTTTTGAGTTTTTTTTCTCGTTTTTCGGAACGGGACCCCTCCTTTCCTTTCCCTTAAGTTGTTTGAAGATGTCCCTTTAACTCTCTTCCTTTAATCACTTTTTTTTTTTTGCTTCCGGCTCTTTTCCCCTCCATAAGCCCCGAACAGGTTCCCCGCTCCTTGTTCTTCTTTTTTTCCGACATAGTTGACCACCTTTTTCTTTCTTAACGAACATGCCCCACTCCTTTTTTTCTGGCCTTCCGGGGCCATCCACCTGTAAGTCCTTCATTTTGTGATTCCTTTTTCCTTTGGCGCTTTTTCGGCATCAAAGAGTTCCCTCTTTCTGTGGCACCCGGTTTATCTCTCTGGTTTTGACCTCCGTTAACCCGACGACTAGTGCAATTAGAAGGCCCCAGAGGATGCTTCTGCGGTTCCGAACTCTTCCCTTTTCTCAAGCAGGGTATAGTCTTACCCATCGTTGCTCTTTTTCCCGATCCTTTTCGTAGGAGGACAATACGCTTTCTGCTTTTTTTTTTACCCATGGTTCCTTCCCGCCTCGCCCCCGAAAGGTTACCTTTTCCCCATCCTTCCGGCGGCAGTGTTGCGCCGGAGGACTGCTCCTCCTTCTAGAAGAGATTTAGTATTCTTCCGCCCTCACGACCGATCTCCTTTGTCCAACTCCTTCGTGCCGAGCTTTTTTTCTTTTCCCAATGACGCGATCGCGCCCTTCTCAGCTGTCTGTTCGGTGTTTCCGTAGAGGGATAACCTTCACCGATCGATGTGGAAGTCCCTTTGTTGTTGTGGGTGTGGGTTTCTGTCTCCACACTGGTAGTCATTGCTTTTCTAGTTCCAAGTCATGTTTTCCCACTAACGTCGCCGGCTGGAAGCCGGCCCCCTTCTCCACGCTGAGACTGACGAGATTCGTCCTCTTACTCTAATACTTTGTTGTTGTTGTCTTCTATCGCTTCTCTGCTCCTCTGTTTAGGAAGACGGCTGCGGTTGCTTTCGTGTGCCCCCCCTTCTCCCTCCCACTGACTACGGGGGCATTATTGCTGGTAATCGGCGCAGCACGTTTTTTTCGCGTTTTATTCACGGAAAACGGCCCCCCCCCCTCACAACTCCGTTCGATTCGCTTCTTTTTGTTTTTTCATCTCTTCACGCTTCCTTTTTTTCTTCCAAATTCTTCCTGCTGCGGTCTTTGCCGGTCCTTACTTCCGACTTTATAGTCGCGCGCTTGTCTCGGCTCTCATCCTCCTTTTTTTTTAGTTTGAAATGGCTTTTTTTGGTCTGCTAGCCGCTTTCCCGTGCTACGCCATTGCAGACCCTAGGCTGTGTATCCCCCCCCCCTATAGCCGTCCCCTATCCACCATTCTTGTGGCACGATCGTGGCTTCTGTGCTGCCCTGGCAACCATCTCTTTCCTTGTCCTACGTTCATTAGTAAGTAGGATCTTGTAGTTATTTAACTGTCCCGTTTTTTTCCTTCCGCTGATCATGTTTCCCCCCGGTCTATTTCTGCGTGTTGAATGCCTTGTTCGCCGTGCCGTGCTGCATTTGCCCCCAAAACTTGGCTTCATTGTTCTTTTTTTTCGCTTTTTTTAGAAAGGCACCCCCCTTCCCATTCTTTAGGCATTACAGGTCCGCTTATTCTGCCCAAAGAGTACGTCCCCTTCTTTTGACCTTCCATTTTCCTTGTCGTGACTCTCTTACCCCGAGTCTTAATTTGAGACGATAATTGCGTCATCCCGTCACGTCAGGCCACACGGCCTTGACCGCTTTTTTTCCAACTTTTTTCGCTCTGACAACTTCTTCTTCTTGCTTTGAAGTGTTGCTTGTTCTTCCCACCCCCCCCCCAACATGCGTTTTCAACGAGGAATTTTCTTTTTACTAACGACGGTATGGTGGGCTGATGGGCCATTGCGTGGGTACCTTTCCGTTGACCTTAGTGTGCTCTCACAACCCCAGAGCTTCCCTGCTGTTCTCCCCCTATTTTTATCTGAGAATCGCTACCGTAAGTTTTTTCTTCCTCTGTCTGGTCTCGCTCTCCTTGTGAACGTAGTCGACTTCCGCACTTGTCTTGGTTCTTTAGTTTCCCCAGAGATTCCCCCCTCTCCGGAATCGGGTCCCCGTTTCAGTTTACTTTTTTCGGATAATCGTTTTTCCTCCTGCCGGCGCATATAGCACTCCTGTGGTATTAGACATAGCGTCCTTCTTACCTACGGCAAGGACTGCGCCCTCCGAAGTCTTTAGCTACTAATTGTCGCGTTTTGACTTGGATGGCCCACTTCCCGTGATTCCGATGTTTTCTAGGCCAAAAATTGCATTCCGGCCGTCCATGCGACGCGATATTGCGAATTCATTGATCTTTTCCTTTGGCAGTGATTTGCGCCGCGCTGTCTCCCTTTCCTGGACAAATTACGAGCTGATTGATATAATGCGATACCCATACAAGGTCTCCCGTTCCGGACCTCCAGAGCAGGGCTCTTTCTGCACCGAGCCATTTTTTTTCTTCCCCTTTTTGCTTTTACTTCTCCAGAACGATGGCGTCACTGTAGAAGGGACGGTGACCCAGCTCTCGTTGCCCACCTTTTCGCATATTCCGACTCGGGTCGACACCCGCGACTTCCCCCCGCCCCTGAAGCTGGACCCCGCTTCTCAGAGCAATTTATCTTCAGAGCAGACACATGCAGGTTTGCGGATAAAAGAGAAAATATTTCTCTTCCTAGGCCAACCCCTGTTTGTCCTCCCCCTCGCCGGGATTTGCGCCGCCCTTCTTTTCCCTCGACAGCGACCCCCGACTCGAACTTTGCATTTGCCCGTTCTTCGAATGTTGCTCACGTACCTCAGGCTCCCTGTTTCAGACGGATCTGTGATGTGTGTTTTGGCAGTCCTCCGGATTAGCGCTTTCTTGTACTCCCCCTCAAACCCAGAAACTCCGGCCGCGAAGGCCTTCTACGTACCCCCCCTTTCGCGCCCCACCTTTCTAGCTTTCCCTTTCCTCGTGCTCATCACGCTTAGGACTAATTTTTTACCACCTCCCTTTTTGGCGAGAATATTCGCCGCGCTTTTTTGCAACTGGTAAACCTGGTTTCTTTCAGCTATGCAGGGGTTGTTTTGACGACGAGAAACCTTCAAGATTCATCGCCTGGTGGGCGCTGCCTTTCACGCTGTATTTTTCCTCTCGTCCGATTCATCGTTGTTTAGAGCAAAACCTATAACGCATTTCCCCCCCCCCCCCCACTTCTTGATTAGGGTCTTTTTTCGGGCCGTGGATTTTCCCTTTCTATGTTGGTCTTTCTCTTTTAGCAGGGGTTTAGCAGTTTCCCCCCAATTCTTAAAGACCCCCATACTTTATAGTCCCTAACTCCTTTCCTCCTATCCCTGTTCGTGCTTTGCTTCTGGTGTTCTTTTTCTTTGATTTCTGATGGGACCCACGGAGAAAGAGAGCTGTCGATCCCGTTCTTTTTATTGGTTTTTTTGCAGTGACTTTGTCCAAGCTCTCCCCAGCTCCTTTTCGTGCGCGCTCTCTCCTCTTCTGTCCTCCGCTATTCCCTTTGCTAGACAAGTTTTTTTGGTCTTTGTTCCTGTGCGCCTTTCCTAGTGCATGTTCAGCTTAATAGAGAAAGATCAGTTTCCTTTTCGTTCGGCCCCGGACGTCCCCCTGTTTCACCCCCCTTCCCTTTTCGGGCAACCCTCTCGAGGGGCATTCCGTACCCCTTGTCTTTTTTTCCGCCCCGATACATTGTCGACCCATCCTTTCCCCCAATTTTATTCCACCCCCCTTTTCCGCCGGCCCCCCTTTTTCGAAATGATTAGTCCTCTTATCTTTTTTTCTTCGACTTGCCCTTAGCTTTTGAGCCGGAGAGACATGTGCTTCCCTTCCCCCTGTCGTTTGATGGTCTCCTAGTCTACTCCTGCTTCCCTCTCCCAGTCTTAAGGCCGCGCACCTTTTTTTCGAAATCCCTTTTTTTTGTAGTATCCTTTACAGTCCATTCCCCGACAAAGAGCTTCTTTTCCTTATACTGCTCCTTCGATTGATGTGTATCCTTTTTGATCTACTCTTCCACAGTTCAGGCGGGCTTCCCTTTCATTCTTGGCTTCCATTTATGAACGGTTCTTTGTTTGGAGCCCCGCCCTTTTACGTCGCCTGCTCAGGTCGAGGATCTTTCCTATGCTCTCCTCCTTGCCCCCGTCTCGTCTTTTTCCTTCCCACTACCTTTCAAAAGCCGATCTTTTTCTCCCTTCCGACTTCTCTTCTGGACCCCCCCCCTTTCGCATGACCGTTCTCTCTTTTTCACCCCCCTCCTCCCTCCCCCAACCATCTTGGTTGTTGACTGCAGCGGTTTTCCTTGCTCAGCGTTATCCTCGAAAACTCTCCCGCAGCAGCCATATGCTTTCCACCAGTCTTCTTTGCCGCATCTTTTTTTTTCCCGCCCCTTATTTGTAGGTGAACGCCCCCGTTCTCGGTGAGAATCTTTGTCTATTCTTTTTCCACGCGCGCACACGTTTTTTTTTTGGTCTTTATGATGCTGTCGGTCTTCCCCCTTCCCGTTTCTTTCCCTCTTGTGATCGCTGCTGAGATCTTTCCTTTTTTCTTGATCGACGGCCTCGCTTTTGAGCCGGTCCGTCTTTGTTCCTTAAAATAGTCGTTTTTTTCTTTACGTTGGATCTTTTTGTTTGACGCGTGTTCCCACTGAGGGTGACGACTTCCTTCCCCTCGGGTGCCCCCTTGACCATCAATGACCCGCCGAAGCCACTCTACTGCTCCACAGTTTTTTTTCCAGCCCCGTCTTATTTTCCTCCCACCTTTGAGTGGCTGGCGTTTGGCTACTTTGGTGACGATTTGATGAGTTGGTGGTGTTTTCTTGTTAGATCATTTCTCTTTCTCTCCTATTCATTAATACCTCCTCCGTTGTTGGTTCTATTCTTAGCATGCCCCCCCCCAATATCTGAACTTCTTCAATCAGAGGCTGTCCCCCCTTCGTCTCACGCATCCCCTTGATGCGCCTTTGACAGTACCGGCGGGCTCTACCACCCTATTTAGAACATTGACTGATGCTCTTTTCGTTTCTGCTTCTTGCTTTTCAGGAAGTTTGGTTTTTTTCTTTCCCCTCCCTTTTGTCCCCCACATCGTACACGCAAATATACCTTTTTCGATTCGTGGTCTTGTCCTTCCAACGTCAGCGGACGCCCGCTTATTTTCCCCCGTTAGATCCCTAGTACCCTCCCCTTCTCCTCTCAGTGCCCTCGCACGCGGGACTCCCATGTCCGACTTATAAACGAACCGTGTGCCTCTCGCCCCCTTTTTGTCGTTTTTTTTTTCATCGCCCCCTCGTATACCGCGACAAATTTTCCCCAAAGGCCGGTTCCGCCGACCGCGTCCCTTCGTTTTTTCGAGCTTTGGGCCGTTCTCTCTTCCCGTGTCAGAGCTTCGTGGTTTTTCGCTTGTTACCGTTTTTTGCAGTGACCACCCTTTTTGACCCGAAAACCAAGGACGCATCCAGCTATCTTTTCGAGGTTTTTCCCCCGTCACTATTTTTTTTCGCTGGCCCGGAAGGCTCTTGTCCGGCTTTGGTTTTTTTGTTAGAGCAGAGATCCAGGCTTGACCTTTTTCCCTTCCTGGCAGGCGAGAGCGCTCGAGCGATTCGTCACCGATCCCTCTACGGGATCTCCCTCCTCATAATGGTACTTTGGCACCTCCCCCGTTGTGATCAACCTCACCGTCTTTCCCAGTGAAAATGATCTCTGTCCTCCTGGCTTTCTTACGCCGGCGTCCACATTTCGAGAGCCAACCCTAACAGTCCGACGGGCATCTGAGGTAGCACCCCTCCTCTTTTCCTCCTTTTCCTTGAATGCCCCTAAAATTTTGATTTTGAGTTCCCTTGCGCGAGGCCGAACTGATTCTCGATATTCTGTCCTTATCCGCTCCTTCACATCAGCTTCCTGGCCCAGGCAGGGACCTGATCCTTTTCCCCTCGTGCAAATTTCCCCTACTAACTCATTTTCGAAGCATGTCCTTCCTTTTACCAATCCGCTCGCTTGGCATACCAACAGGGAGATCGGTTTTTTCCCCCATCCCTGTGGAGGAGACCATTACCCCTCCCTGACATTTTTCCTCCTCATCAGGCTACGCCTTTTCCAAGTGACACTTTACTTTTCAGTGTGGACCTTTTTTTACGGGGGGAACGCTCTTCCCTCTCTTGAGGGACGCCCTACTCCCCCCTCCTCTTATGCTCAGATCGTTTTGCCGAAAGCCCCCCAATCCAAAAAACCCTATTTCAAGATTTCATCGACTTGCCTACCTCTCATAGCCGGTTAGAATACGACTATGCTAGATCGGGTTTTTACTGTTCCTAAATGCACCCAGACTCCAGACCCAGACGGTTTTAATACACGACGCCTTTCGCCGGTTTCTAGACTAAAGGAGACCTAAGTACCAATAAGCTACCCTCTCCACCCAGGAGGGACTTTCTGTTCTTCCTGGAATCTGCCTTCTTTTTTTTTTTTTAGCCTTTCCTCATCCTTTCCTGCGACGACTACCCCATAAAGAGCAGTCCTTCTCCTCTCGATTCCCCCTGAAGCTCGTAGACAGACCTTTTTCCCGCCAGGTGTTGGTGATGGTGAGAGTAGGGTTGCTCTTTCGCCCACTATGAAGTTCCCTTCCCCTTTTCTTTGATTCGCTGCACGTGCGTAGGCCTCTCATGCGTAGTCATGAGTTGTTGAGCCTCCTTCCAGGAAATGAATAGTGTTTTTAACTGAAATGCGGTGTGACATGGACAGATCTTCTAATCTGAGATCCGTTGTGTTTTCCCCTTCTTTTTTCCCTAGTTTTTTTTTTAAAGATTCTTCCTTTTTATCTTTTCTCCCAAGTTTTTCAGCAGATGTCCTTACGCTGACGGAATGATTAGACTCTTTTTTCCCTTTTTTTAGGCTTTCCATTTTTGCTCGGTCCATCCGGAAGGCTTGTCCCCTCCCCCTAAAGACCCTCACCCTTTCCTTAACGCAGCGGTCCGTTTGCCGGTCTGCTTTACGTCCCCACGTTTAGGCGATGCGGCCCCCTTTCCCAGTTTCTTTTTTTGGTCCCTTCGTCGTTAAAGATTTTTTGCACTTTCGATCCGGCGAGGTTTTGAGACCCTTTTGTTTTTCCCGAGAGCTCCGCACTCATTGGTGGCGCGTTCTCTCAACCTTTCTTGCGTTCTCGCGATGATGGGCTTAGATTCCGGTTTTCAGCTTTTGTACCCATTGCTTCCCTTTGTTCGAAAACAGTCTTCTTTTCGTACATTGTTTTCCCCGCCATCTCCTTAACAGTCTTGGACATGATCCCCAATCTTTTAGTACTTTTTTTTTCCTCCCTTTCGGAAAGTGAGGAGCCTTGGTTTCGGGTGCCCTGTTCGTATTCACCTCTCACGTAGCTTGTCATCCGCGCTCCCCGGTATGTTGCTTTTTGCTTGTCGCTATCACCTAATCTCGTATTCTGCCCAACTGATTAAGCCTTGCTCTTCCCTGCGAATAGTAGAGAGTCACGCAATCCGTTCTCTAATGCTCCCCCAGTTTTTTTACCCCGAGGTCGGTTGAATTTACGTGTTTCGATACAGTTTCACCTTTCATAACTTTCTTTACTGCGTCAGGATGACGTTACCTTCGGTTAACAGCTCACGCTATGCGAGGAATTAAACCTTCACCTCTCTGAGAGACCTCCAGATTCCCGACCGGTCTTACTCGGGGCGACTGCCGGCCCCCCCCCCCCCCCAATCTTTTCTTCTCGACCGCCTTTTCCCGTCACCTTCCGGTGCCGACGGTTTTTCTGTCTGTCGTTGTCGAGAGGCTAGGCAAAGGAAAACTCACTCGCCCCCCCTTTTTCGGACAACATCGTCCCGACGTTCCCCCTTTTGTGAATACGGGATCTTCCCCCCTAGTTGAAAAGTGTACCCCCATGTACTTTAGCTTCCTTCCGCGTTTTTGAGAAATTTTTTTCGTTTTGATTGACGCGCGTGAGGCGCCCTTTGGTCTAAACTCCTCTGTCCAGCTGGCTTGACCCCGCCCCCCCATGTTTGCTCAGTCCCTTTCTGTTTTCGTCCCCCGGCCCCCCCCCTCACCCTGCACCTGTTTTTCCGGCCTTTTTGCCTGAAACCTGAAATCAATTAAAACTCGTCTCCCTTTCTTGGTCCCCCCTCCTTCTTTTTTTTTTCAAAGCGCTTTTTGCCCTTCCTTTTGGCCCTTGTTTTTTCCCTTTAGAGAGAGTGTCAATCCCTTCTTCTGACGGCAGTTTTTGGAAAAGGCTTCCCCCCTCAACATGCCGAGTCTGTTTCTTCTTTTGCGAAAGCGGCGCCTTGGCTTTTTACCACGAACCAATGAACTTGCATTTGGGGTTGGTTCTGGACTCTGGCAACATTCCATCAGTTCAGACGTTTGTTACCGCCACTTACGGTAGGCGCACTTTGCATCATTTTTGAACATCTCGATTTTGGCCCCCACCGTTAGCCTTCTTTGGAGTAGCTCTTTTTTTTTTAACTACGTTGACGACGACCCCTTCCTCCGAATTTTTCCTTCCCTCCCCTACTTTTTTTCCGGCCGGTCTTTTTCACGCATCTTCTGAACAGTAAGGGTCTACGTGCCCACCATCTTTTATCCGTTTTTTCTCGTAGGAGGTAACAAAACGTCCTGTTTTGTTTTCTTAGCACTCTTCCTAACGTGCAAGACTCCTTTGCCCCTCCTTTCTGTCGTCGACCTACGTCCAGAATTGCTGCCGCGTCGAGAGCCGGGAGCGAAGTCCTTCGTCAGTTACTTCCCCCGGTCACAGTGAAGCATCGAGCATCATTTTTCTTCCCTTCCAGTCTTTTCCTTCTCTCGACGCGTTATTGCCCTTCGCTCTGCCGCGATTTACCCTTTTTTTGGCCCCTTTCTTTACATCCGCGACACCCCTCCTCGTCAGAGAAAGCCGATCCTGCCTGAAGCCCCGGGCTCCTGTTTACTTTGAACCTGTAGTTGGATCGTTGCCTGGCCTTTTTATTTTTAACCCGTCCATCCCCCTCTCCCCTCTCTTCCCTCTTTTCCTAATAATAGTTTTGTTGTCCTTTCGATCGCGGCGCGTTGCCTTTTTCGTTTTCCCGCCTGGCTCCTTGCCAGGATACTTTGTTCCCCAATTCCTCATCTTTTCCACCTTCCCCGGGGTGTTCGCGGTTTTTCGAAGCGGGCGCGCCCCTCCCGCTTTGGTTTCCGGTGATTCCGCCTGCACTTTTGAACACATGAAAAGCAGCGCGTCTTATTTCCTGTCCCTCCAGCCGTTGATATCTAGGCCCTAGGATTTTTCCTGACCCATTCTGGATGCGGCGGTCTTCTTTAGGACGCCCTTTCTTTCGTCCGTTGCCTTTTTTTCTACGGCGTCTTAATGTTTTCGTTCTGCGCCAGGACTTTCGGGATTTTTGCATTTCTCCCCCTTGTCAACTCCACCGCTTACCTCGGGTTTTCCTACTATACCTGCTACCCCCTCCCAACGGATTGGTGGCACTTTTAGCCCTGTTGTCGATTTTCTTCTTCACAGGCCCTCCTTGTTCAGAGGATGATCCCGTCGGCGCGGTCGTCTCTTCGTTTCACCCCCCCAATTCAGATGATCCGGTTTGCCTTTAGGATATTCGGCTGTTTTCTGCAGTTTGCCCACCCCTCTCCTGTCGAGGACAACCAACCTGCGGCTGACTGGATTACCCCAAGGGCATCTCCGCCCTTTCTCACCAAACGGTCTGGCCCGTTAGTGCTCATCCCTTTTCCTCTTGTCGGCCCATGCTTACCTTCTCTTTCTTCAGAGTTGACTTGCTCGTCGTGGCCCTCTTGTGGGCAGCTGAAGGCCGTTTTCTGTACTAATCTCTGCATGAAAAGGAGCCGGCACGGACTTGTTTTCGAGGCTTTTCGGTCCCCACCTCTTCCCTTCGGTACCCCCTTCGTCGGCGGGTTGGGGGGTTTGAGGTGAAGTTTTAGTGAGGTCGGTTCATCTCAGAAAGACTTGTCACGTTGATTGCCGTTTTTTCCTCTTTGTCTGATGGCATTGAGGGGTAAATCTCCTTGTAGGCGCGGTGGGCTGCCACACCGCGCCTCTCGCTTGTTACCCTTTATTCCTCTTGTCTTTTCCCTTACGATGTTTCTTTTTACCGTTTTTTTTCTACGAGAGACGTTGTACGTAGTCTCTTTAACGTCCCAACACCTTTTTCCCTTTTTTTTTCGATTGCCCGCTCCGCTTCCCCACCATCCGCCCTCAGAACTTTCTTTACTGCTTTGAAGCGAGAGATTCATCTTTGAAGAGGTCTCACAACTACACTCAACGCGTTGTTTTTTTTCGCGCTCGTTTTTTCTCTGTGTCTCCCCCGTCCAAGACTTGAATACGTTGCCGCTTTACGTCGATAGTTCTCCTGAGCCTTTTACGTTCCGTTCTGAACTGTTTTTTTCTCTCCACCCCACTTTAACTATACCTCCTTCCATCCCGCGAGATGTTTTCGACTCGGACTTCGACTCGATTCCGGCGTGAGTCTTCTCAGACGATCTTGGAATGTACACCTCAGATGAATTTATAAGCGGCCAGACAATTCCTTCGCCGCGGCTTTCTGACGGGCGCTTTATCCCCCTTGTCAACACCCCCGAGCCCGTTTTTGCGCCCTACACGGGCTTAAGTCCCCGACAGTCGGTCTTCCGGTACCTACACGTGCGTTGTGCTCCCTCTTTACCCCCCGTTCCTCCAGAGTCCCCAGACTCTCGTTCGACACCCGCGACTGACCACTTAAACTCATCTCCACCTGACACGGCTTTTCATCCTAGCGCCCCCCGAAGGGAATGTGCTCACCTTCGTCCACTTTCACTCTAGAGTTTTTTTTACCACACTGGGTACTTTCTTTTTGCTATGACCTGTTCTTCGTTCCCGGCCTTCTGCGACTCCCCTCAATCGCTACGTCATGGATTCATGCCTCGCGCCGACTGGTGCTCCGCCCCTAACATGGGACGCAGGTCTTCTCACTTTTTCTGGGTATTTTCTGGCGCCTGCCGGATGCTTTTTTTTGTTTTTTGTCTTCTCAGTCCTCGGCACACCCCCAATCACGCACGCGCTTTTTGCCTGTCATTACAGTCTCCATTCTATAAAACCTTTGACTGCCCGCTGCTTCTGTGTCTACGAGTCCCCGCTGCAACCACCCTCGTGGCGTGCATATCTCTTTTGAAATGTGTCCAACCCCCTTTTTTTTTCCGTATGCATTTTTCTTTGTTTCCTGTTCTCAGTCGACCACGCTTCATTCGCGCATTTCTAGAAGCAGGAATTATCTTCTTTCAAGAGCGCCGCCCTTCATTTTTCTCTTGACTCCCCCCCTCTCCTACCATCACCAAACGCGGCTTGTTTCTCGCGTTTTATACCTTTCTTCCTCTGTCCGTTGGACAGTAGCCGCCGGCGCGTTTTGTTCTTTCTCTTGGACTAAGTTGAGTCCTCTGACCCTTCCGTCAAATGCCTTTCTTTCGGCTTTCCCGACTTTCCTCCTTTCCCATCCATTTCGCCGCTATCTTGCTGCTGGCCCTCGGTGCCTTTTTTCGTTGCTGCGGGGAACTTTCCAAAGTCGTGAATTCCCTCCGACCTTAGTTGCAGTTATTCTTTAGGTAGGCGTTTCCCCTCGGCTCCATCGAATCGTCGTTACTTTTTTCGTTTATTCGCGAGTCCGCGCTCGGAAAGCTGCCTATAACCCTGTTTTTATGGTTCGAGCGCGATGACCCATTCCTTGGCTAGATTCCTAGCTTTTTCTTCAGGATCAGATCGTGCCCCAGGTTCCCACAAGGTTTCCACCCTCCTGGGTAAGTTTGCCCCTTCTTGTGCCTTCCCAACCCATCCGGCTTTTTCTAGGTACGCCCATTCCCATGGTGCCCCAGAGATATCTCTTCCCCCCCCCGTCTCGACTTTATTTTACATGTCCTTTCACCGATTCGGTCTGTTTTCGAGATGTTCCTTCCCGTTAGACTGTGAACTTGAGCCTGAGCGCTGATTTTCCCCTTTTCCATGCGTTGAATTTTATAGTCACTTTGCCCCTGATCGATTACCTTTTTCCTAGCGCATCGTTCTGCTCCCCGTTGTTTCGTGTCTTGGCAGTCAGGAATTTTTCCCTCTCTTTCGTGTTTAGAAGCCGGCCCAGGCCTGACTTTGATGTTTCCCTTCCCTTTTGAGCCTCCTTCCTAAAGAAACTCCTGGGTCAGTGCCGGTCATCCTTGAGGTTGATACCGCCTCTAGATGCTTGCTTTCTCTCTTCTCTTCGATTTTAGGCCTCTCTATTCAAGTACGAGAGTACAATTTACCTACCCATTTTTTCGATCGGCGCGGCACTTCCTCGACGATTATAGTCTGCATCTCTTTTCTTGAAAGGTAGCTAGGTTTCACCCTTTTTTCCCAACAGGGTTTCAATTCTGTTTCTGCCCCCTTTGTTATGTTCACTTCTCCCCCTGCCCTTTAGACCCCCTTCCCCCCAAGACTTCCCCCAGCCCTGCCTCCTTTCCGACTCGGGTTCTTCTGCCTCTTTTGTCCTTCCCCCTGCCATTGTAGTTTTACCTCTTTGTCGAGTCTTACCCTTGGCTGATGGGCCGTTTTCAGGCGCTAACCCCCCTTGCTGCTGCTTCTTCGGTGATAACCGTAGGTTTCATTTTTTTGCTTGCATCTGCTGATGAGATGTCTTCAGTTTTCTTTTCCTTTGCTATCTACGTCACACCCAATCCTTTTCGAAGTGGCCTTGCCGGTCGTTGCCGCCCGGTCGCCCCTGACAAGGGATTATGTCTTGCAGTTATGTGGCTCAAAACGTGAGCGACGGACATCAGCCCACCCCGGTTTTTTCCCATCAATTAACTTCCTCCTCTTTCCTTGATGACCCGCGAACATTTTTCGTTTCGCCGTCTGTTCTTAGCCACACCTTAGTGCGAGGCTTGTGGTTCCGAGGTCGCCCGGGCGATATTGTCC
>Ga0179593_1288404_pt1 | contig 24257 bp, 23 predicted proteins | sample CZODoug2_1_08_16_FD_185931 | JGI IMG/M metagenome (GOLD analysis project Ga0179593, IMG submission 185931) | Vadose zone soil fungal communities from Angelo Coast Range Reserve, California, USA - CZODoug2_1_08_16fungal (PacBio error correction) | ecosystem: Environmental > Terrestrial > Soil >... | reverse complement strand
TCTTTTCCCTCCTTTGCCGTCCCCCCCTCTCTTCCTCTCTTTGTTGTTAGGGAATTTTTGATCTCTTGCTTCTCTTCCCTCCTTGGACTCCAGTCCTCTCCCCCTCAAGTGGAAGATGACTTTGGGGTCGTGGTGTCTTCCGTCCCCCTTCTTCACCTGATTCTGCTGGGCCGTCGTCACCGCTGTCTCTTCCTTCGTTCGCCTGCACTTCTTTCTTTGTCCTCTCTGTAGTTTCAACTTTCTTTTTCTTCCACCCTTCCTGAATTTTTTGAGCAAGGTTGGCGGGAGACCCTGTCTCGTGTATTTTCTTTGGTCTCGGGATTCTTTCTTTTTCTATTTTCTCCTGCGGGCGATAAGACTCGTCTCGTTATTTTGTTTCTAGATCAACACCCCTCCCCCCCCCTCTCACGAGCTGCGATTTTTTGAGGAATTGGTTGCATGGACCCATCCCTCTCCCGTCCCTTCTGGTTGTTGCCTTTCTTTTTTTTATCCCCCTCCCCCTCACGTGATGACGGCCAGCATTTTCTTCTGCTTCCTTCCACCAGTTGAAGATGAGATATTCGATGATTCTGTTCTTTTTCCCTCTGAATCCGCGAACACGTTCTTTTATTTGATAACAGTTCGACACTCGAGCTCCTGCTCTTGCTATTTACACTTCTCTGTTGTTTGCATGTCTTGCTTTCACGCTGTCGCCCTGTGCGCCGGCTTATGAGCATTACCCCCTTTCTCCTTTTTCTTCTGCCGTTGTCTTTCTCCCCTTAACCCCATCCTTTTTGGCATCGCCTTCCCGTAAAGAGAAAAATGTTCGTTTATGGTTGATTTTTTTTAGCCCATACTTTGCTCTTATCTGCGGATTTGTTCGGGTCGGTCTGATTTCGAATTTTTTTCTACACTAGTCGTTCTGTATTTTCGCGAATGCTCGCTTTTCCCCCCTCCCTCCCTCAGCAGGAGTACTTACGCGCGGAGCCCGTCGACCTCTCTGCGCTTGCTTTTCCCGCTTCATGAGACACTGCGTTTCCTGTCCTGTTTTTCGTGATTCCCGCTGAGGACTTGATCTGAAGGTCGGCTCCCCCGTTATCGTTTTTGTAACACACCGCTGACGCCCTGATTTTCGACCGACACCCCCTTTTTTTTCCCCTTGATCCTTCCCCCCTCCGTAGGCACCCACCGTTTCCATTGGGACTCACCCCCCCCCCCCTTCCCGAGGCCCTTGAAATTACCCAAAATCCGTTTCCCCCTCCACCCCCCCCTCCTGTCATGCTTTTGTTGGCAATTTCTCTCCGCTGATCAGGCGCCGCTCTCCAATGGCTTTTATTTCCGGGAGCGCCCCAAAATTTTTTCCTTTTTTTCTCCCCCCGAACTCTAGCTCCCCCCCCTCGGATTAGAATTGTCCAAGTCTTCCTTTGTTTTTCACCTCCCCTGGACTGATTTCTCTCTGCTGGCCGTTGTACTCCTTCGCTTCCCGGTTCTTCTGTGGGTCGCTTCTCTGTCTTCTTAATTGACTCTTAAACCCGCTTTTTCCCCACCGCGGTTATGGTTGACGTATTCATGTTCCTTTCCCTGGAAGCTTTGTTTTTGCTTGATCTTTATCCTTTTCTCCCCCTTCCTTTTTTTTTTTCTTATATAAGACCCCCTTCACTTTATCATTTTTTAAGTCAAGAAAGTGACCCCGCTCTTTCCTCTGAAATTTTTGTAAATACCAACTTCTGCGATCGACCCTACCCCCCCATTGCCAGTCCTCCCCCCTCTTAGTTCAGTACCCCCGGTCCCATTATATATCAAATTCGACACTTCCCCCCCCCTTCCTTAAAGTGAGTTCCAAGGAGGATGTTCTCTACTCCCCGCTGTTTTTCGAGTCTTATTGGTTGGAAACATTTGCTTTTTTCCTCCATGACTTTGGGAAAATAGCTTTGTCTATGTACCTTTTCGCCCCATTCTCTCCCTCTTCTTTCTCTTCCCCACAAAACTTTTCCGTTTTGTTATTTCTCTACTCATATTGTTTTTTACTCGTTGTTCTGGTTCTTTCCCCCCCCCACTCCCCGTTGTGAACTGAGAAGGGTGGTCTTCCCCTCTTTTCAAGTTTATGTGGGCTATTTCACCCTTCTTCCTGCTTTCGCCCGACACTCCTTCACAAGCTACGTCCCTTCTCATCACCCGCAAGAACGAAACCGAAGCCCCGGGCCCCTCCCCCCACTCAGGCGCCTTTTTCGCTCATTGACGCGACCATCTTCGGACGATGTGGTTCCTCTCTTCCGCGCGCTTATTCATCTGTTAGATTTGACTCCGGAAACTCATATTTCCCTTCTGCCCATGCCCGAGACAAATTGTCTTCCTCCCCTGACTTGCTAATCGCTTTTTCCACTGCCTCCTTTCCTGCTCCCTCTTTCTAGACCTCCCTCATAAACGAAGCTTTTCTTCTTTCTCTTCCACCTTTTTAGAAGCTGAGTTGACTTTGGTCTTCCCTGTGGAGAACAGAGGATAGAACCCCAACGGATCTGTCTCATTCCTCCCCCTTTTGCCTTTCGGCCCCAGCTTGAACGAGCCCCCTCATCGAAAGAGTCTCCCTTTTAGGTGTTGTATTATCCTATATATGGAGTCCCTTCCTTTCTTTTCCAGGTGAGACATCCCTAAGAAGTAGTTATGCCGATGTAGAATCTCCCTTTTTTCCTCTCCCGCCAGATGACCTACTCCCGCTTTTTTCCGTATTTTCGTTGACTTCTCTAAATTGCTTTGGCCTATTCCCTTTATGAGTCTCCCTCCCGAAGTGTTGCCCTCCCCCCCCCCCCATTTTCTCTGATCGTGATTTGACATTTTCCCCCATCCTCCACCGGGCGATTCCTTCGGATCAGGTTTGTTTGGCTTTCAACTTCCACACCTCCCCTCCTTTCCTGATTTGTCTTCTTTCAGTCGCGGTCATTCCTCTCCCCACCGCGGACCTCCTTTCAAGTCCGTAACTCTGCTCTCCAATTTTTTCCGAAAGCCAACTTTTTTTCTCTATGGTCCTTGACTTTTCATCCAGATCGTTTTTTCTAGCAGTTCGATACGATCCCCTTCAGATGCCGAGATCTCACAAATCTGTTCCCGTACTCCTTTCCGCCCCCCCGCCCCCATCTGTATTTGTCCGCCCCCCTTTGAATGTTCTGACACACAGCAACCACACGAAGATGCCCACTGTTCTCCCTCTTGTGAGTTTCGGGAGAGAAGAGAGAAAGGACGTTTCGTTCTTGACACCCCCTCGTCAGGTCATCCCCCCAATTATCCTCCTATGGTTCCCTTTTCTTCTTGCCAAACACTTCCCCTCAATATTTTTTTTTTATATAGTATCTTTTGAAAAGGTTAATCTCTCCTATGGGCGGATTCCATGTCCTCCTCCTGGTCAGAGATAGAGTTTCTTCCTCCCTTTCCCCAGTCCTTTTCCTTTCACCACTCTCGCCCACATCCTTGTATATCACTTTTTTTGATTTTCTTCCACCTGCCACCTTTAATCCCTTCTGGTGCTGAGCTTAGTCCTTTTCTCCACCTCGGATGTGACTAGTTATCCCTTTTTGCTACTTGGCTCTAGTCGGCGAATGCACCCCTACATCTTTGTTTCCTTCCTAGGTCCAGCATTTCCTATCTCAACTTGGAGGTTTTTTTTTTTCCCCCCGACAGCTTTTTTTATCGGGCCTCGTTATTCGTGTCGATTTATTCATCCCCTAAGACTCCGCGGTCGTTACTTTTTTTGAATCATTATAACCCCTAACCCTTCTTCCTCACTCCCCTTTTAATTTGACCCATTTTCCTGCATAAGATGATCCTTTTTTTTGGGAGGTTGCCCCCTTTTCGTGTTCCCCCCTTCTGCCCAAAGAAAAGGGATTCTTTGGAAGCATTGACCTCTTCTGCACTCAGCCGTCATTCCCTCAGCTGTCCTATCGTGCTCTCCTTTCCGAGTGACATCTCGGAACGACGGCGTCGTGACTTCTCACCCTCTATCGCAAAGGATAATACGGTTGATGGCCTTTTTCCCTCTTCTTGTTCTGTTCCTTGCTCCCTCGCCGTAGTGATTAGACCTAAGTGGTGTCTATTTTTCTATTTCCTCCCGTAAGTGAATAACCTCCTCTCGTCCTTGCTTCCGACCAACTTTTTCTTGGATGGGATTTTGGTTTTTTTTTTTTTCTTTGTGGGTCAGGAGATAGATTAATTGTCGCTTTGGGATCCAGTATCCCTTGGTGTTACTACCACAACATTCGAGTTCTGGATCGCTTTCTAGATAGGAGTGCTCGCATTGCGTCCTTCCTCCCCCATCAGATGTTGCTCACTCGATTTTCCCAAGCGTTCTCCTTGCGTGTCATGTTTTAGATACACCCCCGTCCGGTGATTTCTTTTTTTCAGTTTTCTTTTTTCATCGCTAGTTCCTCGTCCTTTCATTCGATATAGCAACGGAATCCTTACTCCGATGTGTGCTTTTCCGACACTTTCATCAATTTAGGAGTCCCCCCCTCGTAGGGTCGACAAAAAGAGTTTTTTTTCTCCACCCCCCACCACAAAAGCCGGCTAGACTTCTTCTTGACCCCAATCCTTGCTTCTTCGGAACCTCCCAAACCGTAGCTTTTCATATATCTAGTATTGTAGTTCACTAAGCGCCCCCTCCTCCTGAGGTCCCGGAAAGTAGTACTCCCTTCCCAACAATTTCTATGCCATTCCTCTCTTTTCCCCACTTCTGTCCTTCTACCCTCGGTTTTCCCAGTCAAGTCAATGCTTTTCCTTTCCCAAAGGACACTGATCTTTCCGTTTGTTGTTCCTTTCTCGGCGACTAGATCGGCTAGCGAAGGCTTTCCCCCCCCCCTTTCAGTATGGTCCTACTCATTTCTTACCCTTCCCTGTGTATTAGCCCATTGTATTTTTGTTCTCTCTTTCCCCCCTTTTGGTTGTGATTCTCTCGCATCCGACCCCACTTCCACTTTAACCTCTTTTCCCTACTCCTTCCCCGTGTCCATTTGGGGCATATACTTGCTTTCACGTCAATTTGTGGCATTACGCGCCCTTTACCCCAACCGCGATTTAGTTCCTCCTCTTTTTCTACTCCCCTTCAACCCCCCCCCCCTTTTCAAGTCCCTTCCCTTATTGACCTCACCTGCCTTACCTTTCTGCTTTTCTAGTTTCGTCCGAAATTTGGTGTACTCGAGAGAGGCGGTTTTTCTTGGTGAATTCTTTTGTTTTCTTTTTCGTCCACGTTCCTTCTTTCCCTTTTTCACTTTTTTCTTTAGTTCTTACTGAGCCCCCTGATATCTTCTTCCCCCCCAACACCAACCTTCCCCCGGAGTTGTGTCGAGGACGCATGGGTTTTTTTTTCAATTTCTTAATTTTCCCTCTCCTTAGTTTTTTCCTTTCCCAACCAATTTTCAGTTCCCTCTCTAATCTGTTTTCCCCCCCTTATTTCCTCAATGATGGGCCTTGTCCCCCCTGCGTCCCTCTTCGTCTTCCTTTGTGTCCCTGTTTCTACTGTTTACTTTTCTGAACTCGGAACGTAGATTCAGTCCCCCCCCCCCTGATGAAGAAAGACCAAGCCCGAGACGTTGTTGCCGACCACTCCGCGTTGCGATTTTTTCGCTTCATCTATATTTCTTCGACTTCCCCTATCATCTCCGTAGTCCCTTATATGCTGCTTGTCTTTCCTTTCTTACGTTGGAGCACCGTAAGAGAGAGAACTATCCCTCCCCTCGCTTTGTTTATTCGTCCGACGGTGTCGTCCCTCTCCCCTCTCCAAGTTTTTTTAGCGACTCCTTTCTTTCTCGCCCCCCAACAAATCCCTACAAAGAACCTCGTTGTTCCGCTAAACGAAAGAGGAGTTTTTCTCCGTGACTTGTATTCACCTGTGTTTGCTGATCCCCCTCTTGGCAGAACCCGCGCCCCTATGTCACCTCCCCTCTCCTTTTGCAGTGAACTGGAAGCAACAGTAGCCGTTTTCTCCGCGATTTCCGGTGGAGTATAGAGGTATAGATCCTTTTGGATCCATTACCTCCGTAGTCAATGACGAAGATTGTACCCCCTAATCTCCCCATCAGCTATCGCAGCTGATTTCTATATCCTTTATTCTTTCCTGGGAGACGTACTTTCCTGGGACCTCTTCCAAAATGACTTGTGACCTCTTTAGTGTCTGCTACCGTCACACTCATCCTTCCCACCCCCCCCCCTTTCAAGTCTATTTGATTGAATGAAGAGTCACCCTTATGAGAGATACTTCCCGTGCATGGGGTTTGCTTTTCTTTCTAATTTTCTTTCCCGTCGTACACGAGAATAAGCTTCTTTTTTTTTGAATCTCGAATCGATAATCCCCCCCCTCCTGACGAATCCGGGTGACCTCAGACACCTCCCTAAGATTGTCCTCCCCGACCACCGAACCTTTCCTCCTCTACCCCTGAGGTCTTCCCTGGAAGTAGAACACTAGCTGTCGGTGACGACGATCTTCTTTTTATTTTCCCCTGAGAGAAGAGAACTAAACCCCGAGTGGACTTCCCTTACGTCGAGCACCCCCCTCTGTTACTCCTTAACCCGGTGCCTTTACACACGCCCCACCCCCCTTTTCCCTCTTCATGTATTTTGGTGTGGGTGATGACTTGAGGCGAGATCCCTCTAGGCCGAGACCTCTGGCTAAGTCAATCCCCCCCCCCCCTTCCCTTTTTTCAGAATTTTTTTTTTTTAGCAGGAAGACATCTTTCTCTCTTCCCTCACAAATTTTTTTTGATGCTCCTGTTTTTTCTTTTACATTTGCTTCTTCGGATGAATGAGATGGGTTTCATCTGCGCCTCGTGTCCCTCTTTCTCCGTTCCTCGCGGGGCCTCCGTCTCTTCCAACTCATCTTAATCCCCTTTGACTTCCCTTTTCAGTGTTGTGACACTTCCCGGCGTACTATCTGGTGAGCTTCGTTTCTTCTCGCCCTTCCTAGTTCTCGTCTCTTGAAAGGTGCGGCTGACCCTCTTTTTTCCTCCTTCATTCCACCTGCCATCTCGTTTTACTCCATTCTGTACCTCATTTTCTATCCTTTTGGAGGGGCCTCTTCTTCTTTTTGGGTCCGGGAAGATTTTCGTTTCTTTTTTTGATATTAACTATGTTTATGACTAATTGACATCGGCTTGATTTTTTCTAAGCAGTCAGGAGACAACTCCCCTACCCCTGTATCCTCGCTCTCTCCCCAATTCTCGCAAATCCGTTTCTGGGTTTGTTTGGAACAGTATTAGCCGAGAGCAGAACGGTGCTTGATCTTGAACGCATTTGATTCTGCTGCACTCCTCTTCCCCCTCCCCTCCTCTCTCCCGTAGTTTTTTTTGACGTCCCTTTTTCTTCACTGACTTTCGGGTTTGATTTAAAGAATAGAGCTTACGCCCAATGCTCTTAGGATACCTACCCTTTCCCTGGCTGTCGCTATTTTCTTCCTAACGTCTTGCGTTTCATTCAGTTTTTTTTTTTTTTGTGTGGCATGAGTGAGAGCATAGTTTCCCCTTTTTTCATTTCATCCCGATTTGTATCTCCACTCCACCAGTTCCCTCTCCCCCTTCCCCACTTCCATTTTTCCCTGCTCACACAGGAGTTTTTTCTTTTCTGGATTGCGCCTTCAGAACAATCAGCTGGTAAGATTCTCGTCTTTTGCTGTTGCTGATTAGAAATTGCGAATAAAACTTTAGCCTTTTGCGTCGAGGTTTCCTCTCTTGTTGTTCTCCTTGAGTTATAAATCCCTCCCTCTTCTCTTCGGAGTTTGAGAGGCTGCTGAACCGTTTTGCGTTGCTGACCTTTCATGATCCCAGAAAAATTTCCTCCTTCTCCGTTGTGTAATTGTCTTGCCTTTTCTTGCTTTCTTTTTATGACTTATCGCTTCCTAGTGCGCATAGTTATTCCATTCTGAAGAGACGTTGCTCACAATGCCCATCACTTTTGCCTTCCGTCCCCTCCCGTAGATTCCGTGCACTGTGGTCACTCCCAAACAGATCCCTGACTTCCGGACCTTTCCCAAAAGCTTTTTCCCTTCCTCCCCCACCCCAGGTCTTTTTTTTGGTCCCAGATAGAGAACTGGTTGCCCCCCGTCCCTTCGCCCCCAGAATGCTTTTAGTTTCACTTCCTTCCTTTCTTCCCCTTTCCCTGCACCCCGGAAAGTTTTTCTTCTTTCCCCACCTCCTTTCCCTCCTAATGAAATTTTGTCTTACTTTCCACTAAAATTTGGACCTTATCCCTGCCTCCTTTTTTACTTCTCCCGATTTTTTTTCCGATGAGGTTTGGGTTTTGCTGAGTCGTCTTCCTCCTCCATCCGTGAGGGGCCCCTCTCCCCCCTGTCACTTTGATTTCGAGAACTGTCTTTTCCCATTTAAGTTGAGTTGTTTTGGACTTCCTTCTTTTTGTTGATCGCCCTTTGTTCACCACTTTTTTCGAAATCAGTGTCCCCCTTACCCCTCCATCCTTGCCGGATTTTTTTCTTTTTAAGATTCCCCTTCCTACTCTTTCCCCGTGAAACACAAGCCTAGTGCGCAGCTTCTCATCTTCCCATGTTTTCTCCGTGTTCGCCTGTCAAGTTTCTTTCGCAATGTACATCCCCCATTCCCTGGCTTTTTTTCCCTCTCAGTGTTTATGGCCTCTCTTCCATGGGCGTGCCTTAACTTGGCGTTTCCTCCTCCTCCCTTCGTGAACCTCCGCATTCGCGTTCTGACTTGCTTGTTCGCCGATATCTCTTTCACCAAAACAACGTGCGTTGTTTTTTTTTTCTCTGCGCCGCAGTAGTTTTCCCCCTTCCTTCGTTCCTCACTCTCTTTTGTTTTAGCACCCCAACAACCGAGGCGTTTCTGTCTTGAATAACCTTTCACATTTTATGTGCCCCATTTTCCTTTGCGCCTCCTTCGTTCTTTCTCCGTCATGAACGATATTTCTGACCGACTAAGTTTTTTCGTCTCAATCCTAATTCTTTTTCTTCCTCCAGTCCCCAATCCTAGCACGGGGACCCCTCTCCCTTCTCATGGCAGCTAAATCCTTCCCCTTGCCTCCCCTCCATCTATTCTCGTGTGAAGTGCGCTCGCGATCCATTTGCTTATGATTTTTTTTCGTCCCCCCCTTCTCTAATTCCAGAGCTCCCCCTCCGATCCATGAAACGCTGTAGTCTTCCTCCCCCTGATCCCCCTTCCTCTCCAAAAAGCGGAGAGCAGCATCAACTCTTCTTGCCTTTCTCCCAACCAACTTCCTCCGTCCTTTCTACCTCTTCTCCGGGTAGAAGGCCGGTGGCTTCACTCTCCCCTCGATTCATATTTCCCACCGCGTAAGCCTCTTCATTCCTCCTCTCCTTCTGCTTTCTAAAGGACAACCCACCCTCTCCAGCAAGTCCTGTAGTAGACCTAATCTTTTTCGTTCCTCGGTAGAGATCGGTTTTCTCCCTCCCCTACCCCGGTCTGTTCGAAGATTCTCATTACAAAATCCCTCCTCCTCCCTGCTAAATAGATTCCCTTTTTTTTCTTTTCCAGGCCTCAGATTCCAAATTCTTTCTCGCCCCCCTTTTTTTTTTCCGCCCCCTGATGAAGTGAAGACCAAAAAAAGAAGGAGGTCTGCTGATTTGCAATTCCTCTCCCCTTCTCCTTTTTTTATTCCCCTCATGTTTTTTGTCTTCTCCCCCCCCCGTAACGCGGTCCGATGGTATTATTTTTTTCCCCCTATTCTCCTCATCCCTCAGCCGTCCTGACTGACCTGGACCCCAGCTCCCTTAAGAAGATTTTGTTCACATCCCCAACAGTGGATGATAGCATTTGTTACAGAATGGCCCTTTTTCACCCGATCTTGTCCGTGGTTTGCCTTTTCTCTCTCTCCGATCAAAGTGAATTTCTTCCGCTTTTATACTCGTGGTTCTCTGCCTCAAGCAAACGTTTTTGACTCATTTGCTTGCCGAAAAACCCTCCCCCCCGTGTCTTGCCATGGATGCAATGTCTTTTTCTTCTCCTTCGGTTCTCCCTTCTGTGAGCACGGCTGGTTGTTCATAAGCTTTCCCTCCATCCAAACACTCTCATCCGAAGAATCAGGAATTTACATTGAGGATAATATTCTATATTCCCCCCCTTTTTTTTTTTTTTCTCTCTGTTCGTTCAGGTTTTAAGAGAGTCTCTTTTTCCGCCTCTGGGGCTCTTAGCTACATCGAGTCTTTTTTCCTCCCCCCCTTTCGTGACTTTTTTAAACCCCCCACCAAGTCTGCCCAGTCTGGCATCTGAAAATGTCTGGTCTTTTGTCGGCACCGGACTTTTCCCTCTATTTTTCTTTTTTTTCATTTTAGCCCTCGTGGTTCTTTCTCGGCTGATGAACGGTTAAGACTTCTTCTTCTTCGTGAGACTTCAAGAGAAAGTCGTTTTCCTGAATTTTTATAGGTCTCTGTCCGGTTTTTTTTTTTTCTGTTTCCTTCCTCTTTCCAGGAGCGGCAAGGTTGGTTCGTGCCACTTTTTCTTTCGTTAGTTTTTAGAGTAGTCTTTCTTTCTTTCTCATGTCTCGAATTATTTCCTCGACTACAGAGGCATGAGCCAGGACCAGAAGGCTCCCTCCCACTCCCAAATGCGGACACGCCCCTCTTCTCCTGGAATCCTTGGTTTTTCCCTCCGATCTTGTTGCGGATGTGTGCGTTTTTCTTCCTTTTTTCCGAACGTCTTCTGAGAGGAAAAGTAATTTGATCTGCCCACGACTACTTCCCTTCCTGCCTATCCTTCTCCTTTTTCTCTCTTTTGGTGTTTTCTCACTTGGAGACTTTTCTTTCTTTTTGAAATAAAACCAGACTACTTACCTCCTCCAATTTCCTCTTGGATGCTACTTTTCCTCTTGTCTGTCTGCTGTGTTCCTTGCTTTAACCGTGAACGGCTCCTTCTCTTTTTTCCTGTGGTATATCTCTTCTTTTCATCCCAAAAAGTGAGGCCTCACTTCGTTTTCTTAGTTCGGAGAAACCAGGCGTTATGGTCTGGATTGGCTCTCCCCTCAGCTGGGGCTCTCGTCTTCGCTTCCTCTCCTCCACTGTATTTTTTCCACAACCTTCGTTTGTCTCTTTTCTCTCTTGTCTTGCCGCCGTGTCTTATCCACCTCCTTTTTTTGCTATCTCGTTGAGAGGCTAGGACAGTCTCTGCTTCTGCCTCTTCATTCTCCCCCCCCGCGCCGCGCTTTGTCTTCCCCCAACCTTCTTCCCCCCTTTTCGTATATGAGAATCTCCCCTGGCTGCCTCATCGCTTCTTCTTAACTCCCTTTCGATTTTCTCCCAATGGACCCCAACCTTTGCTTTCCGGTGCCCCTCCGTATGTTTTGCCCCGTTTCCTTTTTTCTCCCACCCAACAGATCCTTATGACTTCTTACTTGAAACCTCCTTAACCCCCCCTGACTTTTATGCCTGGTGTTTGTACCTCTCTAGGAATGGGTTTTCGTGCCCTCCTCTCCTGATTTTTTTTTTCCGCCGTCGTCGACGGCAAATTTCCTTCCCTCCCCCCATTCCCATTCGGAACCTTACGCTGTGCCCACTGTCCTTTTTCTCATAACATGTCCTCTTGCGCCGTGTGTAAGCTTCGTCCTTCGCACTATACTTTCTGTTTTTCTCTGGTTCATTCGCCTTGATTATCGGTTCCCCCGAGTCACTTTCTTCCTTCTTAAAGTTATTTCGAAGTTTTCATTTTTGCGTATCTTTCTCTTTCTCTTCCTTTTTTTTTTGTTCTCCTTCATCCTCCCAAACTGGGGTAAACTTTGCCCCGGTACGCAAGTGAACCCTCTTTTTCGGTTTTCTCGTAATCAAGGATTCTCCTCTCAACACCATCCCAGTTTTCTTGCGCCTTTCGAATCCTTACAAAAATTTGCATGCTTTGTAATTTTCCTCTCCCTCCCTTTTGAGCTGTGGTTTCAGACCGGCCAGGATAAGCAGGGTGACGTGCCTTGACCCCAGTGTTTTCTTTTCTCTCCTCTCTCCTCATTAGCGCGGCTGAACCGGGGGCGCCATTTAATTACCCCACCACTTCCCTAACAGGGAGTTGTATTTTAGGACGCCACGTAAAGTTCGTTTCAAGGTTCTTCCTTTCCTTTTTTGTTTTCTTTCAATTTTTCATAGGGTGCCCCCCCTTCTCCAAGTTGATTTGGACTTGTCGGCGCCATAGTAAGTCCGCTTCTTGGGGGTCCCTTTCTCCTAGAATGCCCTTTTTTCCCCTCTCGCCCCAGTCATCCAGACCTGAACACTCCACTTATCCTTTAACAAAGTTCCCTTCTCCTTGTTTTTCGACCCCCAGCCTCAGCTACGATTTGTCGATATTTTAGCATTTGGATCTGATGATTTTTCTTCCCTTATCCCCTTCTACAGTCCCAGCGATCCCCCTTCTCATCCCGTGAAGTGCAGTCCGAAGGTTTTAAAGAGAAAGCTCCCCCTTCCTCTATGCTCCTCTACCCTCTGTTCTCTCCCCACCTCCCCCCCCTACTAGGTTTATATGCCTTCCTTCATCTCCGTTTTATCGGAAGGTTGGGATCTGGGTTTTCCCTCTTGCCCCCCTACCCCTCGTACTTCCATTCCGCATTCGCTGTCTACCTCTTTCCAGTCCCTCTTCTCACCGACTCTCCCGTGTCTTCCTCAGTTATGGCAGGGGATCTTTATTCTTCCTCGGTGTCTTCTCCATCCAGACGGTCGTCGTTTCGATGTCTAAGATCCCCCTTCCCTCTCTCAGCTTCTCCCGACGCTCTGCGTCTTCCCTTCTTTCTTTTTCCGGAATTCCCTGTCGTGACACCGACTCAGTCGTCGTGCTTTGGTGCAACCCCCCTTTTCCCCGGTGCCCCCGCCCAGATTCAGAGTCTTTATTTTGATTTGCCCAATTCCCCCTCACCTGGATCAGGTCGTCTGTTTGTTTTTTATATGCTTAGTTCCTGGCAACGCTTTGTCCCGACCTTAAGATTCCCCTCTCAACCAAGAGGAGCCCCCCTGACACGATGAGGTGTCCGAACCTCCCCAGTCCTTCTCCCCTTTCGGTTCAATTAATTAAGGAACCGAGGTAATTTGTGGCATTCGTCCGACTAGTCTCCTCCTCCTCTGCACTCGCGAAAGCTTTGAAACCACCTTTTTTCTGCGGCAGTCACCAATCTCGTTTCCTATTTCCCCGGTGTTACACAAATCCCCCCACAAATTTTTCATCTGCCACTGGTCCCTGCGTTTGTTTATCCTTATTCCTCTCTCCCTTGGCCAAGAGGGACCTTGACCCCCCTATCTTCGAACGAATCAGATGCTTGGCAGACCCCCTCTCTTTTCCCTTCTCCAATACCTTGGTTGTGAAGATCTCTTCCCTTCCCCATCGGGCCCTTTTCCTTCCGGACTATTGACTCTATTTTTTATTCTTGGTGTAACTTAGAGTCGACCCCTTTTTCCCCTCGGACCTTCACCCCGAGATGCAAGTGGCTGATGTGTGGGAGTAGGTGGTTCTTCACCCGTCTTTTTTTCGTCCCTCTCTTGTGCTGTCTCCGTTGTCGCACGCGTTCTATTTCAGCGTCGCTTCACTTTTCAGTAGTAGATTACTCTCCATGCCCCCAACGCTAGTTGCTTTTTCCTTCCTCTCTTCCACGCGTTGGTTTCGGGAGGCCCGCTCTTCTCTTGAGAGGCCCGCCGGGTCTTTCTTTTTTTTCTGTTTCCGTTTGCTAAACATATGACTCTTCGTCCATTAGGGAAGAAATGCCTACCACCACAATGCTTTCCCTCCGCCCGTCCTTTTTTTTTCTTCATTTTTCCTTTTTCCAGCCTTAGGTTTTTTTGAAACTCTTCTTTGTAGCCTATGACGACGCATTTTCTCCAGAGTGACTGAAACGGCATACGCAATGACTCTCTTTCCCTCTGTTCGCGGCCCATTTTTTCCTCCATCTGCTCGCGGTCCTGGATAACATCGATACTTTTCTTTTGCCTCCCCCGATATTAGGTATCCCCCCATTGGGTGTATCTTTTTTTCTTTCTTTTACCTCTGTCGAACGGCGTCCTCCTTTAAGGGTAGCATCTGTTTATATGCCTCATTTCGCCACTTTCCCCCCTCCCCCCCTTTAATAAGTTAGACAGCCTTGTTCTTCCCGCGATTGAACCAAGGAGGAGTTATGGCTTGATTTTGGCTCTCATAAGAGGGTTTGCGGCGCTTCGCGCCTTTTTTGGCTTTCCGATTCGTCAACCTTTTCCCTTCCCCTCCCAACTTTTTCCTGGCTCTGGACGCCCTTTGCGTTGGATTGCCGGTGGACTACCAAGTCTCACTTCGGAGTCGAGGTGAAATCGTCTCTCTTCGTCTTCCCGCTTCATGATCAGCCAAAATGAGTCCGGCTCTTTTTACCAAGGAGTTCTTGATGGCTTGGATTTTAATTGAGGACCCCACCCTAGTCGTCTCCGTAGCCTCTATATTTTCACTTCCCTTCCTCCTATTTTTGCGGCGCCGACCCTGGAAACCTTGACTTCCGTCCCCCCACTTTTAGGAGGCAAAACGCAAGATTCCCTCCCCCACCCCCCAGATACGGATGACTGGATTCCCTTTTGAAAAGCCGTCCCAGAACCCTAACACGGTGTATTTCTTTTTCTCAATCTTCCTACCTCTAGAATTTGCGAAAGTTCCATCGAGCTCATGCTTGAGGTTCCTCGGTACTTTCCCCGGTCCCCCTTCCCCCTTGCCCTGCATATCTCCTTAACCACTGCGGGAACTCGAGTTCCTTGAAATGATGTCAACATTGAGACCCTTCTCTCCTTGCGCCTTTGGACTATTCCTCTCTTCTCCCCTCTCCCTTTCCTTTTTTTCTAGTAAGCTCATTGCTATTCTTTGGAGGGGCCAAGTAATTTTTTTGGCTTCTATTTCGCCAGTGGAAGGGGTTTCGTTTAATATATGTACTCACCTTCCCCCTCGTGTTGTTTGTGCATTATCCGCCCCCTTCCCCCCCCCCCTTGTTTGCGACCCTCCCTTCAAAACGTAACTCCCCTGTGACCCCTGATTTGCCCATCGGATGATACGATGTAATTCCCTTCCGCTCCAAAAGCCGATAGTGCGAGATTTCTGACGCCTACACCTTTTTCTCATGTCTTTATTATTTTTTCTTCACAGCCGTTCACGTGAGGCTTTATCATTTGTTACTCCTCAGTTTTAAGTCGAAACTCTTTAGTGACGGACAAATGTTTCGCCTGACGACATTTTTCAACTCATCGATGGAGCGGTAGGGGCTCCCCCTCGAAGAGATTCCACCCACATTCCTCCACTTCTTTTTTTTGTTCTTCCTCCAGCTTTTTTTTCACATCAAGTTACGACCTTCGTCTGTCCCCCCACTTCCTTGTTGCGAAGACTTGGGTTTCTCCCGCTCACCTTGATTTGTTCCCCTTTGACCTTCTTCAGCTTTGGGACGGTTTTCAAGAAAGATGATTGCCTTACCGCTCTTTTCGCCCCTTTTTCCCATAACCCGCTCTTTGAAGGAACTCCCAACCGACGCCCTTTGACGGACCCCACGGTCCCTCCTGCGCCTTATCATGCGCCCCCCCCGGCATGCGTTAATCAGAGGACCTCGCGACTAGAAATATAGGATTTTGATGTATAATGAAGCCCGAGCGAAGAGCGCTCCTCTCTTGACCCCTCGTAATTTTTTTTCTTCCTCTTTCCCGCTTTCTCGCAACGCCCCCCCCCCGGCCTGATCGCGAGAAACTGCTGTCCCCCAATCACTCCCATTTCCCCTCAGAAGGTTTCTCGCGGCCGAACCGTCTTCCCCGGTTTCGTCTTCCTGGGTCTTTGGTTGCCTCTAACCTTAGGCCATAGAATAGTACCTTCCTTTTCCCGCGTGATCCTTTCGCAGCGTGAACTTCAGACAGCAGCGACTTCTTGCGCCAACGTTAGTTTTAGCGCCCGCCATTTTTTCCCTCTATTACTGTGTTTGCCCCTTTGAGCCCTTAGTTCCGAAGAGGCTTATCCCTCAGCGCGCTCCGATTCCTCCTTATAGCTATTTTTCGCCGGAGTCTTTCGGTCGCGATAAAGCGTTGATCAGCCGTTCGTGCTTTTCCCTCACACGATGGCCCTCCCCCCCCCCGTAAGGAGCTTTGCTTTCTTCGGTCTTCCGGACACCAATGACGCAACCCTTCGAGATCGAGCCCTTTTTTTTTGTGTATGAGGTCGTCAACCCTCCCTAGGTAAGATGTCTTAGGTCTATTCGCGCATGTTGATCCCGTATGACTTTATACGACTTTTCCACCCCATTGGCCGCCTGCCACCTGCCTCTCAGGCCCTTCAGGAACACTTCTGTACGGTTTTTTTTTTCCGCCTCCGAGAGCTCTTCTCGCCCGTGCTGCCGGCTACGACCCTTTCTTCCTTTTCGAGGAGCAATTCTCCCCCCATCGGTTGCCTCAGGTGACTGACGACCCCCACCAGTTCCCCAAATGCTGTTGAATATTGTGGTGAGTCGACTTCGCCCCCGCTTCGCCTCGTCCGTTCCCCCCCCTTGATAAACCCCCATCCATTTTTTGCTGCACGTTTTTTCCGATTCTCGAACGACCCCCCTTTAAGCCCTCCCTTTTTTGTTGATTTCTCCTGTAGGCATCATCGGGTCCCCCCCCTTCGCCGTTCGATGAATGAGTTGATAGCCGTGGTCATCTCCCTCTTTTCCTCCTTTTCGTTCTAAAAAAGATGAAAAGCAAGTTGCTATGCCCGGGCGTGTGTGTACCCCCCTTCATAGATTTGTGGAGGCAGTCGTGTTAAGCGATTCCCTCAGGGCGCGTTTTCCCCAGGTTCCCCTTTGTCTCTCCCTCTTTTAGGCCAGAGATTTTCCTTCGTGTTCTGAAATAATGCGAACGTTTAGCTTTCTCTTGGCACGGCTCGTTTTTTTCAGGAGTCTTCGGGTCGTCTTCGTCGCGTTCTTTTTTCCTTTCCTGAGCGATCGGGCAGTCGGTCATTGCCGTTAGTTTCCAGGCAGATAGCAACCTCCCCCCCCGTGCCGCGCTCCGCCTTGCGGAATTGGGCCTGTTTAATCCGACTCGCTTCCCGTTTGTGGTCTTTTACCCTTTTTTTTCTTCTTCCCCTTTCCGACGGTTGAGAAAGTCCCTTTTCTCTCGAATGAAAAGATGCATACCGCAGATTCGCTTCAAGCTGGCTCTCCCTGGGGATTTTTTTTCCCGACATTCGGTCCTTCCCTTCGGGATGGCTCACCCCCATTCCTCCGCCGCCCACTTCTCCTTCTCACTTCGGATTTTTTTCTGATGGTTCCCTTTTACAAAGTTTGAGTTCGTTTGCTATCTTCGTTGTATATGGAATAGATTTCCTCGCCACGTCACCGCCGGCTCAACTCGACTCCGTTTGCCGCGCTAACCTTTTGTAGTTGCTTGAGAAGCATCCTTTTTTTTTTGGAGATCTCGTGACCTTTGGTGGATTATCACAGACCCACCCTTAGTCCTGGACGCGGGATCGCTCTTATTGTTCGCGCGTGGTCTCTTAAACATCAGCATCTTTTTCCTTGCTTGATGAAAAGCGTTAGTCCCCCCTGCCTTCCGCGTCATAGTTGCACAGCGGCGTTGGTACGGCGTCGGCTTTGTCTTTTCAGTATTATGATTCCTCTCTCCTCCTATCCTTTGACCTTCCCTCTAAGATTTCGCGACAAATGTCCCCCATCAAACTTTGACGACTCCCCCTCCTTCTTCTTCCCCGTTTGCCTTGTGGAATAACCCCCCGCGACTCGCTTTTACTTGCACCTCCCCTTCCCCTGTACGAACCCAGAACGCCGTGTATGCCTTTTTGAAATCCCTTTCGCTCTTTAGAATGGGCCTCCCCTAAAGAGGCGATGGCGTCTCCCCGTCCGTAAGACCCCCTTTTCCCATGCCCTCAGCCGTACCCAACTGCGGCGACCTCCGCTTGCAAGCTCCTTTTTCCAATGCTTTTTCTTTTTCTCCCCCCCATTTTACCTTGAGATTCCCTATAAGTTTGTTTTTTTGTTTTTTTACCTCTCAGGGCCCTCTCTCTGTGTTTTTTCGCCCGCTCGTACTTATCATTGACATTCCGTCCCACTCGCGGTCATTGCGGGCTCATCGTGATTTTCTCCATTGGGATTTTTTTTTCCGTCCTCTTTAAAACCTCGTTTTGGAGAGAGCTTCCACGCCCTGACCTTTTCAATCCTTATACGTCCCGCAAGTTGAACGCGATTGTTCCCTTCGTTGAAGATTCCTTGCCGTTCCCCTTTTTTCCCTGCAATTTCTAAAACATTTATTGCGCCAGATGGCCCCCCCCCGATGGTACAACGGGTTCGCCCCCAGATACAGTGTCCCCGTCGTTTGAGAATCCCCCCTCATTTCGAAGGACCTATTGCAGCCTCATTTTGTGAAGGATCTGTTTCTTCTGGTCTTGCGGAAAAATTGTGTAAGACGTCCCCCCCCCCCCCAAAGCTTTCTCTGGTGTGATTCTCGCCCATCTCCTTATCCCCGGCAATCCACGGCGGTGTTTCTGCCCGACGCAGGAGTTTTTCCAGCCCCCCATTCCATTTCCCGATCCTGTTTGTTTTTTTCGTCCCCAAAATTGAGGGTTTCTGCTGGGGGTTCCCTTCCTATCACAAGTGGATGGGGTCATTTCGGCTCTCGTCTTCATCTTTTATGGGCGACGAATCGCTTGCCTCGGATCCAGCCCCAATTTCCGAAAGTTCCCCATGCCCCGCCGTTCCTTTTCTTTTCCAAAACGAGTCTAGGCGTGGTCAGCTCTTCATCCCCCTTCAGCGAGAAGATTTTTTCTTGGCCCTTCCCTGCTCCGCATGAGTCTCTGGTTGATGGGCCTGTTCTAAGGATTCCTGTCCTCTTCCCGCAGGAGTAACGAAACCCCTGCGCAATTCATCGTCCTTTTTCTGAATTCGCCCGCGCCCGGCGCGAGCTCCGCTTTTTCTTGATGGCTCGCTGCCATTCCCGAATAATTTTTTTTTCCTTCCCCCCTTTTATTCGCTGACTTTTCGCCCCGTTTTTTTGGGTTGGTCAGTTCGATCCAATCGCGTCAGACCCACGCGACTCATTCTAATCTGCGCCGTTCGCCCCTTGCTTCCCTTTGCCTCATAAGAAGCGCAAACGTGTTCGTTCTGCCGAGCAGGTTTCTTCCCTCGATTATCGAGTTATCCATTCCGACGCTTCCGAAAGATGTGAGATCCACCGCGTCGACACCTTTTATTTTATGCCGTTTCTTAGTTGTCACGGAAGAGACTCTCCGTTTTTTCCGCACACGAAGAAGTCACCCCCCCCCCCCCAACCATTTGTTTTCCCGGCGGCTGCGGTTCCCCTTCCCCCCCCCCCCTCCGCACAAGGAGCTCGAGCGGTCCTTTGGAGGTTGTTCTACTGGCCAGTAAAGGACGCAGGCTCTTCCCCGTTGACGTTTCGTCCTCATTTCCTCTCACCCGCCGACGAAGCGCTCCGCCGCTCCGACCCGCTTCTTGTGTCCTCCGCCCCCACTTGACCTTTTAGTTGTAATAGGAAACTTTTACGTGTTGCATTCGCCCCTCTCGTCCCGTTTTTCCGCGCCCGTGCGAACTTCCCTCGAACACTCGAGCAGAAGGAAGAATACCCAATAGATGTGCCCCGCCGGGATGCCCACGCCCCACCCTTTTTTTTCCCCCTTCAACCTGGTTCTTTTTGGAGTCGAAAACCCGGGAGACAGTCTCTCTTTTGATGCCTCTTCCCCCCCTTGTAATCCATCCGCTTTGATGCTGCACTTGTACCGAGAGGTTTACCCCAGATCCTCCCTAACGGGTTTTTGATAGTTGGTCCGCCCTTTTTTACCTTTGCCTTGCTTCGCTTCCCCCATGGGGGCTTTTTTTTTCTTGGTTTGTCATCGCGCTCTCCTGTCTAGCGGCCTCAGTACGGATCACCACCGATAAAATGGCCTGAGTTTTAAATCGGCCCCCCGTCACCCTGTCGTCACCTCATGGTGGCGGCCGTAGTTTTTCACGCGATGGCGATTCGCGGTTTTTTACCTTTCTTTTTCTTGAGGGATGCAAAGCGACCTTGTTTTGCCATTTGTCTTCTAGCCCTTGTGGCGGCGGCCCCCCCGTTCGTGGGCGGGATTTTGGCAGCGGTTTTCTATTTCTCTTTTGATTCCTTTCCTACTGGCTCATAGAATCGGGGCCGTACGGAAGCCTTTTTGCAAACTTCCGCCGCCCCCCCCCCCCTCCCCCCCGATCTCTTTTGCGCATTGGGCTTTCCATCCGTCGCCGGCCATGGGTTTGGCGTCCCCTTCTTTATCCAAGAAACTGTTCGGCATGTCCTTTAGCAACGACGGCATTTGCTGGCAGTCTCCCTCTCTTTTTGATACCTTCCATAGTAGAACGCGGCGTCCTTTGGCTTTTGCTCTACTCTCGATACCGCCTTTTCCCTCCTAAAACCTTTGAGTCGGGCTGTCGTTTCCGTCAACGCTGGCTCACGTTACGTTTGAATTTCCCCTATTTTCCGCCCCCTTGCCCAAAAAGTAAGGCCCCTTTTCGCTGCGTTCTTTCGCCCCCTATTCCCCCCCTCCTCGGAGAGCGTCTATTAATTTTGGCGCTTCGCTCGCGGCCTTTATGTTTTTGCCGTGTCTTCCTCAATACCCCCTTCTCCTGTTCTTACGCGGTTCCCCTTCGCTCTGCGTGCAGCAGGAGTACTTTTCCCCCATTCTCCTATGATTAGGAGGATTTTAGTTTTTTCAGCGCTGAGTATCCTGAACATGTCTCTGCGCGTCTACCCGCGTCGGCTTTTGTTGTCATCGCTTGGATGATTAGAGTCTTCTTCGTCCATTTGATGAACCGCTTTTTGCCCTCCGATGGCTTACCTGTCCCCCACACTTTTCGGAGCCACTCCAGTCCGGCGGCAACCTTTCCTTTTTCCTACCAACAAAAGTCGTCCTTGATCCGTGGTCTTGAATTTACCCCCCCCTCTGTCGTTCGAGAACCACGAACACACGCTTCTGCCTTGTGTTGGGACCCTCTCTACTGAGCGAATGGGCTCCCCTTCAGAGTATGAGGGACTCTGCTCGTAACGGCAAATTCTAGGCCCTGCCCCCATCCCCCCCGGCTTCGACTGCTGGCAGCCACTTTTTGAACTTGTGTTCTTTCCTTACCCCTTTTTCCCTCTCTTTCCTCCAATAGAAGGTTTTCCCCATATTTCTTTGGTTTCGCGGTCATTTCCTCTTTGCCTTTCCCTTTCGGGCCCTAGAGTCTACTTGTCTGACTTTCACTGGATTCGTTTTTCAAGTGGGAAGTTTTTTGATTCTTTCTCCTCCTCCATCACCTTTTGTTGTTGCCCCCGGAGTCTCACGCCCCCCTTACCACTTTCGTGACTCAAGTGCCCCCACCCGCAAGGACAAGCTCTGACTCGGCTTCCCATACGTTAACGGGTATGACGATCTTCTTTGCCAACCCCCAAGTCTTCTTGGCTTCCGATTTACGAAGAGTCCCACAGTCGAATTGCCCTCAAATTTCTTCTGTGAAGTTCACTTAGTGAGATTTTGTTGATGTCTCAGCGCAGTTGTGCCCCCCCTTTTGCGGTTTTTGCTGGCACAATGTTTCCTTCTTTCCTAGGGCTCCCCTCCAACATTTGCGCGGCTGTACGTGAGACCAATTCCCTTTCGATAGTACCCCACCCCCCTGTGTTTGATCGCAGTCTTTTTTTTTCCAAGTTCCGATAGCCCTTCCTGATTGTTTGTTTTTTTTCCCACCTTTCAGGTCCCTGATACGGCTTTTGCTTCCTTTGATATTTGTATGGGGCCATTTTCGACCCATCGGCGTCATAGGAGTCCTGGCCCCAACGATACTTTCCGCCCGGAATAAATTTTCCCACAGACCCCTCCGCCGCGTTGCCCTCAGGAGCCTTTTTTCTGCCGCGTCGCCGGAAGCGCGATTTTTCTGTGCTTTCCTAATTTTTTACTTGATATTTTTCTGAAGGCTGAGCAAGCCTTTGCGCGCCAGCGATCACGAACGCGTTAATTGTTCGCCGTTTACCCCGGTCCCCGCCCTCTCCCCTTTCCTTCGAGCCATTATGATGGTCGTCCCCAGCCCCCCCCCTCAGCCATTAACCCGCGTACTACGACTTCTGTTCGCCGGTGAGCCTTTCCCTTTTTTATGCATTTCGGCGTGCGATACATCCTAGCATTTTCTTTCTTTCCTATTCTCCCCCCGCCAGCAGAAACAGCCGCAATCCCTGTATGTAGCCCTATCCGTGGCGGTTTCCGTTATCGCTTTGTGAGCCTTCTTTCTTTTTACTTTCGTTCATTCCTCACGTATCACTCCCCTCGGGTATCCATTCTGGATGCCGTATTCGTGTTTCTGCTCCAAATGTTGCCCCCTCTCTGCCCCGTTTCGTTTCTCTCCGCAACGACTTTCGGTGCCGACCCCAACGAAGTTTTCTTCTTTTTTTGCCCCCAACCGCCAAAGGCGCCTCTCCTTGGCGGCCTAGGTGTGGGAGGGGTTCTCCTGGGAAGACGACGAAGGCTTTTTTTTCTTCGTCTTTTTTTTTTTGAAGCTTCCCAACGCGCCCACGAAGCTGTTTCCCGCCGTCCTGACACGTTTCTCGTGCCTCCCTGCCAACCGTTGCGCTAGTCCCCATGCTTTCCGGTAATGGCAGGCCCACTTTCCCTTTTTTTCTCCCTTCTCCTCAAAGGTTCGCCTTTTGAAACTTTTTTTGTGGCGCGACGGAAGGAAAAATCGTGCGACTTTGCCCTTTCTGACCAACCCCTCCCACAGGGTCATTGCACTGTTTTTTTTTTTGCACCTGCTTGGTGATTCAGGAGCCGGAGCACGCGAGCGCCCTTTCTTTTCCCCCCCTTTATTTCCCCCCAGTCCAAAAATAGAGTGACAATTTCCCATTGAGGTGATTCTTTCATCCCGTTTGTGAGCGTCTTTCTTCCTCAGCGGTGGCCCTTGTCCCTTCGTCCTCGATGGGGGCTACCGTTGGTGGTCCGATCCTGCCTTTCGCGGCTCCTTCCCCTCCACTGGACCCTTGGTCAAGGACCCTGTTGTGGTGCTTCACCTTCACCCTCGCCCCCTGGCTGGGCGGCCGTTTTCGCCCGCGATTTCGAGTTCTTTCGCACGGTTTTCTGCGTTTTCTTCTTCCCTTTAATGCCACAGGATCTTGTTCATTGCAACCGTCCCTGATGGTTGAGAGTAATTGGGTGAGTCTAGTGCGGTTCTCCCCCCGCCGCGGTGTCTTTAGTTGTGATCTTCATGCGCTTAGGTCCCTAAGACATCTTTTTGTTTGCCGCACGACAGACCCCCTCCCCACCCCCTTTTTTTACATCTCTCGCGATCTTGAGTAATTGTGCATGTGACAATCCGCTCTCCGGCTTGGGGCACCTTCGTTGTTTCACCACGAACGGTCTTCGTTGATCGCGTCCTGTTTGACTCGGTATCATGCCCCCTTCCCTGCGGCCCCGCGCTGATGTTTTTTTTTTCCTTCATCTTCCCTTTGAGGGGCTTCCCGACTTGATACTCGAGCCGCCACCTGCCCTCGGCTTACTACACGTTGCGCGGCTGATGCTTTTTCGCGTTCACTGTCTCCACCTTGAGGAGGACTGTCCATCTTTTCTCTGTGTTCTCTAGAAACGTGCAATAAAAAATCAGGATTTTTCCCTGTCGGAACGCGGTTTCTAACACTTTGGCGAGATCTCCCCGCTGGGCGCGGCGCTTTCTTTCCATTCGGGCGCCCCTTCACCGTTTGTTGCTCCAACTTCGGCTTTTTCCTGAGTATGTTGTGATAGAATGTTCTTTCTAAACCATCATTGCTTTTACTAAGAGGTCTTGACACAGCGTTCCCTCGCTCGGATGCGCTTCATGCGACCCCCTTTGCAGGCTTTCGCCCTTTTTTGGAGTTTTTTCTAATAGCCTTTATTTTGGACTTGCGAGCGATTATCGGGACCTTCAAACCCCCCCCCCCCTCGCTCGCCGATGGGCGCCGACTGCCCCACAACTTTTTGAAGGCCTTTAGCAACCGATGCAGTTGTGGGAAGAAACCCACCCTAGTGACTTTCGGTTGAATTTCCGTCGCCTCCCGAACCAATCGTGTATTCTTTTGTGGAATCTCTATCGAGAGTTTTCCGCATCCGCGCGAATGCAGTTCCCTGACGTTTTTCCCTTCCCGGACATCCTCTCGCCTTCATTGCGGTTCGACCAATACAGATGTCCTCCTTTTTGAAGGTTTTGGACACCTGTCTCCCTTTCCTTGTACGGCCTCACGAGCCACTATCGGCTTTTTCTTGTTTCTCGTCCTTCGAATCCGCTTCCCCTCCGTTTTTCCCCTTCCCTGGAAGTTATTCGATTTTTTGCCAGTGGTCTGTTTCCCT
>Ga0179593_1323543_pt1 | contig 24258 bp, 33 predicted proteins | sample CZODoug2_1_08_16_FD_185931 | JGI IMG/M metagenome (GOLD analysis project Ga0179593, IMG submission 185931) | Vadose zone soil fungal communities from Angelo Coast Range Reserve, California, USA - CZODoug2_1_08_16fungal (PacBio error correction) | ecosystem: Environmental > Terrestrial > Soil >... | reverse complement strand
CGCCCATGCCCCTCGCGTTCTCGCGGTCCTGGAGGCTGGTTTGCAATTTCCCCCTTTGTCCCCCTTCCCGGAAAGAGGACCCTTAGAGGTTTCTGATTGCATAGACAGATAGGGATGTTATCATAGGGGAACATCACCGACCTGCTCCGGAAGATGGAATGCCCCTCCCCTTTTTTTTTACTGCGTCAAGTTTGGCATCCCGCCCATTCCAAGTCGCGTATCCCCCAGGAACTTGAGGGGCACGGTCTCACCTTCCCGTCCTTCCGGGACCTTTTTTGGCTTTGATCTGTCGTCACCCAATCGTTTGAATCGAAAATTTCTCCCGTACTTGCCTTTCACACTCTTTTAGAACCTTTTCTGGCTCCGTTGTTTTTGTTGTGTTCCACTGTTTTTCGGGCACCTAACTCTGGGCAAAGTTATGATTCATCCTGGAGATTTGAGTCGTGGCTCGTCTCCATTCCACGACTGACATTCCCCCGATCGCGGGCTCCCATGCCACGGTTATAGCGCGTTTTCTTGACGGTTTTTCTTTTTCAAGTGCCGATTCGTTCTGGTGCTCACCGCCACCCCCTCAAGGGAAGGTCCAGGTTTTTCTTCCCGCGGCGTTGAGGTGTTTCTTCGTGAGCCGAAGCGTGATAGTGTCGACTGAGTTAAGAGCCTGACCTTGGCCGTTGTGTTTCTTTAGAGTATCTCATGTGCACTCACGGCAATTGCTGTTAAGGCATTTTGTCCCCCCGTGGATCGTATACTGCCCCCCTCTCAGCGTGTAGTCAGCCGTGCTGCTATTCTGGATTTAGGCCCGCACACTGAGTTCTCCGGTTGAAGTTTTTCTTCCCGTTGAATTTACGGGTGTAGGCTAGCCCCGCCCTTCCTCTTGATTGCCCCCTGTTTGGGATCTCTCTTCGCTCCCTTTTAAATAGTCCACCTGAAGTGGGGACCTTACGGATTCATTGGCCCATGACTCTGTGGATTTTTCCCATTCCGTTACGAAGACCCCGGCGGCCCTTTGACTTTCTCGCCCGCACCGCAAAAGTACAGGGTTTGGAGATCACCCTCTTCTTTCATCTCCACGCCAGCCGTTTGTCAGCATCGCCGTGGCCGACGCTGGTCCCGATGAGGGCCCGGCATTGCGTTCCCTTGATTCTTCGATACCTCTTCTCCGCCGACCCACTTTGTAACCGTTCTGGCCTCCCAGCATAGGGCACGCGCACCCTTCACTCTCACGATGTGAGCAAGCCCCCTGTTGACGCATCCTTTCCTGGCCCGTGTGCAACACCAATTTCTTGACCCACCTGCCCGATCGCCCCCCGCGGACACACGCACGCCAGGGGCCCGGCCGACCGCGTTCGCATGCCCACACCTCCCGATTCTTTTCGACGCTCAGGTCTCCTTGTAAACGTTTCCCCTTTCTTGAGGTCTTCCTTTCTCCCTATGATCCTGTTATCTTTTCTCTTTAGACCTTCACACCAGGCGAGCACACCCCTTCGCCAGACGGACGATTTGATTGTCGCGAAAGCGGTTTTAAAGGCCGTTGTCCCCTTCCCCCCCTCGGTGATCGGTGAGATCGGAGTCCGTTTTTCCCCCTCGGGCGTCACAGCTATACTTGCCGGGCCGAACTAAAAGACACGCCTTTCTCCTCCAGCGCGCAACGTTATGAACTACATCATGCGTTCCAGACCTGCCAGAATCTCGGTTCTTAGGCCATTGCTTTCCTCCCCCCGTCAGAACTCCTCCTTGTTACCTGGCTGCGTCTTCCAGCTGTCCCATTCAGTAGCCATACTTCCCCTGGTAGTTGTTCCCGTCCCGCAGCCTTGAACCTATGCCTTTTTAACATGGATTTTCGCTTGCCCGAACTCTTAAGTTGAGGACCTCCCCAGCCCGCTTGGAATAAGTAAGTTCCCCGTGCCTGGTTTCGTTCGAACCAGGTCACACTGTCGTGGCATAATTAAGACCATAAGAGTAAAGGATGCCCCCTCCCCCGAAGTCTTGCGTGCTGGTTCGTGTGATTAAGGGCCCGGCCCTTGCATCCCTGGCCCCCCTAACCCTCTTGTATAGCCCGTCTGGCGCAGGTTCCCGCTCCCCCTCCCTTACCGGTGTGCCAGCAAACAACCTATTTTTAAGGTTCCTTCCTTTAGCCCACGACCTTTTGACCCCTCCACACTTTTTGGGTTTCTCCCCTTATTAAAAACCAGATATTCTGCCACTCAATGACCGATCAACTCTTCGCCAGACGGACGTTTTCCTTATTATTGCGAAGAAGGAAAAGATAGTCACGCCCCTCCCCTTTCCCCCCTACATGGAAGACAGAAAAAAGCTGAAAAATTTTCCAACTTGAGAGGTTTTCATTTACCAGTTCCATCGCGGTTGTTCTTCTCACGGACACGGCAGCATCTCCTTACTTGAGCCAAGGATGCCCCGTAGAACCCCCTTCCCCTCCCAGCAGTATCGTTGTTGCGGGATTTTACCCTGCGTTCATAGGAATCCGCCAGTTTTTTTAGTTTTAAAATCCCCTTCAGCAGACCGATTAGCATTCCCCCTTTTCCACACCCTATGGGGCTTGTCCCCACCAAGGACTTCTTCCCGCCCATTAGAGCATTTTGCGACCATACCCTTTCGCCACTCTCCTTGAGGCTTACTCTGAACGAATCCCCTTGCCCCTTGCCTAATTTTTAAGAATTCCTTTTACCCCGTCTCTCCTGTCCCGTTTGCACCCTATTCCTGCCGTTTCCCTCCCCCCCTTTTCTGACCATTCGTAGGTAAGTGGAAGTAACTTGAGCTGTTGCCCTTTTTTGTGCGCCCCCCCACCACCGTTGCAGACGGACCACCTTCTGTTACCTTGATTTCTTTTCTTTTTCCCCCTCCCCCCCCTTTAAGCCTCTGACACCGAATCCTGTGCCGTTTCTCGTAACGCAAAGGCTTTCAGTCCTCCTTCCCAGTCCATTTCCCCCCGCCCGGCGGACCTTCGAGGCTGCCCCATTTTTTTCCCGTTCTCGCCTACCGGTTTAAAATAGATCCCAATTCTGTTGCGGGCGTTTTCCCGGTTGCAACTCCACTTTTCCGGAGCCCGGGAAAGGTGGATTGCTCCCCTCTTCCCCCCCCCCTAGACACACGTTGAGGACGGTCGTCGTTTCTATTACGCGAGATGACTTTGGGGACCTCACTCTTGTTCCGGAAAGCAAACTCGATCAATGGGGTCGTTACGATTTCTTCTAAGTTTCCCTCTTCAGTTGGTTGGTGTTAACCCAAAAAAATATGTCGCTTCCAATCTCTTTTTCCTTCTCAGATTTTTGTCAGAGCTTGCCGTTTCCTTGATGGGTTGCAACACACTCGCTTTACGCTCCCCGGTCCTAGTGCCATGATAAGACGTGTGTTGCCTTCCCCCTTTTGGCTGCTGGGTTCTTCGATCCCTGCCCTTTCAGGCGGTTGACCAGCGCTCCGGGGGCGTGGTCGGGCTCTTTGTGCGAGTATAAAACAGGTTTTTTTAAGACGGAATTTTTTTCTTTTTCGCCTCATTTCTTCGGTTATTTACTTTTAGTATTCCCCTCCCTGTCAGGCGTGGGAAGGGGATAAACGGAGACGGGTTAACTCCTTTTCTGTTTTCAGCTGTGTTTTTCTCTTTCCCTGGCAAGGGTCGTGTACCCCAAGGATTTTACTTCCCTTTTTTTTCCTCGAAGTTTTTACTTTGGGCGGATTTTTCTTGACCCGTCGCCCCCCCCCCTGAGACAGGATAATTTTTTTCCGTTTGTGGAGCCCCTCCTCAATCGCTCACCACTTAGTGTTACTTCCTACTTTTTCTGTTTTTCCCAAGGGATGCCTCCCCTTTTTATTTTTTTTCTGCGTCTGGCCTACTGGGGCAGGCCAAAACTCTATATCTGCTTGTCCGGCTTCAAGGCACTTAGTCTCCCAATCGAGGCATTGCTCCGTTTTCACGCGGAATTTCCGCGCCTTCGTCATGTTCCCCGGTTCGCCTATGGAGGCCTTTTCTTTGATGGTAGTCCCCCCCTCCAGTTTTTGCAAGTTTTATACGCTTTGCTGGCCTGTTTATCTGTGATCAAGGTAGGAGTTTGGATAAGTTCTCCCCCCCACTTCGGAGGCGCGATTTTTTATAATGGGTCAGTGCTTTCCCCAAAGTTAGCGGTACGTCCGCAGCCGTGCCTTCACTCCTTTTTTGAGTTTTCCTGTTACCGTTCCCGGTGTAATTCTATGGTGATCGCCCTATTCCTTTCCTTTTGTCACCGGGGTTCGGGCTCAACAATTTTATCTTTTTTCTTGTTGCAGCCCTAGTGACCCGTCAGTGGTTTAGAGCAGGACTTGTTTTTTCCCTCGAGTTTTTTCATCTTTGATCTTGCACCTTGCATCGTCAAACGGTGTACATCTCTTTTTTTCTCCCCTTGTTCGGTTTTTCAGCCATGGAAGTATTTTCTCTGACCCTTTTCTCTTCTTCGCAAGTCTGACAAGACTTCCTTTCCCCCGATCGGGGATGACAGTTACCTGAGCCCTTGCCCTCCCCGCCCTTTCAGGACACACTTCCAGACCAAGTTTGGCGGAAGGCAGCGTCTTTCGTCTTGATGTGTTTCTTGTTATTCCCCTACGCGGAGGTTAAGATGGGACTTGAGCGGCGCTGAGTCAAGTTATTATTAACGTTTCAATAGATTTCTCTTGCATTCTGCCAGTGGGGAAAAGGAATTACTGAGCGGCTCTCAGGGGTAGATGTGCCGGCAGCTCCCGACCAGCTTGTTAACTGTGGCCACTTGTGCGCTGTTTTTTCTTTCCCGTCGGCCAAGTTTTTTTGCGAAATCCCCCGTTTCCCCCCACCCCGTGAGTTTTCCTGATTCCGAGTTGCAATCCCCCGTGATGTTGACCTTTAGATGAATTATAATTGTGGGGTTGGTTGCGGGCGTATTGGTTCGTCTTTAAGCCAGGGCGGCTGTCGCGATACCTGGTCCCTCTTCCACGCTCTTCTGGCTTTTTGGGAAAAGAATTCTTGGAGTCCTATCTTTTGAGGTTTTCCTTCTCCTTGGTGGCGAGTTCTGTAGGTTAGGTATAGTTCCTCGTTTCGTGCCTCTCCGGTTTTTCGTGGGCAGCTCACCCCTTTCCGCTCGCCATCGATAAGGATTGTAGGACCCCTTTGAAAAAGGTACTCCCGTTTTCGCTACCTCCCCCAACCTTCCGCTTGACGATTTTTTTTCTCGATGTTTTCGGTTACCACTAAAGAAATTTATCGCCCCCTACTGTGTTTTTTTGCGGAAATGTTTTTCCTTTTTAGCCTTCCTACCCTTTGGTTACGGTTTGAAGGCCCCTTTCCTTTCTCGAGTTATAGAGACGCTTTATTTTTTGGCAGTTTTGCGAGAAGATGGGTTTCAGGTTTGGCTGTCGGGTTTTCCGCGTGGTACTTTTCTTTTGCCCCGGCGGCGTTGGAGTTGGGGAACTGATTTGGTGTGTTCCTCCTCGGACTTTTTTCCTTTACCTTGATGAGCCCCCGTGATACCGGGATACCCTTTAACATTTTACAGGTTTCTTTCTGACTTCTGGGTTTAAACGCTTTGACCCAGACCCCAGCTACAGCTTTCGATCTTTTAATTGTGAAACTTTGATGTCTGAGCCCTTTCACATAGTAGACATTGGTCCTTTCGAGCGTTTCCCCTCTTGAGTGATAGGAAGAACTAGTGATCTTCTCCCAATTACTTCCTTTTCTTTTCCTGTCCTTGGCTTGACGCTTCACACCATTTGGTCCACCGCAACATCGGCCGAGTAACTGTCCCCCCCTCTCGGGGCCCATTCTGAAGGGCCGTCCGTTTACGGACAAATACGGTCTGCTTCCCTTTTCCCAGCGGACGGTTGACTAGGCCTGCCTGCCACGTCCTCCGGCCGGTCTCCCCCGCTCCCGTCGGACGAGACAGTTTTGGCCTTCCCCTCTTAAATCTGTGGGAAACTTCCCTTACGGCCCTGTAACGCTGGAAGCGGCGCCTTTCCCTTCTGGCACTACGGGTTTCGGTCGGTTCCCCGAAGTTGCCCCCCCTTCTCTACTATCACGCAGATCCCCTGATATTTCAGCTTCTCCCTTCCCTTCGGATCGCCATTGTCAAAGCTGGTTTTTTCCGATAGGGTTACGTAATTTAGCTTACGACTCGGGCCCCAAGATAACGTTACCTCCGTGATTCCTTCTAATAAAGACGTTTGAGCAGGCTTGGATATGGGACTGAAGACTGGCTGAGGGTCCAGAGTTCCTCGGCCCCCGACGTTCAATATCATTTTTAAGAGTGTGTAATTTCCACCCCCCTCCCTCGCGTTTAGAGGTTTTCTGCCCAAGTCACCACACTGTTCCGAACAGTGTCGTGAACCCGGGCTAGTGTGGGCGTTTGGATCTATCGCCTAATTGGGGACCCCCATCGTATACTTCCCAGGACCTTTCCGTGAATTGAGCCAGGGCACCCTATGGCAGTTTTCCCTGAGATCACTGTGGCGGTCTGAATTTCCCACTTGACGGATAAAAGTGGATGGCATCTCCCCCCTCCCTTCCCTGCCCTCCCTTTAATTTCCCTTAACGTCTTTCCCTGCACAGACGCTTTTCCTGAGACATGCCTCCGGAATTTTCCTTCCCCCCAGTGAGGAGCCCCAGAACAGTCACCTTCCCCCCGTCGTCTTCTACCTCTATTCAGACCCTCTGTGAGAGAGAACTCTCTATTTCCTCCCTACCCTTTTTTGTTGTTGCGCTTCCTGCTCGAATGTTATTTGAGGTTTTTGCCGCTTGTTGTTTTTTTTTTTTTTCTTCCACTGCCTTCTCCCTCCCTGTCGAACTTTTCGCCTAGGCCTTTTTCTTTTCTTGAAACTCCCGGGCTTTAGTTGATCAGGGCTTGCCTTTGGATCCTTCCTGACAGCTGGTTGCATGTTACTCCTCTTATCTCCTTCCCTTTTTCCGTTTTTACTAAGACTATTTTTTTCACGCCCTTCCTTAATTCGGTCCGTTTATTGGTGGGTAAAATAGTGTCTCGCCTCTTTTTCCCTTTTTCCGCGCCGCTTGCGGGGACACCCCTTCGAACCTGGTGTTCGTTCGCTTTTTTTTTTTTCCCCCCCTGCGGTTTAAAGATATGGCTCTTCTGTCCTTTTCAAACCCTTGCGTGTCAAAATCTGATGTCGTCGATGCCGCCCGAAATGTGCCATCCTTTTACCACCTAAACGTCCCCCCCTATACGCTTCCACGGGGTTTTGGGGGTTTGATATAGAAGAGCCGTGACGTTGAAGGCACTTTTCTTTTTGATTTCTAGGTTCTTAGCTATTAGCAACCCCGACTCTTTCTCCCCCACTCTCAGTTGACAGGCTGTAATTTTTCCGTTCCCCTATTCCTTGAGTTCTTCTAGGTACCCCTCTCTTCTTTGGGTTCGGTTAAGAGAATTCCTCTTTTTCTCTGGTGTAGATAATTTAACGAAGAACCCGCAGGTTTGACTAGGGATAGGGAATCGGTCCTGTTCCTTCCCAACAGAGAGGGCCTATACGGACGTAGATTATTCTCTTTCATTCCCGACTAGGAGTTTTCTTCTGTCTCTTTAACGTTCCTTGATCCCTTCCTATATTTTGATCCCCTGCTGGGAGTCCAATGCGAATTGCTACGGTAACGTCCTCAGAGGTCGCGGGACCAGGGATCTTAATTCTTAGGGACCTTTACTGGTCTTTGACCCGTCGACTCCAAAGGTTTCCAGCTTTTTGCCACCCCTCCCGGCAGGTGTCTTGCCTCGCCCTATGGAGGACGGTTAGAAGCTTTCCCCCTCCGAAGGGGAGCAGCTCACGCCTCTGATTTTCGGATTCCCTCCCCTTCTTACAGAGTTCCCCATTTGCCAGCGCCCTCTCGAATCCCGCACCTCTTGGCCCTTTTTTCGTTGGTAATGCTGGCCCGCCGTGACACTTATGCGGCCCGGTTCTGCACGGGCTGGACTACTTACGCTCCGCCGGACCTGTAGGCTTGCATCACCCCGGTCCCCCCCCCCAGTAAATTTAGAAGAGAAGAGAAAGGACCCCGCGAAAAGACCCCGTGAATCGTCGTATGGCAAATGATAAGTCCTCATCTCGTGGGGATTCCTTTCCTTTTTTACGTTAGCTTTTTAATCCCATTATCTGAGCCGGCGATCGCCTTCTTTTGTACTGGCTCTTTTCGCTCTTAGGTGTTGAAGAGATTTTTTTCTACCCCCAGGCTAGACCCCCCCTTTTCAAGCAGGCAGTTCTGCTCCGCGCCCGAGCTGGGGGTTCCCAGAAGTTTTCCTCCCCGCCGGAGGACTCTTTCTCTCGTAAAGGCTCAAATTTTCGCGCCTCCCTTTGCCAGTTGATTCCGGCCGGGAAGCCACCCCCACGACCTTTCGCAGGAAAGATAGATAAAGGGGCTGCTTCCCCATTTTTCTCCATCATTTATCCCTTTAAGGACCCGAACCTCTTGCGATACCGAGCGTCTGGGACCCTCCCTCATGACCTTTATTAGATATAACTAGCACGACCCCACCCAATTCTCTCATGACCAGGTTCTTTCATCGTCCGCAGCTCGTGCCCCTTGCCCTGTTTAGGGATCCTGGAAAATTCCACTTTGGAGGAGAGACAGCAAATCACCTATCAGTTGCCCCTGTGCATTGTGACCCTTCCTTTCCCGGGAGTTTCTAAGGGGGGAATCCCTACGTCCCACTTGCCTGCGTCCCCCTTGCCTTATCTTTCCTGGCGTGACGGGTTTAAGTTAATTCTTCCCAGGTGGCACCTTTTTTTTTTTTTTTTTGGCCTTCTGGCTTTGATTCTTTTTGGCTTGGCCGGACATGGCAGAATGCTCTTCCTCGTTCACATGACATTGCCGTAGCTCCATGTTTCTCCACCACCCTTCACAGTCTCCCCCTGCTTTTTCTTCTCTGAAGTGGCACGCACCGCTGCCAACTTTGCTGAAACATCTTTCTGATTTTAACTGCGGCGCCCCCAGCGGCCTTTTTCCCCACGCTTTAGGAGACCAGACATCCCCCCCTATCAGTTATCACGAAAACACCGGGTCAAACCGTACGGAACCCTTTTTACCCCCCCTTCCCCTTCCCCTCAACTCCCTATTTTCCTTCTCCCCCTTAGACGTTGAGTGTCCTCCCGTTTTCCTTCCCGCGACACGTTTGAAAGCTTCCCCAGTATCACACCTCTTGCCCCTCAGTTTTTTCGTTAGCTTTTTTCCTTCCTATCTGACCCCTTCTCCCATGCTTTCACGAATCCCCCGGAACCCAAATGTGTAACCTCCCTTTCCCCCGCTTAGGGGATGACTATTCCCCTTTCCGGCCTCTCATGTTTTCCCCCGACAGGCTTTTCGACTGCCGTCGACCAGTCGAACAGATTTTACTTCTTTTGCAATGCAGGTTTGAAGCAGTCAGTGACGCCTTTTCAAAGTCCGCTCTTTTTTTTAACTGTCCAGGAGCAGAAGCGTCCCCCACCCCTTTCCCCTTCTCATCCTTTTCCAGTCCCCCCGGAGATGGTCTGGCTGCCCACCCGTTCCGCACGGAAACTCTCTTTGCTTACGGCCTTTCTTTAAGGTAGGTTTTTCCCTCTGTGTCCTCCAATTTCAAGCATCTGCCTTTTTCACCAAAACTTCAACCTTCCGTTCGTAGACTTTCCTTGCCCCGCCAGCCGCGCCCCCCCCCGCAGTCGTCCTTGAACCCTTCGGTACCTTTACTGCACCTTCCCACTTCCGTCAATTTAAAGGTCAACTCTAACCCAGCGTTCACCCGTCTTCGGAATTTTTGGCATGTGAAGACTCTCTTTCCCCTTCTTGGCAAGGTGTTTTGCGCTACGATGTAACAGAAATCCCCCCCGTCCCCCTCCCCTCTTCTTGTTTATCAGCGGAGGGGTTTGAAGCTATTGCATGGTCCCCCCGGTTTTTTTTTACTTCCTCCACTTTTCGGATCAGGGGATTGCATTCTTGTATTCTCCTCTGTCTTTTGGGTGTTACCCCCACCCCATTCAGTCATGCTTCAGAAGATTCCAATAATCTTTGTTTTTGTTCTATCTGCCGTCCTCAGGCCGTATGGTTTTTGCCCCCACCCTCCCCCGCACGAGTCCGGGAATTCCTCTACTGATTCGTTTTTCTCCGTTCACCGGGTATGAGGTTCCCCATCCTTCTCTCTTCTTTTCAGATCAGAGCCCCGATTGAAATCGTACCAGCGAATATACTGGGGCTGGGTAGGGCTTTTTTTACTTAGCAAGAAAGCAGCCTGTGGAAGCAATGTCCTTTCACAGGTTTTTTTCCCATTCTGCCCTATGCTTACGAAGTATCAGTGGCAAGGGATAGTGAGACCTTCGTCCTGGGACTTGGTTCGTTCCTTGCGACGCCCTTGTCAACCCTTGACGTTTCTGTTTTTGTTTCTCGGTCTGGCAAGACGGGATTCCTAAGTTTGCTTCCCTTTTGCGCCCCCTCTCGGATTTACTGGCTTTTTCCTGATCTTAATCTTGAATACTTTTTCGAAATTCTCATCGGCCGTTCCCGTTGGTTTTTTTGGTTTGAACTCTTCCTCCCTCTCCAAGGTCCCGGAGTTGGTGGTGCCCTCCTTCTGTATCCCCCCCACCACTTTTTTTCCTTGGGAGGTAAACCCCCACCCTTTTTCTTTATAGTTACGTCACCCTTCGTCTCTGTATCCCCGTCCCTCTTCCCCTTTAGTTTCTGCTCTTGCTTCTTCAACAAAGATGAGGATTACCTGTCTCGTCGTCGTCAGGTTTGCGTGGCGGCACTCTGCGGGATTTCTTGCACTCTGGGCTCGGCATCCCTAATTCTTTTTTACCCCTTCTTTTTATAGTCGTGATTTAGTGCTTGGTACAGGTAGAAGGGGAGAAGTAACATCCTCAAAACGTCGTTCTCATTGTTTCTGGGTTCACCTTTCTGCGTTATGCACCTTTCGGCCCCTCCCCCTCAAGGTTTCGGCCTGGACGATATTGATGGTGCCATTTTCTCCCCCGTTTTTTTTCCTGATTTTACCCGTGTGTTTTCCCCCCGATAGTTTTTCTGTTCTACCCTTTTCCAAGGAACTCCTTTTTCCTCCTTTTCTTTCGGCATGTGGATGGCTTGTTCCCTGAAGAAGGGGTGGACAGTTTCTTCCCCCCCTTTCATAATTGTGTCTTTTTTTAAATCATCTGGTCTAGTGGTCCATGGTTCAAGCAGTTCACGTTTGCTGAAATCCGGCCTCATTGAAAGATTGCCGTGAGGAATTCCCCTTGCCAGTGATAAGCACAGAAGGGACCCTTCAGCCATTCCTTTTTGCTCTTTCAGGGCCCTAAGCCCCCTCCTTCTTGATTTTCGTTTTGGAAGCCGACGGACTGGAGCTTTTTCTTCCCTTCCCTTATTTTGCCGTCTTCTTTCTTAACCGCCGCGGAATTCGTCGGTTTCCCCCTTTGATTATGGGATGTGAAGACGTCAGTGGTCCCTTCCCCATTTGTCACCCCCTAAGTTTTAGAAGCAGATTGCATAAAACGGGCTTTTTTCCGGATCTCCCTTAGTTTTTTGGGTTGTTAGTTGAGGAGTCGACATTTCATGCGGATTTGTTCCTAGGATTTTGACTCCCTCTTCTCAAGATTTTTTAGGGCGAGGTTCCCTTCTTGGTCCTCTTCTCCCTCCCAGGGAGTAGATCTTGCGGCAGGAACTTCTTTGTCGTTCTCCCCCGTCCGTCTCGAAGTTTTTCTTTTAGGCGCCTCTTTTTTGGAGTCGCTTACTTTAAGACGCAAATCGCTCTTTGCGTCCCCTTCCTTTCCCCTTCCCCCTCTTCTTTTTGAACCTCCAAAGTCACGGCGTTCCTACGGTTGTGCTCTTCTATTTACGCTTTCTTTCCTCCAAATTCCCCTGGTAACCCTCGATAAGCTCTCGAACCCTACATTCAAGTTTACGGAGCAGGACCTCCAAAGCGTTGGTATTTCTCTGATCTCCAGTGAAGTAGGATCAGTCAAGATTTTTCCTTATACGTTTCTTCGCTCCCCGTAGTTCGGGAAGGTGGCCACTTGGATTTTTCGGTCGGGAGTGAGGGAGATCTTTCCTGTTTTGTAACGAGTGGGTATTTTTTGATCTTTCCTTTGCCGTACATGATGCCGATGAGTTTTTTTACCCTTTCTCGTCCTTGGGGGGAAATAGCACTTGTGGATTAACCCCTTTTGAACACCTCCACTTCCGCAGTTAGGATTTTTTAGTATCCGGAAATTTTTCCTTTTCCCCCCTTTCAGACGCGAGTAGTCGTCCACTAGTGCGCTGCGCCTTTTTTCTCTGGTCTTCTTGGGAGGAGATATTTTCGTTTTTTTCCCACTGGCTTCCCGGTTGAGCCTCTGCCCCTTCATGTGTTTAACGCTGAGTGCACTTGAATTTCCACGCCCATCCATTATCTTGCCCCCCTATTAAGAGCCCATTCCCGCGTAATGCGGTCTCCGTTCCTTCTTTTAATTGCTTTGCCGTTCCATCGTATTCTCTCTGAAGATGGGAACCTCCTCCCTGGTACGGTCCTTCTAACGAGTTTCCCCTCCCTCCACGCCAGGAGGTCGGAGAACTGCAAGGGTCCTACTTACCCAAGCCTGTTCCCCTTTTACCCTCCTCCGAAAGGATGCAATATTGGCCTCTCGCCATTTCAATCCCCGGGACTCTTGGTTACGTCTTGTTCTTCTTCCAGGGAATTAAAAGAAAACCCCCTCGAGCCGTTCCTGCACGGTCCAGGCCCCTCCCAGCCCTCATAGTACTCAGAGAACTATTTTTCTCCTCCCACTCTGCCCCTTGAGTGGCTGGTCTATCTTTTCTGTGTTTCCCAGACTCCGCGGGATGCGGAACTCTGGAAATTCCCCCCCTCCTTCCGGAAGCCTGGTTATTCTTGGCGATTCACCTGGTCAGCATGATCCCTTGTTCTTTCCGGAGAAGTCCCTGATGGACGGGAATTGCTTTTACCATCGGTCCCCTGTTCCCGAAGCCCACGCGGTTTTTTCTTTCCCCCCTTTCAGACGCTTTCTTCCCCCCCCGGTCCAGCGTCGGCCACTGCCAGCGGGTGAACAAACCGACGACACGTCAAACCCCCAGTCGAAAACGCTGTTTTTTCGGCAATGTTTTTTTTGAAGGATCGTTTCGCACGAGTGTGGACCAGAGCAGTTCTCTCCCTTCCCCCCCTCCCTGAGGTGATGACAAGTCCCCCCCATTTACCCGATCTATGGTGGGACTTCTTTCCCCTTCCCCTGGTTTTCGTTCTGAGCCCCGACAGACCTTAACCCTTCGGCTTACCCTTCCTTCCTTCATGGTGATCAAAATCCCCTCTCTGTTGAGGAGCCCCTTCCTACTTCAGTTTTTTAGCCTCTTTTTTTTCGTGGGCATGCCTATCTTCAGACGAATGTGTAGATTTTTCCTGGTACTGTTCGATTCCTCTTCACCCCTTCCTTTTTTGTATTCTGTTAATACCACGAGTTCTGCTTCTCCTTCGCTTGTTCCTAGCAGGTCTCCTTACGAGGCTGGCAATTTTGACCCCTCAGGGTTTTCAAAACTTTCGATCGTTCTGATCGTTTGGCCTTCCCCATAGGGATGTTTTCTTGCTTTCCTTTTTAAAAGGTGAGTCCCTCCCCCTCCATGGTGTTTTTCCCGAATGGGCTTTACCGGCAGTGATGTACACAATGCGATGCTGGGTTGCAATGGAGGCCAGAACTTTTCATTTGTCCGTTCCTTCTTGTTGGACGATATGACCATCAAGATATCACTTTCTGCGTTTACAATCTTTTTCCCTACATGTTTTTTTCGTTTTAGTTGGGTTCAATGCGAATTTTTTCTTTCCGTGCGCAGGTGATCAGGTCCCCCGGGAGATGTCTTCGATTTTCTGAAGCTTTTTCCCTCCTGTACAGACCCTGCTACCATTACCCACAGTTTCTCCCTTCTTCCCATCTCTGAAGGGAGTCGCAACCCGTGGGTCCTTTGACGCCGACCCTTCCTTTGATAGTCCTCCCTCGCCACCTCTCCAGGACTGACTGCTGATTGTCGTTCGTCTTCTTGTTAGTGGTGAAAGAGATTTTCCGTTTGCCGCGTGTGTGCGAGCAGTGAACTCGTCTGGTGTCTGTGATTCCCAACCGTCTTGACCCCTCCCCCCAAGCAAGAGTCTGGAAGAGGTGCATGCCCCCCCCTGGGCGCCTGGTCATTTGAGTACGTCCCTCTCTGGGTCAAACCCTGGCCCTTTACGTCTAGGACCATTTCTTTCATTCCAATATGGCCGGCTTTCTCTTCATCCTTTAGTCTGACTTGAAAGTTGGTGAGTAGGTTAAGCCCTACGAATTTTATGTCCCCTTCCCTCTTTTGCCTCGGTCTGAACATAAGGAAAGTTCCCGTTTCTAGGGCGCTTTGCCCTGGACGGTTTCTGCCCTCTGACGAAATGGCGTTGGGACTGTCGGTGCCATCGACTGTTCCAACTTTCCCTTTCCGGGAAAACCCTTTTCTGAGTCTATCCCGAGGCGGCTAGACGTCTCCTGTTCATCCCGCGAGTCCCCCATCGCAGCGACGTTCTGGCGGCCTCTTCTTCACGACAGTAATGCAGTACCAGTGACAGAGCGTCCTCCATCATACTCCTTCTGTGTTCTTGTTTTCCCCCCTGGTTGGCCCATCCAAAACACCCCCGCTTTCCCTCAGTCCCCGTTCTCCTAGCCTAAGGTTTAGGGAATCATCGTAACTGGCTCCTCATAACCCCCCCTGTGTTCCCCAAAACAGCCTCTCCTCCGACGCCAGCTCAGGTAACTTCACCAGCCCCCCTTCCCCTTTCACTTAGATGACCAGAATCAAGTACCTAAGTAGGCGATTCTTCCTCTAGAACGGTTAGCGTTCGCGCTGTTAAAAGACCCCCCAATATCCCCCAAAGGTCATAGAGTTGATTCTTCCCGTAAGAGTGGGAGTCTTCTCACTGAGTGATGTAGATACCTTTAAACCTTTCCCTTTTTTCTCACAAAGTCTTTCTTTTCCTGTTGGATTGGCCCGTGAAGAACTCTGCTTTTTCTTTTTGCTTCCTTTTCCCTACAAAGCAGGAGAGCCTTTGGACATGCTCGCCGCGCACCCCCGCTGTCGCGTCTTCCACGCGTCACCTCCTCTCCTGCGTTCAAGAACGACGACCTGAGCCCTCCTCCCCCCCTGGTAGTAAGTTTTTCTTATTCCCCTCCCTTCATGACTATCGGTGAGATTTCTTTTGCCACAGGAGGTTTTTTTTTGGGACCGTGGGGGGTGGTGCTTGGGGGGCATTTGCAGTGGCGGTGTCCGAATAAGCGTGCGGGCCTCTGTAGGGCTTGTGTGGTTTGGGATGTTGCCCGTAGTCGAACTTCTGGATGACTTCTCTAGAACAGTACAACACTCATCTAATCAAGTGCCCCCCCTTCTGTATTGCTCTTGAGACCTAAAATGTTCCGCGGTCCCCTCCCATTTATTCCGTACACCTTCCAAGACCTCTTTTGGCACTCCTTTCATTGTTGCCCCGGTTCTTCAGTGTATGGAACTTCCCTTTCCAGGTCTTTTCAAGATAAAGGGAAAGATGCCCCCCGGCACCGAAGGATTTTTTCCTGTTGTTTCTTTCCCCCGGTTCTCGCCTTGAAGGGAACGTGATGGCGCCTCCTACTGTTTTCTCTCTTGCGAATTGACAGGTTACGACCAGGAAGATTGCCCTTTTCAATCGTTCCCCCTTTTCCCGGTCTCGCCATGCACACAACTTACCATATTCTTTCTCAACGCCAAAAGGATTTTGAGTGTCCCCCCCTCTCCGGTCCCCCCCACCCTATCGATCGAGTCCTGTACCTAGGCGCTAGGGTCCGGATTTCTTCCTAATCCCCCCCCTCTCCCGTTAATTCGACAACCCTTTACGGCATCGACTATCCCCCCTGGCGAATTCCCCCTTTCTCCCGATTTTTTCTCCCTAGGGCTGTAACCCTATTAGCGGTTCGTTCCCGTGCCTTTTCCGAGCTCGACCTTTCCCTGCTCTACCCAACAAGTCGCTCCTTGGTAGTTCCTTTTTAAAGAGTCTAGGCCCCGGTAACTAGCCCGCCGCCCATGGTCACGACGCGATCAAGCCTTTTTCCCTTTATGGTTGATTCTATCCCCCCAGTGGCAGGATTCAGGCCGCCTCGTTCGACAACCCCGTCCCTCCCAATGCCGCGAGCACAGTATCCCAAGCTTTTTCCCCTGCAGGACTTTCCCCCTGCGTGGACTAGAGATTACGTTTTCCGTTTCCCAGACCCGTCTCTATGTGACAGGTGACCCCGTCTTTAACGTTTTCCGCCCCCCCATGCCTTTGGTTCTCCCCAGCCTTTATCCTCTTCTGTCATTTTGAAATGGAGGCCTCTTTTTTGCGCCCCCCACGTTCGTCACGGCAATTTTCGACTTTGCATAATTTTTCCCCTTATGAAGTGTTTGAACATCATCTGTCCTTTTCCCCCCCCCTTCAAATCTATTCCCCTGGCTCCCCCCCGTGATCAATTGACAAGAACTTTTTACCGGAAGCCCCTCTCCCCCTTCGGCAAACGTCAATCCGGACGTTACAGTTGGTTTAACCATGTGCCCCGTCCTGGTCGACATTAAAAGACCCCTAAGCTATGGCTAAGGAGAACTTTTCTTATTAGTTTTCTCCCCCTTCCTGCAGGTTTCCGGTGGAGATGATCAGATGGACCCGCTCCTCCCACGAAATAAACCACGCGGTCATTCTGCCCAATCTTCCCCCCGCCCCCTTCTAACCACGGTGTCCCCAGTCTTCTACCTCTTCCCCCCCTCTACCATCCCCACAATTTCCCCCTGCCCACGCCCCTGACATTTCTTCTCCGTCCTCCTACCACTCCTCTTCCCCCCCCCTTACCCCACCCCCGATACATCTCTCCCACCACCCCACTCCCCCCTCCCGTTCCCTTCCTCCAGCTCCCACCCCACTCCCGATCCCTACACCAACCCCTCCCCCCCTCTTTTCCCTCCTTTCAGCCTCCTATGATTTCCTCTTCCTCCCTCGTCTCCCTGTTCCCTCTCCTCCGAACCACACTTCTTTCTTCCTTCTCTTTTCTTCCAATCTCCCCTCCCTCTCCTCTTGCCACTTTCCCTACCCCCCTATCCCCCGCCCTTCCCCCCCCCGGTCCCCATACCCCGCCCCTCCTACATTCCCTCACTCCCCTGAAATCCCCTAAACACCACGACTTTGTTCCTCTCTCCTAGTCACTCTTATGTCACCTCTCTTTTCTCCTTCCTTTACACACTCCTTATCCCTTACCCTTTCCCGACCTTTTCCGTCCCTCTCGGCCCCCTTCCCCCCCCTCCGCCATAAACCCCCCCAGTACTCCCCTATCTTCTTCCCAACACCCACTCGTTCCCCTCCGCCCTCTCACCCCCTTATTCATGTCTATTCCTTAGCTCCCTCCCTTCTCCTCATTCCTCTCACCTAACCTTGCCCACCCCCTCCCTGCACCCGTGCCACCCTAATCCTACTTAGCCCCATAACTTTCTTTTAATACTCCACCCACTCCTACCCCCGTCTACTTCCTTCCCCACCACTTTTCGACCCTCCCACCCTCTCCCTTAACTGCTTTTCCCTTTTGTCACCCTCGCAGTCCCTCTAGCCCTTCCATCCCGTTTTCCCTCTTATGTTCTTCCTCCTTCCTCGTTCTTTCCCAAACTCACCCCCCCACGCCTTCCCTCTCATATTCCCCTCATCTCTCCTCCATGCCCATTCAAACCCTCCCGTCTACCCCACCCTCCCCTTCAACTTCCCTCCTCCCCCTTACCAACTCTCCTCTTACCGCCCCCCCTCCCCCATCCATTTTTCCCCCCCCCCCCCACCCCTCCCCGCCCCGCTTCCTTCCCCCCTCGGCCCTAGCCGCCCCCCCCCCCTCTCCCTCCTTCCACCCCTCCTCTTTAGCTTGCCCCCACCTTTGCCCCCTTCCTTCACCCCCCTGATCGCCGCTCCGCCCCCCTTCTTCGTTCTTCCGCCCTACCTCTTCCTTCCCCCCGTCCCTTCGTGCTTATCCCCCTCGCGACCCTCTTCTTCAAACCCCAATGCTCCCTCCATTACCCCCAGTCCCTCATTCCTCTGCACCCCCCCCCCTACGTACCCGCAACCCCCACCTTCCCTCCCTCCACCCCCCCCCAACCTACCCCCCCCCTTGCTAACCCCCCCCCTTTCCTCCCTCTCCTCATTACCTTCCTCTCTACCCACCTCCCACTCCCCCCCCCCTCTTTTACCTTTACGCCCTCTCCAGATTACCGACCTCTTCTCCCCTCCCTTTTCACTCCCCCCCCTACCCTTCCCTTTCCTCCCCACCCCATTCTACCGACCTCCCCCCCCCACTCCTTTTCTCTGCCCCAACCTTCTCTTCCCCTCCTCTCTTCCTTTCCCACCTCATCCTCCCCCCATCTTCTCTACCCCATCATCCCCATCACATCCACTCAAACATCCCTACACCTCCACCTCTCCTCAGACCCCACCCCTCATCATCCCACCACCCCCCCCCCCTCTTAATCCCCCAACCCTCCCCTCCCCACACCTCCCCCATCCCTCCCCCCCCGCCTTCCCGTCCCCTCCCCCTCCACCTCTCTCCCTCACTCATCCTCATACTTTCTCCCCCTCCCTCCCTTCCCCCCCTTCTCTCCGCTGACTCCCCCCCTCCGCCCCACCTTCACAACCATATGCCCCGGTTCCCTACCCCCCTTTCTTACTACTTTTTCATGGAGCAACCCTCACTACGAGATTGTGCCCTCTCCCCTTTTTCCCCTGTCAACCCCTCCCCTCTCCCGTTCCTCCCTCCCCCCGGGCCACAACCATCCACACGTCCCCGCTCTCCTACCCCTCTTACTCCCCCTATTCTTTTTTCTCCTCCCCCATATCCTTATCCCGTGACTCTCTCACTTTAACTCCCTCCCTTTCTCCCTCTTCCACCTCTCTCATCTCCACCCTTCCCCCCTCTATCCCCCCTCCATTTCCTTCCTCTCCTCCTCGTCCCTCACCCCCGAGTCCCCCCCCTCTCTCCCCCTTCGCCCTAACTCCCCGTACGCCCCCTTCTCACTCTCCCCTCTCCCTTCTCCCCCTCTCCCACTCCACCTCACCCCCCCCCCTTTTCCCCCCCCTAAACCCCTCCTTTCCCTGTTCCGTCCTCTCTCTTCTTCAACCTCTTACCCTCTCCCCCTCATACCCCGCTCTCCCAACCCCCGCCTTTTCCCCACCCTCCCCTTCCCCCACCTTCCCAGTATACCCCCCCCACCCTCCGCCCCATTCCTCTTACCCCCCCCGACGCCGCTCCTCCATCCACTCTTCCTACCTCCACCCACACCCCCCTCTTTCCTCTTTCCCCTTGATCCTCACCCCCTCTCCTCTCCCCTCCCCATCCTCCTTCTCCCCTATTCCTCCCCCCCCCTTTTCCCCCCCGACCCCCCCCTGCTGTCCCCCCCCCCCCTCCCTTCCCTCATTTTCTTTCCGGCTCCCCGCCCCATCTCCCTCCCCTTCCTCGCCCCTCAAGCCCCCCCTCACCCCCTCACCCCCCCCTCTCCTATCCCCTCCCGATTTCAGTACTTTCCTCCTTCTACAATATTTGTCCTAGCGTCGCTCCCTCCCGTCCCCCACCCTCCTCCCACTCTCTCTTATCTCTATTTATCTCCTACCCCATCCTACAACCCCCGCCCTCCCTCTTCCTCCCTCTTCTTACCACCCCCACCCCCTTCGCTATCTCTTTCATGCCCACCCCTCCCCTCCCACCCCCTGCCGCCCCCTCTTTCCCCCTCTTCTTGTCCACTTCCATACCCTTCCTGCCTTCCTTCCCGTTCCCCTCCCCAAGCCCCCAAACGCACCCTCACCCGCCACTCCCGCCCTTCTCCCCCCCCTTCCCCGTCTCACACTTTCCGCCCCCTTCTACCTCTTCCCCCTATTCACCCCCCACCCTTCTCCCACAACCCCCCCCCCTACATTCTCCTTCCCCCAACTACCCCCCATTGCAACCCGCTCGCTCTCCCCAACCCCATCACCCTCTCCCTTCTTCCCCATTTTCTCCTCCCCCTTCTCTTCACCTCACTCCCCCTTCCTCCTTCCCACTCCCTTTTCCCTCCCCTCACCCCTCACCCCTACCCCCCTCCCCCCGTATCTCCCCTTTATCCCTCCTCTCACTTCACTCACTTCCCCCCCCCCTTCACCTTGATCCTTCTCCTCTTTCCGGCTGCTACATCCTCCCTCTTCCACCCCCCTCCGCCTCCATCCCTCCCCCCCCCTGCTCCAGCTTTCTCCCCCTCCACATTTTACTTACACCCCTCCCTCCAGCTCCGGGCCCCTTTTTCCCTCAAACCACTGCCCCCTGTCCTTCCTCACCTGCTACTTCCCCCTCACCCTCACCACTTCCCCCAACCTCTCTATCTTCTCTTCTCCCTTCAATCATCTTATTTTGATATGTCCCCGTCTGCCCCCCCCACTATCCCAGTCCTAACTCCCCCCCGTCCTTCCCCTCTCTTCCTCCCTAACCTCCCTCCATTTCCCAAGCCCCATTTCCGTTTTCCTCCTACCCCCCCTTCCGCCCTCCTTTATCCCCCCCCCCCTCTCTTCCTCCACCCTACTCGTACCCAACCCCCCCTTTTTATGCCCCGAACCTCACCCCCGAACCCCCTCCCCTTTTCCCCACCCTCCCCGTTACCCTCCTCCCCCCCTACCCTCCACTCCCAACTTCTTACCAGTGTTACGTACATTCCTCTCACCCCCTTACCCTATCCCTTCGTCTCCTTCTCCCTCCTCCCCCTTCCTTCTTTTCCTCCGTCCCAACCCTTTTCCCGAATCCCCACCCCAGCTCCCTCTAAGTCTCTCACGCTTCACACTTCCTTCCCTATTCCCTCCCCCTCTCCCACCCTACCATATTCCCCTCCCGTTCCTCCTCTCCCTTGTCTATGGCTGCTGTTCCTTTCCGCGCGGTGTGCCTATTCTTCTAGAGATGGGTTTTCCATCCCCTTTTTCCGTTTTCTACCCGTGGGTCAGTTTCGTCGGATATTTTTTCCGAGTTCCTAGCTGGGTGGTAAAACCCCCCATCCTGCGGTTCTCATATTTTATTTTCTCCTCCCCTTTGTTGTTTTTTCTCTTTCTACTTTGACCGCCCCGGTATGGGGTCGCCTCTCCCTTTGAGGTCCGATACAAGGAGGATTATGAAAACTCTAGGTTGGTCTTCCGGAACCCGTCCTTCCCTACTGTTCAAGAGATACCGGCCGGCGTACTCTACCCCTGTCGCTCTCTGGTTTGGGGTTTTCATCGATCGTCTGTTCCCGGCTCGTTGACAGACGAGTTTCGATTCCAACTTTTGGCCGCCCATTACGACAGTTGATGGTTCGCTAGGTTATCGTGGTACCGTGTCAGTCCGGGCTGTGTGACTTTCGTCCCCTTCTACCCCAGGTAAATGTGACTTTTTCTCTTTTTTGCGCGGTCTTTATTGCAAAACGGTCCTTGCCGACGGCCGGCATGGATCCACTTTGCGCCATTGCAGAGGCTTTTTACATTTTCGATGACAGATTGACCCTCCTTTGCCCCCCCCCCCCCTTTGCCCGCATGAGATGAGGAGAGTCCTCTCCCTGTGGGTTGCGCCCCCAGAGTTCATCCTCTAACAAATTACATTCGGTGACCTGACCTACTTTACACAAGTTTCTTCCAGTCAGGAATTTTTTCCAGTCCTTGTTGACTACTGTTTCCCCAGTTCCCCATTTGAGATAGAGCTTTACTTCAATTTCTTCTTCGATCATTTCCCAGTCAGCGAGTACAAAAGCGTGTCTATGGGACTTGTGGTCTGCAGTGTCAGTATTTATTCCCTTGACAGTAATGCAATGTCGTTCCACATTTACGCTGTTTCAAACGGCGTTTTCGTATGTTCTTTCCCAGTGATTACGCCTCTTGCCGAGTCCTTCTGTCCAGTTCCATCAGCACCCTGTGTTTGACGCGAGGTTTTTTCTCCCCCCTGAAACTTTTCCGCGATAGGCACGTTACCCCTTGTGACCTCACGCGAAGGTCCGGTTCTCTACGGCTCTGTAATGTCTCCGTTGTGATATTACGTGTCGTTGGTTAGGGTCTGATTTTGGAGATGGGTTTCTACGGCCGTGGTTGTTTCTCTAGAGGAGTGAAGCGTGGTTTGACACGCCCCCCCCCCCCCCCCCCCCGCCCCCCCCCGCCCCCCCCCCCCCCCCCCGCTCTTCACGTTCCTGGACCTGTGGTTTCGACTTTTCTTCCTTCTTTTTCGTGGGCCATGGCGGAGACGGCCGGAAGTTTTTTTGAACTGTCCTCTGCCCGGACAGGTGACTTCTGCCCTTCCCTTGATCTCCAGCCCCGATCGGGCCCTTCATCCCTTCGGGCCTTTCTCTTCAGGGCAACCCCCATGCCCTTCTTCCTGATTTTCCCTGGAAGGGAGCTTTCCCGTCCTTGTCTTTCTCCCCCCCCTGTTCCCTCCGGTTTGCACCACTGCGGACTGATGCAACGGTTTGTGGCTGTGTCCGCTCCCAGATAATTTTGTTCGTTTCCCCTTTTCCCTGAGATACACCCGGGGCTTTTCTCACTTTCTTTTTGGCGTGTGAGCGGGTCGCGTCTTCCCATGCGGCTGGCGCAGAGGACCCGTTTATGGTCGAGCGCACGTCTTGGGTTTTCTTCATTTACGAGTTACATCGCCCGGCTCGCGCTTTCCTTCCTCAGTTCTTTAGTTCTTACTTTTAGTTTTTGGAAGCGTTCTTCCCTCTTTTTTCTTCGAGCCGGTCCCCGATCGCCCATCGACTAAGGATTGGATTCAATCCTGGACACTCTCCGACTTAGTAACCCTTTTCCTGGCGTGGCGGTCGGGTGTGTCTCTTTTTCTTTAGGTTATAATAAATACGTCACCCTCCGCCCCCTTTTCCACTCTGCGGGTTCAACTCAGGGACTGGAGAGACCTCCCTCGATCTGGTCTACGTTTTACCCGTCCTTCGGCGCGCTCCCATGGCTCTTCACCTCAGTGCTGATCGACTGCCCTCGCCCCTCCCCGTTCCCTTCCCGTGCACGGGGATGGTGATGTTGAGTCCTGGCCCTTTTTCCCGATCTTTTGCTTTTGGGTTTCACTGTGCTGAACTCGTACGACAGGGCTGCCGTCTTGAGACCGTTTAACAGTGACATGTTTCCCCCGGCGTGCCTTTTTGTTGATGACAACCCCCCCATCCCCCTCTAATTTTCGGTCTTTATTCTTTTAGCATTTCCCCCATGGTGACTGGAGTGCGGCGTTCATCAACCTAGACCACTGATCGTGGGCGTTTTTTCCTGTGCTCGCGTTATGACCCCTCCGGTCTGAGGACGCATGCTTCCCGACCCCCCCCCGGCGGTGACTTTGCTTTTTCCTTAAACCTTTGCGAAGAGCGGGCACCTCCCTTCTTGTAAGCAACCTACTCCTCTGAGCCCCGGGGCCCCGCTGCTGCGGAATTGTCATCTTCGGTAAAGGGTTTTTTCATTCCGGTTTACTTGGTCCAGCGCCGGGCCTTCCCCGATACATCCCTTTCCTTATCCCGATTCGATGTCACCCTCCCATCGGTCTGATTCACTCTTTGAAGGGCATCAGCCGGTCTTTCCTGACCCTCGATGCTGCCTGTCCCCCCATGCACTCTATCAGATCCTCCCTAGGTAATGTTCCGGCCCTTTTGAGCTACAGAACTCGAGACTTGTCCTTGTTCTCTCCCCCCGACGCACCTTGAAGACCGGCGCTCTTCCCTTCCCTCTCGTCGGGCCTACTTGCAGCCGGCACAGGCTGGTGATTGTGGCGAGGTCAAGATCCTTAAGATAATTCCGGCAGTGCCTTGCCTCTCCCTTCTCTAACACGTTCTCCCCATCGCGGTTATGGTTTTTGACCTTTCGGGGAATTTGCTTTCGCGGTACCATTACGGGGTTCCGCCGGTGCACCCTTCAGCGTCGTTTCCCTTCGTGAGTCCTCGGGGTTAACACCTTTTCCCCCCCCTCACCCATGGAAAAATGTGACCCGTCCCCCTTTTTCTGGATCCTGTCGCGGATCTATTGGGCTGCCCCCGCGCAGGCCAGGCAAGGCGTTAAAGGCTGTTCACAGTATCACCCACCTCTTTCAGGTGGTATACTCTCCTTCCCTTGTTCTTGCTCTTCTCCTATACTTTGACCGGGTTGCTACGCGGTTTCCTCTGGCAGGTCTGCGAGTGCAGCCCGATATGAAGCCCCAGCCCTATATGGAGAAGCAGAATCCAATCTTGAAGCCGCTTTCCGGTCAGAGCCTCACTTTGCCAGCCACTTCTCGGTTCTACCCGAGGCCCCTTAATGGAGGCCT
>Ga0179593_1531392_pt1 | contig 24262 bp, 22 predicted proteins | sample CZODoug2_1_08_16_FD_185931 | JGI IMG/M metagenome (GOLD analysis project Ga0179593, IMG submission 185931) | Vadose zone soil fungal communities from Angelo Coast Range Reserve, California, USA - CZODoug2_1_08_16fungal (PacBio error correction) | ecosystem: Environmental > Terrestrial > Soil >... | reverse complement strand
TTTCATGTTCCCTCCCTGAGATTTCCCCCCCCTGAAGATCCTCAGCTCCTTCCTTTTTCTGCCCCCAAACGGTAGGAAAGCGAAGTCGTCCTTTCCCTTTTTCTCGTCGATGCCTTCCCAAGCCAGGCTTCTCACGTTCGGTCTTTCCACTTGCCGCTTTTCGCGCGGCATCTAGATGGCTCTTTTGGAGAAGCTCTTCCAGAATGTTAGCTTCCCCCCAAATCCCCTTTTTTGACCTTTTTTGCCTGCGCCGGATGTATTTGTATCTCGTGAAGAACTGCCGATAGGGGAAATCCTCCCTTTTTTTTTTACCAGTGAGTCGCATTTCTCTCCCCGATTCGAAGAAGATCTTCCTTTTAGGGATCCCCCCCCTTCTTTGCCTCACCTTCGATCGTGCCTTTTGCATCGCGTCATGAGCGACCCCTGCTAACGCCTTTTTGGACGAGGCGGGACGGATCTCTTTGGGCTTCATCTTCACGAGGCCCCATCGGCGGATCTGTTCCCGCCGCCGGTTGCGATCCCTTCTCCCCTTGAATGAATTTCTCCACCCTCTCTTCTCCCCCCGGCGATTGCGAGCGCTGTCATGTTTTTCGAAACAAGTTCGCACTCGATTTTTCTCATTCTTTTTTTTTTCTCTGAATTTTTCTCCTGCCCTCCCTCCCTCTCAATAGACCGTTACTGTCTTTCGCCTGTTCTTCATCCATGAGATCGTCGGCTACCTTTCTAGGGCCTTTCCCTTTTAGATTGTCGTGCCCCCCCTGAGAACCCGTCCTATCTCATAAATTGTCCCTAAGCGTAACTTGGCTCGCATGCCCGATCTGACCCTCGACAGAAGCCTGATATCTTGATGCCCAGGGAAAATTTCCTTTTTCAAATACAATCTTTTCTCTTGCATGATATTTTGCCAGGGAATCACGAACTGATTTCCCCTTTTCTTGCCGTTTTCCGGAAGGGATCCCTGCGAATGGAGGATTCTCTTTTTCTAATGTGTTTTTTTTCCAGTCCTGGGAATTTTTTCTACCCCCCTCTCCCCTTGAGACATTCTCACATGCCCCCCTGCTACAGCTGACTCGAGCAAGGGGATCGCCTCTCTCGCGTGCGGGCGATTTTTTTTTTGGTCTTTCCCAGCTTTCTCTACTCTCCCTTCTTTCTCCCCATGCGACGTTTCCGGAGGGCTCCCCTACAGCATGGCCGGCGCATTCTTCTTTTTTTTTGGCACGTTCCTCTCGATGTCAGAAACGTTCCCTTTTGCTGTCGGTCTGGACGGTGGACCTGATTCATATTTAGCTGTCGCAGCTACCTCCTCCTGTGCTCGTGTTACCCTTTTTTCCTTTCATCGAGGCGCCTTCGGACACCCCTAACTTCGACTGGTGAGGCAATCCCTTCCCAGGGCGTTAGAGAAGATCGCCGAGCAATGGCTCCTTTTTTTAAACAGCCAATGACGCCTCCTTCCTCCGAATTTCCCTCCCATGCTAAATTCAGTTCCCGGCTCTCTCCTCCAATATGCTGAGGTGAAGAAGGCTTCCCCTTAACATGAAAGAGACCTCTCCCTCTCATTTCCCCCCTTCCGAGTTCCTTTTTTCCCTTCCCCTCAACATTTGGACGTTGAGTCTGCCTGGTTCAGACTGCCCGCTCTCTCCTTTTCAGGGACCTTCCTTGAGCAATTTTCTTCCCCTCGCTACTAGGCCGTTGGCTTCTGAGTGAAATCTGGCCCTTGCGTGGCCCTATACTCTTCCCTCCGTTCCCATCTGACTGAGTTTTTCCTCTTCGTAGACGACGACCACGTGGTTCCCCCCCTTTCCTTTCTCGTCATTCACGCTGACCCTTACCAAAGTCCAAGGGTTTGTGGGTTCCTGCTGCACAATTGCCGTTTTTTGATGACCTCCCCCATCTTTTGAAAGCTTTTTTCGACTCCGACTTCCTTTTTTCCCCTTCGATACGACGTTTCGCCCATTCCCCCTTTGTTTTGTTGTTTTTTTTTTTTCCTCTTATCTTAACCTCCGGATTCTCCTCTCTCGCCTTGGCACAATTGAAACAGCTCTTTTTGGCGCCGTGCACTGGTCCGAACACGAAATCGGTGAGGATCAATTTTTTTTTTCCTTGAATGATTCCCCTTACCCGTTTCGACTCCTCCAGTCTCTCTTGACCCTTTCCTTTGAGAGATATGCCTATGCATTCGGTTTCCCTCGTGCTCAGGGAGAAGGCCCCCCCTTTTTTTGGTTCGGGCCTTCTTTTTTTCTGCATCGTCTTTTCCCCCCTTTTCGCGCCTCATGCTCCCCCCAGGCAGCCCACTTCCTTTTAATTTCGCTGTCAGTCAAAACCCTTGAGATCTTTATTTTTTCTCCTTATTCAAGGCCCTTTTTACCTTGAGATTGGTCTTCCCTTATCTGTAGGCACGACCTTTAAGCTTTTCAGGTTCTTCCCCCCCTTTTCATCCCTGTTCATTTCGGCGGCATGCACTTTTTTTTCCGCATCTATGCGCAGACTTTTCCGAGCTTTTTGCCCTCAGGCGCCTTCTCTGGGCTCTCCTTTTTTATCCCGCTCGGTTCGTGTCTCTCCCTCTTTCTCGGAAGCCGCGAAAAACCATTGTTTGTTCCGGGGCTCTTTTCCACTCGATTCCCATCACTTAGTAAAGCCATTTATTCCAATTGGTAGTTGGCGCCGAATTATGGATTTTCTCCGGAGCTGAGCCAGGCTCAATGCCCTATCTACATTTCCTCCTTTATTGCAGTTGTCACCTTGAGCCCCCGAGCGAAAGACGGTTTTTTGGTGACCTCCTTGTCCCAACTTTTCGAGGTGGCGTGCGAATAAATTGGAGCTTTTCGGTTGTGCGAGTCTTTTGCGTGTGCTTTTATCGAGCGTATGAGCGCGGTCTTTCACGTTTACGTCTGTTTGTTAAGATTTGTTTCGACCCACCCGGATCGCCAGCTCGAGACAGGTAACTCCCCTTGAGAGAGAAAGTCCCTTAGGACGTTATGCCTTTAATCTTGGCTTGCGATGGTTGGGACCTGTGGTACCCTCAGCTTGCGGGGACTAGCCGTGCGCTCGCTGGCAGAGCCTTTAGTCAGACCGATTTCGCAAACCTGTATAGCCGACGGTCCTTCCCAATGTACTGGTGATTTCGAGACAGGACCTCCCTTTTTTGGGCCCCCCGATCTTTCCTTCCCTTTTGAAGAACTGCTGGTGCCTGCGCCAAGTGCGTGCAGGCTTCCCTGGCCTCTTCCCCTTTGACTGAAGATCTTTTTCAGAGAGAAAGTCTTGTTTTTGAATTAGTTTCTTCTCATTAGTAATTCTCGCCATCCGAATCCCCCCTTTGAAAATCCTTTTTGACATTTCGGTCTTCTCTGATTTTTCTTGTTGCCTAAAATCTCTTGCGTCTCCCTTGCAACGGCGCGGATATTCCCCGCCGCAGGTTTTTTTTCCCAGGGCTCTAACCGTCCCTTCTCCCTCGCCTATTCGAGCAGGTCACTTAGACCAAGTTTCGCAATTCTGAGCCTCTATATCTTTTCCCCTTTTTTTTGATAGATCCTGTCCCTTGTCACTCTTGCTCTCCTCACCTGTACGGTCGTTCGTCTGTTTTTTACGGGTTTTCTTAACCGGCCCCTCCTTTTCAAGCCCCCCCTCCCCCCCCCTTCTTTTGGCGAAGTTGCCGATGTCCCTCTTGGGAAGTCGTGTCGTTCCCCCTCCGATAGTCCCCTCCCGGATCTCCTACGCTTTTTTCGCTTCCTTCTCTTTCCTTGACGAGCGGTTTCTTTGCCGCTGATCGTCCACGGCCTTGAGATTTCCCCCTGTCGCCCTCCCTATGATCTCGTTTGTCCCCCTTTTGGTCCGCCCTGCGACTTTTTTCACTGATCCCCTATCGGCAGTTTCTTTTTAAGGATTCCCCGCACCCTCCGGGCTCTGGCCTTTTTGGCTGGTCTTCCCGCTACCTTGCAGTTGCTGTCGCCCAACGCGGATCGGGCTCACATCATAGATTGCTGCGTACTTTTCCGAGAGCCCTTAAGATCTCGTTTCTTTTCCCCCCTCTTGGTACGAGGAATTCCCGGAGTGGAAGCGAAATACTCCCTTTTCGACGACATCTCCACCTTTAAGTTTTTTTTGTCTCTCAGCCCTTACTTTCCCTCTGCAAGTATTATCTGCTCTCAGTCTGTCCGAAGGGATGGCGAAAGGCTCTTCCCAGCCGCTCTTCTGTGGTCTCTGGAGGATATCTTCTCCTGTTCCTTTCCAACTAAATGAAGTAATGGTTCGCGAGTTTCTCTCTCTCGAAAAGAAGTCGACCTTTCTCGACGGCACCGTCCTCCCTCCCTCTCGGACATGGTTCCAGGGCTTCCTTTTTTTTGAGGTGGCAAGATCACTTCCTGTCCCCTTGGATCATCCCCCCTTTCATTAGTCCCTCTGATGCAATTGCCGCCGCACTTTTTTTTTCGATTTGCGACCTTTCTTCTCAATTTTGCAGACTCTCAATCTGTGAGGTCTGCTGAAACAACAAGGGAACCCTTCTGTGGCCTGGCCCTGAATTTTCCCCCCCTCTCCAGGAATCTTCAAGAGCCCTCCCCCTGAACTCTCCCCTCCCTAGTTTTCATTCTTTTGACGCTGCACGCCCCCGGGATCCTATTCGGCCTCCAGAGAAATTTTCTTCCCCTTTTGCTTTGGAGATTCCTTCACTGGCTGTCCTATACTTTTTCCCCCTTACCCGGTCCTTCACACGGCTTTGCTTTTTTTTGGCAGAGGTCGTCCACTATCCCTTCCGAGGGTGGAACATTGACTAACAGTCACGCATTAACGCTTCCCCTTTCCCCCCTGATTTAATTTTTGGTAGTCTTTCCCCCCCCCCCTTTTCGGACCGCTTAGATTTTCATCTGTTGCAAGAGCGCTTTTATCATCGTCCCAGGTATCCTACTTCCCTTTTCTTTCTCCGGTTCGATACCTCTTTTTCATACTTCTATGCGGCGAAACCTTTAACCTTTTCCTCCGAGCCTTCCTTAGGTCTGCGGAGGGACTCCTCTTCTCAAGATTTTTAACCTCTTCCTCCGGCGGGAGAGACCGACTCTTTTTTTCGCTGACCCTCTAATAGGTGGCTTTGGCGATCCTTTCCTTCCGTAAGTGGTCGTCCCTTCTATTACGGTAGTTCGACGGACTGTCACTAGTCTATTTGACCAAAGCACTGCTTTTTTTCTTTTCCATGGCGACCCTTTTCCGCAGCGCCTCCTTGAAGACCTTCTCAATCTCTCTCTTTCGCTTGAAGCTGTCCCCCCCCCCTTCCTGGTCCCTTATCCTACCAGGCTCAGGGCTCTCCCAAACCCCTCCCCGATCCTTCGATTTTTGCCCTTCTTCAAGCAGGGGGGGGACCCACCCCCCAAACCCCTTGGCTTTTTCTGTCCTGTGTTCCTTGGTCACTCCCTCCTTCCCTATCGATTTCCTTAAGTCTTCCCTTTTTTTTTTTTTTCCCCTTCGCAATCTCCGCTTTTCTTTTCCAGCTCCATTGATTTTCTACCTATGAGCCCGCCCTTTTCTTCTTCCCTTTCCTCGGCGAGGCCTCCGCCGGATCCTTTTCTCTATGGCCTTTTCCTTATGATTTTTTTTTGTTCTCTTTTCTGTCTCTTCGAGCGAACATTGGTGCCCCTTTCTCTATTTCACAGGGTTTTTCCCCCGAGACTCTCCCATCAGCTTCCCAATCTTCCCATTGACCTTTCTCCAATTTTCCATAGAATTATCCATTTCTTTGTTTGAAGACTTGTCCTTCTCCTGCAATTCATTGCCTCTCCCCGTTTTTTTCCCCCCCAGTCTTTTTCTCAGGTGAAGATGGAGGGCGTTTTTAGATCGACAAGAGGGACCCTTCTCTCGTGACCCTTCTCGCACGCTCTTTATCGTTTTCGAGACCCCTCAGCGTAGCCCGAGATGTTCCTTTTGGGGACGGCTTGCAGAAAAGAAACTTTTTTTAGCACCCCCCATTTCCTCCCCCTTCCCAAGCTAAACAGGAAGCCTTTTCCTCGTTCGCGGGTTCTGCCGTGCCCTTCGGAAGAAAGGCGATCTTTTCCCCACCCACCCCCCCCCCCCCCCCCCCCCCCCCCCCCCCCCTCCCCCCCCCCACCCTTACAGTCCCCCCCCCCTTCCAGGCGTCAATGGCCTTTCCCGAGGCGAAGCCGATTCAGTTCTTTTTTCATTTTTAGGGTTTCAATCGACATGTTCCTTGCATCGTTCGTTTGACGATCGTTCTTTTTCTGGAATCAGTCCCCCTTTTAGAGGCACCTTTGGGCCCCGTTGAGTAGCTTTCTTGAGTTCCTTTCTTTTTTCCCTGACAATTTTTTTTTTTCGGCCCCACGAGGCTTTTTTGATACGTTTTTTCCCACGTTTTTCTAAGATGAAAAACCTCTCTCACGACTTATCTGATCTCGATGTTTATTTTCTTTTCGGGCACTTTAGAATTTTCATATAAGGTGTTTTTCTCCTCTCAGCTCTTAGTCTTTTCGACCGATTCCTCACATCGTGCTCGCACTCGCCTACTTTTCTCCCTTTGTGTGTCTGTTCGGGCCCTCCCTCATGTCCCCGCGCCGTTTCTGGCCTCGTGTCCTTTTTCCACATAATCCTTTCCGCCAAGCTCCTGAAACTTTCCCCACGTTTCGTTTGCTCGGGCGATGAACGATCAGTCCCCACTCAGCCGAATTTACTCGGTACCGGCATCCCCTCTTTTTTGAAAACCCTTCTTCATGACCGGCTCATTCAGCCTCAGGTTCCCCCAGCTGTGAACTTGCGAAGTGCCCTTTTGATGTTTCTCCTTCCCCTTAGTTATTACCCCCCCCCACTTCCCATTAGGCGATCGGCCGTCTGTGGAGATTGGTATTTCCTGCCGCTACCGTGTTTTTTTTCCCTGCGTCCCCACGATTCTCCAGGCGTCCACTACTTTCCCCGTTGGCTGACGATTCTCTGCTCCGTTGTTCCTCTCCTCTCAGCTAATTGCCCCCCAATCTTTCATTCCCCCCCCTTCCCTCTGCCATACCGTTTGGCCTTTATATAGACTTCTTTTGCCATTCGCTGTTTTCCCCCCTTTTTTCCAATGGCGAATTCGATGAGCAGGCCACCTCCCTCCGCTTTTCGGTTTCGCTAAGTTTTCTTGTGATGGGAGATTCTTTCTCGATCTACCCTGTCAGTCTATTCCTGGTGCTAGGCTTCTCTTCGAACATTTCCCCCTCGCTTTCCTTCTTGGCCATGGCTGAGCCTCGTCGTGAGCAATCTCGTTCCGTTTGAACCGTCCTCCCTCTCCCGGGCTTATCCGGTTTCATCCGTCTGCGAGTCGTACAATCCCCCCTGACGAATCTTGAAGATGGCTTTGCTGGAAGATTTCCTGCTCCCTTCCGTTCTTAACGGTCGTGCCGACTTGATCCTCTCCAAATCTGCTGTTTTCCGAGTTTTGTCCCCCCCTCCCCCTTCCCCTCCTAGTGTTCTCCTTGCACCTCCACAAAGCGAAGGATCTCCCGTCGTTTTCCCCTGACGCCTCCCCTCCAAAGTTATGGCTTCCTGGTTCAGATTCCTTCCTCTGACTTTCCCTCCCTTTTCTTAGCCGATAACTTGTTCCCCCATAGCCGTTTTTTTTTCTTCCCTCTATGAGTTCAGCCCTGTTGCGGCCCCCGGAACTTTTGGTAAACCCCTTCCTTTCTTTTTAGAGGTCTTCGACCTAGCGTAAATCCTCTTTGGCTCCTAGTTACATTTCTTCCTTTCCCCAAGGCATTCCCTAAACCACCTTCCGTTGTTTTTTTTTCGGGTATTTTTTCTCGCTTTTCCCTCTTTTTTCCCTTTCCTCGACGTTCTTAGAATTCCTTACATCCTTTCCTCCCCTTTCCACCGGGTTTTTCTTCTCTTTTCCCCTTCCTTCTGAGAGGGGTTTCCCTTTTTCTTTTAAACCCTTTCTCCCTTGATCCGTGCGGTTCTGCTTCTTCGAAGAACGGAGCGCTCCACACTCTTCCCCAGCTCTTCAATCCGCGGGCTTCATGGCGCGGACCCCCTTTCTCATCCCCAGAGTGGTTTCCCCCCTTCCGTCTTAGTAAAATGTTACTAGGTGGTAGGAGGATTTAAGCCCCTCCCCATCGCCCTTTTCCCCCCCCCCACCCTCCAGTCCCCTTGTCCGTTCCAACTGGCCTTTGCTAAGTTTTTTTTTCTTCTAGCGGGGGGGGGTCCCCCGTGTCGGCGGCCTTGACCTTGTCCCTGGAAAGACAGCTGTCGCGCCCGCCGAGCCCCTTGCCACCTTCCTGTCGGCCAATTTCTCCTAAACTTGTCGGCTGCCCTTCCTGGCTCGTTTCTGTTCCTGTTGGTTTCATCGTCACCTAGCATTGTTTTTTTTGTAGATAATCTCGCTTCCCGAAACTTTTGTCAACTTTTTCATTCCTTTTCTTCTTGCCGTACCGCATCTCGTCCAAGGACCGGGATGAGACCAGTTGTCCCCTTCCCCGTCATGTTGATCTCCTCTCTCCACGCCGTATGCCTCCCCCCTGCCGGCCCCTTCCGGTTCCTTTTTTTTTCTTTTAATTTTTCTCTTCTTGATCGAACCATTGTTCCTATCACCTTCAAGGGGAGCTTGTCCCTCAATACCTTTTTTTTTTCCCCCTCATGGTGACCCTTCGCCGACCTTCGCGGTTAAATTCTAGCCAATGGCCTTCGCCCCGAAATTGAGCCGTGCAAAAACCTTTCAGTCCAGTCTTCCCCTCTCCCCCTTCCGCCAAACCTCTTCTAGGGGCCCCCTTTCGTGCTCTTCTTGCAATAGCTTCTTCTGCCGGATCGCCCGTAGCCGATTTTTGCGCTGGAGTCTTCGTTTTCCAGCGGCTTTCCTATTTCTACTTGGATACCTTGCAGTCCCTCCTAAATGGCTTTCCAAAATGGCCTCCATCCACTCATTCCCTCTTGACGATCTCCTCCGCTCGCTTTGGGCCCCTTCCCCCCTTCGTGGGAACTCTTCCCCTCAAACAGTGGTTCGGATTAAAGGGCCTTTCTCCGAGCGACCCCTTTTTTCTTCGGCCGTCATAGTTCCTGCCATGTTCCTTGCCTCTCCCTGTTCCTTCTTTTTTCCTTTTTTTCCTTTTCCCTCAGAGCACAACGTGATTCAACGTTGAGGAGTCTCTTTTTTAGACGGGGGGCCTACAACTACGATTCCGGAAACTTTTTCCCTTGAGTTCCCTTCCCGTTAAGCTGACCACACCTTCGAAAAAGACGTACGCGATTTCCTTTTGCATTTTGTTGTTTTTTCTCCCCAAGTTCTCTCCCTCTATCTTTTTTTTGTTCCTCAAGCCTTTTCCTCCCCGTCGAAAAGATTTCGCGCCGCGAAATCGCCGTACTTTTATCGGGTTTCCAACTTTTTTTTCCCGTCCTCCGTCGTGGTGATACCTCTCGCGAGCCCTTTCTTTCCGTTTTCCGTGTCCCCCCCTCTCGCCTCTGAAAGATGGAGACGATTCCTCCCCTTTTTCCCGTTCAGTGCTCTGGGTAGCTCTGCCTGCTGACGAGCTTGCTCTCTGAGGCCCCCTTGAGATTCCAGTACCCCTCTTGTGAAAAATCCCCTGACCTCGGACTTGCTTTTCTCCCGGCTTCTCCTCGGGCTCCCCCCCCACACTTCCGCCTGGCTTCTATAAGGAAGTTTATCCGGATGCAAGCAGAGCCCCCATTTTCCGGGCCCGGCTTGAGTGGGGAGACTTTCTCTTCGGCCTTTTCCATTTTCCCCTTTTGCGCGTCTCGTACTACCCCAAGAGATCTTTCCCTAGGACTCTTTTCCAAACTCCGCTTGAGAGCCCCTCTTCTGACCCCTCGCTCTTGAAGAGGAATCACATTTTTTGTGCGATCGAACCAGGACCGCCGCTTTTCCTAAAGTTTGGGCTTCTATATAGATGAATTCCTTTCATCATTTATGTTTTGGCACGGATCCTGATGTCTCCCCCCATGTTCTCTTTCCAGTCCCCCCCAGGGGGTTCGCTTTTCCGAAGGTGTTGGTCTTGAGGGATCTGACTTTCCCCCTTCCCCGTGTCGTTTCCCCTCGGCTTCATGATCTCGACCGTAGACCATGTTCGCCACTTCTCGTTCAATCCTCTTCGCGGCCCTGGCTGAGGCCATCGGTCGTTGCGTCTTCGGTGCACCTTCGGACCTGGTCCCTTTGCCGGGCTCATCGATGCTCAACCGAATGAGCTGGCATGTCTGAACTAGTCGATGCTTCTTTCTCTCAATTTGACGCTCCTTCCCTCCAATGCTCGTTTCCCTCTTTTTTCACACAACAGCCAGTGACAAGTGTCTGACCTTGCCCATCCCTTTTCTCTGGACTTCTTCAGCGTCCTTTTTCACTGTCCCTTTATGGCAATTTTTTTTCTGACTTTTCCTTTTTTCCTTCCGACAGCTGCATCCGAGAACTAGTCGTCCCCTTTCTATGCGCCTTTTTTTCCGCCCCTTTTTGCGCTACTCCCCTTCCTTTGTCGAACTTTTTTCCCCGGATCCTTGTCTCGGACTGGCGTGATGGGGGGCTCTGTCGTAGATAGTGAATCATCATTACGCGTCGTAGCGCAAATCCCCCCTTGAAAACCTTCTTTTTCCCAGTTGTGTTCTTTGTTCGGGTCTCGCCCCGCTGTTGGAAATCTGGTGAAAGGTCGTTCCGTATATCCCCTTTCCTCCCCCTCCTTCCCTGATGGCTCCCCCGGTCCCCCGATAGACTCTCTTTTCAGCCCTCTCTATGGCGACCCTTTCTTTCTTTAACCGGTGCGCAGACATTTCCGTGCGGGTATGAGGATTCGCATCCTCTTGCCAGTTGTCCACCCTTTTCTTCTCCTCGGGCGCGACCCGCCCCCGCCTTTCCACACACGCCCCGTTTTGGTTGTCGTCGTCGCTCCGTACTTACCACAATCGTAAGGTGGTCGTGCGGATTTTCGAAGAATCTGCCCTTCCCCCCCATGATTTATCCCAACCTTCCTTTTCGATTGAGAGTTCGCCGCCATGGCTCCCGACTTCTTCTTTTTCTCGCAACCTTCTCCTTTCCCGGGTCCTCCCCGTCGGCATTCGACAGCTCTAGGCAAGTAATCTTTTTGTCTTCTGCATATCATTCTTTTCCGCACACACCCCCTTGGACTTTCTTACCCCACCCCGATCCTTCGATTTTAAATTAGGTGAAGGCAGTTCTTTCCTGTTCTGTTCCAAACAACTCTCTCCCTCATCAGGATTTTCCGTCGGAACCTAATGATTAAAGAGTAAAAAATTTAGCCTCCCCTTTTCGCGTCCCACCCCACTGCACCAAGACTCCCTTACCCATCCTATATTTTTCTTTCCAGGGTTTCCCCCCCTCGCCGGATTTCTCCCGACCTTGATGCCGATGGCCCTAGACGCGAAGTTCGTCTTGACCCGGTGAGGTCTCGCTGGTGACTTCTGTTCGAGCTTGCGAACCCTTTAACCTTCATTTTTTTTTTTGATGCCCTTCTATAGCAAATAAGCCTTTTCCCCCCCCCTTCCCGACCTACCCTGTTGCTTTTTTTTTCTTCGCTTCCTGTTCTGGAAGGAGACCATCGCCTTGAGCCCGTGCAAACCCCAAGACGGAATTCCCTTATGGCCAGATAAACGCGCCGCTGTAGGAACTCCCGGTTTCCTTTTCCTCTTTTTCCGTGCGAGTTCGCTCGCCCCCTTAAAGGAGAGGAGGTTCACCCCCTGTCCGCCTAGCGATACGTCGAGCCCCTCGTAGTTTTTCTTTTTCCCGGCCTCCTTTGAGACGAGGGACCTCTGAAAGCATTCAAGTTAGGGCCAACCTGTCTCCAAGATCCACCGCTATCGACCTTTCTTTTCCTCTTTTCTTGGAAGAACTGCGATTTTCATCCGTCCAGCCTCCCCTGCTCTTCTTTTTCCCCCCTCGGCGACGCCGTCCTTCGATCCCCCCACCGACTGGGGGTCCTACTGGGCTTCGGCGAGCTAAGCTCGTAACTCTGACGCCCGTACCCTCATCGAAACGTGAGCCTTCTTTTTGTAGGATTTCGAGAGTCTTTCCCTCAATCGCCTCTCCCTGGTGCGGAACCATCGGCACTTTGATACGTTCGACGAGGCTTCCTCCCTTTCTGCCCTCACGCTGACACCTCCTCGCGTCCGGCGCTCCTCTCTAGTCTTTTCCTCAGGTCGAAACGTTAGAAAGAGCTTGGATTTTCTCCTCGTTTTGTTTGTCTAGATGCTCCAGCTATTGTCTTTCGACTCTATCGCTTTTTCGTTACGATTCCTCTCCCTTTTGTGTTCCGGTCATCGTCAATCCGACAGGTTTTTTCGTCCTTCAGATTTCCCCCCCCCTTCTTCTTAGTCGATTCCCCCTTTTTATCTTTCTAGCAATTCCTCCCCTTTCCGCCGTTCTGTAGCTTTCCTGGAATTTTTCTTTTTCAATCTGAAGGCCCGATCGTCCGAGGAAAGGAAAATGTTCGTACCGGTCATTATTCACGGCCTTCTAGGTCTCCTCCTGGCTACAAGGCATTTAAGCGGCAGACGCCCTTCTTCAAAGGATTCCCCGAGTTGTTTTTTCCCCTAAGGGAGCCCCCATCGGGCTCAGGCCTTTTTTTGAGCTTGGTCGGCCAGTTTCCCCTCTAAAGGGACAGTTTTTTTCTTTTTTCTAGTTTAGTCCAAAACCGCGTCTTCCTCTCCGCCTTTCCCAAACTACGCTGAAGGAGGGGATAGACGCTGGCTGGCTTGTCTAATCCCCTTTTTCGCCTCCTTCCTCCCCTTTGACGCCCCCTCACATGAGACGTCTGCTTCTTTTTGTTTCGTTGATCTATTCTGGCCGGCGCTTCTTTGGCGTCCCCCCTTTTCCTTTTTTGATGGCGAGGCTTCTTAAGAAGCTTTCCCCCCTGCCCTTCTCGCTGTTTCTCCCCTTTCGATTCTTCTTGAGCCTTTTTCAAGAATAACCAGTGCTTTCGTCAAACAATTTTGGGTCTCTTCCTGCTTAATCGCCCACGATCCCGCCGGGGCCTTTTTTCAAGCCCCCTTTTTCGGAGGCCAGGGAGTGCCTCCCCCCCTTGGCAGTTACCTGAGAAGCTCGTCTCTCCCGGCGGTTCCTGTCTCGAAGTCCATTCCCCTTGAGGGCGAAAGTTTTTCCAGGAGCAAGGCAGGTCGTAACGGTCGTTGCCTGACGCCGAGCAAGCTGTTTCTCTCGTTTTGAAACAACCCCCTTCCCCCAGCTTTCTCCCAACTTTTTTTTTTTTCCCCTTACAGTCCAAAGTTTTTTTTCTGACTGGTTCAGCTTCTAGCGACAGATGCAAGCCTGACGCGGAAATATTAGCGTCTTTAGAGACCCCCCTTTCCCCCCGCACTTAGCTCTCCCTTAGACGAGTTCTCCCTTGAGGCCTACCCCTCTTCCCCGCTCATCGGAATGGAGTGTGTTTGAAGAGGTAGTCGACCCCCTCGAAATTCAAGCGGTTACCTTTCTCCCCTTCTCCCCCCTCTCAAACACCCGTTTTGTGGTCCCTCCCCTTTCTCTGGTCGCGCCGCGGATGACCTCCCATATGTGTGCAAGAGGCCGCGCGCCCTTTGCCCCCTCCTACCGCAAGGGCTCCTCCCTGTCACCCTCTATCTTTGTGTTTTTCGAGAGAGGGTGTTTCCCCTTTTCCCGTTTTTAGTAGGATCTTTTTCTTTAGACGTTCTTTCCTCTTTCCTATTGAAAGATCTTCATCCTGGGCTATTGCAGGTTACCCCCCCCCCCCCCCAACGAACCCTTTTTTTTTAGGGTTCAGCCGTACTCTTCCCCCCTTTCCCCGTTTCAGGCGGATTACGCCCCTCGACAAAGATGCCCCCTACCTTTTAATTTGACCCCCTCCGGGTCCCGATGGCTGAGTCTCTCCTTTCCGGGATTCCTTCCAACGGTTTCAGACCCTTTTCTTCCTTGGACAGCGCGGACTTCCCGTAAATGAGTGCATCTTTCTTTTTATATCACTTTTCTGAACAGTCCCCTTCCCTAACCTTTCTCTGGTCTTTTTGGTTTTTTCCCCCACTTCTTTCCTCTGAGGTGTTCTTCTTTTTACATTGGCTCGTTTCTTTTTTTCCCAAACTCTCTGCGTCATTTTTTGAGTCGGGAGAGATAGATAATCTCGCTCTTCACGGACTTCGCCGTTTTCCCCCTTTTCTTTTACCCCCAAACCTTTCGCCATCTCTGCCGCCCTTTTTGACGAACTCTCCCTTCTGAAATTTCTTCTCCCCCTTTTTCCTGAGATTCTCTTGCACTCGCTTCCCGATGCGCACCGGCTCTGGGCCTCAGCATGCCGCGCTTTTCTGATTTTTGGTGTCTTTTCGATTTTTTTCCTTTAGCGTCCCCTTGTTCCCTCAAACCTTCACGGGGCTTGATGAAAGGCTCAAGGAGATCCCCTGGTTCACCGTCGCCCCCCGCCCGCGTCTTTCTTTCGGGACCTGCCAATTTTTCCTATTGATCTTCCCTGAGCCGATAAGACGTTTTTTTTCCATTCATGGCGAGATAACTCCCCGCCTTCCCCGGTTCGTCCCCCAGGATATATGTGACTGCGTTTTTTTTTCTGCTTTCCCTTTGATGCAGCGACCCCTTGCCCGCTCGCGAGATCGTTCCTCTGAGCGCAGCGTAGTTTTTTCCAGCGCCCTTTCCTTCTTTCCCGAATCCGTCTCCCCTGCAATTTCTCCCTCCCCCCCCTCCTCAAAAGACCAAGCTCCACCTCCGGACGAACGATCGCCTCTCTTGGGGCTTGTCCGTTTCCCCCTTGAAGAACTGCCTTCCCAGCATCCTTTTTTTTTCCCAGGTTTTTTTTTCCGATCAGGACTTCCACGTCAGAGGGATCCTCGACATGGGCTTTGCCCGCCCCAGGTTTTCCCTCGGTGCCTTCAGGGCTTCTTCTCATCCTCTTTCTCAAGCTTTCTCAGAGCACACGTCGACTCTTTCCCCCCGTTGAGGAGATCGGAGCTCTCGAGGTATTGATAGGTGGTCCCCCCCCGCTGTACCGGCACGTCCAGGTTTTGTTCGCAATTTTCTCCACTTTCTGATGACCTTCCGATGAAACACCGCCCTTAAGCGGGCGATCGAGCGCGCGGTTCCTTTTTTTATGTTTCTTTTCGTTCGCTTTCTATATCTCTTTTTTTCCTTCCCCTGTTTGAGTTCCTCTCCGATATTGAGAACTTGTTTCGACCGTCCCAGCGGGTGCAATTCTCCGTACCGTCTCTTTATGAGTTGCGTCTCTAATTGGCTCCCCTCTTCGGAGAAAGTATCTCGGTGAAGATTGGCTTCCGAGATTTTTTCCCCCTCCCCTCGTCTCCAATTCAACGAGGTCCGCTCGGGATCGGAGGGTTTTATTTGCGGGCGCTAAGCCCCCCCCTTTAGATCCCTTCAGTCCCCCCTACCCGCCTTGCGATTCCAGGCCCTGTATAGTGGAACCTCCTCGGACTTGTAAGTCTGCTGTCTTCGCCTCTTTTCTTTTAGGCCGCGTTCTTTCTTTTGTTCCTTCCTCGGCCTCTTCCCGCCTCCTAATTCAAATCGACATCCGGTCTCTTCCGGCCTCTCCTTGCTTGGTTGTGTCGCCCGGTGTTCTGCTGCTGCCTTTCCTCAACCCCCATCTCGCTTCCGCTCTCCAAACTTACGGTGCCTTCGGGAAAGGGGTCGACTACTCTCGCCCCTTGGTTTAGATACTTTTTTTTGCCTTGTCTCTGCCCCCCAGAGAAGACGCAATCCCCCCTGCGAAGTAGCGCTTGCAGAAAGTTTTTTCTCTCGCCATTAATTTTTCTATCTCGGCTTTTTCCTACCTTTTTTAATTTGGCGCTCACTCCTTCCGAAAAGAAAGGTTTTGTATTTTGCGAAGGTGGATTGGTAGTCGCTCAAAGACTTCTTTTCTGTTCAACCCTGTCTTCATCGAGCTTTTCACATTCCCCTCCAGATTTATAGAACAACGGCACTTTCCCTCCGATCGTTGCCTGCTTGGCCACCCCCTGTCTTTTTTTCTTTTGTTCTCTGAATGCTCATTTCCCTTCTTTAAGACGATGCGGTAGTCAACTTTTGAGGGGTTTTCGAACGTGACCGCTTTCTTTTCTCCCGGTTTTTCCTTTGTTTTCGCGCTTTTTTCTCCCTTCCCCCCCCTCGGTGAAGCAGAGAGTTTTTGACACAGGAAAGGGAAACGAGCCCCCATATCACTTTTTTCCTTGCCCCGAAGGCTCTCAAGATTTTCCTCCCGACCTCTTGTTGGTCTGCCTGGTTTCCTCCCCTATGCGGGCGGACAGTCCCGGGGGACTATTAGCTCTTCTCCCGCCGAGCCTTCCCCCCAGTCTTCTTTTTCTTTTTAGCGCTTTCCAATGGCTTCCTCCACTCTCCCTGTGGCTTGGTCAAATCGGTCCCTGGGGGGGACGGGGGAAGAGGTTTCGTTTTCCGACCACCCCTAACTTTCTCTAAGTACGGATCTTTTAACCGAACCCCCCCTTTTTTGCACGATTCGTTTTTTGGGTCGCTCCGTTATTAATCTCCCCCAATAGGTTGCAAGGGGACATTTCCCGAGTTATTAGAATCCGCGGTCCCTCTTTTTCCCCCTTTCCCCCTTGCTGGCCACCCCTTCCCTCTTAAGACTGTTTCTTTTTCCTCCCTCACTCTTTTTCTTTTTCGGCGAAACTTTTCTCCCCCGGTGGAAAAGGTGATCCTTGAATTCGTCCCTTTTTTCTTCCGGTCGACCTTCGCGGCCTATTCCAACCCCTCGGGCCGTTCCTTTTTGCGACCCCCCCCCCTCCCCTTTCATTTCCCTTTTTTCTTTTTCAGAGTGGAATGCAGTGGTTTCTTTTAGTACCAATGGAACAACGCGTCATTTTTTTGGTTTTTTTTTTCGATTTCCTCTTCATTGCCCCTTTCCCCACACCAAGATGTGACAAAAGCCTGCTTCCTCTTGGCCTTTAATGGATCCTTTCTGAACTCGGCCAGGGAGAGTCCCCTTTTTGGCGGTCCTTTTTCTTGGAAGTTTCCCTCTTTTTTCTTGCAGTCTGTTCCTCTCCTCCTATCCCGGAAGCCAAGGCCCTGGAATGTAGGGCTGTTTTTTTAACACCTTCATCCCGTCCCGATTTCTCCTTGCATTTTTTTTTTTTTTACTGTTTATGCGTCACCCAGTCCTTCTCCCGAGCTCGATAATCTTTCTGCCACGACCGTTAAGACCTGCCTTTTGTACAAAGCCATACAGCTTATTTGGGCATTTGTCCAGCTCCCTCCCTCCCCTCTGAGCACGTCTTTTTTCGAGTTCCCCTTTATCATCGATGCGCACGCCTTCTCCTTCCCTCAGACATGGACGCGAAGTTCCTCGACCAAGATCGGTTCGGTGTCTAGAACCTTCCCTATTTCTCTTTGAATCGAGCGAACCATTTGTGGAACATTTTCTGCGTCTTTTCCCCTCCCTCAGACTTTCCCTGCTCCATCCTCTCCCCCTTTTGAGGGAAGAGGCTGTCTCCATGGCCTGAGCCGCAATTGATCCCTTTGCCCCCCTAGCCCGATAAGCTTTTCCATTTAATGGAGAGATTAACGCGTCTTCCCCGGCCTTTGTCCAGGGCATTATTTCGAGTTCTTCTCCCCCTGGGCACTTGAGGATGAAGAGGCCCAACTTATTCCTAGATATCAGTACCTTTGTCTTTCAGAGTTTTTTTTTTTCATGGCTTTTCCCTTTTTTTTCAGCAGAGGCCTTTGAGCCCCCCGAAGACCAGTACCACTCAGGAGAAAGAAGAAGATTTCTCCCGTAGATTGGAGCTGGTCCTGCGGGAAGAACTGCCGATAGTTTTCCCCCCTTTCGTCGCATTATGGTATCCTATTTTTGATCCTCTTTCTTTCAGTCTTTGATGTGAAAATAGATTTTCATGTCAGTGGAGTAGTGACCCCCCCCCCCCCCCCCCCCCCCACCCAACCCCCCCAACCCCCCCCCCCCCCCCCCCCCCCCCCCCCCACCCCCCACCCCCCCCCCCCCCCCCCACCCCCCCCCCCCCACCCCCCCCCAACCCCCCGGCTTAGGGAGAGTTGTCATATGGAGACCGCCTCTACCGCCGTGTCCTCCCCCTCCCCGTGATTCTCTTTCGTAGAGGTTCTTTCTTTGGGCACGAAAATCTACTCTGCAGGAAAAGGCCCCTCTCCCGCGCTGATTCATTACTGCTTTATTCTCCCACGTCTCCTTTCCCGATGATCTTCCCCGTCCCAAAGCCGCCTTCCCCCCCCCCTAGAGAGAGCGGTGTTATGTTAGAAGTCGCCCCGCTTCTCTTTTCTTTTTGAGATATATTCCTTATGCGAAACTTTTTCAAGGCGAAAACAGATGACCCTTCGTCTCCCTTCTTCTTTCTTTTGTCATCTTCCTCCTTCAGTGGCGCTCCTCTCCGGAGGAAGTTTCCCCGTTGCAGATGCGGGCCCTTTTTAATTCCGTGCCCCCTCCTGCTCTCAATGTCTTCCAGACCAGGGGCCCGAGAGTCACTTTCTTGACGGTGAGCGGCTGCGTATTTCCGTCTGATCAACTTACTCCCCACCGATGTCCCCTGACACCCCCTTCCTTCTTTTTAAGTCGTGGAATGACACGCCTTCTTTTCGCATAGGGATACCAGGCACCATGGCTCTTTCTCCTGGGCAACCGGACTTTTCCCCTACTTCCATTTCTTCCCTCCCCCCTCCCCCCCCCTTCCAGAGTAGTTTTCGGGAGGGGGGGACTCTGGATTAATGTGGAAGATTGGCTAGGTTCCTCTTCTGCTCTGACGTCCCCCTCTGCCCTATGAAGAGATGAAACCCGCGGAAAGCGCTCCCCGGGTATAAGCCCTCGCTTGCGGTTTCTTTGCCTCCCTCCCCCTGCGTTGGTCTTCCCCCTAGAACGCGCACTTCGAGGAACCTGCGAAGTATTTTGAAGAACGTTGTTTCTTACTCGCCTTGCCGGAGCTTGATTTTTCCCTCTTTTGACTCCTGGCGCTCCTCCTGCTTTCCCCCTTCTAAAGGTGGTATCGCTGCTTTGAGCCTTTAGTAACCCTGCTGTAGATCTCTTGAGCCTGTCGCAGTATCCCGCTCCCCGTGACTGGTGTCGTGTTTTTTTAATCTTCCGAACAGCTTTTTTTCTCCACTTTCACTCCTGCCCTTCGGCTCTGGCTGAGGAATCGGCAATTTGGCATAGAGGATAGGCGGAGGTGCTCTCGCTGACTTCTCATCCCGGTCCGGTTCTTTAGTCCCCTTCCGATTGGCAATTGCCTCTTTTCCCAAGAGAGAGATGGCTCCTGCTTAAATGACTCCATGCCCCTTCCGAGCTCTTCCTGTTCCTTTCCATTCAGTTTTTTCCCCCCCCCCCCATAACAGTCTTTTTTGGCCTTTCCTCCCTACTTTCCCTCCCCCCAAGGATCTCAAAGCTTTTTGAAAGGAAGACGCCACCCTGTAAGTGTGCGGTCAGAGTTCTTTCTTCGTGTCTCCGAACCCTTCCTCCCTATTCGTACAGATGCACCAAACCCGCTACCTTTCGTTGGAGCTATCCTCCTGAGTAAAGAAGGCTGTAGCCCTTTTTTCCTCTCCCATCGTGACCTTCCTTCCCCTGGACTGTTTAGTTCCCTTCCGAATCTCCCTTTCTCCGTTTACATTTGACTCTCAGGAGCGCCATGCTTCACTTGAAACAACCGATGATCCTCACTCTGAACGCGTTTTCTTGAGCCCTTTATTATTTTCGTTTGCTCATACGCATCCTCCCGTTATCTGATGGCGCACCGGTTCCACTTGGTATAAGACGTTGCAGGCCCTCATCCTCCGTTGGTTGGTTTGTGCGCACGTTTATCGACCCCGTTCCCTTTGCATTTCCCTTTGTGGGTTGCGTTTTTCCTTTTCGGCCTCTTTGCCCCTCATGAAAAAGCTCTTCTCCGCTTTCCCACGAAAAGGGCTTTTTCTCTCCCAACCGCCATTTCGTCCCCTGTTGTTTCGTTCCCCTTTTTCGCTCCCCTCTCGTAAGTCCTCGAAGACCTTTTCCCCCCCTTTCCCCAAGTCCGATTTTCAAGGCGGGACGATTGAGAGTTCCAAGCCGCCCCCTTCGTGTCCCCTCTCCTGTGAGACTCCTTTTGGAAGTCTTCTTCGCCCCAGCTCTGCTTGAGCTGTCGGCTCCTCCAGCAATTCTGACCCCAACGGCCATACGTTGGCCTTTTTAGGGTAACCATCCATCCGATCCTTCTCCTCGTATCCTTCCCTCTTTACTTTTCCTTTACTATCTGCTTCTTTTTGATCGGGCGAGCTCGATACTTTCAAGACCGTTAAGAAACTGAATTGATCATTCTTTCTCATCTCTCGTTATCTGCCCGCTCCATTCCTCTTAGCACCGGGTCCTTCGGAGAGCTTATCTTCACCTGAGGCGCACGCCTTGGCTTTTTTTTTCCATCAGCCATGGCCGCGACCCAGTCGTCACAGCATACGTTCCGGTGGCGGATTCTGTCTCTTCTCTCTGAATTGCCTCCTCCTGTTGCCCCTCCCTGTGGAGCTTTCTGCTCCCTTCTAGATCTCCCATCAGCCCCTTTTTCTCAAACGTAGACCGACAGCTCCCTGGAGTTGCGGGAAAGGCCTGCCCTCGCCCGCCTTATGCCGTGCCCCCCCTTATCCTTTTTCTTCATTGGAATCCCTTCCAAACGGGAGGTCCCACTTTACGTAGACAGGTTGAATCTTGTCGTCGGTGAGTCACGCTGGCACTTATTCGCGTTCCCCTTCTTCCTCTCGATCTTCTTGCCTTATTAACTCGTAGTTTTCCGACGGCATCGGAGATGGCCCCGATCGCGTTTGGAGGCGTATCGTTGCCAGCAGCACTTTTTCGCCACCTTTTCAAGCCCCATCCAGGCGCCCGACCTTTTTTCGACTCGCCCATGCTTTGCGATGGGCTGGAATCCTTCTCACTGACTTTCCATCTGGTCTCCTTCTATCCCTGATGCCCGCAGATCAGGCTATCCGGAGTACATAGTTCCCCAACCGTTCTCTTTCAGTCGATTTTTTTGGCGCGTTTCTCAGAAGACTTTTTTTGAGAGCCTCCTCGCCTACGACAGTTCTCGGTCGGGCCCTTCTCCTCTTTTGCTTCCCTTTTATGGGTTCTCCTCGGAACGGGCCCATCTCCCCCTTGGATAAGTTCGCGCCCGCTGAGGCAAAGTCGACCGGCCCCGTCACACTATATACCCCCTTTACGACTCCTCCTCCCATGTTTCCTTTTCCCTACCTGAAATAGCTGGCTATAGAGAGGTGAAGACCTCCTCCTTTTTGTGTTGAGCTAGATATCCTAAATTGTTCTCCCGATCCCCCTCGCTTTCCCCCTTACGTCGTTTCCTGAGAGGGGTTCTTTGTTCTTCCATCCGGGCGACCTCCGGCGTCCTCTCTGCCGTTGTTCTTTCTTTGCCGCGCATTGTTTGTGCCACAATATCCTCTGAAAGATCCCTTTGGGGCCGCGCCCCTTTTTTGCTTCTTCGGCTGCGGAGGGTCGGCGAAATTTCTAGATGCGTCCTTCCCCGCCCTGAAGGTTTTCTCCCCATTCCCTTTTTTGTGGGAAAATCCCCAGTCGGAATTCTCATGATTATATTCCTCCCATTCCAGTTTCATCTGCGTTCCCTTTTTACGGATAGTTATAACCCGTCTCATGCACGAATCGCCCCTCGACGGTGCGTGCCCGATCGTTTTTTGCGTTTTCTCGCTACCTTTCCTTTTCGTTCTCGTCTCCCCACGCGGCCCCTCGTGCGCGCTGAAACCTGACGCGCGCAGGGTCTTTCTGATTTCTCCGTCCCGCTGCCTATATAATTTTTTTCCCCTTTTCGTTCCCTTTTTACCGACGCCATCTTCATCCCAGGACGTAGCTTGCCTGTTGGGGAGGCGCGTTTATCTGAATGGAACCGTCGTCTTATTCGGCTCGTTTTGCCAATGGGACTCCTCCCTTTTTCCGTGGCGTTTTCCTTCTGCAAACGCCATTTGGTCTCTTTGACGGTGACCCCATGATGATGGGAGCTTTCTATTTCTAGTCTTTCAACTCCGTGAGTTTCCCTTTCGCTCTCTTCCCTCTCCCCCTGAAGGCGTTTTCCTACGGAACCGAGCTTGTCCCCCCCCACTTCGCGGCCATGGTTTTCTCGGCTCTCAAGGGGTTTCTCCCCCTAGGGTCTCGTCCCTGAGCCTTCCTTTCCCCTTTTTCCTTCGTGCCCTTTTTTTCAACCGATGGAGCTTCCCTCTGAAAGTAAACCGCGGATTTTTCAAGGTTTTACGCGTTACCTGCTCTTTCTTACACGTAGTGCCGATGCTTCTCGCTGTCCCCCGATCAAATGTCTTTAAAAAACAGTCCCCTTCTTGCAGCCACCTTGTCTGCCTTGCCTTTCGTTCACAACTCGAAGGATCTCACCTTTGATGACAGCAGACATGACAAAGTTCTGTTTTTCCTGGTTTCCGACGTCTCTTCTGCTCTGACAGCTGCCTTATGTTCCCTTCTCCCCCTTTTGTAGAATGCCTGTCTGTTCTTCACGAACCACGGCTACTCTTGGCGATCTCCCTTTCTCGAAATTCTGTCGCCCCCTTTCTTCCCCCATTCGGATTTTTTTAAATTTTCCTTTTGGCCCTCTTCTTTTTTCCTAGCGTAATCCTCCGACCATTCTGTTTAATTGGACTCAGACTTCGAAAATGAATTCAACGCCCTTCACAAGATTTTTTGTGGTAGAGTCCTTGCGCCCTTTTCCTTTGCACTCTTCCCTCTCCCATAAGAAGTCCCCCCTTGACTTACCGATGGCCGGTTCAACAGGTCGATAAGGCCTGCCTCTTTTCCCTTCTCCTTTTTTGTGTTTGAGTTTCTGGGCGCCCCCTTCCTTCGTTGGCCCCCCCCTTTTCCCTTTTTTGGAAGTCGGCTCCCGTGCGGTTGCTTTTTCTTCTTACGACGCGGCGCGCTGCCTGGTCAAAAGATGAAAAAAGCTTTTGCGAGGGCCCTCATTCCCCCCCGAACTTCCGGTTTGTTTCGTTTTCCTGGCGTCCTTTCCAATTTAACCCGCGTCCGGTTGGCGGAATTTACGCTAGGCCCCATATGCCCCGTCCCCCCCATCTTTCCCAAATTTCCCTTGTCAGAGTATAGGTCTCCCCTTTTCGGGTCCTTCTTTCTCCCCCGGCCTCTTTTTTTGCTTTTTCAACGTGATCGGCGTCCTTCCAAGCGCGTACTCCACGTCAAGGCTTGCAGCTTCCGCATTCACTTACTGCCAGCCATTGGATGTCTTTTAAAAATTTTTTCCTTGAAATTCTGATGCACGGCTCTCGCGTTAATGTTAATGTTTTTTAAAAACTATATGCGTCCCCTCTTTTCTGCTTCCGTCTTACTCTCTTTCTCCTCTGGTTAGAACGCCCTTTTTTTTAAACCTTTTCCCTTCCATTTCGGAGCATTGCCCTTTTCGGTTGACGACAGCATCTATGATCTTTGGATGAGACAGGCCTCGGCCCTCGTTTCTCTGCACTCCCCCTCGCTGCGACCCTACCCATTATCAGCCATTCTTCCCTTCACAGTCCCTTCGAAATCTTTTTTTTTTTTTTTGGCTCGATGAAGCGAGCTAAACCTTTTACGATAACCTTAGGGGTTTCTCCAGGGCTCAAGAGATATCCCTCTTTTTTTCAAGTCGGCCTCTTCCCACTGGCTTTTTTTCCCTTGGCTTGACTTCTCAATCTCTCCTTTCCAAAAACGAGCCCGATCCCCTCGACGGCCATTAATGGCGATTCCTCGCCGCCACAAACGTCGGCCCTCGAATTGATATTGGTTTTCGTCGTTCGTTCCTGCTTCTTCCTTTTGGATAGTCCCTTCGTCGAGCCCCTTTCCTTAAGCGTAGTTTTTTTCAGCTTCCATCGAGATGGATACGATCGTTTTTCGATTAGGTCCACCGTCTGCACCCTTTTTGACCCCCCCCTCCTGCCGGCCGATCGCCTCCTTTTTGTAGAGTGGGCGATGCTTTCCTTGAGAACTGCAGATAGGGGGACTTCAGCTTAAAACCTCCCTCCCATGTCCTCGAAGCTCTTCCGCCGTTCCTCGTTTTTACCCCACCGACATGTTCCCTTTTTTTCTAGACAGGCGTGGACCGTTGACTTAAGGGCTTAGGCGAGTTGGCTTCTTCGCAATCAGCCGCTCTCCGTTCCTGCGGAGGGCCTTTTCTTCTTGTCCTCTTTCTTTCTCTTTTCCCCGAAAATTCCTTCTTGCCCGAGGGCCCCTCTTCTTTTTTGAGCGGATACCGTTTCTCCTTTTGAGAGAAACGTAGCACGGATGTTTTTTTCCCGCTCTCCTAGATCTCTCGATTTTCTGTTCGAAGGTTCCCCCCTACCTCTAGCTGGAGC
>Ga0179593_1648999_pt1 | contig 24265 bp, 24 predicted proteins | sample CZODoug2_1_08_16_FD_185931 | JGI IMG/M metagenome (GOLD analysis project Ga0179593, IMG submission 185931) | Vadose zone soil fungal communities from Angelo Coast Range Reserve, California, USA - CZODoug2_1_08_16fungal (PacBio error correction) | ecosystem: Environmental > Terrestrial > Soil >... | reverse complement strand
GTGCCTTTTCTCCCCCACCGAAAGTTTCTTTTCCGTGTCTCTCTTCCTTTTCCTTTTCCGTCACGGCTACTTCTGTTTACTGCGCGTAAGGCCAGCGCAATTCCACGCCTTTCCTTCCGTTAAGCAATTTCCCCCTTGAAAGATTCTTATTCTTTCACAGGATTTTCCCCAGGACGGCCCCCCCCCGCTTGCGCTTTTTTTGCCAGAGTGAAGAGCATAGTATCCTTTTCACGTTGTCAGCGTTTTCCTCTCACGGGCCAACTCGTTTTCCCCCCCCCCTCATACGGCTTTTTTTTCCCCCCCTAAAGCTGCCTTTTCGTAATCTTTCTTGGCCGGGAAGGGACCTCCCATGATCCCCCACTTTTCCCCCCCCACCCCCGCGCAATTTCGAGGTCCCCGTAGCGATAATCCCCTTTTTTAGCTTCCTGCAACCTTTTTTCTTTCTTATGGTCGCTCGTTCACGTTAAAAATATGTTTTTGAGTCCCTTTCCCCCTAAACCCTTTCTTTTTTGACGGTACATAGAGCCGGCGCTATACTCTGTGAACGGTGTATAGGAGTAGTACCCCCCCCATCAACGTTTCCTCTTTCCTTCATTATCGAACTCTTTTTTTCGTCGTTCTCTTTCGTAGATGTTTTTTTTTTTTTTCGACGCGCATTTTCGATGAAAAACATACGATATCGGGGTCTCGATCCGCTCAGCAGAAATTTCTGTGAATCTCCTGAACGCCCCCGAGAACTTCTTTTCTATTTTACCCGGCGCTTTCCCCGACGTCATTCTCCTAGTACCCGGTCGGGAACGCATTCGGTTTTGGTTAAATCGTCAAGTGCTCCCCCCTTCCCCCCCCCTTCCTCAATCCGATGCTACTCTCTCTCTTCGAGTCTTTCCCTTTACGTGACTCTTCTCTTTTCGTGGTTCTCCCTCTTTTTGATCTTCGTCTTTGGTATTCCGCGAGTGAAGACATCCAGTCCCCGCTAACGCAGGAAACGCATTCCTTTTTTTTGTGACGAGAGGATTTTTTTGCCCCAAACCGAAAAGGCTTTCTCCTGCTTCTTCCTCCTGACGAATTTTCCCCCTCCCCTCTATTTTTCACCTTCCTGCTGCTCCTCGAAGAGCTGATCTGGAAGCTGGTCGGCGCGAAAGCCTTCGTAGTTGCCTCCCTCCCCCCGGAAAAGAATCTGTTTTTTCTCCTCCTTTTTTTCCTTTTGAGTCGAATGTTCTTCCGGCTCTTTGTTTGTGACTCTTCCATTCGAGTCCACTGGGACAGTACGCCCCCCCCCTCCTCCGTGCGTTCACCTCGGCATATTGGCGATCCCTGAGCTGCATTCCCTTTCCTGCCAATCGCCTATTTCTCGACTCATGCCTCCCCTGCTCAGTCTTCTTTGCCCTGTCCGATCGACAAGCCCGCGGGCCACGTCAGACCTGCTCTTCGATGATAGACGGCTGCTGGAAGTAATTTTTCTCTGATTTCTTAGTTTCTTTTGACCCATACCCCTTCTCTTATCTGTCGGTAGACGACCCGAGGGATAAAGCTTCCGCTTTCTTCTGAGGGCGGCACGCTCCTGCCTTTCCAGCTTCTGGAACCCGTTTTTTCGAATCACGGTTACCATTTTCGAGACTCTCGTTCGAAAGGGTCTTCCCGCGCATGAACAGGTCCCCCCCCCTTGCATGGAAGTTTCTTCCTCTTGCCAATCTTCTTTTTTTGCGGCGTCCCCCCTTTACGAGAAGCTTTTTTGATAGTTTCTTTCCTGTTTCCGGAACCAGCGCGACTTTACGTGCACGAGCCGGATCTCTATCGAATTCGGCCGAGTGACTTTCTCGTGTCATTGGCGGTCTCTTTCAACCCCCCATTGCTGGTTTTGAAGGAACGGATGGCATGCCAGTTCGGTGATGCGAGCTCTCCCGAGCCCGCATTCGCAAAAGTTTCCCTCCCGTTACTTTTTTTCCCCCTGCGTTACCCTTTCCCGTTTTCTTTCGAGCCCCGACACTGTGGTGGCCCGAATAGCGAGTGGCCCTTCTTCGGAGAGTTTCCCCCCCCTCTCCGTCCGCTCTCCCGACTAGAGACCCGGACAGCATAAGATTCTTTTCCTTTTCTCTGCTTCCCAGCGGATCCTCGACCCCCTGTTAGGCGCGCGCAGCAGGTCGATCGTTGTTTGGCTTAGAGTTCCGCTGGGCTTTCTTTCGGCACGTTTTTTCCGTTTTTTACGTGGTCGTTTTTTCGACGCTCTTCCAGACAGGCCAGCCCCCCCAATGCGTTCGACTCGTCCCTCGGCGACGATTTTTTTCCCAACTCGCCTTTGCTCGGCTCACCTCCCCCCGGAGACGATGTTCGACGTCGATCCCGGCAGCCCTTTTCTCCTTGCACTTTCTTTTTCCTCTTGGTCGGCCTCTCTCACTTTTCCAAGTGTCGAGTTTATTGGATGTGAGAGTTGCAGTACTCTTAAGAAGTGCGACGTTTCTCTCCCTCTTCTCGAGATGCCTTCTTTTTTCTTTCTCGAAACTTCTTTCTTCTCCGAGCGTTACGTCTTTCTTTTTTTCCGGCCGCATGTCATTCTAAAACAAATTCCGTGTGTAAGACGCTGCTCTTGATCGTCCCGCAGTTTGGTACGAATCTCTCTCTTTTCTTTTGTTGAGACTTCCCGTGTTATTGAGTAAACTCGTCGTTATACACACAGTGCCAATTGCAGGTTTCCGGTTTACTTCCGATGAGCCCTTCCTTTCTGCGAGATCTCCCGCAGATTAAAGCACAGCTACCTTCGATTCTTTTTTTCTTTTCGCTAACTCCCCCCCTTCATCTATATCCCCCCCCGTCGCACACGTATTAGATTTGTTGCAACCCTCTCACATAGACATCCCACTCCCCCCCACCATCATTGACAATAGGACCGGCCGTCTCCAAGATCCCCCCTTGCCCTCCTTGATGTGCACGGCTTTTCCCGACATTCTAGGTTTTCGGACGAGTTGCGCCGTTCCGAGAGCGTAGGCCCTCTCTGCTCCTGAACCATTTTGGTCGCGTGTTCTTTTTCTTTCGATGAGAGTCTTCTGCTTCCTGCTCCACACCGACCACGAGCGAATACGCGGCCCGCGCCTGCGGCCTCCCCCTTCGGCGCCATGATTCTCCTCCCTCACCTCTCGGTCGCCTCTTTAGGAAAAAGCACCGCGTTCCCGTGGTAGATTGTAGTGCCCCGAGGTACCTTCTTTTTTTCCCCTTCAACCCCCCTTTAGCTGTCGTTCGTGAGGCGGCTGCAACGTACGTCGAGTATCCTCTCAACGGCTCGCGATCCTTTTTCCCCACAAGTGGCGGTTCCCACGGCTAGGACCTTCCTCCCTTTCTCTTCTGACAAAGGCACGTGGACCTCCCCCACAGTTTCCCCTTCTCCGCGCGACTTCCCTCACTGTGTGTTTTTGCTCTCGTCCATCCGTTATCCCACCCACAAACCCGCTCCCGGCGCGTCCCTCAGCCGTTCATGCCGTTTAGAATTTTCACTCTGCAAGCGATCCGCCTCTTTGCTCTCCCCCCACGGATCTTTTCCCTCGTCTCCGCATTCCTTCTTTCTCGCTCTTAGCCTTTTACTTTTGAAGAAGCGATGTTTTGCCCAGAGGATGTTATCGCCCTTTCCATGCCAGGTGGAGGTATTTTTTCATGAGCGAAGATCTCCCCTTCTTTTAGTCGCGGATTCCCCTTTGCGAATCAGCGTTTTAAGAGTTAGCCACAATTCCGGGAAAGTCTTCGCCTATTTTCTTCTCGCCTTCGAGCTCGGTACTTTCCTCTTTGGTCGTTCTTTTCTACCTCGCCAAGTATTGTAGACTTAGTCGCTCACGGGACCCCCCTCATTCCACTCGCTATCCTTCCCGACCGATCCCCTTCCCCTCCCCCCTTCTTGCCATTTCTCTTTTTTTGAGCAATAACGTACTCTTATCCAGAGGAGCGACACACCCACGAGGTGATGTCCCGGCCGGTGGGCTGTCCGAGACGTCCCCTTGCCCGAGGCTTTTTCCTTCGATAGCTCGCCACGCTCTCGATTTTCCTTTTAGTCGGGCTTCTTCCCCTTTCTGAACCGCCCCTTTTTCTCCTTCGCGGCCTCCCTCCCGCATCACAGAATTCCCTTCGCACGGGCTGAGATGCTCTGCCCAGCAGATTCGTTCCGGTGTCCTGTGTGATCTACAGGTACGTTTCCCCTTTTCTCAATTACTTCTCTAAGCGACGTCGCGGATTCCTCAAGGTTGGTGCGTGCCGCGCCTCTCGTACAGCTTGTCCAAAGTCCCGGGGACCTTTTTTTCAGCTCCTCCTGGTCGTTGTCCCCCCTGCGTCCACTTTCTGAGGCCGCGGTATGAGGTTACGGTTTTTCGCGATGATTATGGATTCACCATAGCTTTATTTCCTCCTCAGCTTCACGAGACCCTTTTTTTTCCACCACGCTTTCCGTGCCCCTTTTTTTTATCTGCGTAACCCCTTTTTCGTGATTCCGGTTAGAGTTCCCGGCACCCCCCGGTACCCTTTGACACTCTTTCAGCCGGAAGTAGTGGATGTTTCACTTCCTCCGGGTCCGACCTCAATCCATCTGCTCGCAGTTATCGTGAAGTTTTCGCGGTGCCTTTTCCCCCCCCCTCAAGTCTAGGCCTTGAGCGAGTTTCAAAAGTACGAAATGCGAGTCGCCCCCCTTCCTCCCCTTCATGAAAAGTTCCTCTGCTCCCCCCTTCTTGACGGATTTGGAGGTTCTTACACCTTCAGAGTAGGGAGTCGCTTCGAGACTCGACACTGGAGTGGTGTATGAACGACCACCTTTCTCCCTCTCGTGGTTTTGATTTCCTTGGAACAAAGCGTTGTTAGAATCGAGTGGTTCGTTGCCGAAAATAGGAGATCCCCCTACTTCCGGTTGCATTTTTCCAATTCTTGGCCTACCAGTTTCTTTCCTTCCTAACGGTCCTCTCTCGTTGTTTTGCGAAGCAACTTGGGGGGGGATTTTGGTGGGGTATGTCTAAGACGACGGACCCCTTTTGCGGGCTTGCCCTTTTTTTTCTTTCCTTCCCTTCGCGCTTTCGTCAGGATGATTGGTGACCGAGTTTTCTTGGTCGGCGCAGCGCTGCCTTTCCCTCCTCAATCACTTCTCCGGCCTCCCGGCGCCTTGTGCCGACTGCAAGGAAGTGTGACCGGGCCTGCCCGTTCGTGACTCGGTCACTTCCCGTTGCTGGCTTCAAGAGCCGAACCCTTTTTCCTTTCGCTCCGCAAGTACTCCGTCAAGAGGTAGCTTTTTTGCTCTCCCCACGTTGATGACCCTTTCACATGTTAGGAGACACTCCCTTTGCGATACCCTGCCGTTTTTTAGAGATCCTTCCATCTATTCTTGAGGAGAGAGGTGCTTTCCGGCCGAACCCACCGCAACTTCTCTCTCCGTCAGTGTCTCTACGTGTCCACCGCCGATCATTTGCAAAGGGTTCTCCCTTCACCCTCGTGACTGGAATCCTCCTATTCGCCCCACTGGTCGGCGGAGGACACGAACTTTCAGTCCGTTAAAAGTCTTTCCTTTTCACTCCCCCTCCCCCTTCCCGCCTTTTTTTTGAGCCCCCCCCCCCTCACGCTTTCCCCCCCCCTTGCGATTTCCTGTCCTCGTCTGCCGCCGACACCTTCCAAATAGGGTTCACCAATCCTTCCGTCTTGCTCACGTCGTTTCCAGTCATAAATTCCTTCTCTCCCACACTCCTGAGTTTTTTTTACCCCACCAATTCACACTCCCAAGTGCGCGCCCCCCGCACCGAGAGGAGGAGGAGGCTCTCCCTTCTCCCCCAAGACGGTCGCGTAGCGGTATCCTTTTTCTATGCTTTGATCTTCCCCACTGATTTTCACCCTTTTTTTTGGGGTAACGGCGGTTACTCCTTTGAACCGAAACCCCTCTCTTCTTTTTCTGGAACACACTTTGTCTCTTGCCGGCGGACTCCTTTTCCAGGTGATTCCCCAGTCTCTTCTCCCCTTAGGTGTGATGAGCAGAGGTTTGAAGGAAGCGGAGTCGAGGGCGACCTTGGAGAGACGCGTGAAACCCTTTCTACTCGGTCTCGGCCGATACGCTCCATTCCGAACTTGCGTCCCCCTTTCTCATGAAACCCTTTTTCCCCCCCGCCCGTGGTCTGATTTTCAAAACCTCAGGTCTGATATATTGGCGATCCCTGTTGGACAGTCCTACGGCCTTGTTTTCCTTTAACTCCCACGCTCACGGCCTAATCCTCGCATATTCGGTTCCTGTGCGCACTTTTATCGCTCGGGAGGCCGAATTTTTGGTCGCAAATCCGGGTGATTTGCCGTAGTCTTCGGCGGAACCCCTTTTTTTTTTTTTTTTTTAAGCACACCCCTTTTTTCGGTCCCCTGAATACCTCTTTTCGATTCCTTTGTCCACACAACGACAGTGTTTGTCCGTGACGACGAGTCTTCAGTCTGTTACGGGCCGCCTTTTTTTCCGGGCGTTCGAGAAGGCGATGTCCCCCTCTTCTGCTGTCCTGTCCTACTGCCCGCGAGGACGACTTCCCCTTCCGATAACTCCCCTCCACGAACTTTTTTTTCTTGAAAGAATCCCCTTTTTTTTCAAGGCTTTTTTTCGGACCTTCCGTTGGCGTTTGCCGCCTGAGGACTTTGGCCATTTCCTCTTCCTCTTGACAGTACGCTCTTCCCCTACGAGACCTTTCCTACGATGCCGAGCTCTTTGCCGACGTTCATCGATTAAAGAGACGGTGTGGTTTTTTTCTTCCCCGGTCTTTCTTCCGATTTTATTTTACTTCTGATAGGAAACCGCCCGGCGGGCCACGCCGACATCGTGATCCCTGTGATCTAACGGCGCGTCGGGATCCTTCGAGTGTCTGTCGTCCCTACCTCCCTTTCCCGAGTTCGCTTTATGGTCGACGACCAGAGCCCAAGCTTCCTCCGTTCCTCGGTTCTTCCTCCCTGCAAGGCGTGATCTAGACTCCCGCGTGTCATTTTTTCCCCTTTTCCGCCGACTTGAGGACCTTCCTCTGTATCACAAAGTCGTTCCTCTCGTGCAGGCCGGGGACTTTGTCTCCTTCCCGAATAAGCCACTGACGTGGCCGGGAGGACTTTCCGACATCTCCGTGCTACAGCTCCGCCCTTTAAGGCGAACTCGTCTGGGCAGGAAGATGCGTTCCAGTCTCCTCACTGGAGCCTGGCACGCATCCGGATTCTCTGAGGCGTTTTCGGCATTTTCCACCGCGACGTACCCCCAATTGCTGGTCTGTGATCTGGTTTAAGGATGGCATACTTCCCCAGTCTCGGTGCTGGAGTCTTTTCCCCTCGTGTATCTTTCCTTTTTTTTCTTTCGTCAAATCCAGCCGTTGTCGTCCAGCAGGTTTCCAGGCCGACACTGTGTTTTCTGGATCGCGTTTTCCTTTTGAGTAAGCCTTTTAATAGCCCCCTTCCCGAACTTTAAGCATACACGGAGTGAAGCTTATAGAATGGACCTTTCTCCCCTCCCTATACCACTTTTCTCTTGCGGGTTTCCTTCCCTTTTCGTACCTCTTTACGATTTTTTTTTTCTCTCAGCTAGCTTAGGAAGAGCGCTGTTTTGGAGAGTGAGTTCGTTCGTCTCGTTGGTTCGCGCCCTTCCGGAATTTCGCATTCCTCTTCCCCCGACCCACTTGTTCTTGAGAGGAGATAGGCTCTTCGGCGCAAATCGGATCCTCGGTGAAGCCCTTCTTGTCGGATCCCCATCTCCCTCTGGTTTTTTTCCATTGTACTAATGGAAAGGCATTTTATCGCTAAATTATTCCGTTTGGTGACGTGTTTTCTTCTTGGATGTCCTTTCCGGACGCCCGGGCTGGGCTCGTTCGGTGTTGTGTGCTTGTTTCTTGGAGTGCTGGTCTCGCGTGTGGGCTGATTGGTTTTTTCTGTTTGGAGTGCCGTTCTGCTTTTTGCGTGGGCTTGTTCTCCTTAGGTGATGGCGTGGGGGCTGGGGTTTGCAGTGGATGATTGTTTAGTCGGGCTTGGCGCTGGCGTGTGGGTTTATGTCATGGTTGTTGTTTGGGAGTTGTTGGGGTTTGTCGTGGATTTTTTTGTTGTTTTTTTCGTTTGTTGGGGGTTTTTTTTTTTGGTGGTTTTTTCCGTTGTTTTTTTTTTTTTTTTTTTTTTGTATGAAGAAGAGATGAGTGCTCAGTTGGCGTTTCCGGCTTTTAGATGACTTTTACTACGGACGAGAGATCGCGAGATGTTGGAACTTTCTCTCCTTCCATTTCGCCGGACCTTTTCGTTCGGAAAACACCCGGGAGTGTGTTACTCCTCCCTTTGGAATTCCCTAATTCGTGAATCTTCCTCCGTTTTTTTTTATTCGTCCCTGGCACTGCGGTCCGATCCACTCCTCTTACACCTTCCCATAATTTTCCTACTGATGAGGAGTTTTCTTGATTCGTTCCATTCCGCTGCACTTCCCCTTTTTTCCCTTTTTTTCTACGGTAGGAATCCGATCCTTTAGATTCCCCAGCACAAAGCGAACAATTCCCCGGATCTCTGACTCGACACCCCCGTAGAAGAAGTGCTCCTGAATAATAGGAAAGGTAAGGTTTTCCCCCTGATGTCAAAAAAGTTTCTTTTAGCTTACCGATCCGACTCCTCTTTTCCTCCGCCGTTGAGAGAAGAGCGAATCGCCTTATCCCCTTTTTCGGGGTCGTGGACGATGTCAGATGTCTTCTTCTTCCTTAAGAGTTGCAACCCCTACCCCACCACTAAGCGACATCCTTTCAGGAAAGAGAGGAGGAACCCGGAGACATCTTGCTACTCCAATTCCAGCGTAGGCTTTTCGACGGATGGACCACGTCCCTCTCCAGGGCCTTGTCCCTGGTAGTGCTTCTCTTTTTTTTAACTTTCTGTTTAGTTTTTCCAGGAGGTAGATCGTCGCAAGGAATTTACGGAGTTTCTCTCAGCCCATTTTGGACACCCCAATTCGAGGATCTGGAACCCCCTGCTATAACAGGACATCTTCCGCGGCTTCCTTCCCGTGTACCTCTGTGATGCTTCCCCCTCTTCCATACGGCGAATAAAAGGAGACGGTATAGGCCCATCCGTATACCCTTCCCCCCCCCCCCATGACCCAAAGAACACATCCTTATTGGTCCGCGTAGACCCTTGTAGCCTCCAAGGCCTCATGCGACCTCAGATCACCTTTAGTGAAACGTCTTCTTCTGAGATTTTCATTCTTCCTCAGATCCCTTCTTTCCCTCTTTTTTGCCGCCCCCTTGGGCCAGCGATGTCATGAGAAATGCAATGACCCCCTTTCTCGGGTCAATGAGCTTATCCCCCCGGCCCTCCTTTTTCCCTACTTGGTGTGTTTCCTTTTGATTTTTTTTGCGAATCCATTTCGTTCCCGAGAGAACAATGACAACGCTTTCTTCGCTCACGCTGCGGCTTCCCTTCTCTGAACTGAGGAAGCTGTACAAGCTTTTTTTCTTCCCTTCACCTCAAAGGTTTCTCGTCCGCCCTGGCCCACGGAAAGGCCACGCGATTGACCCCGCGCACGTCTTACCTTTCCCGATGTCTCCGTTTGTGGCGTTGGTGTCAGCCCAACTAGAAGAATCAAGCGGCTACACAATCTCCCGTGATGCTTCGGTGTTCCTCGGTCGAGACCCCTTCTTCTTAGGCAGCACTTGGTCCCTTTCGCCCGATCTCCCGGTCTCGTCTCTTTCGCTAGATGTCCCCCTGAAAACTCAAAATCCCTTCGTCCTCGTAGCTGCCAACTGCTTCCTAGCATCACAGAATGAGATTCGAACGCGTTTCTTGATTAAAGAGAACCCCTCCATTCAGTTACGTAGGTTTTTTTTCTCCCGGTCTCCTTCATTCAAGTCTCTTTCGATCAGACGACCCTTGGTTTCGGTTCGCCGCAGGCACTTATAGCTCCTTCAACTTGGAAAGGTTTTCTTCCCCTGACTCGTTCTGGTCGTTGTGCATCCCCCGCGCTGCGCCTCCGCGCCACCCCTCCTCTCCCCAGCGTATCGGCGTCTTTCCTGCTATGCTGATTTCTCTCGCTTTTTCACAGACGGCATCACCTTGTTTTCCTACCAAGCGCATTCGGCTTTTCAAAGGGGGGTTTCCCTTTCTCCCACAGCCGTTCCTTTCGGCTTCTGGTACACTCTCGGCGGTCCCCCCCGCACCCCGGATCCCGACAGGGCTTTACCCAAGAGAACCTTCTTTTTTTTTTCACATTTTTTCCGCGGGTCCGTTCCCCCCTAAAATACACCTTCTTTTTCGTCAGTTAGTTTCGTTCGGGTCCTTTTCCTTTTGAAGAACTCTCGGCTTTTCCTCGACGCTTTTCCCGCTGAAAAAATGCGCTTTTAAATAGACTACATGACTGCGCCCTCCCCCCCGCGCAGACACTTTCAAGCTTAGGACCTTTTTTCCCCGCTCCGGTGGAGGTTCCCTTAACAGTTTTTTTTGCCTCGACCCCTGTTAAAATTTGTTGGACCGGCCTTCTCCTCGATTTGTCGGTAGTCCCGCTCCTCCTTCGAGACCCTCGGCGATACCCGGACACTGGTTTGAGTGATCCCCTTTCTTACCGATACGACGAACGGCTGTGGAGACTGTGCGCCTACGGCACTACCCCCTTTTCGTTGTGGCTTTCGCCCTTTGGTGATATGAGGGTTTTTTTTTTTCCGTAAACCGATATCGGGTTCGGCGGGTTTAAGATTGTCTGAGCGCGTCTTCCTCCTTATGATGGTGTTTTTCCTTTGGTCGGCGTCCTCGATGTTTTTCCTTACTATTCTCTTGACCTATGTGCGCGACCGTTTTTCATGGCGGGGACTTCCTTGTGAAGACTGCGTTCATTTCTTTGCCCAGTGTAAGACTTTCGTGACTCATCCCGGTACTTTTTTCTTTTCACATGCTGCGGTTAAGTGCTTGCCTCCCGTAGAGGACGTCACGAGTTACGGTGAAGGGCCTGACACCGCTTTTTTCTTTGATAGGCGGTCCTTTCTTTCTCCCACTGACTGATCGTGGATCTTCCCCTCACGGAAACTTTGTGGTGTTTTGAGTTGGTTGTGCCGTTAGAACGGCCGGCCGAAAGGCAGAGATCCCTCCTTTTTTTTTTTTAAGTTTCCGCGATCCTGTCCGGTGGTCTCTACGCCAGCGCCCCTTTTTCACTTCTTTTCAGCGCCCAACCGGAACCGGGACCGACCTCAGGGCAGGCGTACCTTTCCCCTTTTCCTCCTACGGCTGAACGCCCAGTCGGCACCGTTCCCTCTTCCCCCCCGGACGATTCTCTTTTTTTTTAGTAAGAGTTGCTTTTTGTTGTGCAGAGCTGCCTGTTGACAACAGGCCCCTTTCCCCCCAATCATAAGTTTTCCCTTTTTTCCTTTGAGACCTCCCCTAAGCCCCTTTCAAATCTTTTTTTTCTTTTGGTCTCGTCGGTCTTAATACCAAACCCCCCCTTGATCCCCCTTTTTTCCACTCCCCACGAGAGGAAGTATGAGTAATGAGGTCGCCTGCGTAGTCGTAGAGGTTCTCTTTCTTTCCTATATGCCATCTCAGTGTAGGGGGTTCCCTCCTTTCAGGCACTAGCCCGGTTCCGGCGGAGCAGCTTCCGACCCAACAATCGAGTCGCCCCGGTCACACAACTTTCCCCTTTTTCTCCTTCGCCGGCTACTCCTCTTCCAGGTGATCTCTTCCTTTCCCCAACTCCTCTCTTCTTATCTTTTTTTTTTTTTTCTGTTGCAGGCATGTTGTCGTCCGACGCGCATTGTGGCGCGTCGGTACCCCTCTTGTTACGATCCGCCTCAGCCCCTTGCGTCAAGTTTTCCTCGAACTTTCCCTCTCAGAGGGTTTCCCCTTTTTTTTTCAAACACGACGGCAGGTTTGATCTATTGTCCTTTCCCCTTTTGGGCCCCTCTCTTTTTGCGGGTTCCTCTTCTCCTTTTCTTAAGCCTTTTCTTTTTTTCTCTTCGTCTTTGACGTGATCGCTCGGGCGCTGGCGCGTGGTTCGCAAAGCCTTCTGGGCCGTCGTGCTCTTCGGCGGCCTTTCTCGAGGTGACCCCCCTCCTCCCGCGCTCCCCCCCTCTTGTCTTCTTTTTTTGCGCGCTTGGGGGACCCCAAAACGAAACAGTGCTTTTCCGTGACGACTCTGCTTCTTCCTTTTTTCCTGTTCCCTGCCTTTGGTCTTTCCTCAGAAGCGTTTTCTCCCCACATTCGGTCGTTTTTTTCTTGAAGTCCCCTCTTTACTAACTTCGTCGGCCGATTCCTTTCCACCGGAACGATTTCCTTCTTTTTTCCTTTTAAGATCTCCGGCCGTCGTACTTGCATACTTCCCGGGCCGATTTTTCGTTTTCTTTTTTTTCGCTTAATGAGTTTTTAAGAGAACCTACGCCTATCCCTCCCGAGAACCGGACGAGATAGTGGCCTATCCTTCCCCTGGCAGATTCTCCCCTTCTCCGAGACTCTCGACGCCACCTTGCCTGACCCATCGTCTCTTTCCTTTTTCTTTCTTGCCTCGACCAGACGCACGACGGGCCACGCCTCCTTGGCGCGAGCCGACGGCGCTCGGTTTTGGAATCATAGCGTCTTTTTTCTGTTTCTAGGATCATACTTGCCGCTTTCGAGGTGCGGTACCCCAACAGTAGCTTCCCCTCTTCCTACTTTTTCAGGCGTGCGACTCACTCTTTTTTCCTCCTTCCCAGGTTTCCGACGCCGACTTTTGAGACCGTGGTCGGGTCCACACGTCCGCGACTCTCGTCCGGGACTTCGCGCATGCCCGTTTTCCTCCACGGGCATGGAAGTTTCTCTTCTTCACTCAGCTTTTCTTTTTTCCAAAACCTTCCTGTCCGCCCGTTTTCTGCCCGATGCGGAACGTCGCCGACGGATACTTCCCCTCTCCACCCTTTTCTACGCGCTTTGAAGATTTTTCTGCCGTTGAAGTCAACTCGACCGCGCGACGCCGGACCCCTGCTGGTTCGTGTTTCCGGAGACCGGATGCGTCCTGAACCTTTCGTGAGCTTCCTTTCGAGCACGCTGTTTTTGTTACAAGGCCTTTAGTCGAAGTTTTCCGGTCAGAGCTTTTTTCCCCGAGGAACGAGCTTTTTTTTCCCTTGGTTGATTTTTTTCGAGCTTCTATACTAGAAGCGACGTCCTTAGCGACCTTAACGCCGTTTTCCCTCTGTGGAAGAACCTTCTTTGAAGTTCCCTCCCTTCGTTTATTTTTCGTGAGGGGTCCCCCCGGAGGCTCGAGAAGCGCGGTGATGTGAGTTTTCGGAGCGTTCGGCGCATGGTCTCTCTTGCCGAAATTCTTATGTTCCGCTTTGATTTTTTGGGTTTTTGGTTTTTTACGCTGTCATGGAGAGGAGACGCCAATGCGGCTCCTCTACACCGTCCAGGCTCCAGCCCCGCCAAAATTTTTTTTTTGGATTTTTTCTTTTTCTCCGAGGGCCGGCTCGGTCGGAGACTCGTGAACCCCTGCAACGTAAGTTCTGTGGAAATTCCGGTTTTCTCCATTATCTTCTCTTTTTGTGCTTTTTTTCTTGGGTAGATGTTCGCGTTGCCTCAGTGAAGAAGTGCTCCTTTTTTGCTGGGATCTCACGAACTGTTCTTCCCCGCTTAGCGAAACCCCCCAGGTGACTGGAAGAGATGGGATATAGACCCCGCTTTACCCTCATTTTCTTTTTAAACCGTCGGCGGATAGAAGCGTGTAATCGGACCGTCCCCCTTTTCGTACGAATCCCCTTCTTTTTCTTTTCCCTTTTAATCATCTTTTTTTCGAGCGTTTCCTCAGCTGTAAGATGCACATAGAGTATTCCCACGTTGCAAATTTCAGTTGGCAATCCCTAGGGTTTGTTCGGGCTCCGTCAGTCCAGCGATTACCAAAGAGCCTCTCTGTCTAATTTCCTTGTTCAGATACCCCCCTTTTAATTCACCTCGGCGTCTATAGAGAGTTGCAACTCTGCCTCGACCATGCCAAGACTCCCCTCCACCCAACGTCTTTGATCCCCCTTTCACCTCAAGATGTACACCCGCCGTACCGTGAGTGCACGGAGGGTCCAAAGATAGGACATCCGTCCGAGTCTTTTTCTTCTGGCTCGCGCATCGCTAGCGCATGTTGTAGGGGCCTCTTGCGGGACGATTTCTCTTCTCCCTCTGCGGATGTTGACCTCACCGACTTCACACCAATAAGAGCCATACCGCTGAAAGACCGCCTGCTCTAGCGCTGCCGAGCCCCTACCCCCTCTCCTCACCTGGCGTCGCGCATTTACCCCGCATTCTTACGGGCTTTGTCGACTTCGGCTCCTTCCATTCGTTCCCCCCCTTCCCCAGGATGCGCCCGTTAGCACGGCTTCGGCTCTGATGCCAAGTTACGTCTCGTTTAGAGGTCTTTTCCCCTCAATTTTTCGTCTCCATAGGGGACACCCCCGGCTCTGAGAACCCCCCCCGTGCTCTGCTTCCCGCCCGAAGTTTTAACACTACACCGTTGCTGAATAGAGCCGAGACCTTCTTTTTCCCCCCCCCCCCCTTTTCACAGACCTTTTTTTTTACCTTCAGCCCCTCAAGCCTTTCGAAATGGTTTGGAAGATTATTTCACTGCCGAAACCTCTCCATCCCGGCCCCTTCGATCCCTTTTCGTTCCCCCCTTGCGCGGCGCCTCCGAATAGTCCAAGGCAAGCCTCTTTCTCTTCACTGCGAGTCTGTCTTTCTGCCGAGTGGTCATTCCCCATCGGATCCTAAAGTCCCCCTTAAATGCCCGGTGGCTCCGGGCATGCGCTAATCCCTTAGGAACGAGTTTTCCCTTTGGATACCGTTCCTTCAGCTTCTCCAATTTTTTTCCCACTTCCGACTTCAAAGGTATGAGCTCAAGCTTCAGTCCCATACTTCGAGACCGGTCCGGTGGATTCCTCCTGAACCAGATTCATTCATTTGCCCCGGTGCCCCTTCGCTCCGGGGAACGCCCGTCACCCTGCTATGAAGTGACCAGACACTGCAGTAGAGAAGCTAAGATTTCCTTGGTGAGGGATTTTGTGTCGTTTTCTGGGATCAGCCTTCCAGCGGAGCCCACCCCGATCAACGATCCTGAGGCCCGGTGGACGCAGAGGTTTCCGTTGCTCTTCGCTAGTGGCTATTAGCTGACAACGCCTATTCCGAGTGCTTCGAGTCCCTTTTCCCCCTAGCCCTGTCCTTTCTTTTTTTCCAAGTCGGACTTTAGTAAGAACGCTAACAGAGTAGGCGGTCCCTCTCCGTTTTCCTTTCCCGAGACCTTTTTCTTTTTTTCGTGTAATTTTGAGCTTTTTTTTTGAATGGTCTAGCGAGGACTTCCAGCTGCAGATGCGTCGCGTTTTTTTGAAGGTGTGCTTCAGATGGGCGGGGCTTCCTTTTGGACCCCCCTTTTGAAGTTTTTCTTTTTTTTCAAGGACAACTCATTTTGGCTTGTGCAAGCCCAGCTCGCGCCTTGATTAACACGCTTTCCCCCCCCCTCGTTTCGGTTAAGTCTTTGATTTCTTGATGTCGTTTGCGAAGATCACCGTCTCTCACACGGCCTTTGCGACCCCCCCCCCTGCGCACCCCCCATTCGGTCCCCTTCTGTCTACGTGCTTCCTTTTTCCTCGGATCCCCAGGATTGCGGTGGAGTTAGAGAAACGGCCACCCCGAAGGACGTCCCTCCTGGGAGTGACCAATCTTGCCTTCAAGATTTTGGTTTTCACTTTTTTTTCCCTCGGCTCCCTCCCGTCCCCTTTAGCGGTCATGAGATGCACCGCAAGAATTTTTTTTGTGATCGCCGATCTCCTGAGTTTTTTCAATCCAATCACATCCATGCCTGCACAAGCCCGAGCTCATAAAACCGAACGGCTCCTTAAGGAATGCGAGCCCGCCTCCCCCCTTTGGAGGTTTTCCCCGACGAATCCTCCTTCACAGCCGGAGCATTCCTCAAAGGCCCTTTTGCTACCTAGTGGTTTAGGTGAAGTGATATGAGTCCAACAAAGATGGGTTTCTTTTTTTCCTTCTCAATCGGGCCGACACAGGGGCATCTTTTTTGGAACATAATTGCTACCGGCCTCCGCAACGGCTTGTTGAAAGGCTCTTCTCCCTCACCGACATACCTTTTCTCGTGGGGCGTTTTTTAAGCATGAGTTTTTACACGTCACGGGCATCTTGTTGACAGACCCCGGAATAGGATTTGAGGGATGAGCGATCCTCCTCCTTATGTGATTTCCCCGAGTTGGAACCTTCTCCTGCTGAACAACGAATACGTAATTCGTTACTAGGCGCGGCTTCTGGGGCGCAGCCCCTCGGAGGGGTCCGGAGGGCCTTTCCCTCTGTTCCCCAGAGTTTTCTGGTCCGCATTCTTTCACGTCCTTGCTGATTTTCTGAATTGCGCGCCGAAAGTACCTTTTTCGTCCCCCTTTTTTTGACGGTTTTTTTCCGGCGGTTTTCCAAAAACTTCTGACGCGCGATAGGCTTTTGCGGTTGGAGAGGATTTACTTCCTCCCTCCTTACCTACTACCTTTCTCTCTATGGACGTCTTTTTTTTTGAGCGCGCAAGTTACCTTGAAACCGCCGATCCTGCAGTTTTCTCTCGTAAACGGGATACTTTCCCCTCCGCGTAACCCCCCTTTCCCCGGCCACTCTTTCAAAAGTCTCAACATTTTCCCCTTTTTGGAGTCACTCCCAAGGCAGGCGTACAAGTTCCGTCAGCCCTTTCCACTCCTAGGCACAGCGCGCTTCCCCCCCCCCTCCCGGATTTTCTCTACGGCCGACCTTTTTTTTTCAAGTTTTCCCTCTTGCCCAACGGGCCAACTCTCAACTACGGATGAGACCTTCTTTTTCCTTTAATAAACCTTCCCAAACTTTCCTCGGGGCGCGGCGGTCCCTTTTTACCCAACACCAACCTCTGAGACACACATTTTTTTTTTTTTTTTTTTTTTTTTTTGTGTTTCTTTGGTTTTCTTCTTTGTGCTTTTCTTTCTTTTTTTCTTCTCTGCGTGTGGCTTTGTTTTGACCTGGCCTCCACCGTACCCCTTCTTTTTTTTCTCTTCCGTCCTCGCCCCTCCGCTTCCCTCTTCCACCCCCCTCTCTTTCCTTTTCCTTCATGCCTTCGAGAACGTCAGCGGAGGCTTTCCCCCCCCTTACTTTCTTCTTTTCCTTATGTCCCGATATGAAACTCCGGGGAGCGAATTTTCGGCTTCCCCTCTCTCAAACCCACCTCCCCGCAGTCCCTTTCCCCCCTAGAGTGTTTTCTTTTTCCTCCCGGTGTTTTCTACCTCGCTTCGGTGATAGGCTTCTCCCCCCCCCCCCTCCACCAGGAGACTTCTCTCTAAGCGTGATTTTTCTTTCTATTTTGAAGGTCGAGTCCTTTTTGCCCCCTCTCTGTCTACCTCTTTCCCTCTTTCCTACTGGTTCCAAGTGAATATAATGAAACCTCACTTCCACCGGCAGATTTTTCGGTCGGACCTCCCCTTTCCCCCCTCGATTTATACCAAGGTCTTTGCAGGTCCCTCTTTTCCCCTTACTTCAAGTAGAAGATCGAAGACTAGCGCGGCCTTTTTTAAGAACGTTTTCTTTTGGCCGAATTTCCTTTTTCTGACACCGTGATGTTCTCTTTCTTCTGTCATTTCCAGCCCCTCTGTAGAATAAGAATAGAATCCCTCTTGAAACAGAATTGTTTTTTTCTTCCGGGTTCCACCATTCCCATTTACTGAAGAAGCTCTTTCCCGTTCTGAAGGATTTTACGAATTTCCCGGACGCCTTCCCCCTCTTCTTCCCCGCTCCCTCTTATTTGAAGATGGAATTCTCTTTTGACCGACCCTTCGTTTTTTACTTTGACACCAGGAATTCCCCCCTTTTTGATGTTGATAGTTTTTTCCACCGGATTTGTGATGCTTCCTTTCAGCTGGATTAGGAAGAAGATTTCTTCCCCCTTTCTAGTTTAAGAGATCCGCGAAGAAAGTTCCTCCTTTCCTATCGTGGCTTTCTGACTTCCCGATTTTTTCCCCTCGGGTCAATCCGCCACAGGAAGGCATAACATAGTGGATCTCGCTATCCTTCCCTCCTTTCCCGGTCTGACACCCTCCGATTTCCCCTTTTCCTTTTAGAGATGATCGACCGCGGCGGCCTATCCTCGACTTTAGTGTCGATTCCTCAGGCCCTACCCCGTTTCAGAGTTGGTCTAAGAAATATTAATCTTATCTTTTTTTCCAGACGTCAGAGTGATCCAGGATTTTTCCTCTTTCCCTGTGTCCTAAGGATTAGTCTTCGCTTCTTAGCAAAGTGGCCTTCACGTGATACACAAGTATCCCTCCCCAATTTACCCCCTTTCCCTCATACAATGGAATTTTTCCCATCCCTCCTTTTATAAATCTCTGTGAGTCCCCACTTTTCAACAGGTACTCAGTCTCCCCCTTAGTAGGTTGCGGGTATTTCTTGATCTTTTCCTATGAGGATCTTGGCAGAGTGACTTTCCAGTGTCGTCTTCCCCTTTCTTCTTCACCCTAAGCTTCCCCCCCCCCTTTGTTCTTTTCTTTTTTTTCGTTTTCTACTTCAAGTCGCGTGAGGGCGCGCCTCGTTTAGAGATAGACCGCAAATGGTTGCATGTCCCTTTTTGTCACTCCGGTCTTCCAGTCTCCTCGTCTCGCAACTTTTGTTGGACCTTTGATGGTTCTTTTGTGAGAGAGTAGACCCTACTTTACCCATCTAAGCTGAGACCCACCTCCCTTCAGACTTAAGTTCTTCACATTCATCGTTTTTTTTTCTTCTTCCCCCCCCCCGAGGTGAGGTGCCCATCCGAGGAGCGCGGCTCTTTTCTCTTTTGAGTGGTCCGTTTCTCCTTTTCCGATCTCCTTCCTCCTGAAGAGTATGGCTTTTTCTTGTCGTACGGTTTGCGCGATTTCTTCGGGCCGCCTCCCCCCCTTGAACCTAGTCCCCCCCCCTAAACCACGGAACAACCTGGTTCTGTATGTTATTCCCGAGCTTAGGTTTTTTGGAGACTTTTCCCCTCTGTAGAGAGAGATCGTTTGACCTAAGCTTTAAGGGAGTTTTGCCCTTTTTAGGTGAAAGGGCATCTGAGCTTAGTGTTTTTTCGTTCTTTTCTCTTGAGGTCATCCAGCCTACGTGCTCCTTTTTCTTCCCCCTATTGATGGTCCGTGTTGGATTCCCTGAACCGTCTTCTCGATCGCCCGGGTTCTTTCCGAATCTCTAAAGAACGAAAGCGACTTTCCCTCCTGAAAGTCTGTTGCAGTTCCCTCCTGTTGATCGGACTCCCTCTATGTTCCCCCTCCCTTGTTTGAGTTTCTATCCCCCAACTTTTCGCCAGATTCCAACTAGCGCGTACACCCGGACAATCTCTATTACTCTTCACCTTTAAGGGTCTCTTCAAGCTCTTCCTTCCTTCCGCCTGGCTTCTAAGAATTGTTCTAATCAATCCACACTCGGACTTTTTTTAGCGTTCTGTCGCAAGGTCTTTTCCGCGAACCTCTCCCCTTTTCACCCCTCAAAAGAGTGTACTCTTTCATCGGAAGTCCGGCCTGTCACCCCCAAAGAGTCCTTCCGTATTTTTCCCCGGAGTAAGTCTTCCTTTCCCGGGTCGAAGATGTTCTCCGATCGCTCAGAATTTATCCTAAAACTTTTTTTTTTCTAAGAGGACGATTTTCTCAGTCCTATTTCCTTTGCATTCCGCGGAGAGAAACCCTTTACCACGAACTATATACGCGGAACCCCTCCTAGGAATCGGTCCGCTAAATTTCCCCCCCACGAAGAGTAGAAGACGACACCACAAGAACCAGGGACGGGTCCTTCTTTTGCTTTTCCCAGACCCCCTCTCCCCACTCCGTTCTGATTTTCCGAGGTTCCGCCCGGCAGCTTCTCGTCTTAATCCCTTCTTAGATCTGCTAGATAGCCCCGACCAACGAGGTGGCCCTAGCCGGGCCCTAAACCACGGCATGACCGGAACCGTCGCGGCTTCCCCTTTCGCCAAACCCCTTAGGCTCGCCCCCCCGCGGGCGCCCGCCTTAAGGGCTTGAAAGACCTCCGTACCTCCCACAATCATTTTTTTCCCTTTCTATCGTGTGTTTGTAGAGAGGATCCTCCCCCTTGTCATGCAGCCCAGCGCTTTCTCTTATCTCCCTTTAGAAGTCCGCTCGGCATGCAAGCAGACTATTTTGAACTGAGTCTGTTGACGTTGACCCCTTTTCCCAGTGCGAACCTTCCTCCGGACGTCTTTCCGTTTTTTCCCGGTTCTTCCCTCAGTTGAAAGTGTTATCCCTTTGATTAAAAGGTCATAAGCTTTGCTAAAACGTTTCCTAAAGCCCTTCCCGATTTCAGGAGCCCATTAAATTTATTTACTCTTTTTTCTTAGTCGTAGACATTCACCCAGAGAAGTTGGCAGTTTTTCCTGTCTCTCAAGTTGAGTGTTTTGTCGATTCCTTCCAGACTCTATAAGCTGATCTTCTTTATGAGTTGACTTTTGACTCGCAGGATACAAGCGGAGCGACCCTCCCCCTCAAGATGTGCCTTTGGGGTATATGTTGATCTTCTTTGTCCTCTCATGTTGATAGATAGATAGACCCCCCTATCTCTTTCCTAGGTTCCTTAAATGTCTCCTCATGGTTTTTCGGGCATACCCCGGCTCCTTTTCCTCTCACGCAGTCGCCTTCCGACGACTGTTATTGTTAAAGAGAACCCAATTTGTCTTAGAAGAATCTTGCAATCTCTCACCTTCCAGCTTGCGCGCACAAGGTGCTATGCTCTCTTTTTTTTTAGAAAGTATTCGCCCGACCTTATCCTTTCTTTTCCTTATTTTTTGTTTTCTCCTCGTTGAGTCTCACACTAGACTCTCTTATTGCTGAGCTTGCTGATTTCCTTTCCTCCTTACTTCCCCGAATATTCACATAACCACGGATTTGCTAACCGCTCCCATTAGGCTCCTCTGTCTAAAAAGTCCTCCTCCTCTCTTTCGTCGATTTTTCGTGTTTTTTTTTTTCCTCTTTTTTTTTGAAACCCTCTCCTTTTGAACGGTTTCCCGAGGGTTTGACAATTCTACCTTCTTGAGTTTACACCCTCTTATAAGGGTCGTGCTTCAGTTATCCCCCTTTGTGAATGAGATTCACTTTTTATTCATCTGGATTTCTTTCGGACGGAAGATAAAAGATTCGTGGTTTCACAGGCTCCACATGCGAGCCCTCCACTCCATGCTCGTTCCCCCCTTTCTTTTCCCCTCCGTTTTCTTGGCGTTGATCACCGGCACAGCGTAGGAGTCGCTTCCTCTACACCTTGATTTGTCGGTGACCTCTACTCGAGTTTTGCCCTTTCTTCTTTTTGCTTCGACTTTAGAGGACGGTTCCCGGCGATCTTTTTTTCTCTCTATTTCCCGCTATCAAAGCTAAAGGATGGTCCGTGAACCCGCAATAATCCTTTTTTCTCCTCCACTTGGTTTGGGTTGACCGCGACCACGGCCCCTTTTTTTGGCCCCGGCATCAGCTTTGAGGAATGTGCGCTTTTTTTCTCCTGATGCCTTTTGTTACGTTCTTTCCCCCACTCGGTAATTTCCATATTTTGCGCAAGGGACGCGAAAGGACTTCGGGAGGGGAAACGGCTTTTAAAGCTTGTTAACGTGTCTCTCGGAACTTTGCACTACCCTTCCTTTTTTTATCCCCTCCTACGAGACGTAAAGAGGTTTTTTTCTTGAGAGCCCCCTTGCTTTCCAAAAGTTTTCTTCCCAGATACGGTTCCTGGGCGAAGCAAGTTGTTGTTTTTTCCTCTTCGATCCTTCCCGCCCCCCCCCCCCCCTTTGCCTAGCAGAGGAGTAAGTGTATCTACGTTTCACTCCTATTTCAGAAAAGGTGGATTCCCTTCATTTAGGAGAATCTCCCGTCATCTCTGTGACTCTTTCCCCCTTGACCCTTTCCTCTTTCCCTTTAACGTGCCTTGACGAAGTAGGCCCCCTTTCAGTCAAACCTGAGTGAGCAGGTGCCCAGGACTGTTTTTTCCTAGTAACCGTTGATTTCCCGGTTCAGCGATTGCCTCTTCCCAGGGCCCCCCCCCACAATCCTTCTCTAGCCCAGTACAAGATGATTGCAGACGTCACCCTCCTTACCTTACTTTTAGATCGTGGTGGTAAGTTGCTTCCCCCAACCCCCCGTGACCCTCGGATTCTTTCCTTTTCGACCCTTCAACCGTTCGTTTTATCTGTCGAACTTAGTCCCCGACGGGTCTTTCGGATTATTTGTTCTTTTCCTTCCTCTTTTTCCTCCCACCCTCCCCTCTCCGTCTGAGTCCCCCCCCTCCCTTTTTCTGAGGGGATACGCTGTTTCTTCTTTTTTTCGTCGACCACCTTATCGAATTTGGGATTTCTCTTGTTTTTTTTGTTGTTGGGGGGGGGGGGGGGGGGGTTGTGTTGTTGGGGGGTGGGTGGGGGGGGGTTTTTTTTGTTTTTTTGTTGTGTGGGGGGGTTTTGTGTGGGGGGGGGGGATCTTTTTTTCCTTCCCTGGAGGTCGTTGTACTCGCATTTTTTTTGACCACAATCTCCTATCCTTTTCTCATTCTTCCCCAAACTAACCGCGAACTGCTCTCGAGTGATTTTCGGGTCGTACCCGGTTCTTTGAACCCATTAAAGATCTTGATGATCTTTCACTCCTTGACCCCCCTTCCCTTGTTTGGCGTTAACTGTCCCTCCAAGGCCCCTCCTCCCCCATACGTCTTCCTAATTCTTTTCATCCCTCTGCGGCCCGAATGGGAGTCGTGGTTTCTCCTCCTGTTTGATTGTTCTGAGGCTTCCCTCCTCGCCCATCTCTCTCCTTTGACCCCCAACGCTTGGCTTTCCTCTTCCTCGCCCTTTGAAAACACCCTCTTTGCCGTTCTTCCTTCAGTCTTTTTTTTCCCTACAATGTATCCCCTCTAAGCGTCCTCCGAAACCTTCATCGACTTCGAAGCTGGAATTTCCCCCCTATTCCTTGGTAAGAGAAACCGACCCCAACGGAGAAGATGCTTTTTAGTTTTCATATAACCTTCTCTCCGAATTCCCCCTCTTATTGTGACGTTCTTACGGCCCCCTGATCTTTTCTTGCAAGGGCGGCCCGCTTTCGGAACATTTCCGCGAAGACCGAGGACCCCGAGTCTGATTATTGCCCTGCTTCTAGAATGATCAAAGATGACTTTCACCCCTGCACTTGGGTGTCCTCTTTCTTTGTTATTGTGACCCCCAGCAAGCAAAAGAGGCCCTCTCCCACCCCCCCCCCCCCCCCCCCTCCTCCCCCCCCCCCCCCCCCCACCCCCCCACCCCCCCCCCCCCCCCCCCCCCCTCCCCTTCCCCCCCCCCCCCCCCCCCCCCCCCCCCCCCCCCCCCCCCCCCCCCCCCCCCCCCCCCCCCCCCCCCCCCCCCCCTCTTCCCTCTCCCCTCCTCCCCTCCCCCCCCCCCCCCCCCCCCCCCCCCCCCCCCCCCCCCCCCCCCCCCCCCCCCCCCACCCCCCCCCCCCCCCCCCCCCCCCCCCAACCCCCCCCCCCCCCCCCCCCCCCCCCCCCCCCCCCCCCCCCCCCCCCCCCCCCCCCCCCCCACCCCCCAACCCCCACCCCCCCCCCCCCCCCCCCCCCCCCCCCCCCCCCCCCCCCCCCCCCCCCCCCCCCCCCCCCCCTCCCCCCCCCCCCCCCCCCCCCCCCCCCCCCCCCCCCCCCCCCCCCCCCCCCCAACCCCCTCCCCCCCCCCCCCCCCCCCCCCCCCCACCCCCCCCCCGATCTACGTTTCCGTACCCTTTATTTCTTCTTGTTTAACTTAGACGAAGAGTACCACGTCGGCCCTGGAACTTTTTCCTGGTTCTCCCGATGTGTACCCTTCGTTTCATTTTTTGTTTTCCTTAGCTCAGAATTTCCAGGCGTGTAATGTTCCCTTTTTCTCCCGCCCGAATGGATTCTTCTATGATTTTCTTGAATCATTTTTCCTTTTTTAGATGGACTTCGCTCCGCCTATCAATACCCCCCCCTTCCCCCCCCTGGGCAGGCTCGGATGACCTAAGATGGGCCTCCCTCTCGTGAGTCAATCTCCGTAGCAGAGAAGACTTTCTTAGGGATTTTGCGGGCCCCTGAAGGATCCTTTTCCTGGCCTTATAGGAAGCGAGTGAAGAGTGTTTCTCTGATTGTCGGAACCCTCTCTCTCCACTTTTAACCTTTGTGTTTTTCCTTTCTTGAACTATACCCCGTTGGGAGACGAAGAAGTGTTCACCTTTTATGAATAGAACCACGGGAAGTCCCCCCTGAGAACTGTTAAGTCCTTCTAGCCTCCCCCCCCAGTTCCTCGGTGGTAAGTGGCGAGAGAGTCAATCTACTC
>Ga0179593_1597659_pt1 | contig 24265 bp, 27 predicted proteins | sample CZODoug2_1_08_16_FD_185931 | JGI IMG/M metagenome (GOLD analysis project Ga0179593, IMG submission 185931) | Vadose zone soil fungal communities from Angelo Coast Range Reserve, California, USA - CZODoug2_1_08_16fungal (PacBio error correction) | ecosystem: Environmental > Terrestrial > Soil >... | reverse complement strand
CTTATCTGTCTTATGTTCTCTTTGTCAAGGGACCTCGATGAAGGATTTCCCCCTTTGTGAGGAGTTCTCCGCCGAGCCTTTTTTTTTTCCTCCCAAGAGGCTCAGGTCCGACTTCCTTTTTCTCTACTTCAAGATAGAGGGGCGTTCTGAACCTTTTTCTTTTTTTTTTCCGGGCAAGGAGGCGGTTCTACACGCTCCATTTTCTTTTTTCTTCCCTGCCTATCGCGAGCTGCAGATGAACTCGTCCTTTTCCCTCTTTTTCCCCGAATGGAAAGAAGAGCTTTTCCTCTTCCCTTCCCTCGTATGAGCCTCTCCCCTTCTTCAATGGGGCACTCGCCGTCTACCCTTCCCTTCGACTGAACCCTCCCTGACCTCCGGACCCTCTCTTTCGATCGATGTACACTTTCTCTTCCCGCCGAAATTGACAAGACTTTCCCTTTGTTGTTGAGAGAGGTGAGGGGGATTTCCCCCCCCTTCAATTGTCGGAAGCCATTAACTCTGTGATTTCTCCCTTTTTCCACAGAGTGCGACGTACAAATTTTTTTTTCAGGGTTCAGACAAATACATCTTTTCCTTTCTTTCCGTCTTGAGCAACCAGCAAGTGGCCCCTTTCCCCCTCTTTTCGCTCGAATGGGGTTCGCTCCTCTTGCCCGCCCTTCTTTTTCCCTCCAGGGAACCGCCACCTTTTTCCGGCCTCAGATCTTTCTGACAAGGGGACGGTCCTCTTCCCTTCTCCTACCGATCCCAACGAGTTGGGGTCCTGCTTATTTTCCTTTTTTTTTGTCAATTCCAGAGAAAGACCCTTTTTCTGGACCTTCCGGTCTAAAGGGGAGCCTCCCTCCCTCACAGGCAGAGTTGCGCCTGGATCACTTTTTTTTTTTTCTCAGGGCTAGTATACTCCCCCTGCACAAGGCTGGCGTTCAAGGTAAGAGAAGGACGGCACTTTCAGTCCTTCTTTTTTTTTCCAATGTCGTCGAGGTGGAAAGTCTTAGGCCCCAAATGTTTTTTTCTTCTTAAAAAGGGGATGTGACTTAGACGTTTCTTCCTAAGATCCCATCCTTTTTTTTCCCCTTTTGTAAGGGATACCTCTTATTTCGGGGGATCACCCCCTGATTTGATACTAACAACCCTCTGGAGAATGACCCCTCTCTTTTTTGCTGAAATGACCAGTCCCACGGTTTCACTTTTTACGGAAGTGATCCACTTCCGATCGAAATAACCTTCCAAGGAGCGATGTTCCTTTTTTCTTTCTTGCAGAATCACACACCTCCCTCCTCTTTTCTTAAGAATGGGATCAATCCCAATTTTTTCCAAACGAGTCTACCCCCCTAAACAGTGAACTTCCCCATTCAATGAATAGAAGAGCAATCGCGATTTCTCTTATATGATGCCCCCCCTCCCCTCTTCCTTCGTATAACACCGTTACCTTACCGAGAGCGTTTTCTCTTCCGCCCAGAGATAGTTTTTTCTGGAAGATAGACAAATTTTCCCCTCCACTATTAAATGACTTTTTCCCCCCCGAGAACCGATCTACTCTCTTATAGCCACTAGGCGACCCTCTCCCCCCCGCGGGTTTTCTTCTGAAACTGTAAGGTGAATTCTTTCCCTTCGCAACAGGGGGCGCCTTTCCCTCCGTCGTCTATGACGCGCACACCTCTGGACCATTTCGTTCTCGTCTGGAGGATAACGGCTTTCCCCTCCCATACTTACACATTCCCATTTTTTCGAGAATTCCTCCTCCCCCTCCGGGAGGAATATGGGTTTGAGTCTTTCCCTTCCGTTCGGCCTGCCCGTTCCCCCAAACTCGGGCGGCTCGACCTCTTTCCGGAGTGATCACCCCTCTCTCACTTCTCCCGTCTAATTCTCATATATCTTTTGTTGTTTTTGAACTCCTCTTCGACGGTCGATTTTTCCCTCACTCGGTTGTATTCCCTCAGCGTACGTCTTATAGGCCCTTTTTTTTGTCGGAAGGCCGAACGTTCTTCTTCATCCTCGAACCCTCTCTTCGGTGGCGGGCGGTTTCTTTCCTTCGACCGCCGCTTTTATCTTCCGTGATGTCCCGGATTCTACGCCAGACCTTTTTCCTTTTTTACGCCCCCTCTTTTTCCGTAAGACGCCTCCCCTTTGGGAGGCCCCCTTGGGCGACTTTTTCAGATTTCATGGTGGAATTCACCGCCGCCCCTTCTAGACAGATGTAGCCTTCGTGGTGAGCTCTTTCTTTTCGCAGAGACTTTTGACTCGTCGGAGAGAGGTGGAGAAGTTGGTTTCCTTCAAGGGAAGACGTTTTTTTCCCTTTTGAGGAGCCATTGCTTCAGAGCGTCCTCCTCGAAGAGGGCCATCGGTGTCTTCGGTAAAGGGGCGAGGACTTCCCAAAGGAGGGGTTTTCCCCCTTTTCTCAGTCTCGCACTTTTGTATCGCCGACGCTTGATCTCCTTCTCCCTTTTGCATGTCCTGTGATTACTTCCTTTTTTATTCTCTTGCTCATCTTTTTTTTCCCCCCCCAGGCTGAAGAACCTCTTTTCTTTTAAGTCGCGGTTGCTCGCCTTAGGGAACAAGCGTCCGTTCCTTTTCTTGGCATGAGGATTTCCCCTTTCGTAAGACGACGTTTTCTCTTCCCCTTGCCCGTCACTTCCTTTGGACTCCCCCTCATGCAGTCTTTTTTTCCCCGAGGCAAAGCCTCATTTTTTTTTTTTCTTCCCACTCGGTGTGGGTATAACCTCCTCAGGGCTCCCCCCCCCCTGGGCCGAAATGGCTGGGATTCCGGTACAAGGCGAAGGTCCCTTCCCCTCGCCTAGAAAGTTTTTCTTCCGAGGAGAAGAATGCCTTTCTTTTTCCCCCCCTTGACAGAAACGCAGGATTTTCCTTTCATTAGCTTCCATTGAACCTCTTTTCCTTTCCTGTCTTTAACTTCAATTGAATCCCGGATACTGCTCCCCCCTTTGAAAAGGAAATTAAGTTATAGCACCCTTTTCCTCTGCATCCCTTCTCATAGGAAGATTGTGGAAGTCCCCCCCCCCCTTTTGAATGTCTGTAGCTTTTTTTTTTCCCCCCCGCGTCAAGGGCAGACCTTCTTTTTTTTTTCCCCCCCCGTTTGGATCGGTTTCGATCTTCCCCGTCCTATCTTGGCTGGTGGCGCGCGTAATGTTCTCTTTTTCTCGTCGAAGGTTAGCGCTTCTCCCTTGATTCAGCATGCCGGTGGCCGTTTTTTTTCTCGAACACAATTTCGCGTCTTTTCCCTCTTCCTCCTTGTCCCTTGCTGTTTGAGCACCCCAGGCACATCTTCTCGTTTGTAGGAATAATGCCAGATAAGTTTTCCGCCACCTTTTTCAATTCCTTCCTGGTCCCGGGCTTGAAGGCGTTCGCCTCTTTTTTTTGAATTGCAAGGACCCTTTTTTTCTCTCTGCGGGGAGGTGAACTGTCACTTTTTTTCGTGAAGACGTCCCCTTTTCCTCTTTCTCTCTGAGCGTTGAGAGGTCTTTTTTGGGGTTTTTTTTTCCCTTTTTCTGGTGATTTTCTCCCTGAGACCCCTTTTCTTTGGGATCAGGACGAGGGCCTTTTTTCCTTTCGTGCAAATAGTGAAAGATGTCTACTAGGTTCCTCCTTCCTTTCCTTTCCTTAGGAAGTCGAAAACGATGTCTTTTTCTTTCCCCTCCATACTTGAAGAAAACGCCCGCCCCCTTCCTTTTTCCTTCCCTGCCCACTTCTCCGTGAACTTTTTTGATGGGAGCCGACTTCGATCCTTCTTGTGGTAGTGACGACCCTCCCTTTTCCTTCCGTCGTCTCCTTCGCAAACACTCTGTTCAAGGCTTTGTTACCCTTTTTTTTTTGGAGATCGATCTTATCGAACAATAAAGAGCCTTTTTTTTCCCTCCTCATCCGTTGTTGTTTTTTTCTTTTCTTCCGTATCTGCTATGGATGGTCGAGAAGATCCCTCTTCCGTTATTTCCTAAGCCTGAGGTTAGAGATCAGGTACACTTTTGACTGCTTATACGTCCTTTCTGTCGTAAATCGCAAGCGGCGAAGGCTCTCTCTTTTTTTTCTTTTTTTTTCTACTCACGATCGAGGGCCAGCCTTCTTCTGGCCTCGACCTTGCTTTTTGTTTTTCGGCACTTAGGCCTTCATAGTGGCGACGGGCTCCTCTTTTCTCTCTGTCCTTCATCAGGCGTTTGCTTTCACGATGGCACGAATCTTTCCTTTTTCTTCGCGCCCGAAGGCAAGCCGCTGGGTTTTTTCCCCGCCGTAGACCAGGACGGCTCTCACCCTCACAAGACCATCGGCAAAGATCTCTCTATATCTGAACCCTCCTCCCTCCGAATGACAAGTTAAAAGTTTTTTTTTTCTTGCGCGAGGTGAAGGGGGACTTCACATTCCCCTCGTCGGAGCCTCAGCCCGGGCCGCTCTCTTTTCTCCCAATAGTTTCCGCAAGGACCCTCGAATGCTCCTTTTATGGCAGGATTCAGACCTTCTGAGCGACGGCGTCTTTTCCCTCAATTGGAAACGTCCGTCAACTTCGAGTCTCCCTCCTTTGGTTGCTCGGCACCGACATGACACAACTTCAGGTCTGCTTTTCCCCCATGAGACTCGAGAGGCTTTCGATCATAGGCGCCACTCTTTTTCCTACGTGGCAGGAGCTCTCCTTTTCCCCCCCCCTATTTTTTGTCCGAAGCTGAGGTCCTTTTGCATTGGATTCCCCCAGCGACAGAAATTTTCTTGGGGACTTCCTTTTGAAAGTGTCCGCGAAGTTTACTTTCTATCGATACAGGAATTTTTCTGGAGAAGGCTGTTTTCTTATACCATCAATTTTCCCCTTCCCTCCCGGCACTCAGGGTCGTTCACTTTCCCTTGACAGGCCACTCAGTTTTTTCAAATGGGAAGTCGATTTTTCTTTTTTCTCGACTCTGTTAACTTTTTTTTCCTTTCAACGAGTGGCTGTGACCTTCGGCCGGGCCCCCCGGTCCCTTTTCGAGCTCCCAGCCTTTCCCAGTTTGTTCAGTGGTACCTTCTTTGCCGGGTGGTCCCCCCCCCTCTTGTCCCACCCACCTTTTGACCGGAAACTCATTCTTCCTTCCCAGTACACCCTTTTCCTCCCCCTTTCCGTGACACGAGACACTCTTCTGATACTGCCTGCGGACCAGCGCGCTTTCCTTTCTCCCCAGCGCGACTTCAAATCCTTTCTTTTTCAGCATGGGGCTCCTTTCCCCCCTCTTCTATAAAAACTGCTTCCCCTTCAAAGTGCTTCCTTCACAGTTTCCCCCTTTTCTAGAAGATCACCCTCGGCGAGAAATGAAGCGTGACTCTCCCTCTCTAAAAAAATAAGTTTTTCTCCCCTTTCCTTTTTCCCGTGAAAGGAAGGAGCACCCCAAAAACCCAAATACAAAAAAAAAACAAAAATAAAAAACACACAAACCCCCCCCAAAAAAAAAAAGCAACCACCCAACACACCAATCAACACAAACCACAACACCCCCCCACCCCCATCTAGAGTTGCCCTCGTCCGCCAGAGTTCCCTCCTCTGTGCAAATTGACTCTCCACGGTTTTCAACGTCCCCTTCCTGTTAGACCCACACTTCTTTCCCGCTCGACGTCCGAGGATTCAGCCATGCCCCACTAGAGGGGGCGACATCTTTTTCTGATTTGTGAAGCACCCTCTTCTCCCAGGGGGGCGCAGCCCATCTGCCCTTTGGAAGGCAAACTCTTTTTCCGGCAAACCTCTTTTCCCGCCGGACGGGGGACCCTTTCCCCTCCTTTCACCTTCCACTCCAGCGCGGCTATGTGCCTCGCCGCCACCGAATTCTTTTGGGCCGAGACATGTTCTCGCACTGCGAGCGACTCCCCCCCCCCCTGTCTCGCCCCCTGGACTCCGGAGTGATTACACCGAGTTTGCCACCGCCCCTCCATCTTAATCTCCCCTTTCCTAATCGTTTTGTGTTGATCCCTTCCTTTCAAGATGGATCCATTTTTGAGAGTGCGAACTCTTTCACCTTTCCGAGAAGATTTCAGATTTTCCGACTTCTCCCAGTGATATACTTAGTGCCTCGATGAAGCCTTTTTTCTGCGAGTGCTTCCTCCCTTTTCCCGCTAGATGGGGAGTGGCCTCCTTTCCTCAAAGTGTGTCTACCCTTTTGTCCCCGAACAGGACGAGGTTTTTCTCGTCAGGTCCACTTTTTTTTCCGTCAGGACGTCACTTTCCCTTCTTTCGGCGCATTTTCTCGCGAATTCTTTTTTTTCCTTCACCGGACAGGGTCATCCGCACCCTTTTCGCCCCTCGCTTAGGTTTTTTTCCGAGGGTATGAATCATTCTTCCGTCGATCGTTTCCGTGGCTCCCCCGGCAAGGGTCCGACCTCTCCTCTCTCAATGTGAATCTCCCTTTCTTGGCGGACGAGGGCCAATTTTTTTTTTAGGCGGGTCACGGGTGCGCTTCCCCGCGTGCGGACAAAACGGATTTTTTTCCTGAAGTATCGCACGAGGCATTTCTCCGCTGATATGCGAGGCCGTCTTCTTCCTGTTCAAGTTTCTGTTTCCCTCCTTTTTTGGCGCAATCATGTTAGAGCCCCCTTTTTTTTTTCCCTCCCCTCGGCTCTGGATTGCCCCGTCGGCTGGCTCGCCTTTTCCCGAGCTTGTCCGCAAACGGCTTTCTTTCTTATTGCGTACGACGATTTTTCTTTATCCCGGTCCGTAAGTGCTTTCGTGTGATTCCCCCCCAACGAATGAGTTTTCGGCATCCGAGGCAAAGCTTTTTTTTTGAGTACAAATCTGTTGTCTCCCCTCCCTCCAGATGATGTGCCCTTAAAATTTCCCGAAAGGCTGTCTCCTCCCGGTACAAGGCGAAGGGTTCACCCCTTTCAGAGACCCTCCTCCCCCCCTTCCACACATGAGGCGAGATCTTGACTACTTCCCATTGGAACAGGTGCCCCCTTCCTTTTGGACCTTCCGCTTCCCTTGCCCCCCTCCCCTTTTCTGAGTGAATGTTTGCCCCTTCTTTCTTCTACCGGTAGCCCTGAGAAAAAGCCCTTAGCCTTTCAATTAAGGGTTCCTCATTTGAAGGAGCTCCCCCCTCCGAACTTTCCTTCCTCCAAGCGAAAGCATTCCTTTTCCTGGGGAATTGGGGGTTTTTCTTTCCCCCCCCCCAAGCGTCCCAGTTTTTTTTCCGCTTAGGACCCCACCCTCTTTTACGTTTCGAATCTACTTTATGACCGTATTGGATGTTTGGCGCACTATTCCTTCTTTGCCCGGCGACGCTCGCCTTCACGGTCTTTCGTTAAAGGGACCCAGACTTGCTTTTTCCTTTCCAGAGAGAACCCCCCTTTCGTTGAAGAAACGTGTACCACTTTTCCTCAGAAGGCAGCCCTCCTCAATCGCTTCTATTTTTGAGTGTCGGAATATGCAGCTTCCCCCCCTTTCCCATGAGAATTGTACTTGTCCCTTCTTTGGGAGAAGGATTCTTTTTCCTCTGCCGGGGCTTGGATTTCCGTCATTTTCCCCCTTTTGAAGGTGATGGTGATCCCTCTCCCGAAGAGAGGGGAGTTGAACTCTCCCTTTCCCCGTTACGTTCAAGTAGTGCCTTTCCCTTTTGTACATCGATCGATAGAGAGTTGACTCTCCTTTTTTTTCTTTGAGGGTGCAGTCGAGTCTTTCCTTTTCTGTCCGTCGCCCATGCGAGATTGACGCTCTTTCCGGCATTTTTCCTTTTCTTTTCGTGAAATCGTGAAACGTTTTAGAAGCGGCCTCCGTAGGCGGGCAGCTCTCGCTCCTTTTCCTTCCTTCCCTATGAGAGTGTAGATCCCCTTTCCCGCACCCGACAAGGTCTTCCCCTGTGACGGACGCCCCCCTCTGCTCTTTTTCCAAGTCGCCGCCCCCTTTTTCTCCGCCTTCGAGCATGAGCCGCTTGGTCCTGCCCCCCCCCCCCCCCCACAACGCCGGGAACTTTTTCCCCCCCCTTCCAAGGATATCGTTTTAAACATCCTTCTCTTCTGTGTGGAAAGGGGGTAGGCTCTCTTTTCTTTACCCTTTAAAGACGGCAGATCTATCTTTAATCCCTACCCTTTTATGAGAGATAAGGATCTGCTCTTTTTTTTTCATTTCTCCTCCGCTCAACGGGTACGGGACTCTAGATGCATTCCCCCTTTCTTTTTGTCAAGGTGTGCGAGTTTTCTTTTCTCGCACGAGGAAGTTCCCTCTAGGTAGCCCCCCAGGAGGTAAGGCTAGACGTTCTTCTTGAGGAGACTTCACTATTTTCTTTTTTTCTCTTCCACAAGTGAGCGGTCCTGCGACCCTTTTTTTCTTTCTTCTTAGTTTTAGGCAAGGCTGGTCCCCCTCTTTTCCCGAAGAGACGAGAGCTGCCTTTTCCCGCTTATTCGGATCGTCTACTCTTCTCCCCCGTGGACGAAGCAGCCAGGCCCTCTTCCCTCCGACGTGCAAACGTGGGGCTCGGTGTCTCCCCCCTCTTCAAGGACGTCTCTTTCTTTCGAACCTCGGCAACTCCCTCGACTGATGTCCCGTGACGTTCACTCTCCTCCTTCATGGACAAGGTCACTTCCTCGTTCGGTGACGGGGAATTAACCCTCTCTTTTCTGAGCCTTCAAGCCCGGTTCTTCCCCCCTGGAACCAATCTTTTTTTTTCTTACAACTGCGACAGAGGCTCTTTCGTCGTTAGTCCTTTCCCCGTACATTCAGAATAGACTTTCCCTTTCTTGACAACAAGCCCCCCCTTCCCTTTTCCACTTCGAGGAGCTTCTCTTTTTTCTCGTCGGCCCTGCAAAAAGAAGGCTTTTCACCCCTTTTTCCTCGAGAGGACGGCCATCAGATCCTCGTCTTTTCTTCCTCCGTGGCAGGAGCTCGCCTTCCCCTAGTGGGCACGTCCGCACTTCCTTGTTCGCTCCTGGACCGGTCAATTCCATCGACTACCACGTTTCCTGGAGGACTTCAATTTTTTCCTCTCGCAGGCCGGCACAATTTTTTTCCCCTGAGGGACGTTTTCGCCTGGCGATTTTTTCATGTTCTCGGATAACCTCTCTCCTCACAGGCCACGCAGGCTGTCTTCCTTTCCCTCCCAAGGAAAGGAAGCTCAGTCCGTTTTCCCTTTCATCGAGGTGGACAGTCGCTCTGGCCTTCTTTTTCTGTCTAGGGCGTTGAAACCTCCCCTGGTCTTGTTTTCCCTTGTCCAGGGAGGATGGCATTCTTCCCAGTTTGTTAGTGATAATAATATTTTTTTTTCCCCCCCCCGATTGTACCCAACCCCTTCTTCCTTTTGTCGTGGAGCCTGACCGGAAACCATTCGGTTTCTCTCCACCGTAAGGAACGATCCCTCCCCCCCTCGTAGTACGCCTTCCCACTAATCCCTTTTTTCGTCCCCTTTTTCTTTCCACTAAGGTCGAGCAAGGTGATTCCCCCTTTTTTTCTAAGCCTGGGGATCCAGATTTCCCACCCGAGGCTAAAAGAAACTTTTGGCCCTTCCCACAGGACATGCATCGACCCAAGCGTCGGCGAGCACTGACTCGCTTCCCCTCCTATGATGACACCCACTCAGTTGCTCCTCCAGTGTCCCTTTTTCCCGCCAGGCTCCTTCTCTGTCCCTCCTCCCGCTCGTCGCGTTTTTCAGCTCGAAACTTCTCCCCGAGTCAAAGTTCCCTTGCTTTTTCAACGGACTCTCGACGTCCCTCTTTCTTTTTCAGACCCTCTTTCTCCCCCTAACACTCGCGGGGGCGACATCGGTTTCCGTACGGTGGAATCCCCCTTCAATTCGCCCCCCTTTTTCTCCTAACCCTTCTTGAGAACTTCCAAACATATGGAAAGTCTCTTTTAACAGCGTCTGTCTCACCGGAAGGGGACCTACCCCCCACCCATTAAAAATTCTTCCTGTAGGAATCATCGTCTCTCCCCCGACAGTCGGTCAATCTGGCGTCCTTTTTTCTCAACTGGAGAGTTCGGTCCCTTTCCAAAATCTGGTTTTCCTCTACCGGAGTTCCCCCCTCTTTTTCGCCCTCGACCGTCTCATCTTCATTCCTTCCTTTTTTTTTTAGAGATGAAGATGAGGTCCTTTTTTTCACCTTCGGTGATCACTACGTTTTTCTGGCGAGGCCGCCGGCTTTTTTTCGTCGATCAGGAATTCGCCAAGTCTTCTACATAAATCCTCCTCCTCCCCCGCCGTCGTTTCTTCGGCGGAGAGTTTCTGAATGACCTCTGACTTCTAAGAGCATCTTCCTTTGGAGGAATGGTGGAAAGTGTGTTGTTTCCCTTCCGGAAGTCCTTACGAGGTTGCCCTTCTTCTCAGGGTTGAACTTAGCGCTCGACGGCCCGTCTGCCAAAAAGGGGGCGACCTTTTTGAATGAACCTTCTTTCCCAGCCCGGATTTCGCCCCCCTCCTCCTTTTTCACTCTCTTCTTCTGTTCCGAGGGTCTTTCATCGGATCGTCTTTGTGTTTCTCCCCGTTTCCCCCCCTTCATTGTAAGGACGTTGACGTTTTAGCAATGTGCGGCGGTTTTTTTACGAGCTCTGGGCGGACTTTTTTCCAACTCTCGGGAGAAGGCTCTTAGAGACAATGGCCAACTTAGGGGGGTGCACTTGAGAAGTATCGCAAAGCGTAGTTTCTCGCGTTTTGCCTCTTTCCGTTTCAATGTGATTCCTTTACGTTTATGTTATCCTTTTCCCTTGGGGTATGGAATCCCCTTCTTTTCCCCTAGAGGTCTGGATCTAAAAGTAGAGATTCTTTTTTCCTCTCTCCTTAGTTTCCCCCTTTTTTTTTTCTCATCCTGTGTCGACAACAACGGATTAGATGCGTACGATTCCGTCAGTCACGTTGCTCTTTGGGGACTGGTTCCAAGCAACCGAATGATAGTGCTCCTTTCCAAAGAAAGCTGTGTTCTTTCCCCCCCCCCTCGGTGGGGTATCAAACCCGCCCTCCCCCTCTCTCTGAAAAAACTGGTCCGACATGGCTTCGCTCGTGCCATCGCACAGGTACCCGGCGAGAAGTTCAATTTCCCCTCCTCGCCCTAGACAAAAAGTCCTCTAGCGACTGTCAACCTAGACTTCCACCCCCCTTCCCTTCCACGCAGGACCTTATTTCCCTTTTCCTTCTCTTTCCCTTAAAAGAAAGCCTTTCCGTGACTGTTCTCCTTTCTTGTATAGAGAACTTGTCTCCCTCTTCGAAAAAGGCCCTTCCCCACTCGGCATTTGACGGCGACTCTCCCCCTTTCCTCCTATAAGTGGGATCATTTCTTGAATGTATGGTAGATGAACCTCTCTCACAATTAAGATTAGTACCCCCTCTTTTTGGATAGGTTTTCGAGCTTCCCTTCTGAAAGTATTTGGATGGTTTCGCTCTTTCTCCCCGAGAAGCTAGAGTCGTCCCTCTTTTTTTTCCCCGGGAGTAGAATGAAGTTCCTTTTTTTCGATCGACCCTTTCTCTCTCTCGAAGTGCTTAAACTTCTTGCAAAGACTTCTTTTTTTTTCCTGAGGATGTAGTTGTCTTCTCTTTCCTTAAGAGACCTGCGCTTACCCTTCACTATTTGGGTTTCCCTTTCTCTACCGAATTTCTTCCTTGACTCTTCTTTTTCTTGTGAAGTCCCAACAGTCTTCACGACGGTCTGGCGTGGTCCCGTCCTTTTCCATGTCGGAGTTAAAAGGCGTTCCCCGCTTTCATTTTCCTCCGGATTCGCTTTTAGGGTCTTTGAAGGGTGAAGTCTCTTTTTTTGTCGAAGCGTCTTTTTCCCCTGAACCCATCCCTTTTCCGTAGGGCTCTCATTTCTGGCCCGGGCGGCTTTCTCCTATAGTTCCCTTCTTTCGAAGAAGCGGGCCGACGTCTTTCTCCTCTTCGGCGGCCGTCTCCACCTCTCTTTCTGAACGCCCTCCTTGCCGAAACAAAGCCCCCCCCAGAAATTTTCTCTTTTCCTTTCCGGAAGAAAAGATCTCCTCTTAGGGGCGAAGAAGTCGAGAATGATCCGCTGGAGAGTGACTACCTTCGCCGTTTTCCCTTCTGCTTCTAAAACTCGCACACCTTGTAAAGGTCCTAGTCCCACTCTTCTTGAACAGGGGGAGCTAGATTTTTTCCCTTCTCTTCTCCCTATTATCTCATTGTCCTCAATACCTTTTTTCTCTAGCTAAGGATCTGATCTTATGGTCGACTTTCCCTCTCCCCTTGTCACGGGACTCTAGATGAAGGAGGTTACAGATTTATGCCCCTTTCTCCGGCAGTTCCACGGCGATTTTTCAGCGGCGGCAGGCTCGACGGCGAGCGGGTCTTTTCCCTACTTCACGATCCTCTTCTTCCGGAAAAGTGAGCGGGCCTTTTCATTCGTTTTTCAGGCAAGGAGCGGTCTACATCTTTTTTCTTTCCTTAAGACATCGCCGCGCTTTTTTTTTTCCGTAGTCCGGGCTTCTCTCTTCCTCACTATTGTTCCCTAAGCGGGATGAAGAACGCCTTTTCCATCTCTCCCCCTCCCCAGAAGATGGGCGATTCCGGACGGCTATTTCCCCTAAAGACATACTTCACCTCCTCTATTCCCCCTTAGTCCCCCGGGACGATTCACTCCTGACCCCGAGCCCCCGCAAAGCGAGTAGTCGCAACGCTTTACCATCACGTCAAAGTATCGGCTGCCTTTTCTTCTGCGGCGATCTTTCTCCCTCTTTCCTCCCCTTCTCCAACGTAGCAGTTCTAGTCCCCCCCCCCCCAATTACATCCGCCCGAGAGCGCTTTTCCTCTCCCCCGGAAAGTGGAACGTTTCGTCCCTTTTCTCGTCATGGTTTGCGCCGGAGCCCTGCAAAACGGCAGTCTTTAGGTTCCTGACTCGAGCTTTCCCTCCCCCCCCTCGGGCCCTCACTGCCCTGTCAGGAAGTGGAAGGAGCTCGACCACCCAACCCCCTTCTTTCTTGTAAGAAGAGAAGTTTTTTTTTTCCTTCCTTTCATTCAGAGACAAGACCACCTTTGGGACTCCCTTCGTCGCGTTCCTTGAGCATAGAAGGCCCCGGCCTTTCCTTCTCCAGGAAGGGCCTTCTCTTTTCTTTTTTTATAAGGGCTTAGTCCCAATCAAATTTCTTTCCACGACCAGGCATCAGGCTTTTCAGGGATTTTCCCTCTTTTCCCCGTCAGGAAGTTTCTTTTCCTTTTCCTTCGAGGTGGAAAATTCTCCTCCCTCCTGTTTACTTTTGTCTAGGGCGCTCCCCAACCGCCGGTCTGTGGACCTTCGAAGGTCCAGTGTCCTCCTGAGAAGCCAAGCACATCGTTGTTCCTTGAACTTCCTCTTTTTCGGGAGGGTGGATACCCCCACCGATTTGTACTCCCACCAGTTTTTCTGGAGCTAAACTTCTTTTTTTTATGACATGACCAGTCCCACACCAATCCCCATTAGTGATCCCTTTCTGCTAGGACTAAATCCTCGTTGCTGCTTTTTCCTTTCTTCAGTCGAGCCAGCGCTACTTTTCCCTTTCCCTCCTCGGTCTTCAGCTGGGGCTCCAGAACATGCTGTTTTTTGCTTCTCCAGAAAACGATGACAGGAATCCTTTCCCCCCTAGATCAGCGTCGGCGAGACCTGACTTTTTTTCCTCTGATGCCCCCCCTCTTTTGCCAGGTTGCTCGAACCAGGACGCCGTCCGCTTTTGGCCTCGTCCGCCTCTCTTCGAGTGAAGCTCGTGCCCTTTCTCTCCACGGTCAACGTCTTCCCTGACTTGTTTCTTCACAGATCGACGTCCATCTCTTTCCGAAATCTCACCCCCCCCTCTGGGGCGACACGGGCTGGCTCCTTTCTTTGCAAGTCAAACAGGCTCGTTCTCTTTCTCAGAAATAGACGTCCTTTCCTTCCACCTCTGGGACCTTCTCTTCCCCTTCGTCTGGAGGATCACTTTTGACCCATCACCTAATTAAACTCACACTTTTCGGAAGCATCGTTTTTTTTCTGCCATCTTTTTTTTTTTTTTCTTTTTTTTTTTTTTTTTTTTTCTTTTTTTTTTTTCTTCTTTGGAGAGAAATGCGACTTTTTTTCTTTCTCCCCTCTGGGGAGGGCTAGACCCGCCGATTTTTGTTCTGTACCGAGTTTCGCACTTCGCCCCCCCTCTCTTCCTCTCTCTCTTTTCCTCATAATAAGTTTTTTTGTTTTAGTTTTTCTTTCTTTTCCCCTCTTTTAGAGGGAGAACTAAGGTTTTTTCCTTTTTTGCTGACAGAACGAGTTGTCCGTTTCTTCGGAAGGCGAACGTCTTTCTTTTCTCCTCCCGAAACAGATTTTTTCCACACTTTGGCGGAGATGCTTCCACGACCTTTTCTTCTTTTTTTTTTTAAGTACTGGGATGTCCAAGTCCGGATTCTCATATTTTCTCCCCGTAGACTTTCTTCAGCGCCGACGGCTTTTCCCCTTTCCCCCTGGGGAGAAGTTGCCTTCCCCTCCTGACCTGGTTCATACGACCAGATGGTTTCCCAAATTCTTTTGAGTAGAGGATGTCGCCCCCCTTTTTTACTCATCTGAAGTCTATTCTTTTTCCCGTTGCCGTCTCCACCCCTTCCCCCCGGAAGACGTTGACATGTGTATTTCCCCCCTCCACAAGAGAAGTTTCTTCTTTTGCGGAATTTCCCTCCCCGCAGGCTCTTCCCCTGTAACGGGGGTTTCTGACCCTTTTTTCCCCAGGAGGGGGTTCCTTTTCCTCGGTTCAGTCTCGCGACGCTTGATCTTTCTTCTCCTTCCTTTTCCGTTCTTTAGCCCGTTTTTTTCCATGTGTTCCGTTGGAGACCAGGCTTCCCCGACCTTTTTTTCGGATTGACGTCCTTTTCTTTTTGCAACAGCGCGCCGGGTCCGCACACTTCCTCTTTATGTCGTCCGACCCTCTTTTGTTGTGGATTACGGAAGTCTCCTGATTTTTTTTCAGCAAAAACGAATGGATGTTTCCCTTGTAAGCTCCCTATCCCCCCTTTTTTTTTTAGTACAAATCTTTGTGGGTATCCCACCTCCTTAGGAACTGAAACAAACCTTTTACATGGATTGGGAGCTCGTTCCCCCTCCTCCCCTTTAAAGGCTGACTTCCCGCCCTTCCGTTTTTAAAGAGCCCCTTAAACACCCCCTTGAGAGAGACTGGTTCCTCGACTTCCCCTCCCCTCGGACTTTATGTTCTCTTTCCCTGAACAAACGCCCAGACTGACCTTTTTCTTTACGACATTGATGGCCTTTTTTTTCTAGAACCAGCCCCTTCTCCCTTGCCCCTTTTTTTATTTCTCCACTGGCCTTTGCCGGCCTTCCTTCTTCTTCTCCTTCCTCAACGCGCCCCTCTTTTTCCTCCTTTAATTGACCGCGTCCTTCCCCTCTTTTGGGACCCAAATCTTTTTTCTTCCTCTTCCTTCCACTCTGACGTATTGGCTTGCTTGATATGATGGCTTCTCGCTCGAACGTAGCAGGTATTCGGTCTTTTTTTTCCAGGGAAAGCCCCTCTTCTTCCACCAATTCTTCCTCTCTTCTAAGTTTTTCCAAAGTGAGGTTGCGCCCCTCCCGAGAGACTTCCGGAGGATGTAGTTCTCCCCCTCCCTACCGAAGAGCCCTTCTCCTTTCCTTCACTTCTTTGTGCTCAAGGATAAGCGCTTCTCTTCCTTTCCGACGACAGACTCCTTTTCTTTCAAGTAACAAAGTAAACTTCTTCTTCCTCTTGGGCGTCTTTTCCTGTTCAATTTCGGAGTTAACTGTGTTTGATTTGTCCTTTTTCCTCTCCTCTAAGAGTTGCCGATTCCTTTTGGTGCAGTAGCAAGTCCGGGTCTATGGCGATTTCCCCCCTGCGCCCAGCGGCTTGAAGTAGGGCCCCCAGAGTTATTTTTCTTCTCCCGCTTAGTGAAAATAGCTGTCCTCCCCCTCCCCTCGGGCAGAACTTCAGGGCAGTCTTTTTCGGCGACCTTTTAAGAAAGATCCCTCAAAAAGAAAGTCACCCCTCCCTTCGATGCCGTCTTTTTCCGGGAAGAAAATCTATCCCCCTTCCCCCAGGGAGAAGCCGTCTATCCTATCCTCTTTGCGAGGAAACCTCAGTCCGGGGTTTACTCTTTTTTTTTTCCCTTCACACATTGTCCAGGATCTAGTCCCCTCTGAGTAAGTGCCTGGGTATCCGCCCTTCCCATACAAATCGGATAATTTATATATATATTTCTCTTCCTTTTCTCTGAGATAAAGGATCTGCCATCTCTTCCTCCTTCCCCCGGGTCACGGACTCTCGCTGCATTCCCTCTCCTTAAAAGGTGTGCTAGTTCTCAAGCTATGCTCCCTCTTTTCTCCCTCTCAAGCGGCTAAGGATCGATTGATTTGTTTTTCATGAAGATCTTTTTTTTTTTTCCATTGAGAGGAGCATGCGACCTTTTCTCCGGGAGTTTTTTCTTCACTTCTTTTTTACACGCTTTTCATCGTGAGCGAAACGTCCTCCGATGCCCGTTTTTTTTTTTTTGTAGGGAAGATTCTTCGGTTTTCCCCCCTACTAGGGAGAAGCCTCTTTCCCCTCCTTCCCCCTCTCCGCCGGCATTCCCTTCCTCTTGTTTCCTGCCGTTGACCACTGGATGGGTCTCCAATCAAAGCCTCTTCTTCTCGATCGATGTCCCTTTTCTTTCACGACTTTGTACACCGCCTCCCCCAGTCAAGCACGAGCGTTGAGGCTGATTTCTTTTTTCCCCCCCAATAACGTTCAAAGTCTCTCTCCCCTCCCGGAGCGAGATCCTTCCCCCCCCCCCTCTTGTGCGAAGTCCACCGTCTCCTTTCTCTTCGTCTGTCAGGATTACGACAAAGACACAGTATCCCGCCTTTTTTTCCCCGTATTGCAGAAAAACAGCCCTTTTCCCTTCGTCAAATTCGAGGAGCGCCGACTTTTTTCTTCCCCCTTCTCCCTGCCAACGGTCTTCTTTTAACCTTTTTTTCCCGTGCCTACCGCGACTCGCATCATTCGGCCTTCCCGAGGAGACCCCCCCCCCGTTTCTCGAATTCCTTCTCTCGAACACGATCCACTTTTTTTCCTAATCTGAAGGTCGGCATGGACGCTTCAAATCTCTTTTCCCCCGTGCGATTGGAGGACTTCCCGAGGAGAGGAGCAGCGGCCCTTCCCTGCCGAGTGACGATCCCTTCTTTCCTTTCGCCTGGCGAAGGCTGCTTTTCTCCCCGTTTCCCCCTCAAAGGAAGTGAACTCCCCCCTTTTCTCGGCGGCGGTTTCAAGGTCCGCTTTTTCCCTTCCTCAGTCCTTCTTTTTCTTTTCCCCTTTTTTCCTTTCGATGTGGACAGTGCCGACTTCTAGGGAGCCTTGAAATTCTTTTCCCTCTCCGGGTACGGGGCGATGTCCTCTGTAATACCACCATTCGCCCTTTTCAGTGCTCCCTCATCTGGAGGGCGTTTGGCCCAACGATTTGTACTCCCCCCCTGCGGATTTGCCTCGGGAGCCTACCTCCTTCCTCTTTTTGTCTTGAAATTCCCCCCCCCGTCAGGACACGTGACGGCCGTGCCTTTCTCTCCCACCTCAGTCGACTCAATCGGACTACTCTTTCCCTGCCCCTTCTTCCTTTTTTTTGTTCCCCTAGTCGAGCAAGGAGCGCCCAACAAATTTTCTTTCTCTCTGGGGCTCCAGGACCCCCTTTTTCCAACCGAGTCTTTTCCCCAGACCGTTCCTTATCACAGGGACAATGCATAGAGAAATTTTGCCTGGACGCGATGCTTTCTGATGACCCCCCTCTTTTTTTGAGCCTCCTTCTCGCCCGTGACCGCGGCAGCTTTCGGGAATAGTCCGCCCCCTCCTTTTCGTCACGCGTGCCTCTCGAACTTTCTCTTCCCCTGTTTCCTTCTTCCCATTGAAGGTTTTTCGTGTTTATTTCTACAGACCCTGCCTCTCTTCCCCTACACCTAGTCTACACTCTTCTCTTCCACACTCGCGGGGGAGACCCTGGAGGATGACCCTTTTTTTTTATTTTGTTGTTTTGACTTCGTTTCCCCACCATGTTTGCACTTTCTCCCATTGTTTTGGGTAGCTTCCGCTTTTTATTTTATCTGAGAATTTGCTCGGTTTTTTCTGATTAGGCAAACTTCTGGACTACTCTTCTCTTTTTTCTTGTTGTCCCCCTCGTTTTCGCGATTCTATATGCCGGCTTTCCTTTTTTCTACATGAATTTCTCCCATACTCACAGCGCTTTTCTCCTTTTCTTTTCTACCGAATCGCCCTTTTTCTCGTCCCCTCTTCTAACGATAGCCGATTTGGATCTCTTTTCTTCCTCGTGACCCTTTCGATCTCCTTCCTCCCTTCTTATCGCTCGTTCTTTCTCTTTTTCCTATCTGTATTTGCTTTCTCCCTGAGTACCCTTATTTTAAATTCGGGGAGGATCGCCTTCCGACTTATGTTTTCCACATTGATTTGTTATGTCCCTTTCCATACTTAATCTATCTTTCTTTTCCCCCCTCCTTCCCCGCCGGTGTCTGTGGTTTATCGCGCTCCTCTTTTCGGTGACTGTACCGTCTTCTTTGAGAAAATATCATCGGATTCATTTATTCTCTGTCCGTCGTATTGTTTATCGGTTTTTGATTTCTTGCGCGTCTTGTTTTTCTCCATCCCTGGCCGAACTTCTGCTTTTGTCTTTTACACTTTACATGATTTTTTTCTGAACGAAGGTAGGTTTCTCTTCCGTAACGCTTTTTCACCTCGTATGTGGATTTTTTTTTTCTTCCCCATGTCACCCTTCTCGTTGTGTTTATCGTTCACTTCCCCTTCTTTTTTTTTTTTCCCCTTTTTCTATTCTCTCCTCCCCTTCCAGAAAGCGTCTTGCCCCCCTTCCTGTCGATTTTTTCGTCTCCCTCCTTTTTTGTGCATTTTCGTTTTTCCTTCTTTGACTTTTCGGCCTTTCCTGTACTTGGTCTTTTTTTTCTGATTCCTTCTTATTTGCCTGGGCTTTTTGTAACTGTGGCTTTTTTTCTCTTTTTAAGGACACCTGCTCTTCCTTTTCCTTTCATCACCTTTCGCTTCCGTTTTCCTCTTTGATCTCGTCGTTTTTTTTTGCCTGTTGTACGGAGCTGATGTGTAGACGAGTCCTTCCTCTTTCAGTGTCTTACTCTTTTCTCTTTTTTTTCTTCCTCCTCTTTTTCTTTTTTCTTTCCCGATGTATGTTTTTTTTAGTTTAAAATGGAATTCTCCTTTGCTTCGTTGGAGAGCAAGTGCTCTATTCCCTCGTTTTTTAGACCTTTCCCTCCATGGATATGTTGGGCTCCAACAGCTTCTTGAGGCGTTCTTTTTCTTCCTTTTTGCGATTTTGGTTTCTTCCATGCGCCAGACCCACGGTGTTTTTTTTTTTCCTTATTTTTTTTTCTTCCGTCTTTTCACCAATTTGAGAAGTTCGTCGCCTTTTTCTTTTCGCTTGATATTCGTGGCATTTCCTTTTCTTTCCGTTTTTTTTTTTATCCCTCGGTTGTTCTTTTTGGTCTGGAGTGTCTTCCCCCAGGTGAAGCACATCCTGGTTTTCTGTGCTTCTTCTTCCCTTCTTTTGGGGGGTTGGTGTTTATTTGCTCGGACTTAGTTCTTTTTCCTGGGTTCCGCCCATAACCATTATTTTTTTTTTCTTTACGTACGATTGGTGGATCGGGATCAAGGTCGTCAAGTGCCCCATTTTTTTTTTTCTTCCTTCAGCAATTAAATTCATGAGTTTTTCCCTTTCTCCGATTCTACGACCGGCCCCCCCCCCCTCCTCCCTTTTGTCTTTTGGGTGTAGTTAATAATATCGGTTTTTTTGGTTCTACCTCCAGGATGATGGTAGCATGAACCAACTCTTTGTGGGAGATCGTTGCATATATGTCCCCTCCTTTCCTCTTTTGGATAACATCCCTCTCCGCCCCTCCTATAGACATCAATTAGTAAAGTTAGGCTTGATGTTTTCCTTCAAACCATTAACTAGACTCTTTTTCTAATACAGAAACGCCAGTCTTCTTTTTCCTTCCTCTCCGATCCCTTTAACCCCTCTCCTGATTCGTCTATTCTTGTTAACTTACATTCCAGTTATCTCTTTTCCTCCCTTTAGCAAGGCGAAACGGCCTCTTTTTCTTTTGTACCTTTGGCCGGCGTCTTCTTTCCCTTTTTCCTTCCTGGCGGTAAGTCATCCCCTCTTGTGGACCTTATTTGTTTTGGTAGACTTCTGGTCAATGCTCTTTCCCCCGGATACCGACCGGCAGCTTCTTTCCCCCCCTCTCTTTTGATCGGTTTAGAGATCCTTTTCCTTCTTTTTTGCGTCTTGGTTTTTTTGCCCTCTTTACCGTCGATTTCTTATGATGGCTAGTACGTTTTCTTTTCTTTCTTTTACTGGATGTTTATTACTTCCCTCCTTCTTCCTGTTGGTAGGGCGCCGATTCTTCCTCCCCGGTCCTTAGCCCTTACCAGAAGTTTATCACTTCCCCTCTCTCTGTTTGGCCGCAAGCGGCCTGATTGCTCGATTCCTTGGTATGTGATCCTCTGTTATGGTGGCGGTCTCTCTCTTCCCCTTCCCCTGTTATTTAGAGCCCTGCGCCTCTCTTGTTTCATCCTTCTGGTGTTTAATTAACCTGTGCTTCTCTCCTTTTTTAATGGCGCCTGTTATCGACTTTGAAGGTTGTATTGGTTTAGTTTTTTTTCAGCGTATTTTTTTATCGGACGCCCTCTTTTTCTCTCCTTGCAACTTAGTCAAGTCCTTTTTCCCCTTGTCTCTCCGTTCCCCTCGAGGACCTCTGTTTTTGCCTCCTCTTTTCTGTTCTGCTTCTTTTCTTTTTTTCCCACTAGAATTGTAAGGGTAGATTGGCCCCAGGGCCCCCCTTTTCTGCAGTCGGGTCTCCTCCTTTCGGGCTTCTCAAGGTAGGGACACTTGAATCGCTCTTCCCTCCAGTGAATTGCAGCTCGGCGATCAGGCGGGCCGTCTCTTTCTCCTGTGCCTATTGACGAAAAACGGCTCCCTTTGCAAGGTCGTCGCAGGAAGAATCAATTGTTCTTGAATATTTCCCCTTCCCAAAGGGGCGACCGTCCCCTTTTCTTAGATCTCTTTGCTATCCTTCCCCTTCCTTCCCTTCTCGTGCGCCCGAGAAACTCGCACACCCCTTTTCTTTACCTTTAAACTCAGCGCACATCGAGAGTCCCTTTTTTTTTTTCTCTCGCTCTCTCGACATAAAGAGCCGATCCTTATCTCTCTTTCATCATAGCGACGATAAGGAATATTGCATCTTTTCTTCTTTTTTTTGGGAGCTCCCCTTCCTATCTCGTATGAAGGAGGTTACGAGCTCCTTTCCTTTCTCTTTTCTCCGCCGAGCAGTTCCAGGAGAGGTTCACTTCTTTTCTCATGTAGAAGGAGGAGCCCTTTTCACGATCTCGTTCTTCCCAGGGAGTCTGTGCCGCTCCCTTTTGGTTCCTGGCGTTTTTCGGCAAGGGAGGCGTGTAACTGCCCATTTTCCCTCCTGGCGATCGCCACGAGCTGCCTCCTTTTTTCTCTTCTTCGGTCGTTCACGCTTCCCTCTTCTTGTAGATTTAGCCGCCCCGTCCCCTTTTGTGCCCTGTACCAGCGTCCAACGTCCTCCACGCTTTTTGTGGCTTAATCCCGTCCTTTTTTTTTTCCCCCCCTGTGACGGCGACTCTCTTCTTCATTATATGTAACTTCGGCAACGCTCTTTTTCTCTTATCCCCCTATGGTCATTTTCGAGTCCACGAATTGTAACGCTCTGACTTTAAATTTTCCTCTTTACTTTTGATTTTTCCCTTGCTCCCTTCATACCATCACCGTAAAATCGCCCCATTTCCTCTATAGACCGTCCTCTCTATCTTCCCCTGTATTTTTCCGTATTTCATTACACCGTGAGTACCCTCCGCTCTTTTTTTCTTTTCTCTACTAATACGACCTAGAGCTCTTTTTTTTTTTTCTCCGTCTTAAGTGGACACTGTTCGTACCCTTCTCTTCTCCTTTCCTTTTTTTGTTTCTTTGCCTCTCATTGTCGCGCTTCCCTCATGCTTTCATCCCGGGTATAAGCCTAACCTGCGATTTGTCCCCCGGTTTCTATCCCACGCCGCTTTCCTATTCCGGTCAGACGTGGAAGGAGCTCGAACCCTTTCCTCCTTCCCTAAACGTCGTTTTTTCGAAGTGCTCGGCATTTTGGACGCGGGTCAATTCCTATTTTCCCCAGATCCTTTACTTTTTTTTTTCCCGTAGAGGAAGAAGTGAGCCAATTTTTTTTTTCTTTTTTTGTGTGGGGGGGGGGACCTTTCTTTTTCTGTTTTCTTGTCGTATATACACGGACAGGGCCGTTTTTCTCTTTTTTCTGTTTTTCTTTATATTGTTCTTGTTCTAACCCTAAAATTCCTGTTTTCAATGATCCCTTTCCTTCTGGGAAGGTTAATGGACAGGCTTTCTTTTTCAAATGGGAAGTCGAGGTTTTTTCTTTTCTCCTTACCTTCGGTCTCTTTTTACTTGTTTTTCCTTTTCTCTATCCTTCTCCTGCAAGTTGGATATGTTGACATTTTTGTGTTTGCGTTCTTTTTTTTTTTCCAATATTTTGTAGATCCAGCCCCTTTTTCTTGCTAATCATATTGGATTTTTTTTCTTTATCCTCCCCCCCACACCGATTTGTCCTCCCCACCCCAGGCGGCTTTGCATTTTTCTAGTTCCCCTTTTCAATGACCAGCCCACGTCCTTCTCTCTTTTCGGCCTTTGCTTTTCCTCTATTCTAACTCGTCCTTTTCATTTCGACTTCAATCTCCGTTGAGGACCGGTTCTTCGCTGGTTTTTTTTTTTTTTATGTCCACTAAGTCGAGTTCTTCTCATTCCCTTCCTCGCGGAGGTTCTATTCCTGTCTTTTCCCCTCAATCCTATTTCGAATGACAACCGCTTCCCTCCCCCCTCCCCTGTGATTTACGGACATCCTTCGCGCACATGCATTATTTTACCATTTTCTTCTGCACAGAGTGCTTTCTTCTGTACTTCCCTAAGTTTGTCGCGCAGTTTTCCCCCCTCTTTCTTACCGGGATCCCTCTTTCTCTCGTTGGTCTCATCGTTTAAGCTCTCCTGATCTCTGGATATGCTTCCCTTTTCTTTTTTTCTCCACGGTCAACTTCTTTTCTTTGTCTTTTGAGACCACGTTTCATTTCCGATCTTGCATTTTTGTCCTTCTCTTTTTCCTGATTCAATCGGCCCTTTTTTCTCCCTTCCCTCCTACTTCACCTTTTTTCTCTCTGATCTATAGGCCGCCTTGTTTCCCTCCTCTTGCCCTTATAGTGTTTTGACGTACACCCTGTTTTCTTTTCTCTTTTGACGACGATTTTTTTTCCCTTTCTCCTTGTCGGTCCTTCCTTGTTCTTCCTAACCTCTGTTCGTCGCAAGGCAACATGTTTTTGTTATATTTCTTCCTCTGGGGACATAATTCCTCTCTTTCTCTCCCTTCCGTTCGAGGCGGCGGTCAGCCAGTCCCTTTCCCGACGGTCGGAAGCTTTTTCCTCTTTTTTTTTTTCCCTGGCGCGTTCGGTTGCCGATGAGACGCCAAATCTAGTGGCTGTTCTTTGACAAATTTCTTTCACCGAGTCGGCACTCGTTTTCTTTGTGTCATATCGTTCTTCCTCCGCCCCTTTTTCTTTTTTTTCTCTTCCTTAGTTCTTCTCCCTTTCTATCCGGTTTTAGAGTGAGAACTCTCTGTTCTGTTTTTCTTCCTCTTTTAGAGTACAGACCGTTTTTTTTTTTTTTTTCTTATTTGGTCCCCGCAATCGAGCCCTCTCCTCCTCTCCCCTCACAGATGCCGCCGTCTTTTTTTTCTGCGATGCTTCCGACCCGACGAGCTTTGTGGTTTTTTCCCCCTTGTGCTGTGAGGTACCTAAGGCAGGTTTTCCTTTACTCTCGGACGATGGTTTCTCTCTTTTCCCCTCTCCCCCCTCTTTCTCGGTCTTCTTCGTTGAAGGCATTTATGTTCTAATCTCTGACCCCCTAAATTTTTCCCTCTGCCCCCTCTGTGGGGACGTAAAAGGCCCTTTTTTTCCCTTATCCGAACTATCTTTGTTCATCTTCCTTCCAATTGCATTGTTACTTTGTTTGTTCAAGTCTTTTCTTTTCTCTCCGGGGTCCCTTGTCTCTTCTTTTTGGTCGATTTCTCCCTCTCCCTAGTTAGACTGTTTCTCCTTGTTTCCACCACCGGAAGGGGATATCCGTTGCCCCCTTTCCCTCTGCCCTTGAGAGACCTTCTTTTCTTTTCTTCCCAGCGCGAATCCTTCCCCTTCTAGGTACGAGTGTCGACAACTCCTCGTCGCCGGCCGGTACTTTGTTGACCGTTTTCCAACGTTTAGCTTTTTCCTGTTTTTTTGGGC